>Ga0181339_1000117_pt1 | contig 22856 bp, 19 predicted proteins | sample Sp13VDMM110DD_FD_130101 | JGI IMG/M metagenome (GOLD analysis project Ga0181339, IMG submission 130101) | Freshwater viral communities from Lake Michigan, USA - Sp13.VD.MM110.D.D | ecosystem: Environmental > Aquatic > Freshwater > Lake | place: USA: Michigan | collected 2013-04-23 | reverse complement strand
TTGGAACATATTCAGGTCCAGTTGGTCAACCAAAACCTATCAATCAAATTCCGATAACATACATATTAGAAAATCCATTATTAAATCCAATTGGTTTTTCTGAAGGTTATTATTTGTATGATTATAAGGATATATTAAACATAGGGGATTCAAGATATCTTTACATGAGGGCTAGTTTTAGAAATGCTAAAACTGGTAAGTCTACAAATATGATGGTTAAAAATAATGCATTAGCTATAGATAGCTTGATACATGAGTTATATACTAGATTTATATTAACCAGAACATCTACTGGTTATTACTATAGAATAGACGATAATTATCAGGGGAATACTAGTACCAATGGGTCAAATAACATAACATATAGTCAAAATGATGTTATGGTGAACCTGTTTCAAATAAAAGCAATATAATAATTAGGATATGATAATAAAACGTAAAATATTGTTAGAAAATAGTGTTGATAGAACTTTTAATAGTCCTACTTGGGGTTCTATTACAGCCGATACCTTCTTCATCAATGTTTTTTTAACACAAAACATTGATAATATGGGATTATTTACTGATGTAACTTTTTTTTCAGGTGATTCGAGTAATAATACAACAGTAGATTACACAATATTGATTGATAAATTAGTTCAGAGTGGTTTTACATATCCATTTATGACAAAAACTAAGTCAGAAATGGTGTCTGGGTTAACCGAAACGGATAAAGTAACCTTGAGATTACCATATAAAGAAGAAAATAAGTACTATAACTATCAAAATACAACTATAACTGGTCTAACAGATACAAAATTAGATGAATTAAGGTCATATGATTCTAGTAATGTATATAAGTTAGGTTTTGATATGGATACTAGTGTGTATAATAACTATATTAATGAAGAAATTGATGGAGTTAGCAGGGTGGTATCAACAAATAACCCTAACATATATGTTTTTGATGCTAATAATGATGCATATATAGGTACCCCTAATCAAAATAGCGGTTTATTATATAAGGATTTTACTGGGCAAACAAGAAGTGTTAATAATGGGGGTATAATTGAAACTATACCTGTAACAGAATTTTCATTTATTGGTGAAGGACAAAATGAGACAAACTTATCATTATCTGCAATTACTAAGGAAGAATACTTATTCGGAATAATTTCTAAACCAGAAGTAATAAACGATGTATTTATAGACAGACCAATAATAAGTGTTATGGATTACCATTTAAGGTTATCTGAAATTAAAGATTTAGGTTCATTAACTAGATATGGAAATGGATTCTATAACTTGATAAAGCAATAAAATAGACTTTTAAAAAAGTTTAATTACATTAATAAAAAAATAAAAATATGGCAAATGGTATGTATGGTGTTGTAAGACCATCTGATGTTACACCAGATGATGTTGAAGTGTTTTATCATTTCACACCATCTAGGGATAAAATTGGTAATACAACCTTAATAAAATTGAATTCTAACGATGTTCTATTTAAAATGGATAATCCTAATAAAACACAATCTAATGTTAGTGGGTTTGAAATTTTTGGTGGGATGTATACACTAAAATTACCAGTAGCTAATTTTGGTGTTAAAGGGTTTTACACCATAATAATTAAACCAGTAGAAATTAGAACCAAGATAGTTGACGTTGGTGTTTTATCAGCTTTTCCAGATACAAATGGACTTTTATTTGATATTTCATCACTACCTCAAAGTTTTGTAAATAAATTTGAGAATAATGGTTTAGTTGGATATAGAATTGAGTATTTAAACACAAATTCAGCGGCTTCTGACGCTAAAATTAATAATTTTTTCAGAGTAGTTACATCTAATAATAGAGCAGAACCAGTAAATCAAAATCTAACTAATACTAATCAAAAGGCTATACGTTATAGATTTAATGATAACTCTACATTAACATTTTGTACTGTTTCACCGTCTTCAGCATCAAACGTAAAACCAAACGCTTTTCCTTTCATAGGTCAACCAAACCAAGAAGTTATTATTACGAATACATTTTTTAATCCTATGATGATTGAAGTAGAGATGGTTCAACATGATATCGAGACATTAGCATTTGCTTTATTTGGAAATCAAAGTAAATCACTTGAGGATGGAATTTATACAATATATAATTTCAATAACGATATTTATAAACAATACGATTTGTATGAAATAAAAGATAAATTCAGTGGTAAACCTTTATTTGAAGTTAGAGAACAAAGAACATCAATTGATTTTAATAAAACATTTACAACGATAACAACAGTTTAATAAGAGATGAGTAATGATAGAATTAAAGTTGCTGGCTATAGTCAAGCAATAAAATATACTGATGGTATTGAATATCGTAATTTTACACCTGATTTAGTTGGTTTACAATTAGCTAGTAACGGTGGGACACCCTTGTTTACAATGGGTAGTTTTAGTATTACTACAAATATTGACCCTAAGATAAACAAAATTCATAATTCATCAAAATTTTCTAATTTTGTAACATTAGCAGATTTAAATTTATCATTAGAACAAACCAAAACATTATTAGCGGATAATGCGGGTGTTTTTCTTAATCTAGATAAAACTAATCTAGATTATTATGCGTTATTTGGTTCGTTGACTGAGTTTGTTAGAGTAGCTTTAGAAAATATCATTATTAATTGGCCAGCTTCATTATATGTATCACCTATCGCTCAAGATAGTAATGGTAATATGTTAAATGGGTTTACAGTAGAAAATTATCAATATGATAGTTTAACTGAGACAGCAACATTTAAAGCAAATACTACATTCATAAATAATAAATTTCAGTTAAATATTACTAATACTGGTAGTATATTAAATACGTTTAATGAAACAAATAATTTACGTAATTTTACTATGAATTACGCATCATATGCCGTTTTATTTAATGAGTTAGAATATGATGTTTTAGAATACACTGCATCTACTTATGATACGAACGACTATTCATATTTTAAAGTTAGTGGTAACCCGTTTAGTGGTTACCCAACTAATATTACAACATCGTATCATATAAAACCTAATAAGCTTACTGAAGATAATTTCTTTAATACGTTAGACACATTTGAAAACTATCTATTAAATAGAAAAATCTCACCAATTTATACGTCATCGTTTAGATATCCTATTAAGACTGATGATGGTTTAATTTTATATGTTACTGATGTATTAACATGGCCTGTATCTGATGGATATAATATTGATTTTGATACATCATTATATGCCGATTATGCAACTAAACTATTTAATTTAGCGAATTCAAATGATTTATTCAGCAGTAATTTGATAAATAGATTTTTGGTTTCAGAATCAATTACATCGTTCGATACAACACCAGTAGATTTAAACGATATAGATACTTATGGTGGTAAGGTTAACAAAACATTACAGTTATATGGTGTAGAATATGATAAAATAAACCAGTTTATTTACGGTATTAAATTCGCTAATACGGTTACATACGATAAATTAGATAATACACCAGACGTTTACCTTAAAAATCTTGCAAGAGTATTAGGTTGGGAAGTTATTTCACCTATCTTAGAGAATAACTTATTAGGTAACTATGTTACAACTAAAAAATCAACTTATTCTGGTCAATCAGTTAGTTTAACTGATGTAGAAAGCGATATCGAACTATGGAGAAGGATAATACTTAATACACCATGGTTATGGAAGTCTAAAGGGGCTAGAAAATCAATTGAATTTATATTGAATTTTATTGGGACACCAAAAGGTTTAATCAAATTCAATGAATATGTTTATAAAGTGAATAGCCCTATAAATGTTGAACAATTTAAACAAATATTGAGGTTAAATGATTTGAGTGATGATATTTCAGAGTACCCTATTGATTCAGATGGTTACCCAAGACCACTACCTAACAATGCAAACATGTATTTTCAAGGTAATGGTTTATGGTATAGAGAAACAGGTGGTTCAGGTGCTACAATTGACATACTAGAAGGTAATAACCCACATGTTGGTCAATATGATGGTGGGTATAGATATACTAATCAATTTAAAGAATTAATACCTAATTTTACACCTGTTTTATTAAGTTCAACAACTATTACAACTGAACTAATTAATTTGTATACAAATTATGATTCTGGTTTTTTCAATGAAGGTGTTACAACTGCAACAACTGTAGATAGTCTTAAAATAACAAATTTAAACGGTGTTGACTTTAGTGATTGTGTTGTTTTTAAACCAACAATAGAAGTTAGTCCAAACCCAAAACAATTACTTAATGATTGTGGATGTGAGACAGAGACTAGTGATAAAATAATGAGTATTTGTATTGAAAAAAAGAATACAGCGACTCAATCAACATGTGGTGATACACTATGGGGATATCAACATACAGATTATGGTGTTTATTCATTTACGTATTATAAATATAATGCAGATGGTACGATATATTATAACCATATAAACACACTTGGTTTAAATGAGACAAATTTTACTCAGATAGAGTGTTGTAAAGCAATTGGTGGGAAACCTTTTATTTATGATAAATTTACTAATAATTCTGGATATCCAGCAACATATAAAACGTTTAACCCTAATGAGGGAGAGTCAAATACAGGATATGTTTGTTGTGATGAAACCAAAACATGTGGTTGTTTTATAGCGTGTAGTTGGATGGTAAATCTGGATACAATTCAATTACCATCATTAACATCGTTATATAGCGGTCCTCAAGCAACTTATTTACAATTTATAAAACCAGATGGTTCACCAGCAATAGTAACACCAGATGGTTGTAATTGTTTAACCAATTATTCAACACCAATAAAAGATGTATATGACCCATATACAGGTGAAATAGGTTATGGGTGTCAATTAACTCAAATTGGGTTACAAGATATACAATTAGGTGAATCAAGTGTGATATATAAACACTATGATGATAAAGCTAATAATAATATTAGTTGTACTACAAGATAATAAAAAAGAAGTAATATTTATAATAAAATGTGTTTAGATAAGACAAGTATACAAGATAGAAATGGTCAAATAGTTAACAATATAGATGGTAGCCTTACTGTTTATATGCCATTGTATACAGCAACTGGTATACTATATGAACCACAGGTGTTATCAAAACAATGTTGTTTAGCTTTGGATTCAACGTATAGTTTTGATATTAATACACAAAAATGCATGTGGTCATCAATTGATACTAAATGTGACATTGAAAATCCATTTAAGATAGTATTAAATCCAAAAGGTAATGATGGAGTTTTGTATGAAGTTGATAAAGATAAATCATGTATTTTAAACGTTGAATTTGATTACTTATTTAAAATCAAATGCGAAACACTTAATAGTTTTTTATTAAATGAAAATCCTGTAAATGATTTAAAAATAGCAGGTGTTCAACAATTAATTACTGAAAAAGAAACTACGTTAGAATCATACTCTAATCAAATAACATTATTAAACACACAAATAGAAAACACATCATACGTTATTATATGTGATATAATAAATTCATCACCGCCTTCAACGAATAACATAATAACTAGTACATCTTTTTCAAACACAGGGTTTGGTGATGTTATACCAACAATTACACCACTTGGTGTTACAAGTTCTTCAAGTGGCACAACAATTACACCTCAAACAACACCTACGCAACAAACGGGTAACTATTGTTTGACAGAACCATACGGTTTGAATGCTTGGGCTACGATATTAGGACCAGTTAGGTATCAAAAATTTTTAGATGGTGATTCTACATCATACGATTGTAGTGATGTAAATACAATTGTGCAACAACATTTGATTTCTAAGAGTCAATTGGGAAGAGAGTTAATAGTTAGCTGTAATACAACTTTTGGTACTAAAACTAAATTGATAAATGATTTAGAAATACTTGTTTCAGAACAAACAGAAAGAAATAATGAATTAATAGCTCTTAACACTGAATTACAATTATTAACTAGCGAAATAAATGATAATTGTAATTCACCGATAGATATGTTTGAAACGCTATCTGTTTCAATGACATTGAATGTTGTTTCTGATGATAATATTAATACTACTGTTTATGAAGACAAGGGGTTGTTTCCAGCAATAGGTAGTGGTTTATTGTATTCGTATATTACATCGAATATTGATAGTGGTTTTTATGTTTGCGGTGGTGATGAATGTGAACCGTTAAGTTTAAACTTAACAGGGTTAAATTCGACTAACGATGTTATTTGTACACAAGTATTAAACGATTTACTACAAACATTATATATTGAATCTAAACTTAACCTTAAAGAGAATGGTGAAGTTTTATTTGCTAATACACTAACAAATAATGAATTTGCATCTGATTGGTTACACTATTCAAAAAATATATCAGATACTACTTTATTAGAAACAATTAAGGGTAAGAAAATAAGTATTGGTTTGGTTGTTAACCACACTTGTGGTGATATATGTATTCTTTTAGATAACATTAAGATTAATAGAGTATGTAATGAAGAACAAACTGATAGTATTTTTGTTTCAAAATCCCCAGGCTTTGAATTAGAAAGAATACGTGACAATAAAAAATCATGGGTAAACACTAATTCAACCAAAGATTTCAAAATTTTCGATATTAATGAAACGTCATCTATTAGGAATACAAAATATAATGTTACTGATGAACGTTTAATATTGAATTCGAAAGAAATTGATTTGGATATTGATATAGCAGCTGCCATAGAAAATGATGTCTGGTATTACATCACCAAATTCCCAACAATATTAACTGGTGAAACAATATGTAATCCATGTGTGTATGTCCCAGCATTTAAAGAATTCCAAGATGGTATATCATTTGAATTCCAAGATGGTATATCATATGAATTCCAAAATGGTGGTGTTAATTCTGGTGATAGAGAGTCAATTTGTTGTGGTGATACAATTAATTTTAATACATTAATTACACAATCTTTATCAGCAATAACGACAGTTGAAGAATTTGAGATTTTTATAACATCTGAATTGATAGATGTTAAAAATAGACAAACACTATCTAGTTATCCAACACTTAGAGCTTTATACGATAGGTATATGGATAGTTATTTTTATACTAGTAATAATAGTTCTGCGTTTGATTATATAACAATCGACCAATTTGCTAAGTTATTGGATAATTATTGGGTTGACATTGTTGAACAAGTAATTCCATCAACAACTATTTGGGGTTCTGTTAAAAAATATTCTAACACAGCTTTTGACACTCAAAAGTTAAAATATAAACGATACTCAACATTATTTAATGAAAACCCTTTTAGCGGTATTCAAGTGCCAAGCCCTATATATGGGACTAGAGGTCAATCAACGAATGTTGACTATTCTATTGTTACAATAAAACAAGTAGATGGTGGGTTTAAAAAAGTTGATATATCAGAACCAATTTTTGGTAATAAAATATGGGTGTCACAAATGAATAGTTCAAACGAATACATTGGTACAGTTAATATTATTGGCAACTAAATAAATTGATATTTTAAACCTATAATAGATATTTATAATTAAATAGATAAAAATGAAATTAACAAGTAGAACAATATATTCAGGAGCAACCTTATTAGATTTAATTCATATAGTTGTTACAGGTGATACATCACAAAGTATTTTTGGGAGTTCATATGCTATACCATTACAAAATGTAGTTGATTTAGCTATTGGGTTAAACACTGATTTATGGACTACTGGTTCGACTGGTAATTACTCTGTAAAATCAATCAACAATAGCGGTTTGGATGCCTTGGGTGATTATTCACATGCCGAAGGTTATGGTACATTAGCGATTAATGAAAATTCACATGCCGAAGGTTATAGGACAACAGCAAGTGGCGAATCAAGTCATTCAGAAGGATGGTACACAACAGCAAGTGGTTTTGCCAGTCACTCGGAAGGTAGTGATACAACAGCATTAGGTGCTTATTCACATGCTGGTGGTGATGCAACTAAAGCTTTAGGATATGCAAGTCATACTGAAGGTAGTGGTGGTATAGCATCTGGAGCTTCAGCACATGCTGAAGGATTTAATACAAGAGCGTTAGCTGATAATGCACATGCTGAAGGTAATGCAACGACTGCATCTGGTATATATAGTCATGCTGAAGGTCAATCATCAATTGCATCTGGTGCTGCAAGTCATGCTGAAGGTTATCAAACGACAGCTAGTGGTACTTATACACACGCTGAAGGATTTAATACAATAGCAAGTGGAAGTTTTTCACATGCTGAAGGTAATTTAACAAGTGCTAGTGGTGGGTATAGTCATAGTGAAGGTTATAATACGTTAGCAACTGGTACAAATTCACACGCTGAAGGTTCTAGCACACAAGCAAGTGGAACTTCAAGTCACGCTGAAGGGTATATTACACGAGCATATGGAGCGTATTCACACGCTGAAGGACAAGGTACCTTCGCATCTGGTGCTACAAGTCATGCTGAAGGTAATTTTACAACAGCTGTTGGTGATTATTCACATGCTGGTGGTGGTGGGTCAATAGCAAATGGTACTTATTCATTTGTTCATGGATTTCAATCAGTAGCAAATGGTGCTGGAACTGTAGTATTAGGTAATAATGTTACTGGTTCAACGCCAAATTATACTCACGTTCATGGTTTAAATATAAAAACGGTTCCTTCTGGTACTAGTGTAAATAACCTTGGTGTTGACGCAAGTGGAAATGTTATAATTGGTGCCGCAGGTACTGGAGAAACAACACATTGGAGTGCTAGTAGTGGACTATATGGTATTATACAAAAAAATAGTAATTCAGTAGCATCAAATAAATTAGCGTTAGCTCAAGGAAGTGCAACAACTGCATCTGGGTTATATAGTCATGCAGAAGGTCGTGGTACTATAGCAAGTGGTGACAATAGTCACGCTGAAGGTCAACTTAGTAGAGCTACTGGTAGTTCAAGTCATGCTGAAGGTATACAAACATCAGCATTAGGTTTTGCAGCACATAGTGAAGGTTTTGAATCAACAGCTGAGGGAAATACAAGTCATGCTGAAGGTCTTGAAACAACAGCAAGTGGTGAAATGTCACATTCAGAAGGTAGTGGAACAACAGCAAGTGCAACACTTAGTCATGCTGAAGGACAAGCAACCACAGCATCTGGACAAGTTAGTCATGCTGAAGGTCAATTTAGTGTAGCGTCTAATACAGGTTCACATGCTGAAGGAATTAGTACAAGAGCATCAGGAGTAGCTTCACATGCTGAAGGAACAACTACATTAGCACAAGGTTTATATAGCCATGCTGAAGGTCAAACTACAACAGCGTTTAGTGATGCAAGTCATGCTGAAGGGTTATTAACAACAGCATTTGGTGCTTATAGCCATGCTGAAGGTGTTTCAACAACTAGTATTGGAGCTTATTCACATGCTGAAGGTAATCAAACGATATCATCTGGTATTGCCAGTCATGCTGGTGGTTCTGGAAGTACGTCATCTGGTCATCATTCATTTGTACATGGTTCTGGAAGTACCGCAAGTGGAATAGGAACTGTAGTATTAGGTGATAATATAACAGGAACATCAGTTAATACTACATATGTGCGAGTACTTAAATTAAAAAACATAACAACTACTGAAAGAGGATTAATAGTTGGTGAAAATGGTATGTTAGTTTACGATTCAACAACAAATAAATTCATGGGTTATGAAAATGGTAGTTGGGTTAATTTAATATAATAACGATGGTAATATTAATTAAAAATATAGAAGCTAGTTTTATTGAACCAATAGAATCAAATATTATATATGTAAAAACCGTAGAAGGAGAAGTACAAGAAGAAGATTACATTAATTTATTTGGGTTCAAAGCATACTTACAAAACTTAACCAAGGTTGAACAATCAGCCAAGATGACTAATCCTCAAATTTATGGTTTGAGAAATCAATTTAATTTACCCTTAATTACACTTAATATAGATTACTAATGAGGTATCAAGAACCAATATACATACAAAATGAAAATAGTGCTGTCAGAAACAAGAGGATATTCAATGTTAATATGAGTTCCGATTTATGTATTTTTGAAAGTCCTTTATTTTCTATGAGTGGGGCATCAAAAATAGATTGTTCAGGTTCTACAGGTACAACTTATATCATAAGTACCGCTACAACAATTCCATTAATATTTGATTTTACAGCCAACACCGAAAGTTTTATAACTAATGATGCAACATTCAAATATGAGATTTATAAGTATAACTCAGTAGCAGAAATTTTCACACAACCACCAATTTATCAATCGGAAACTTTTAATTATAGTGGTTTTAGTGGTACAAGTGCTATAACAGAAAATGTTCCAGTTAGTAATTTAAATTTAGATGGAGAATATTTGGTAAAAGGTTTTTATCAATTTAGTGCTTGTACTACATTTTTAAGCAAACTAGGGAAAACAATAGATACATTAACTTATATAGATGGAAGTCAATATGGGTTGTATGATAATAATTTAGATTATTATTTTATAGCGTTTAAAGCAGCTGATACACCATTATTTAGTTTGAATGGTAATAACACACCACCAGCCAATCAGTTATTCCAACAAGTAATAATACCAACGGATGGGCAAGAAACATTTGTTATTTCTTATAATTACGCTGGTTATTTCATATTAACATTGAATGGTTTAGTATTGGCACCAGAATATGACTATACATATAGCGGAAATGTTGTAACATTTAACGCTCCATGTGTTTTAGGGGATATAATTACGGTAAATTATACAACAACTGGTGGTAATAACTTAGTTGGTGATAATATTAGTATTGATATCCCAATTGTTAGTGGTATAACAGATGGTCAAGGGATAAATAATCCTTACTATAACATTACAACTGATAAATATGAGGTGTATACTAGTGTAACACCAGCACTTAATGGTGATGTATTGGTTATGATTAATGGTGTAACGTTAGCTAGTGGGTTAGATTACTACCAATCTACATCAAACACGAAAAGAATCATCTTAGAAGGTGATTTAATAGTAGGTGATTTGATAACACTTGTATATTTCCCATCAACATCAACGATAAATGGTTTAAGTACTAGCTTAGCTAACATAACTTGGTCGATAGCAAACCCACCTCAGACAGTAAATGGAGAATTTACTGTCGAAATTAGTACTGGTTCATCATTTACTACACTATATAGCAGTAGTACACAACCATATATTATAGGTGTTACCTTATATAACGATAGTTTTACTGTTAGTGGTACAGTAGGTACTACATTATACTATAGAATTAAAAACGAAAAATCATATATAACATTATGTGATGATACAATTACAAGTATAGCATATAGTGATACGATACCGATTATTATTCAAACCAATGCAATTAATTCATATTGATAATATTGACAATTGAATATTTATAACTAAAATAAAGATAAAACAAGATATTTATAAAACATGAGTTACATAATTAACAGTACAAACCCATTTGTTAGCATAAAACTAACGGATGTAGGTCGTCAACAATTGGCGTTAGGTCAACTTAATTTCACATATTGGGGAATTGGTGATTCTGAAATAAACTATAATAGAGAATCAATAGTTGATGCTAATCCTAGTGACATAACATTATCAGCAACAAGTATGGTGTTGAGACCTGTTGATAGAGAACCAAACATAAAATATTTTATCACTCCAAGTGATTCAACTTCACAATATCAAACTATTAACACTTCTAATATGAATGTTGTTAAGGCGATTGTTAATAACGAAGCGTTAGAAAGAGGATTTTTCATCAATGAAACAAGTGGTTTTACCACATCACTTGATAGTGGTTTAACACCATATTATCAAGTAGTAACTAATTCTACATTGACAGGTGGACCTGATTTAACATTGACATCAACTACTGGAGTATCAATTGGTGATTATTTGTTACTTAAATTAACTAACGATACGGTAGGTGCTTTTTCAGCTAATAATACAACACAATCAATTCCAAATTTATGGTTTAAGATTCAAAGTATGACAGGTAATACCGTTACTCTAGATAGAAATCTTCCTAATAAGTCTGCCGATGCTTCAAGTAGTAATATTATTATTTATAAAGGTGGTGAAGTGTATAATACAATAGGTGTTGGTAATACAACATCATATTGGGATAGCGGAACACTATCTTTTAATTCAAGTATTGATGTAACCTGTCATGATGTTCCAGTTTGGAATATGAATAATGTATGGTCTGAAAATATGGCTGGGATGAGTGCTAATACATCGTATGAAGACTATACAAAGTTTGGTTCATATTCGTTTCTAGGAACCAAGAACCCGTATTTAGAATACACAACAGGGGCTACAGATGCTAGTGTTATGAATTTTAATTGTAATGGACCTGGTGTTAGTTATCCAGATAGTGTTGCAAAATCAGTTTCAATATTACACTACACTAATAACGCAATATCGAATTTATATGGGGAATTTTTATTCGTTGATGCAACAAATGATAAAATAGTCAAAGTTGTATTACCTAATTTAATGTATCATCGTATAGGTGATTCAACTGGTAGTGGTACAACTATGGGGGTAACATTTATAGCATCAGGGGAAACTAACTTAATTGGCGATAGTCAAATAGAGTATATTGATTTAATGGAAAGTGGAACAACAAATCCAGTGATAGTTGGTAAGGTATTTCCACAATATAAAATGATAGTAATTGATGATGATGAAATAGTTGCTGCTATGTCATACAAATCAAATAGAAATTGGACACTTCCAGAATTATCAGCAAATATAGCATCACCAAGTGGTAATACATCTACAGGTATTTTAGAAGCTAATAAAACAATTTATTTGACATATAGTTTAGAGAATAATTTCACAACTGAGTTAGCTAGTAGCTTACCTTGTCAAAACTACGTTAAGGTTACAAATAATTCATCTTCACCAAAAGATATATCGTTTAAGATAAATGATGTTGATTTATTACCGTATATGCGTAAAATTGAGAATGGTGGTTATGATGGTTATGGTTTTTTTGCTGATACATTTAAGTTATTGTATCAAATAGTTGATGATTCAGATACTCGTCCAGACCCAGGTGCATGGTTAGCATATGATTATACAACAACATTTTTAACAACAAATGCTGGTGAAACAATTGACCCTAAAGCGTTGGAAAATCAAAGCCCAGCTACTACTGGTTTCATTTTAGATTTAGTTAAGTTAAGCGCATCAACATCATTTGATTTGATACCATTGTTAAATATGGCAGCAAACAACACCCCAAATGCTTTACAATTTGGTGATGAAAGATTCTTTTATGGTAATCTGCAAACATATATTGGTGCGACAATATATAAAACAATATTTGACATAAGACTTAATTCAAGTCAGTTCAACACTACAACTAATCCAACAAGAAGTATAGACCCAGCAACCAACCCACCAGATATAAGAATAACTGAAGTTGGTGTTTATGACAACACTCAAAATCTTGTCTGTATTGGTAAACTTAGTGTACCAGTTAAATTAACAGCTGGAAATACAATTGTACTTGAACTAAGTATGGATTTTTAATTAAACAAACGACATGGGATATATAACATCATCAAATACATTAACATTAACGGCTAAATTGACACCAATTGGCCGTCAAAAATTGGTATCTACCAATAATTCATTAATTTCAACATTTAGTCTTGGTGATTCTGATGCTAATTATACAACACCAAATTTATTAACATCTGGGAAAGTTCCAAGTATTTCTGGTGATATAGGTGCTAATAATTCATTAAGTAATAGTACAGCTCAAAACTATATGTTTAGAAGTACATTAATTGTTAATACTAGTGGATTATTAAGAAAATCAGTGGAAACACAATCAATTAATATAACAACAGAAGCAATACCTAACGGTACAGAAACAATTAATAACACTAATTTAGTTCAAACTATTGTTGATAGAAATAATTTTAATACAGATAGTTTGGTAAATTTATTTTATTCATTTGGGTTGCCATTAAACAACGTTAATGATACACAATTTACTGCTACAACATTTGCTAATGGCGGTTATTCCGATACTGCATTGAGCGGTTTAGCACAATCAAAAATATTGGTTATTGCGATAAATAATAGTGAATATGGTGAAACACTAGATGGTAAGGTGGTTAAAATTGAACTTCCTACATCTGCTGGTACCTACAATATTTATAGCACCTTTCAAAAGAAAACAATATCACCTGTTGTTGAAGATGGAAATTTGAGAGATGTTTCAACAGTTACTGAAACTATTGGTTCTAATATAGCTATGCTTGTATCTGATGAAATAATGAAACCTAACGGTGGAGTTACGACATTAAGTTGGGCAACAGGTTTCGATACAGTAAAACCATTTACTGTAAATGGAAAACAATTTTATAATTTACAAACTAACACAAATTTAGGTCTAACAGCCGATACAGTTGTTGGGATAGCTTATTTAGACAAGGGATTTATTGTAATAACAAATCCGACTATTGTAAATAATTTTAGTGATGCTTTTGCAACAGGTACATTAGTAACATTTGGTAGTGTGTCAACAGCTGTATATCAAAATATAGTTTGTATTGCTGATAGAGGTGAGTTCGGTGGGTCAACCAATTCAACGTATACAAGTAATGATATACCTAGAATCAGTGAATTAGGATTATATGATAATGTTGGAAATTTAATAGCTGTTGCTAAAACTGACAGACATGTAAACAAGAATATTAATGAGTTTAAAGCTTTTAATGTAAAAATATCGCTTTAACTCTTTACCTTTACCTCTAACATTGTAGATTGGTATAAACATATCGTCAAATGGAAAAAAAATCAGAATTTATTTTAAGTCTAGATGTAAGCACATCAACAATAGGAATCGCATTATTTGAAGATTTAGGTACTAGTGGTAAATTAAAATTATTACATCATGTAAGCCCTAAAGTTAAACCTCAACCAGAAAGTAAAATGGAAGAGTTATTCAAAAAGGTTGAAATATTTCAAACTGAATTTCTAAATAAGTATGTTAATTTTGGTATTACAAGAGTAATAATAGAAGAACCATTACTACAATCTAACAATGTCTATACCATAGCAACTCTATTGCGATTTAACGGTATGATTTCTAAATCAGTATATGATACACTTGGAATAGTCCCAGATTTTATTTCTTCATATGATGCTCGTAAATATAGCTTTAGTGATTTGATGGCAGTTAGACGTTTTAAGAAAGATGGTACACCACTTGCAGAAAAACAAATTGCTAAAAACGAACCTGTATTATTTGGAGCTTATGAGTTTGATTGTGATAAGAAAATGATATTATGGGAAAAAGTAGCTGAATTATACCCACAAATTAGTTGGATTTTCGATAAAAACAACAAACTTAAGAAGGAAAATTTCGATATGAGTGATGCAGTTGTAGCTGGTTTAGGCTACATGCATAAGGTTGAATTATGGAAAGCTAAGTAAAAACGTTGTAAATCACACATTTTTTCAGTACCTTTGTAAAATGTCACATTTCTTAGTTGTTGATATTTTAGAGAGTTTTTTGGGTGAATACCGCAAATACAATGAAAGCACAGGTCAAATTGCGTTTGATTGTCCAGCGTGTTCAGATGATAAAGGTATGCCAGAAGGTGACGGTAAGGGAAACCTTGAAATAAACTACAATCTAGGTAAATTTAAATGTTGGTCATGTCAAGATACCAATAATATGTATGGTTCCGTAACCAAACTAATCAAAAAATACGGAAATTCTAAAAATTTACGAGATTATTTACTAGTAAAACCTGATGAAGAAGACTTTATCAAAGATTATACTGGTGTTGTAGTAGAATTACCAGAAGGTTATAAAAAGCTATCTGAATGTACCGATAAAGACTATAATTCTGGTATGGCTAAGAGATATCTATATGACCGTGGTATAACTGATAACATAATAGAAGAATTCGAAATCGGATATACGGTTAAAGGTAAATATTACAATAGAATAATCATCCCTTCATATGATTCAGAAGGAAACCTAAACTATTTCATAGCCAGATGGTTCTCTAAAGAAAAAACCAAAATAAAATATTTGAACCCAGACGCTGAAAAACAAGAAATCATCTTCAATGAAGGGAAATTAAATTTAGATGCGACAATTTATATAATTGAAGGAGCTACAGACCATATAGTTACCCCTAATTCAATCCCATTATTGGGTAAATACATATCACCGAAACTTTTAGAATTATTACATGACCATGCAATGGGTTTTATTGTCATAGTATTAGATGATGATGCTTGGGAAGATGCGTTAAATCTATATAGAGAACTTAATTTTGGAAATCTTATGGGTAGGATTAAAATAGTTAAGTGTCCAGAAGACTACGACCCAAGTTTGATTTATCAAAAATTAGGCCCTAGAGGTATTACCAAACTATTGATGTCTGCAAGGTTTTTAAAGGATAGCGAGTTAAACTAACTTGCTTTTAAAGGTAATTTATCGTATATTTGCAATATGGCAAAGATAAAAAAATGGGAAGGTCCAGTCTACCTTGAACCGATAGCGCACAAATATCATCATAGAACGACTGGGAAAATATATAAATCGGTAACTACTACACTATCATCAATAGAACCACATTTTGATGCTGAAGCTGTTTCATTAGCAATAACAATGCAAAAAGATTCAGCTAAGCAAGAACGTTATATTGGGTTAAATCAACAAGAAATACTTGATTATTGGCAATATTTAAATGATGAGGCTAATATATATGGAACTAGGGTGCATGACATCGTAGAACGCTATTTATTGGCTAATAAGTGGTATTTTCCACCAGAAACAGAAGAAGGGTTATTTGAACAAAAGGTTATTGATGGTTATGAAGACCTTAAACTTGATGAAGGTCAAACAATGTGGCCTGAACGTATTTTGTTCTCTGAACAATATGAATTAGCTGGTATGTCGGATTTAATCATAGATATTAACGAATATTTCTTTGACGTAGCAGATTATAAAACCAATAGAGTATTTAATTTCTTTAATCCATATGGTTTCGAAACACTTCATAAACCTTTTGACCACATGCAAGCTTGTCAATGGTCGATTTATACACTTCAGTTAAGTGTTTATGCTTATATGTATGAGTTAGAGTTCCCTAAAAGAAAATGCAGACAAATCTATGTTCTTTATTGGGATAAAGAGAAAGAGTCTTTTCAAAAAATACAAATCATGTATATGAAAAAGGAAGCTAAACAATTAATCGAGATGCATCATTATAACGTAATGAAAGGTTAATATAAATCGTTAATAATTAACGTTCTGATATAATCTGATAAACTAATATCGTCATTGATTAATTTCATAGATACCTTGGTAATCAATTCTTCATTTAATCGTATTGAAATAGTTCTATCTTTTTTGACTGTGATACAATCATTACAGTCAATAAGGTTAACTTCACTATCAAATAATTTATCATCCCCCATCATTTTCTTAATGTCTTCGTACCAACGAATACTATTAAATTCTGGTCTTAAATTCCATAATACTTTTCTTTTAACATAAACATTATCATTATCATTGATAAATAATTTATTGAAAAAATTAGGGTTAATGTTGTTTCCAGAGGTTAAAATTACCTTATTACACATAGGTAAGAAAGCACCTAAAAGGTCATTTAAGTTATTAATATCCGCTGCGTTGTCAATAATAAGGGTGTTGGTTTGTATGCCACGCAAACCATCAGTGGTAGGACTAACTATTTTAAACGTATTACCATTTTTTAGTTTTATAGTTCTTTTGTTGTCAATAACGAACGGGATATCAATATAATAAAAACTTAATAAAGCAATAACCTTTTTAACCATATCATAACTTAAATCTAATTTATTTGATATAAATAAAATAGTCTTATGTTCATCAGTGTTATTAATTAGAAAATTAGCTATTTTTAAGGTTAATAGTGTTGTGATACCCATTTGACGACTGTGTTTAACAATCAAGTACTTATAAGTGTCGAAATCATCTAGTAATGATTTTTGGTAATCGTAAAGGGTTATTGTGTTACCAAAAGCGTTATTGATGGGTAAGGTTTCAAATTGGTCGGTAAAATCTCTTGTTGTCATATAATGTATTACAATTTATTATTTGTATTACAAATAAATATATGTATGTTGCAAAATATTAAAAAAAATGGTATATTTGTAAATATGATACCAAATATAAATGTAATACAAGGTGAGGTTAAGGTTTTTCAATTAATTGATACCAGAGATGTCCTATGGTCACCATTTGGACTACCTGATAATACACCTATGATGAATCCATTTACTTGGAAATTAGTCGGTGAGTGGGAAGACGGATTCCATTTAAAAAACAATTTTCTAATGAGAGTTGAAAATAATGAAGTTGTTGAAATGTTTAAATTAACCAAAACAACTAAAGAAGATAAGGTTGCAGTTGAAAGTATCAAGGAACTATATGATAATAAAAAGAAAAGTAAGTAAAATAATTCATCTTGCGGATATACACATTAGGACGTTTAGACTACATGATGAATATAAAGAAGTGTTTAAAACTCTTCTTAGCGACATAAAGACACTAACACAGGGGTTAGAAAGAGATGAAATAAGAATAGTATTAGCTGGTGATTTAGTTCATCAAAAAATCATCATTTCTAATGAACAGTTGATATTGGGGACTTGGTTTTTAAGAAGTCTAGAGAAAATAGCACCAGTAATTATGATTGCTGGTAATCATGATTTGCTTGAAAATAATAAAGACCGTATGGATAGCATATCACCAATGGTTCAATTTTTGCCAGACCAAAATATTAATTTCTTTAAAGAGAGTAAGTGTTATTTGGATGAAAATATCGTTTGGTGTGTATATTCAATCTTCGAAGAAAACGTAAAGCCAAATATAGAAGCAGCTAGACTAGAATTCGGTTCAGATAAAACTTACATTGGGTTATTCCATGCTCCGTTAATAAACGCTAAAACAGATATTGGTTATGAAATTGACCATGGTGCTGATTTGGATATATTTGAAGGTTGTGATATTGTCATGCTTGGGGATATTCATAAACGACAATTCTTCAATCACAAAGGGATTCAAATAGCATATCCGTCATCACTCATTCAACAAAACTTTGGTGAGAATGTATCAAAGCATGGTTTTTTATTATGGGACGTGGAGTCTAAAACATACACTGAACATGACGTTGATAACAAATATGGTTATTACCAATTTAAAATAAAATCATTAGAAGATTTAGAAGTTGGTAGTGAAAAAATTAGTAATTTATAAAAAATGAATATATTAGAATTAAAGAGTTTCGTTAATAGTATTCCAGAATCAATGGATGGGTTTACTGTTGTTAATGGTGAATTTACGTTAGCTAAAGATGGTACTACCTTCATAATGGCTAGCAATATTGTACTAACAGTTTATGTTGACAGACCAAATAAAGAACTTCAATTACTCCATCAAACTGACAAAGAAGTCAAGGATATGATATTAGGGTTAGAAGAAGAATAACATGGAATTACCAAACAATCTCGAAACTGAAATTTTAGCTTATTGTAAGGTAAATAATATTACCAATATAGATGAGTTTAAAATAAAACTATTTAAACAAGGTTTCACTAGTGAAAAATTTGGCTCAACTCCAATAGTGAAAACAAATGCGGTAGTTGAAAAAATAGTTGAGGTTCCGATAGAAAAAATAATTTATGTGTCTGACGATAATCAAGTTAAAGAGTTATCAGATGAAATATTGAGGTTGACAACTGAGTTAGAAGAAACAAAGAAGTTGTTAACAGAAAAACGAGATAATAAGAGAGATTTATATGATGAAGGATAATGGAAACAAACACAGTTAATAAGGTAAATATATCACCATATGCTAAGATTAAAGTAGAGTGGGAGGATAGACCAGAAAATTACTCTAAAGAAGCTAAAAATAAGATAAGAAATTATTTTGCTAACAAATATGGTGTTAACAAAAATAGTATTAGTGTCGTTTACAAACCAGTAAGATTTAATTCTAAGGGTGATGCTATTGAAATAACTGGTGCCAGTATTGAAAATATAATGGACTTGAATTACCAACGTGCATTAATGAAAGAAGTAATCAAACGTGATGGTAAAGTTGTTGAATTTGATAGAATAATTGCGTTAGACGATAAGGTGAATGGCGAATTAAACATTGACCTCACTCAATCTCAACATAAAAATTGGTCCATTAAATGGGTTATGATTGACAATTTTCTATCATTCGGTGAGAATAATTACTTACCGTTTAGTAAGGTGAAAGGCTTAACAGTTGTCAATTCAACCCCACCAAATGCTGGTGGTAAAACTTCATTAACGATTGACTCAATTAAATTTTTGTTACACGGTACAACAACAAAAACTGAAAAAAATGAACAGATATTCAATACATTTAGTGGAAAAAATGAGTTGGTTGTTCGTGGTATGATTGATATCGAATCAGATGAGATAATCATAGAGCGTAAGATGAAACGTAACCTTAAAAAAGGTGATGGTTGGAATGTAGTTAATAAGGTTAATTATTATAAGATTTTACCTGATGGTGAAGAAGTAATGTTAAATGAAGAAGATGCAAAAAAGACCACACAAAAATTAAAAGAGACTATTGGTAGTGATAAAGATTTTGAAATGCTAGTATTGGCAACTGAGAAAAATTTAGATGACCTTATTGGATTAACTACAACTGAGTCAGGTAAGGTATTAACACGTCTTATAGGTTTGGAAGTATTGGAGATGAAAGAAGAAATTGCAAGGACCATGTATAATGAATTTGCAAAGAAGAAAAAATCTAATGAGTATGATGTTATCACATTAACAAATGATATTGCCGACCATGAAATCAAGATTACTGAAGGTGAAGGGTTAAAAAAAGATTTGAAACTAAAGTTAGATGATACAAAGAAAAATATTGCTTTATTAAACGATGAAAACGATAAATTGTTACATAGCAAAGAAAAAATTGATGTAACAATCACAGCCTTAAATCCATCTAAATTAGAAACTGAAGTTACCAAATTGACACAAGATGGTATTGCATTGAAAGATAGAATGACCAAAATTGGTGAAGAAATCTTAGCTATGGGTGAAATAATTTTTGATGAAGACCGTCATCATAATTTAACAAAAGAACTATCAACAAATACGTCTAATTTAGCGGTTAAAGAGGCTGAAATTAAAAGGGTTAAAAATGTCATTAATTCGTTAATCGCTGGTGGTATTTGTCAATCATGTAATAGGAAATTGGATAATGTTGATAACACAGCGCATATTTTAACACATGAAAAAGAAATATCAAAATTAGAAGGTGAAAATAGTGAGTTAACTATTAAGATAAATGAGATTAACGATGAATTAAGCCTTTTAAATAGCACCAAGGTACTAATTGACACCAAGAATCGTTTAGAGTTAAATAAAGATAGATTAGAGGTTGAAATAGGTGGTCTAAGAAATCAAGTTGTTAGTAAGAAAAATGATTTAAAGAAATATAATCTAAATTTAGAGGCTATTGAGCATAATAAAAGGGTTGATAGTGCTGTCTCTAAAGTTAAAACTGATATAATTGTTGAAGAACGTGTTAAAGAGGAAACTATTTCTAGGGTTGAAAGAGTTATTGGGGATATCGAAAGAAATGCGACTAGTATTATAACTAAAACTAAATTAATAGAGACTATTAAAAAAGAAGAAGAGATTGACCGTATATTTAAGATATACATTGATTTAGTTGGTAAAAAAGGTATTAGCAAATTAGTGTTACGTTCAGTCCTTCCAATTATTAATTCAGAAGTACAACGTTTATTAGAAGATGTTTGTGATTTCGAAGTTGAGATATTTATGGATGATAAGAATGATGTACAATTTTTAATGAATAAAGATGAAACCACTAAATTACTTAAGTCTGCTAGTGGTTTCGAAAAAACTGCTGCTAGTTTGGCTTTAAGATGTGTATTGGGTAAGATTTCAACATTACCAATGCCTAATTTTATAACATTTGATGAGGTTTTAGGTAAGGTAGCTTTAGAGAACATTGAAAAATTAAAGACATTGTTTGATAAGATAGCACCGATGTATGATATTGTGTTTTTAATAACGCATAATGATATTGTAAAAGATTGGTCAAATAATATCATCACTGTCACCAAGGAGAATAACATTTCAAGTATATCAATAAAATAGTTGGTGTATAAATAAAAAAATGGTACCTTTGTATAAAAATAAGATATGAGATTTAGAAATTATTGTTTAGTAGTAATGGGTGAAACTAGTTTCGTTAAAGATGAAATAGTGAAAATATGTGAAAATGAACCCAATTGTCTGTCAGCTGGTGGTATATTCATAGCAACATTTACATCGTTTGCTGAACCAGTTGAATTAACAGCTTGGTTTACAGAAAACAACAGAAATTTTTTACTATTTGATTTGAATAAGGAAAATTCTGGTTTTAACATTGTTAAAAAAGAAATTCATAATGGTTTGTTTGGTTTTTTAGAAACTATTAACACTGAAGAGATGAATGAAAATTTTTTAAATAGTGTTGAATTATCGGCAGACACTAAAAACATAATTAATCTGTCAATCAACAGACCAATTAAAGAAATAACAGTAGGTTTAACTGTTTCTAAAAATAAATTAAGTGAAGAATATATAGCCAATATGTCATCAAACGAAAGACAAGATTTGCTAAACGAATTGATTGAATTTGGGTTGGATAAGTTGTCTGAAAGTGACCAAAAATTATTGCCTTTATTAACGAAATAAAGGCTAAAATAGTTGACTTTTAGCACTTTTTGTAGT
>Ga0181339_1000116_pt1 | contig 22900 bp, 29 predicted proteins | sample Sp13VDMM110DD_FD_130101 | JGI IMG/M metagenome (GOLD analysis project Ga0181339, IMG submission 130101) | Freshwater viral communities from Lake Michigan, USA - Sp13.VD.MM110.D.D | ecosystem: Environmental > Aquatic > Freshwater > Lake | place: USA: Michigan | collected 2013-04-23 | reverse complement strand
TCGCGCCCGGTGCCACCATGCCCAGCGGCGGCGAGGAGGCCGTGGAGCAGGAGATCGACAAGCTGGTGCACGGCCTGCGCCGGTGGGTGCGGCTCTCCGGCGTGGAGCTTGACGAGGTCGGCAGCCACGACGTGGCGAACTTCGACAAGCAGGTGGACGCGCTGATCTCGCTTATCGTCACGCCATACGGCATCCCTAAGCGCATCTTTCAGGGCAGCGAGCAAGGCGACCTCGCCAGCTCGCAGGACCGTGGCAACTGGGGGCAGAACGTGCGCGACCGGCGCAGGCAGTTCGGCGAGTCGGTGGTGCTGCGGCCGCTGGTGTCGCGGCTGCAGCTGCTGCGCCAGCTGCCGGAGACGCCTGAGAGCTACGAGGCGCGCTGGCCTGACGTGCAGGACATGGACCTCAGCGAGCGCCTCGACATGGCCAAGAAGGCCAGCGAGGTGAACAAGAACCAAGGCGAGCAGGTGGTGCTCACCAACGAGATCCGCGACAACATCCTCGGCTACGACCCGCTGGAAGAAGACGAGATGGCGGCCATGCCGGACACCGCCGACGCGAAGCAGCTGCTGGCGCGCCTGCGCCACGCCAAGCTGCAGCTGCAGGTGGCGCAGAGCAAGAAGAAGCGGCGCGTCACCGGCCTCACCCTGCGCCGGGACGAGCGCGGCCGCGCCGACCGGCTTGAAGTCAACGCCGAGGAGGCAGAATGAGCAAGGTGTTCCTCTCCACCGTGGCCGCCAACGCAGCGGCCGACGCCGTGGCCGCGCTGCTGAACGGCGGCTACATGGCCATCTACGAAGGCGCGCAGCCCAGCAGCCACGACAAGCCGCTGCCAGCCGGGACCAAGCTGCTGGCCACGCTGCAGTTCGGCGCACCGGCGTTCCAGCCAGCCACCGGCGGCGCGGCCACGGCCAACGCCATGCAGCCGGACACGGACGCCAGCGACACCGGCAGGCCGCAGTGGTTCCGCCTGTTCCGCGCCGACAAGAAGACGGCCGTCTACGATGGCGACATCGCCACCGGCCCTGCGGCGCAGCAGCGGCAGGCCGCCATGCACATGCGCGCGCTGGTCATCGGCAAGCACGCCGAGGTCGGCATTGACAGCGTGGTGATCCGCATGCCGCAGAGCGAGGCGCGTCCGTGATAACGCCGGGCACCGTCGGCGTCGGCGAGCCACCTGCACCGCAGCAGACCAAGCAGATCGACAACGTGGCGCTGGCCCAGCCGGACACCACGGCAGTGCGGCGGCAGGTGGTGGCGCTCGGCGACCCCGAGGCATGGGGCAACATCGCGCCGGTCGCCACGTCCACGCCTGCGGCCGGTGCGGCGGGACTGGTGGTGCGGCCAGTGCCAGCCGCGCCGAGCTACGACAGCACGCTACAGGCCATCCCCGACAGCGCCACGGCCGTCACCGCCGTGGACACGCAGGTCGGCAAGGTGCTGCTCAGCAACCAGACCACTCAGCAGCAGTGGGTGACGCTCACCGACGGCGGTGGCGGCGCATACCTCAACGAATACCCGCTGGATCCGAAGCAGCTCGTCGTGCTGGACTTCGGCGGTGCCACGCTGGCAGGCGGCGTGACATGGCAGGCCTCGCTGGCCAGTGCCGTCAACGGTCAAATCGTCGGGAACCAGTAGGAGACCACATGAACATCCGCACGCTCGCAGTCCTCGCGCTGGTGCTGGCGCTCGCCGCGCCGTCATACGCGCAGCCGAACGACGCCATCACCAGCGGCAATCTCACCGCGCCTGCGCAGGCCGTCACGCTGAACCTCAACCGCTACGGCACGGCCACGGTGCAGGTGACCGGCACGTGGACCGGCACCATCGAGTTCGAGGCGACGGCGAACGGGACCACCTACGTGGCCATGCCTGCCATCCGCGTGAGCGACCAGACGGTCGTATCGAACACCACCGCCAACGGCACGTTCGTGGTGGCCATCTCCGGCTTCCAGCGCGTGCGCGCGAGGGCGTCGGCGCTCGGCAGCGGCAGCGCCGCCGTCACCGTGGTGGCCAACGCCACCGCCACCACGTTGCCGGTGGCAGGCGGTGCCAGCAGCAGCGTCACCGTCACCAACGGCGCAGGCGCGGCTGCCGTCAACATACAGGACGGCGGCAACAGCATCACCGTTGACGCCACGTCGCTGCCGCTGCCGACGGACGCGGCCACAGAGACCACGCTTGCAGGTGTCGCCACCGAAGCCACGCAGGCCACTGTGCTGGCCAACCAGACCAACGGCACGCAGCAGACCAAGATCACGGACGGCACCGACGTGGCCAACGTCACCGGCACGTCGCTGGACGTGACCTGCACCAGCGGCTGCAGTGCCACCAGCTTCCTCGACAAGGCCACGTTCACATTCGGCACCACGCCGGTGGTGCCGATGGGCGCGGTGCTGGACGACGTGTCGACGAACACCATGACCGAGAACACCGCAGGCGTGCCGCGCATGTCCGTGAACCGCGTGCTCTACAGCAACCTGCGCAACGACGCAGGCACACTCACGGCAGACGTGAACGACACGGCCAGCGGCTGGGGCTCGTCGGCCACGTCGCTCATGGTTGGCGGCTACCACAACAGCGGCATCCAGCTGGCGCTGCCGATTTCTCCCGGCGGCTGGTCGCTGCCGGACGGCAACAGCTACGCCGTATCCGTGAGCCTGCGCGACTCCACTGAGACGGAAGGTTCCGCACTGCGCCGGTTGACGTTCACGCCTGTTGGCGGCGTGTCGGACGTAGGCTCTGCGGTCAGGTTCAACTTCAGCGGCGGCAACCACTACACCGGCGTGCCAACGAACACCATGAGCGCGCAGGTGCGAGACTTCGGCCAGACGCTGGCCAAGAGCGGGTCGATGACCGGCGGCACGGGCGTCGGCGGCACGTATACGAATCGTGTGGTCAACTACAGCGGCAACCTGTGGTTCCTGAGCCCATCCGTCGGCTTCACCGGCACGGTGCGGCCGGTTATCAGCCTCAACGGCGCAACAAACTACTCGCCGACATTGGCTGTCAACGTGCTGACCGGAGAGACGGTGACGTCTCTCGTAAGCCCGACTGCCGACGCCGTCTACGTCATCCCTGCGTGCGGTGGCGCAACAGAGTGCGGTTGGGAGATGACGGCGTGGACTACCGGCACGCTCGCCTACCGTGCGTCTGCCACAACGAACGGAACCATCTCTTCGTTCAGCACGTCGGTTGTGCCCGGCACCGGCGCGACCAATCTCGGCAAGGCCGAAGACGCCGCGCACACGAGCGGCGACACCGGCGTGTCCGCGCTGGCCGTGCGCAAGGACGGCACCGCGCAGACCACCGGCGCAGACGGCGACTACGCCACCACCACTGTGGACGCCTACGGCGCGCTGCGCACCACGCATGACCACGCCAACCGCATCGCCTGTGCCATCAACAGCACGGCCACCACCAGCACCACGGTGACCGGCTGCACCGCGCCCGGCGCTGGCCTCAGCATCTACATCACCGGCCTGCAGTGGTCGTCGTCCGTCACCAGCACGGTCACCGACTACATGACCATCCAGGACGGCACCGGCGGCAACTGCGCAGCGGCCACCACCGTGCGGTGGGAAGGCTACGCGCAGGCGTTCACCACCGTGCCGGTGGTGTTCCAGCAGCCGCTCAAGGTGGACGCGAACAGCGAGGTCTGCTTCGTGCATGCTGGTGCTGGCCAGCGCACCGTGAACATCCAAGGCTTCATCGCGCCGTAGCTTGCAAGTCGTAGACACCAACCCTGGAGGAGAGCATGACACCGTCACAGATCGTAATCGTCTCGCCGCAGCACAACGCCACGTATCCGAACAACGAGCCCATGGTCACCAAGTATCGCGTGATCGTCGGCCCCGTCTCCGCGCCGACGCACGAAATCGAAGTGCTCAAGGCGAACGCCACGCCGATCACCGGCGACCAGTATTCGCTGTGGATCACTGCGCTCATGGCGCAGCTGCCCGCCGAGGCGGCAGGCACCATCTACGTCCGCGCCGAGAACCCGATGGAGGTCGGCCCATACGGGGCTGGCATTCCGTTTCTGAAGTCGCTCGCCCCGGTGGCCGTTGACGTGATCGGCATCAGCTAACGGCAGGTGCATGCTTCTCGACTACCACTCGTTCTACGGCGACCTCACGCCGGTCCCGCCCACACCGGGCGGCGGCACGTGGTTCCCTGAAGAGTGGTTCAAGAAGCCTGACAAGAAGAAGCCGCGCGAGGTGGTGCGCGGCACGGTCGAGATCCTGCTCCCGCACCTGCGGCAGGAGGCAGAGGCGCACGTCACGCCTGTGCCGCAGGTGCGGGGCCGGGTCAGCCTCACGCTGCTGGCGCTGCAGCAGGCGGCGGCGGCAGGCGTCCACGTGGCAGGCACCGTCAGCACGGCCGCGCCACTGGTAGCCGCCACAGCGGCCGCAGGCGTGGCCGTGGCAGGCGCGGCCAGCGCGCGGCTGCCTGCAGCCACCGCCGCCGGAGAAGCGCACCTGAGAGCCTGTGGTGCGGTGCAGGCCACCATGCACGCCATGGCCGCTACGGCGGCCGCTGGCGCGAGATTGACCGGCGCGGTGCACCTTGAGGCGGCGCAGCCGGTGGTGGCCGCAGCGGCCACGGCGCAGGCGCTGCCGCCGACGCCGATCACGGCCATCGACCTAGACGCGCAGGACGACGGCTGGACGGACGAGCGGCTGCTGCTGGCCGCCATGCAGGTGCTGCTGGAAGACGAGGACGACGATGGCTGACACCGCCAAGACCGTAGAGCGCGTGGCCGACCGTTTTGTTAAGCAATTAACAAACGCCTTTGAGGTGGCGCTGTCGCGCGGCGCGGTGCGCATCAACCTGAACCAGCTGGAGGCGGCGCTGGCAGGCGGCAGCCGCACGGCCGCCACCAACCAAGCACTCAGGGCGCTGGACGTGGACGACCTGCGCGTGCTGGCCAAGCGGCAGCCGCTGGAGGACCACCTGCTGGACGTGGCACAGGCCAGCGCCGACGCCACGCGCTGCGCGGTGCGGCCGACCGGCACCGGCAGGCCGCCGACGAGCGTGCCGCCAGCGCCGTCATCGCCTGCGCTGCCACCGCGCGCCGCGCCGCCGGTGGTGCCGACACGGCCTGACGTGGTGACAGAGCAGGTGCGTGCCGTTGACGACCTTGCGCGTGCGCTGCCTGCGCCCCGGCCGATGCCGCCACGACAGGAACTGCTGGACTCGACCACGGACTATGTCGGCGGCAGCGCGCCAATTAACGACGCGCTGCGCTACGGCAACCAGATCCCTGCAGGCTACCGCGAGGCCGCGGACAACCTCGCGGCCGCGATCGCGAACTCGCCGATGGCAGAGGCACGCACGCTGTATCGCATTGTGCCGAACGAGGTGGCCGACGAATGGAAGGCAGGCACCACAATGCTCGACCCTGCGTTCGTGTCCACCACCAAGTCGAGCAACTTCTTGCGCGAGATGGCCAGCGAGCTCGAGGACTTCGGCGGCACCGCCGCCGACTTCACAACGGTTATAATCCGCACCCAGCGCGGCACCGGCGGCCTCGACGTGAACCAGATACTGGGACCGCGCCACATGTTTGCGCGGCAGCAGGAAATCATTCTCGCCCCCGGCACGAAGTTTGAGATCTCCGAAGAGGCAGGCCAGAAGATCCTGACGGTGGTGAAGCCATGAGCGTAGAGCGATTCATCTGGCAGGCGCAGCAGCTGCGGCCTGAAGCCGAACAGACAATGCCGCCGCAGCTGGGAGGCGCGGTGCACGCAGAGGATGCGCCGGTGGATCTGCTGCTGCGCATACCGGGCGACCGCAGGCTGCACGGCGTCGAGGTGCGCGTGCTCACCGGCAGGCAGCCCGGCACGTTCACGGTGCCGCAGCGTGTGGTCGCCGAGGCCAAGCGGTGGGCGGCGCGCCACCGGGCGGTGCTGCACACGGTGGTGGCCGACGAGCGGCAGCTGGTGGCGTATGGCGGCATCCCGTTCTACTACGTGCGCGGCGTGCCCGCACGCCTCGACATCGCGGCCATGGTGCCGGTGCGCGACCGCGCGCAGCTGCTGCTGCTCGTGCAGGCCACCGCGCAGGAGCTTGCTCGCATGCGCACGGAGGCGCGATGAGCCTCGCCTACTACGACGGCAAGAAGTTCCTGTCGCGCGCCCCCAGCTACAAGCAGTGGCAGCGCCTGCGCCGCCAGCTCACCGGCGAGTCCGGCAGCCTGCTCGCCGCCACCGGCGCGACCGGCAACCCGCACGCGCTCGACCGCGAACTCGACGGCGCGACAGACAGGCACGCGCAACGGCTGCAGGCCGTCGCCCGGCGCGCGTCCGCAGAGCTGCGCATCACAGACGGCGCTGACGAATAGCGGTAGAATGCGACCGGCCACATGGTGATCAACGAACCGCACGACGCGCTGCAGGTAGCCATGGTGCGGCTGCGCCTCGAGAGCGTGCCGTTCAAGCTGGTGCACCGTGGCGACTTCGCAGGCCCCGAGCCCGGCGGCCACTGGCCATTCTTAGATGACAGGTGCGTGCTGTTCTGCCGCACCACGCTCAACGTCGGCGACCGCGTGCCAGCCACGGACCTGTTCGCCACAAGCACGGTCACTCCCGGCTACGTGCTGGAGGATGGCGTCGAGCGCGCGTTCGCGCAGGACATGACCGACCCGCTGCGCGCTGCGGCGCTGGCGCTGCGCGGCGTCGTCACGTGGATGTCGTCCGGGTGGGTGGGACCATGAGCAGGCTGCGCACAGCGGCAGGCCAGCCGTGCCTCATGGTCTTCGACCGCGTCAGCGCCGAGGCCGTGGCGTGGGCGGAGAAGCACGCGGCCGAACTGGTCACCAGCATCACAGCGGAGACGCGCGAGGGGTTGCGGCAGGCGGTGAGCCGCGCCTTCGCCGACGGCATAGCGCCGCGCGAGGCCGCCAAGCTCGTCAAGGACATCGTCGGCCTGCGGCCTGACCAAGTGGACGCCGTGCTGAACGTGCGGCAGAAGCTGCTGGACGCAGCGGCACGCGGCAAGGGCGGTGTCGTCAAGGTGCCCGGCGTGCCGCGCGGCGTGAAGGTGCCGCCCGGCGGCCTGACGCCAGAGCGCATGAGCGCGGTGCTCGAGAAGTATGCGAAGCGCAAGCTGCGTGAGCGCGCGCTGCTGATCGCACGCACTGAGACCATCGCCGCCAGCAACGCAGGCCAGCGCCTGCAGTGGCAGCAGGCGGTGAAGGACGGCCTGCTGCGCGGCACCGAGCGGCAGCGGTGGGTGGTGGCGTTCGACGAGCGCCTGTGCAACGTCTGCCGCGCGCTGCATGGCCAGTCCGTGCCGCTGGGCCAGCCGTTCAATTCGCTGCTGGGCCCGGTGGTTGGGCCGCCTGCGCACCCTAACTGCCGGTGCGCCGTGGTGCTGGACGTCTCGATAGGCGGCCGCCGGTGACGCGGCCAACCAGCGCCAAGCGGTGCGTGAGGTGCGGCAGGCGCGGCAAGGTGAACGACAGCAGGCCAGTGCTGCGGCTCGGCGCGCAACGCAGGCACCACGTCTGCAAGTGCGGGCACGAATGGAACACCTACGAGGTCGCGGTGGACATAAGCCTGATAGAGCAGGCGATCGAGATGGCCGACACCAGCTGCCGCCGCACCGCCACCATCAACACGCATGGACGTCAGGTCATCACCAAGCCCTAGCGCGCAGATATCCTACAGGTAGTAGCTCTTGCATTCAACGCAGGAGTTCGAGGTTATCTTGTGGCGTCCGATGGCAGACACCACAAGACAGCTCCGCGGCCTGCGCCTGACCGGCGCGGTGAGCACCACCGAGGTTCGGTTCGGCACGCTGCTCGGCGTGGAGCACGTGATCGCGCCTATCGTCCTGCTGGTAGGCAACAGCATCATCTTCCCTATCAACGCCGAGCACCCCGAGTTCGTGCCTGCCGACGTGCTGAGCGTGGCACCGGCTGGCTGGAACGGCAGGCCGCTGATGAGCGGCGACCACCCCAGCGAAGACGGCGTGATGCTCTCGGCCAACACGCCGCAGGTGCTGGAGCGCCACCTCACCGGCACGCTGTTCAACGCCACGTTCAAGAACAACCGCCTGCAGGGCGAGGTGTGGATTGATCCCGCGCGCGCCGCGCAGGTTGAAGACGGCCTCGAGATCCTGCAGCGCATCAAGGACGGCGACCCCGTTGAAATCAGCGTGGGCGCGTTCGTGGTGGTTGAGCGCACCGCAGGCGAGCACGACGGCCAGTCCTACGGCAGCATCTGGCGCGAGATCGTGCCGGACCACATCGCGCTGCTGCGCGAGGGCCTCATCGGCGCATGCAGCCTCGAGATGGGATGCGGCACGCCGCGCGCCTTGGCGCACCACGTAGTCGAGGCCGCTGGCCTGCGCGTGATGACGGCCGCAGAAGTCACCAGCCTCAGCACGCATGCTGCTCCCAGCATCGGAGACCGCGTTGAGGTGGTCGGCGCGCCGCAGGTTGAAGGCCACACGGTCGGCACGGTGCGCGAGCTTGAAGCTGGCGCGGCCGGAGTCGGCGTCGAGTTCGACAGCAAGCCCGGCGAGGTCTACCACTGGTATACCCCGCCGATGCTTCGCGCCTCGCAGCGTGCCGCCGCGCAGCCTGACGCTCCCGCAGCACCGGCGGCAAGCGAGGACGCTGTGGACGTGCAGGCTAAGCTGCTTAAGTTCTTCGGCGGCGAGGAAGCGATGCTGGCAGTGGCGCAGGGTGTCACCGACACCGAACTGCGCGAGCTGCTGATGGAGGCGCTGAAGCGGATCGAACCGCAGGCGTGCTACATCCAAGCGGTGTCGCCGGACGACAAGACGGTCGTCTACCTCGTCGACCCCGACCCCGGCGGCCCGCTGCCGCTGAAGCCCTACATGCGCAGCTACACGGCTGCGGAAGGCGGGGCGGTCACGTTTGCGGAGGAGCGCGTGCCAGTGCGCCGCCGCGAGGAGTGGGTCCCGGTCTCGGGATACCGCGCACCCGACGCACCAGCACCAGCCGCAGCACGCGGCGCGTGCAAGTGCGGCGGTCACACGAGCGCCACGGGCGCAGGAGGACGGGACATGAAAGTAGCTGCCGAGCGCATCACGGCGCTCATTGAGAACGCGCGCTCGCCGTTCGTGGAAGGCGACCGCGCCTTCCTCGAGACGCTGTCGGAGGAGCGCATCGCCGACGCCGAGACCAAGGCCAAGGAGCCTGCCGCCGCGCAGGAACCTGCTCCCGGCACCGTGCAGGTGTCCGAGGAAGAGATCAGCTCGCTGCGCACCATGGCGGCCGAGCGCAAGGCCGAGCGCGACGCGAAGAAGCGCGTGCTGGTCGGCAAGCTGAAGACCGCGCAGACCACCTACAACGAGCAGCGGCTCAACGGCATGGAGCTGGAGCAGCTCCGTGACCTCGCCTCGTTGCTGAACATCGACGCGCCGGTGGACGTCGAGTTCGTCAGCGCCGAGCAGCAGACTGCTGCACCGACGGAGGCCGTGGAGCCTCCCAAGCCCTGGAGCCTCGCTCTGGCCAAGCGCAACGGCGCGGCCAACTAGGCGCAGGACGAAGAGGAGACTGAACACATGGCTATCACGCACTACGCGGCCAACGTGATCCACCTCGCGGGCACGATCCACCGTGTCAACGACATCGCCACCGCTGTGGCGGCAACCCCCGGCAAGGCGCTCGCGCGCAGCGGCGGCAGCTACGGCTACGCGGCCGCAGCGGTCGCTGGCCCGCTCACGCTGGCACTCAACGTGCCGGAAATGAACAAGACCATCGACGACGCCTACGCCATCAACGACCTGATGTTCGCAGGCATCTTCACTGCCGGTTCGGCTGGCCTCGCATGGCTGGCGTCCGGTCAAAACGTCGCTGACGGTGCGGTGCTGGAGTCGGCCGGTGACGGCAACCTGCGCGCCCTTGCGTCAGGTGTGCCGCTCGCGCGCGCCATTGAAGCCATCAACGCATCCACCGGCGACGCGCGCATCCGCGTCGAAGCGGTCTAAGGAGGACCAATGTCAAGGAACCTGATGAACATCAACGGGCCGCTGCCCGCTGGCGCGCCGCCCTCGCTGCGGCTGCTGGTCGAAGGCAAGCTGACCGTCGCGCAGTTCCGCGCCATGCGTCCTCTGCCGGAGAACGCCCAGAAGCTGATTGACGACAGCGTCATCCGCGTGGGCCTCGACCGGCTGCAGGTGACCGCCGACATCCTGTCGGCTGGCCTCACCTACGACATCGGCCAGTCCTTCTGGGGCGTCACGCAGCTCCAGTGGGACATGCAGTCCGAGGCCGGTGGTGCGAAGCGCACGATGGAGCCGCGCGCACGCGGCGAGAACTTCATCGTCGACCGCACGCCGACCGTCATCCCCGTCTACCTGACGTGGGACACCTTCGAGCTGGGCATCCGCACGCTGGCCGCGAGCCAGCGCGGTGGCGGCCTGCCGCTTGACACCACGTTGATTGAACAGGCCACGCGCCGCGTCAACGAGGCGATCGAGGATGCCACGATCAACGGCATCCCGACGCCGGTGTTCGGCAGCACGGTCTACGGGCTGCTGAACGCGCCGAACGCCAACGCCTACCAGTATGCTGGCGGCGAGGCGTGGGACGCGGCTGGCAAGACCGGGCAGGAGATCCTGACCGACGTGCTGGCGATGGTGGCGCTGGCTGTGGCGGACAAGCACTACGGTCCCTACAACCTCTACATCAACACCGCCTACGACATCGCGCTCAACAAGAACTGGAGCGACGGTGTCACCACGTTCCCGATCACGGTGCGCCAGCGTCTCGAGCAGATGACGTTCGGCGGCCGCAACCTGATGGTCAAGGTGGCCGACCAGCTGCCTGCGAACCGCACGGTGCTGGTGCAGATGACGAAGGACGTCGTCGACATCGTCACCGGGCAGGAGCCCACGGTCATTTCGTGGGACCAGGACGGCGGTCTCGGCATGAACTGGATCGTGCTCGCGTGCATGATCCCGCGCGTGAAGACGACCTACACCAGCCAGTCGGGCATCGTGACCGGCAACACGGTCTAGTGACCATGGCCAGCAGGCGCGCCACAACGGCCGCGCCTGCTGGCCACACGTTCCCACCAACCACAGAAGCAGCAGGAGCAGGCAATGCCTAAATACATCATCCTCTACGGCAAGTTCGGCCGCCACGAAGACAAGAGCGGCAACCCCGTGCGCACCGGCGGCGAGCTGGTCGTGCGGCGTCCCGGCGACATCCTTGAGATGTCGATCGAAGACGCCGAGCACAGGACCGACAGCGTGCGGCTGGCCAACGACAACGAGATCGCCGCCTACGAGCAGCGCAAGGCCAGCGGCGGCGCGGCACCGACACCTGCCAACCAAGCGGCGGCAGGCCGCCCCAAGCCGCTCGGCGACAAGGACGGCCAGCGGCTGGCACCGCCTGAGCCGCCTGCAGGCAAGCCCGCCACGCAGCCGGTGCCACCGGCCGCCAAGGCACAGGCCCCGGCTCCCGTTGTGGCCGCACCGGCCACGCCTGCGCTGCCTGCGGTGGTGCCTGCGGCACCGCCTGCGCCTGCGGCCAAGCCGAAGGCCGAAGGCAAGCCAAAGGCGCGCACCGGCGGCGGCAAGAAGAACACCGCGACCACCAAGTAGGAGGCACCGCCATGTTCAGCATCCGAGTGCACCTGCCGAACGTAGCTGGCCACCAGATGCACGAGTGCGTCGGCTACAAGGTGCGGCCGACGCCCAGTGGCGTCACCATGCTGCTGCAGCTGCGGGACGGCACCGAGAAGACGCTTGAGGTGCCGTCCGGCGCGCAGGCGTTTGTGATGGGCGACAGCGGCAAGACCGTCGACACCATCGGGCAGGCCACGCCGCGCGCGGCGCAGATGCGAGGTGGCCGGTGAGCTGGGATCCCGCGCTGCCTACCAACAAGGACTGGGTGCGCCTGCTCATCGGCGACAACGACCCGCTGGACGAGGCGCTGGCTGACGCCACCATTGAAGCCATCATCACCGAGGTGACCAACCTCGGCGCGACCGGCGAGGGCATTAAATACTGCGCGGCCGCGCAGGCAGGCGAGCTGATGGCGGCAGGCTGGACGGCCAGCAGCGCAGGCCACGTCGAGAAGGCGGTCAGCAAGCTGCGCATCCAATACGGCGGCGGCGGCACCGGCAGCGCCATCGAGACCTACAACTCCTACCTCGCGGGGCTGAAGCAGAAGTGCACGCACTACTCCCTGTCGCGCCCCGCGCTGCTGAAGGCATGGTGACGCGATGTCATTCATGTCGGACCTTGCGCACCTGTTCGACAGCACCATCCACGCACAGCCGGGCTATGTAGACGGCAGCGGCACGTGGTTCGCCAGCGGTGTGCCGCAGGACATCCCGGCGCGCTACGAAGGCGGCCCGCGCATGGTGCGCAGCGCCAGCGGGCAGGAGGTGGTGAGCAGCCTGCTGGTGCTGATCAACGGCGTGCTGGTGTCGCACGACCCTGCCGTCATGCGCTTCACCATCCCGGCGGTGTTCACGCCGCTGACCACCGAGATACAGGCGCTGCGCATCGACCCTGTGTCGGACGAGACCGGCGTCATCAGCGCGGAGATCTACCTCCCATGATGCCGACCTGCACCGTGGCGCTCACCTACTTCAAGTCGCTGACGCTCGACCACCTGCGCGCCTCGCTGCACTCGCTGCGGCAGCAGGCGTTCCTGCACCACGTGGCAGAGCTGGTGGTCGTGGACAACGACACGCCGGACACGCAGCCGGAAATCATGGCGTGCATCAACGAGGCTGGCCTCGGCCTGCCGGTGCGGCTGCTGTCCTACAAGCACGGCGACGAGACCAAGACGCACAGCTGGTCTGCCAACACGGCGGTGCGCGCCACCAAGACCAACTGGGTGCTCTTCACGCGCGCCGACTACCTGCTCGACTCGAGCATGGTGGTGCAGTGCCTGCAGCAGGCGGCCAGCCGTCACGCAGGCTGGGACGGGTTCGTCACCGGCGACTGCTACTGGCTGCACGACGGCATCGACGCGGTGGAGGCCACGCAGTGGCGAACGGCCGGTGCCGCCGCGCTGCGCACCATGGCGGGCGCGGTGGCCGCGCACAGCATCATCGACACCGGCGTGTGGCTCACCACGCGCGCGGCGTTCGAGAAGGTCGGCGGCCTTGACGAGACGCTTACGGCGTGGGGGCATGCGCAGACCCACTTCCAGTGGAAGCTGCACAAGGCTGGCACCGAGATGGTGCGCATCCCTGAGGTGCTCTACTACCACCCCATGCACGGCGCGCCGCGCGACCTCGCGCTGGCGAACGCGCAGCTGGCGCAGCACGGCATCGACATCAAGGACCTGTGGAAACGCTACGACGGGGAGCACCCCTACCGATGAGCGCCACACCGGGCCGCCGCCGCAACACCGCCGCCGACGTGACAGACGCAGGCGACTGGTGCCTTGAGCTTGACCCCTACGATCAGGCACGCGCGCAGGGCGTGGCGCTGTTCTACTACCGCGCGCCGGACGGCGTGCTGAACAGCGGCGGCCACGGCTACGTCGCCACGCACGACCACATCTACATTCGCACCGGCGAGAAGCAGGACGGCTACTGGCACTGGGACGGCAACGTCGACGCGCCAACGATTGCGCCGAGCATCTTCCACAAAGGGAACAGCAGCTGGCACGGCTTCTTTGAGGCTGGCAACTGGAGGACACTGTGAACCGGCCTTACAACCGCAGCCTGCACACCGACGACTACGGCATGCTGGCCAGCTACGACGCGCGGCTGCACGCGCACCTTGACGACATGGTGGCGCGCAAGGTGCCTCACCGCGAGTGGCACCCGCACCGCTTCTGGGAATACGCCAGCGTCCTGCAGCAGCTGCACGACCTGCAGGTGCCGCGCGGCGCGGAGATGATTGACCTCGGTGCCGGTGCCAGCTTCTTCGACCCGTTCCTCGCCAAGCTGTATCCGCTGCTGGTGTGCAGCGACAATATGCAATACGGCGACGTCGAGCCGATGGTGGCGGCGCAGCGCGCGGCCTACGGCGTGTCGCTGCACAACTGGAACCTTGACATGATGGACATGTCCGCCGGTGCCACGCCGGGCTGGGGCGACGCCACCGACAAGTTTGACGTCACGCTGTGCATCAGCAGCGTGGAGCACGTGGCCGACCACGACAAGGCGTTCCGCGAGATGGTGCGCATCACCAAGCCGGGCGGCCTGCTGATGATCACCAGCGACTACTTCCGCGATCTCGACCACTTCGAGCAGAGCGTGTCGCGCCACCTGCAGGTGACGCCCTACCGGCCGGACTACGTGGCCACGCTGCCGGAGCGGTTCGGCCTCGAGTTCGTTGGCGCTACCGACTTCGACTATCGCGGCGACTTCGTGCACAACTACTCGTTCGTCAACCTCTGCATGCGCAAACGTGCGGCATCCACTCCTGCCTAGCGGCAGGTGACAACGGAAAGGCACCAACCTATGAGCAAGATCATTCCAGTGTCGGCGCTGAACAGCGCCTACCAGATGAGCGGCACCGGCAGCTGCGCCAGCGTCACCACCAGCGGCCTGCCGATCCGCAACCTCGCCAAGGAAGGCAGGCGGCTGAAGATCAACTGCATCCTGCCGTCGTCGCCGTGGCTGGCCGACAGCAAGACCAACGTGCCGCTCGGCGTGCTCTACATCGCTGGCCTGCTGCGCGAGCAGGGGCACGAAGTCATGGTGACGTCCATGCTGGACAAGCGATACGAAGGCAACATCCACCTGCCTGACGAGGCCATGAAGTGCGACGTGCACATGTTCGGCTTCTGCACGCCGCAGTTCGGCGAGGCGCTGGAGCTGGCGGCCTACATCAAGGACCGCAACCCGGACGCGCTGCTGGTGGCCGGTGGCCCGCACCCGTCCTACGAGCCGCAGGAGACCTACGACGCAGGGCGGCAGGAGCACTACCACTACAAGGGCCGCCTGTCGCAGCGCCGCGACTACAAGGCCGCGGACGGCCGCCGCCTGTTCGACACGGTGGTGATTATGGAAGGCGAGGTCGCCACGCTGCAGGCGCTGAGCGACTGGGACAGCGGCAAGCTGCAGCCGTTCTACTACGGCGACAAGGCCGACGCCATGGACCTCGACGTTATCCCGTTCCCGGCGTGGGACCTGCTGCCGCAGGACCACATCTACAACGACGGCGTCGCGGTGATGAAGAAGAAGTATTTCCCGAACGAGTTCCACCCGGACGCCAGCGGCGCGGTGATGTCCATCATCGGCACGCGCGGCTGCCCCTACAAGTGCACCTACTGCAGCACGCCGTGGATCGGCCAGAAGCCGCGCTACCGCTCGCCCGCCAACATCATCGCCGAGATGGCGCAGGTGATGGACAAGGGCGTGCGCATGTTCAAGTTCCAGGACGACACCTACACGCTGCACAAGACCAAGCTGCGCGAGCTGGCCGACAGCGTCGACGCCGCGTTCGGCCGCAACGCCTTCGCCGCGCGCATTCACACGCGCGTGAACACCATGGACGACCACGTGGCCGAGAGCCTGCACCGCATGTCGTGCAAGGTGACCTGTTTCGGCATCGAGAGCGGCAGCCAGCGCGTGCTCGACGCCAACCAAAAAGGCACCAAGGTGCAGCAGAACACCGACGCCATCATCCGCGCCAGCGAGCAGGGCTTCTACACCATCGCCTTCCTCGTCATCGGCATGGCCGGTGAGACGCTGGACACCATGAAGGAGACGCAGGACTGGCTGATGAAGGTCAAGCCATACCTGAACAGCTGCAACCTCGCCGTCGGCATCCCGTATCCCGGCAGCCGGTGGTGGACGCACCCGCGCGAGAGCGGCATCCCCATCCACGACTACAACTACGACAACCAGTGGATCGTAGGCTTCTCGGCGCGCGACGAGATCTTGGTGCAGCCGGACGGCGTCACCGTGGAAGAAATGTTCCGCGTGAAGAAGGAGATGTTCGACTTCCAAGTGGCCAACGGCTGGGCGAAGGCCGAATGGGACGAGGACGTGCGCATCCGCAAGCAGCAGGACGAGGCGGCGGCCAACGGCACGCTCACGGCGGCCAGCGTCGTCAGCTACGCGGGGCACTAGCCATGATCGGCGAGAAGGTGGAATGGGACCCCAAGGCGCTGCGCGAGCTGCTGGCGTGCGGCCGGTGCAAGGCCATCTTCGACGAGAACGTGGCGCTGCTGGTGGCCGACCACCACGGCACGCTGACCGACGAGCAGGCGGCTGCCGTGCACGCGCAACTGCAGAAGGAGCATGACAAGCATGTTCAGTAAGATCTCAGTGCTGGTGCCGACGCGGCACCGCACGCACCGCCTGCGCACCATGCTCGAGAGCTACCGGCGCACGACTGGCAGCGACCAGTCTGCGTCGGAGCTGGTGTTCAGGGTGGACGACGACGACGCCAACACGCGCCAGCTGCTGCAGGAGCACGGCATGCGCATGGTGGTAGGGCCGCGCCTTGGCGGCTACGGCAGCCTTCCAGCCTTCTTCAACGAGCTGGCGCTGGTGGCTGGCGGCGACGTGGTGATGCTCGGCAACGACGACATGGTGTTCGTCACCGACGGCTGGGCGACCAAGGTGCTGGCCGCCGCCAACCTCTACCCGGACGGCCTGTTCAACATCGGCGTGCAGACGCACAACGCTGCGCACTACCCGCTGTCGGTGGTGTCGCGAGCGGCGGTCGAGCGGCTGGGGTTCATCTACGACCCGCGCATCTTTTGGGGCGACATCTACCTGCGCGATGTCATGGGCCGCCTCGGCCGCCAGCACATGCTGCCGGACGTCGAAATCCAGCACGACTGGGCTGGCCACGCACCGGACAAGACGTTCATTGAAGGCGAAGCCGCGCGCCGCGCTCCCGGCAACCACATGACGCACCACGAGCGCGCGGTGGACGACGCGGTGGCCAAGCTGACGCCGATGCTCGACGCCAAGCACGGCATCACCTTCATCGTGGCCACCAGCGGCAGGCCGACACTGCACAACACGCTGCGGTCGATACAGCTGTGGCCGGGCGACGAGCTGATCGTGGTCGGCGAGAACATCCAACTAGGCGACCCGCGCGTGCGCTACCTGCCGCACGCGGCTGGCAACGACTGGGGCCACACCGAGCGGAACTACGCCATGGCCTACGCGACCGGCCGCTACATCGCGCACCTCGACGACGACGACGTCTACGCGCCGAACCATCGCGCGCTGATGGACGCGGCGGTGCGCGCCAACCCCGAGCGGCCGGTGATCTTCCGCATGCGCTACCGCAACGGGCAAGAGCTGTGGCGGCACAAGACCGTGGAGGTCGGCAACGTCGGCACGCCGATGTCGCTGGTGCCGAACGACAAGGACAACCACGGCGAGTTCGGTTCGTTCTACGGCGGCGACATCACCTACCTCGAGACCTACGCGGCGCGCGCAGGCTACACGTCGGATGACTTCGTCTGGTGCGAGGACGTGACCGTCCTGATCCGACCGCACACCTCAACATAAGGAGCAGCAGCCATGAAGCAAGTGCATATCGGAGTCCCGGTGCTGAGACGCTACGACCTACTGCGGCTGATGCTGCTGTCGGCCGCCGCAGGCACCGTGATGCCAGCCAAGGTAGTGATCGTCGACAACGGCAAGCAGCACCACAAGGTGCACGAGGCCATCGAAGGCCTGCCGTTCCCGGTGGACGTGTGCGAGCCTGACGCGCCGCTCGGCGTGGCCGCGTCGTGGAACTGGCTGGTGGACAACCTGCCGGAGGAACGCATCATCACCAACGACGACATCGTGTTCGGCAGCGGCGCGCTGGCGGCCATGTGCAACACGCCGGGCGACTTGGTGTTCGGCTACGGCTTCAGCTGCTACCTGCTGCGCGACAGCGCCGTGGCGAAGATCGGCAAGTTCGACGAGGCCATCTCGCCCGGCTACGCCTACTGGGAGGACATTGACTACGACATGCGCGCGCGCCTGTTCGTGGCCGGTGGCGGCGACTTCGTCATGCAGAACGCCTCTGACGCCGAGATACAGCACAAGGGCAGCCAGACCAACGAGTGGGCCACGCAGGACGAGGTGCGTGAGCACCACCGGAAGTTCAACCTCGCCAAGGACAACATGATCGCGAAGTATGCGCACCTGCCGTTCGAGCAGCAGCACCCGGCGCTGCAGCCGCACCTCAGGCGCGCACCGGCAGGGAAGTAGAAGCAGCAACCAGAAAGCAGCAGCAGCAGAAGGGACAGAGACGATGCAACCTAAGAAGCGGATGCTATTCATCGGCGACTGCGCAGTGAACACGGGGTTCGCCAAGTCGGCGCACGCCTACCTCACCGCGCTCGAGCCGGACTACGACATCACGGTGCTGGCGCTCGGCTACGTAGGCGACAGCCACGAGGTGCAGCGCCAGCCGTGGAAGCTCTACAGCGCAGGCGCAGGCGGCGACATGCTCGGCCTTGGCCGCGTGAAGGACATGCTGGAGCGCAGCAAGCCGCACGTCGTGGTGGTGCAGAACGATCCGTGGAACTTCCCGCACTACCTGCAGCGCATCGGCAGCGCCGCGCCGGTGGTCGGCATCGTGGCCGTGGACGGCAAGAACTGCGCAGGCACCAAGATGAACAGCGCGGGGCCTCGTGCGGTCGCGCCGGGCCTGTCAGGCGGTGCGCAAGGTGGCAGGTGGCCGGGCCTGCAGGGCGCCATTTTTTGGACCAAGTTCGCAGAGGCAGAGGCGCGCGCCGGTGGCTACACAGGGCACACTGACGTGGTGCCGCTGGGCGTTGACCTTGACGTGTTCAGGCCGGTGGACCGCGCCGCGCAGCGCGCGCAGTGGGGGCTGGACAAGGTGCTGGCGCAGAACAACCTGCCGCCGGACACGTTCATCGTCGGCTACGTCGGCCGCAACCAGCACCGCAAGCGGCTGGACCTGCTGGTGGAATACTTCGCCGAGTGGACCAAGACCTACAACCGCAAGGACGCGGCGCTGTGGATACAGCGCGCGCCAACCGGCGAGCAGGCGTTCGACATTGAGCAGCTGGCCAAGTATCACGGCATCGCCTCGCAGCTGCTGCTGCCCGGCGTGGCCAACGACAACAGCGGCCTGAGCGAGCAGCTGCTGGCCAACGTCTACAGCGTGTTCGACATCATGGCCACCACCACCATGGGCGAAGGCTGGGGCCTGCCGCAGATGGAAGGCATGGCGTGCGGCATCCCGCAGGTCGTGCCGATGTGGAGCGCGCTGGAAGAGTGGACCGCCGGTGCGGCGGTGCAGGTGCCGTGCACCACCTACGCGGCCACGCCCAACGGACCGAACACCATCGGCGGCATCGCCGACCGCCGCGAGTTCTGCGCGGCGCTGGAGCGGCTCTACTACGACGAAGACCTGCGCCGCCAGAAGCGGGACGCAGGCCTGCAGCTGGTGGCGCGGCCTGAGTTCCGCTGGGAGCAGGTCGGTGCCGACATGGCCGCCGCCATCGGCCGCGCGCTGGCAGCCAAGCCGCTGCAGGCGGTGACGGCATGATCAGCTTCTACATCGACCGAGACGTGCGCCGCCTGAAGCAGGTGCGCATCGCGCAGGCCATCACCGCCACCGCGCCGCCGTGGGCCGTCGTTCTGCAGGAACCTGACCGCGCCGACGTGCAGGTGCTGCAGGTAGGCACGCTGGACGCGCGCACCGGCATCAAGGCTCCGCGCTACGCGGTGGTGCAGCACGCGCACCGCTACGAGCACCAGCAAGGCGAGCGCGCGCCGATCGTGGTGCCGCTGGGCTTCAACCCTTGGGAGGCGCTGTGGTCCAAGGCGCTGGCCGTATGGTCGCCGGTGGACGTGGCCGGTGCGCTGGCCAAGTGCAGCAAGGCCGTGCCGTTCATCGCGCCGTTCGGCGTGGACTTCGGCGTGTTCCGGCCGCACGGCATGGCGCGCGACGTCGGCATCGTCACCAGCGGCCACAGCAACATCAGCGAGGCGATACAGGAGCCTGCCGCCGCCGCCTTCAAGTGCGGGCTGACGACCGTGCACCTCGGCCCATGGGAGGTTGCTGGCCTGAATGCGGCCATGCCCGGCCGCAGCATCGTCAACAGCCTCACCGACAACGAGCTGGCCGCGCTCTACAGCCGCGCCAAGTGGGTAAGCGGCCTGCGCTACTACGAAGGCTTCGAGCTGCCGGTGCTGGAGGGATTGGCCTGCGGCGCGCGCCCGCTGGCGTTTGACACGCCGGACAACCGCATGGCCTACCAAGACCACGCCGTCTACCTGCCGGTGTGCGAAGGCGAGCCGCTGGTGCAGGCGCTGGCCGCCATCATGGCGGCAGAGCCGCAGCCGGTGGACGAGTCCGAGCTGCAGGCGGTGCAGGCCCGCTACGACTGGGAGCGGCTGGCGCGAGGCTACTGGGGCGCGCTGGAGGCGGCCTGCAAGGCCGATTCCGCGCTGGCGCACCGCGTGGCGGTGCCACCGGCTGCAATGCCTGCCACGCCTCGCCACAGGCTCGTGGCTGTAAGCGAGCGGCGGCGCAGGCTCCTGTGGATAGGCGACAGCCCCACCACGCCGTGGACCGGATTCGGCCGCGCCGCGTTCAACGTGCTGCAGCAGCTGCACCCGGAATACGAAGTGCACGCGCTCGGCACCACGTTTGACGGCTTCCCGTTTGACCGCACGGCCGTGCCCTACGAGGTGTATCCCATTATCAAAGGCGTGCCCGAGGTGCTGCGCATCGTGCAGCCTGACGTGGTGGTGGCGCAGCACGATCCGTGGCACGTGCAGCAGTGGCTGCGGGACGCGGGCAAGGTGCCGGTCGTAGGCATCATGCCCATCGACGGCAAGAACTGCAAGTGCGACCAGCTGAACGAGCTGGCCATGGCCATCTGGTGGACCAAGACCAGCGAGCAGGAGGCGCGCATCGGCGGCTACACCGGCCCGTCGTGCGTGATCCCGCTTGGCGTCGACCTCGAGATGTTCTCGCCGGTCGAGGACAAGCGGCGCGCGCGCGCCAGCGTCGGCCTGCCGGAAGAGGTGCACGACAAGTTCATCGTCGGCGTGGTGGCGCGCAACCAGTCGCGCAAGCGGCTTGACCTCACGGTGCGCCACTTTGCCGAGTGGGTGCACACCAAGGACGTGCGCGACGCATACCTCTACGTGCAGACCGCGCCGACCGGCGAGGCGGCCTACGACGTGGCCAGCCTGATGCGCTACGAGAAGCTGGAGCACCGCATGCTGCTGGTGACACCGGCGCTCTACCGCACGCTGCCTGACGGCGCGCAGGCTGGCGTGATGAACTCGCTGGACGTCTACTTCACCACGACGCAGGGCGAGGGCTGGGGGTTGCCGGTGATGGAGGCCATGGCCTGCGGCGTGCCGGTGGTGGCACCGGACTGGTCGGCGCTGGGCGACTGGGCGCGAGACGCGGCCGTGCTGGTGCCGTGCTGCGACGTGGCTGGCACCATCAACAGCAACGTCCCGCCGGGCGGCCAGCGCATCGCGGTGCTCGGCGGCGTGCCGTCCATCGGTGCCAACGTGGAGGCGCTGCACGCGCTCTACACCGACCGCAAGTTCTACGGCGACGTGCGCGCGCTGGGCCTGACGCTGGTCGGCCGCGACGAATACCGCTGGCCGAACATCGGGCAGGCGGTGCTGCGTGCCGTCGACGAGGCACTGGCCATGAAGCGCAACAGCGGCGCGGTGCTGCAGCCGGTGCTGGGATGACGATCAAGGCCAAGCTCGTGATGGACGTGCGCGGCGTGCCGGAGATACTGGCCGCCGCGCGCCACGAGCTGGCCAAGGTGCTGCGCGAAGCAGCGCAGGACGAGAGCCCAGAGGTGGCCGCGTTCGCGCAGCGCGTGGCGGCCGCGTTCGAGAGCGGCCAGAAGGACGGCGATGGCGGGTAGCGGCATGAAAGGCGGCGACGCCATGACCGCCAACCTGCGGCGCATCGCCACCAAGTTCGGCACGACCGTGATCGGCGCTGCGCTCTACCGGCAGGCGCAGAAGATCATGGCCGACTCCAAGGAGCACTACGTGCCCGTTGACCTCGGCGCGCTGAAGAGCAGCGGCAAGGTAGGGCGGCCGGTGTATGAAGGCCGGAAGGTGTATGTGGAGCTCTCCTACGGCGACGCGGCCAGTGCCTACGCGCTGGCGGTGCACGAGCACCCGTCGAAGTATTCGCCGCCGTCGTGGCAGGGCACGGTTGTTCAGTTCTCGCCGAGCGGCACCGGCCCAAAGTATCTGGAGAGGCCGCTGATGAAGGCCGCGCCGACGCTGGGCGCAGAAGTAGCACGCGACTTGAACTTGGAGAGGCTGTAAAATGGCGACCGTTTGGTATCTAGACATCAGAGATCAGCAGCCGCCGTTCGACTCCGGCGTGCTGGACGGCCAGAGCCGGGCGCTGTGGACGTTCAACATCATGGCGACCAAGGTGCCGTCAACCACGTTCCTCTTGGAACTGGTCGCGGTGCTGGTGGCAGCCGGTGTCGGCGTCTACGGCACCAACATCTTCATCTCGAGCAAGGCGGTGATCCCGCCGGGCAATGGGCCATACCTCAACATCGTGGCCACCGGCGGACTGGAAGGTCTCCGCACGCAGAACGTCGTTAGCGGTCCCTCATACGAACGGCCGAGCGCGCAGGTTGTAGTGCGCGCTCAATCAGCAGCAGCAGCAGAAGCGATGAGCCGTGCGGCATACGCCGCACTGGTGGGTGTTAGAAACCAGAACGTCGTGGTCGCATAACGCGGCAGCGGCGTTCTCAAGGAGCTGAGCTATGGCTACTGATGCAATCTCTTCCCACGGAACGGTCCTCTCGTTCCAGCCCACGCCGGGCGGCGCGTTCATCGAGGTCGGCGAACTCGGAGACATCAGCCCGCCGGGACTGATGCGCAACGAGTTCGACGCCACGGTGCACAACCGTGACATCGACAACTGGATTATGGGCGTGCTGCGCCGTGAGCCGATCACGGTGCCGGTGTTCTTCAACCGGAACCTCGCCAGCCCATCTTTCCTT
>Ga0181339_1000115_pt1 | contig 23461 bp, 24 predicted proteins | sample Sp13VDMM110DD_FD_130101 | JGI IMG/M metagenome (GOLD analysis project Ga0181339, IMG submission 130101) | Freshwater viral communities from Lake Michigan, USA - Sp13.VD.MM110.D.D | ecosystem: Environmental > Aquatic > Freshwater > Lake | place: USA: Michigan | collected 2013-04-23 | reverse complement strand
GAGTTACCCTCGGGGCGCATCGTCAGGGTGGTCTTGACCTCGTAGCAGGACCCGTCAGGGCGCTCCGGGAGGTGGACCCGCTGGCGGGCCTGGAAGGCGGCGTTGATCGCGGGGGACCAGTCGCCGTTCACCACGAGGTTGGAGAACTCGGTCACGTAGACAGGCATGTCCGCGAAGCGGGCCTGATCGCTCCGGGTCTGGGCGTCCTCATAGGGCAGCGCGTAGTTGATCGCGGCGGTGGCGGCAGCAGCGGCCTCCTGTGCGTCGAGGACGGCCCCAGCGATCTCGTCAGCGTTCACCCCGTAGAGGATGTCACTCTGTTCCTGGAACCGATACAGGTCCGCCATCTGGTTGGTGTTCACCTGGGCGGCGTCGATGGTGCCCCGCTGGAAGGTGAAGGGGATGGCCCGCTGGGCGACCGTGAGGGGTGTCTCCCGGTACACGTGGACCTGTTTGCCGGCTGCGGGGGCAGGGCTCAAGGAGATGGTCGAGGGGGTCGTCCAGGTGACGGTGCCCGCATAGGCGACCTCATCGACCTTGACCTTGACGTGGGACCGCTGGATGTACGGGAAGGGGACCTGATAGGTGGCCGCCCCCACGGAGGTGTAGCGGACGTTGGCCAGGTCCTGGGCGCTGGCCTGGTAGACCCCCGCACCGAACAGACACAGGAGGCCTAGGACGATGGCCGCCCATAGCGTGTTGACGGACTGGTGACGCTTCATTGGGCGGTGACCCCTTCTTCATAGGTGGTGATGTCGATGCCTAGGGCGTCGAACAGGTCGGGATTGCGGACGGCTTCATCCACGGAGACATCCCGCATGGAGGAGTTGCCGGCCTTGGCCTTAGCGGCTGCGAGCCAGCGGCGTGCCGTGGGGGACTCCTCAGCGGTGACCCTCTTGGCCTCAGCGGTGTAGTCCTCAAAGACATCCTGCACAAGGGCCACGCGGGAGACACGGCCCTGGTCGTCGCGCTTGCGGTTCCCAGCGGTGTCCACGGCTCGCTCCTGGTCGAGGTACTCATCCGAGGCGAACAGTTCCGCGAGGCGTTCCCTGAGGGTGCGTCCGTCAAGGGTGACCGTGCCCCGGTTGCGGGCCAGCGAGTTGAACATCGAGCCGCCATCTTCGAGGGTGACCTCACGGGGATCGAACGCACCGCCCACCATCTGCTTGGGGGACAGGACGCCGATGGCCGAGCCGGTGAACTCGTACAGGCGGCCGATCTCGTCAATCTCCGGGTCATCGTCGTAGCCGATCCGGGGGGCGATGGTGATGGGGACGACACCTTCGAGGAGGCTGTCCTGGGGCTTGTGGATGTAGTCCCCGAGGACGTTCCGCTGGGGGTCCAGGGTGCGGGACATACCCGGCAGGCGGTCCAGGATGTAGTCCCCGATGTTGGTCTTGGCCCGGACGTAGGGGTCCAGCCCGCCACGGCCCAGGGCGGTGACGAAGTTGGGTACGGCCAACTGCGAGACGGTGGTCCCGGCCAGGCGCTTGAAGAAGGACTCCGGGTTGGAGGTGGGGGAGCCCGAGAAGGTCAACAGGTCGGACACCGTTTGCAGGGCCGCTCTGTCCTTCATGTACTCAGCCATGGCGGCGATCCCACCGAACATCGCGTGTTCCCAGTTCTTGTCCTGGGGGGCGTACACCGATCGATCATACAGGGTGGCAGGGATGGCGAAGAGGGCGCCCACGAGGTCGTAGCGCGAGTAGTCCACCCACTGGTCCCCAACCTTCATGGAGTAGGGTTGGTGGGTCTGAAGCCATACCGCACGATCACGGGGGTCTGTAGGCCCAGCGCCCGTAACGAGGCCCATCCGGCTAAGACCGAAGCCCGTTCCCAGGAGGGAAGCCCCGGTAACAAATCGGCCATAAGCCTCCGCTTGGCGCACCGGCCCGAGTTCGCCTGCGAGTTCACGGTTGGACTCCTTGAAGAGGAAGTTGACCCCTGGGACACGGCGAAGGGTTTCCCCCAGGGCGTTGGCCGGGACGTTGAAGATGGGAAGGATGAAGCGGCTTTCCGGGAAGTCCTGACGGACCTTGGAGACACCCGAGGCGAAGCCCCTGGCGATGGTCCCGTCTGCGCCCACGTCACCCGTGAGGGTCGTCCGCTGGGCACTCTCCAGCAGGCTGGCCGAGTTGGCGTGTCCCAGGATGTCGGTGGTCTTGTGGAGTTCGTCCCGGACGTACTTGTCGAGGTCAGCCCCACGGAGGCCATTGGTGGCACCCTCCACGAGGAACTGGGCACGGGCCTCACCGAAGTAGGACAGGCGCTTGGCGAACTCATCCATGCCGGCGTTGACCCGCTGGAGGGCACGGGGCTAGGCGTTAATCATGTTGCCGGCGTTGTACTGCCATGCGGGCTTGGCGTTGGCCGCCTTGAGGAGGGCCGGCGAGACGGGACCCAGTTGGCCCGAGGCGTCCCGGATAGACCCCCCACCACCCAGCACGGGCTCCCCACGCTTGAGCGCCTGGATGGCCCAGTGGGCTGCGTCCTGGTAGTCGCCCATGGTCTGGATGTACGCGGTGGGTGCAGCCTGTGCGGCGGCCAGCAGTTCGGCGCGCTTGATGGGGTCAGCCGCGTTGAGGAGCGCCCCGACGTAACCCCCCGAGGTCTTCTCCAGGGTACGGACGGCGCCGATGATGGAGGGACCCACGATGTTGAGCATGAGGGTCTTGGGGGCGGATAGCATGTTGGCGGTGAAGGCGTTGGCGATGGACTGCCGCAGGTACTTGCCCGGCTCCGGGACCTTGAACTTGCGGGCCAGCCAGTCGGCGCGCCCTGCGGGGTTGCCGTCGAAGCCCTTGTAGGCGTCCAGCCAGTCCTTGACCTCCTCGCGGGTACGGGGCAGGGGCGGTTCCCCCATGTCGTCCGCGATGGGCGTCAGGTCGTCAGCACCGTGCTTCCCGAAGTTGGCCTGGTAGGTGTCCAGGTCGGTCAGCCGCTGGGCGTACTGGCCACGGCCCAGCCCGGACTTTGCCTGCTGGATGGCACCCGAGAAGGTCATCAGGTTATGGATGTCGCGGGTGATCTCGGTCAGGCCCTCATCGGGGATCGAGTCGAGGTCCACGTCAAGGTGGCGATTGATGTTGGTGGCCACGCGGGTCCACATGGACTTGGCGGCGACGATGCCCGCAGCGGTGTCCTCAGCGGACTGGGCGAAGCCCTGCACGAAGGCCAGCATTGCGGCCTGGTCCTCGCCGGTTGCGTCCGACAGGGCCTGGGCCTCAGCGTAAATCCGTTCGTTGGTCCAGGGGGTCTTGTCCGGGACGCGCTCGATGGCGGCCCTGAGGATACCGGGGACGTTCTCCGGTTCGTTCAGGTTGCCAATCTTCCACTCGCCGGTACGGTTGGCGAGGTCCTCGGGGAGGCGCACGTCGTCGCTGATCCCACGGGCGATGTCGTCCACGAAGCGTTGGACATCCACACGCTCCATGGAGCCCACGATGCGACCCTCAGTGGCGAAGATGACGGGATCACGTGGACCCTGTTCGGCGACAGACCGGAAGGGTGCGCCCATGCCGGCTTCATCCAACAGGGACTTCGACTGGGGCGAGACCAGGATGCGACCGTCCGGGCTTAGTTCCACCCCTTCGAGTTGCTCGGGGGAACCGGCCTTGGCGAGTGCCGCGTTGGCGTCTGACAGGGTGTCAGGTCCTCCAAGCGCATCGACACCTCGTGTTCCCGCAGGAAGTTCTTCAGGGCCGTTCGCTGCTTCTTCTCCTTTGACCGGAGGCGTTCCCTGCGACGGACTTCCTGTTTGTCCCCCCAAGCCATTGGCGGCGTCCTCTTCATCCAGTTGTTTGATGGTGGCCTCAGCCCTTGCGGTGTTGAGGCGGTCTTGTGCGAAGGCACGGTCTAGTCCCTCCTGCGCGGCTTCCTCAGGGGAGGCCTCACGGATGGCGGCGGGGCCAGGGTCTTCCCCCAGTGCGGCACGGGCCAGGGCGATGTCCTCAGCGGCGTCACCCCCCCGGAACATGGCACGGGCGGCCTTGGCGGCGTGGAAGACACCCTCCAGGGCACCCTCAGCGAGGACACCCTCCAGGGCACCCTTGAAGCGGGACTCCAGTGCGCCGTCCGAGTCGTCCTGGGCCAGCCAGTCGACAAACTCATTGTTGACCCCCAGGGCTTGCAGCCCGTTGGACAGGCGCTCCTCGTTGGGACCGTTGACGACACCACCCCCGAAGGCACCCGTTGCGCCCACCCCGATGAGGCGGCCCGAGGCGGTGCCCGTAGCGGTGACCCCCCCGGTGAGAACGCTGGGGATGACCGATGCGGCGATGACCGTGGTGGCCTGGTTGATGGTGTCGTTACCCACGCGGCCCAGCGAGGAGCGTGCGGAGAGGGTGTCCGCCCAGGTGGCCGAAGGGTCCATGCCGATCTGGCGGCGGAAGTTGCGGCCGTTGGAGCGCTGGACGTTGTTGGAGTTCTCGATGGCCTGCGAGATGGCGCGGCCTGCGGTACCCATGCGGGCGAAGGTTGAGGCGGACCCATCGGAGAGGAACCTGTCCACGTCCTGTGCGGTGTCCGTGATGGCACCCACGAGTTGACCCGGAGCGCGAACGATGCCGGCGCCCACTGCGGCCACGGCTCCCACGACATCCTCATCCTTGACGGTGAACCTCTGGGCTGCACGGCGGGCACGTCCCAGGAGGGAGGTATCCTGCGGGGCGGGCCGGCGATCCTCGATCACGGAGGGCGTCCCTGGGGCCGGCCTGCGGATGTTCCCCTCTTCGTCGCGGGGGACGGTCATGGCGGTGCGGGGGGTGCGGCTGTTGCGATCCAGGACCGTAGCGGCCCGTTGGCGGACGGCCCCCCTGCGGCGGTTCTCATCCTCAGAGGCGACCTGTGAGGCCCACTGGGCGAAGGTATCTGACATGGTTAGTCCCCGGCTACGCGAAGAGGGTTATCCCCGGAGTTACGTCCACCGGAGGGTTGGCTTGCGGGGGGTCTCGCTGACGGTGCCCCGCTCTGGGCTCTACGTCGCATAGCTTCGCCCCAGCGTCTAGCCTGATATTGTGCGCGTTCGTGTGCCCCTTGGAAGTCACCGGGGTGGGTGGCCAGCCATCCTTGGGCCGCAGCCATGATGACCTCCTCGGCCGCCTCAGCGGAACCCACGCGGCGGGTCCCTGCGGGGAGACCCGTGTTGGCGACCCCCCATGCGGCGACCCCGAGGGCCTCTACTTGGGTGCGGAGGCCTGTGATGTTGCGGACAGTGCCACCTCCACCTGAGCTTGGACGCGAGCCTCCAGAGCCGCCCGACGAACGGGAGCCAGAGCCGCCGCCGCGAGTAGCAGGCCCTTCCGACGTGGACCGGGCGGCCCCTTCAAGACGAATGTAGTCATCGGTGGGAAGGTCTCCGTTGAGGTAGGCGGCTTGCAGGTCAGCCTGGAACGCGGGGGTGTTACCCTCGGTGTCGGCCCTGCGGAAGAGGTTGGCGATGGCGGTGCCCCTAGCGGGGTCCAGGGAGGCCGACTGGAGCCGTGCCCGCTGGAGGCTCTGGGTGTTGGACACGTCCCGCTGGAAGCTCCCCATGGCGGACGCGATCCCCTGGAAGGAGACCCCCCGTTCACGCCCCTCACGGGAGATGGCCACAGGGTCGAACTGCCCGGTGAGCATCTTCTCCCCGTAGGTATCGAAGAGGTAGGTGGCGAACTCGTTGCCCTCAGCCTGGGCCTGTGCCCGCTGCTGCTGTTCCTGGAACTGGATGCGGTCGATGACCCCCTGGCGGATGCGGTATGCGGAGTTCTCCACGTTGCCGGCCACCTCGGGGTTCGCATAGGGGTTACCCAGTGCGTCATCCTTCAGGACGTTCAGGAGGTCCGGGTCCCCGGCGTTGGTGGCCGCAGTGGTCACCGCAGCGACAAGCACCCCTTCCCATTCACTCTCAGCCCCGCCCGTGGCGAGGTACTCGGCCTTGGACACCTCAAGGGCTGCGGCCACCTGGGCGCCCGTGACGTTCCCCCCATTGGCGGCGTTGGCCTGGAGGATGGCCTCGGAGGCGAGGACCGATGCGTTGGTCTCCCGTTCGGCTGCGATCCGGGCGGCGTTCCTTGCGGTGTTCGTCGCGGACAGTTGCTGCTGGGTCTGGTTGGCCTGTACGAGGAAGCCCTCCTGGGCCATCTCGTTGCCCGAGAAGTCCTTGCCGATCTCCCCGATCTCACGCGAGAGGCGCTCCTGGAAGGCCGCACTATCGGAGCGTTCCTCCCACTGGGTGGACTTCTCCTGGAGGGTGGCAAGCCGGCGTTGTGACTGGACCTGTGCGGACTGGTTCTCATAGGCCATGAGGAACCACGGGTTCTGGGTCGGTGCGATCTGCCCGTTGCGGACGGCATCAGCGAACTTCTCCCCCGAGGAGGCCAGGGCGGCGATGCGGGCCTGGGTCTGGGCCTTGGCGCGTTGGTCCGCAGCGTACCGCTGGGTGAACTGCTTGACGGACGGCTCCACGGACTCCAGCGCAGAGGCAAGCTCCAGGGCCGGGTTGGAGGTGGGGGCCTGGATGCGATCCCCGGTGTCCCTTGCGAGGACCTGAACTTGTGTGGGTTGACGGGCCATTAGGTGGGGTTCCGCATGAATGGATAGACCTTGGGAGTGAACTTGCGACGGGCCTCCCTGGCGGCGTCGGCCTCCCGCTCCTCGTGGAGGATGGCCTTAAATACGTCCTCGGCACTGCCCCTAGAGGTGTACCCCTTGCGCGCGTACCCGGACCAGTCGCCCTCTCGGACCCAGTGGCGCAGGGTCTTCCAACCCCAGAGGGTGTACTCCTGCGGGTAGAAGTAGCCCTCGTATCGCTCCAGGATGCGGAGGTCGTTGGGATCGCGGTTGAGAACCTTGTAGGCCATCCCTTAGCCCTTCTTCGCTGAGGCGACCTGGTTGGCGGCGTCCACACCGCGCCCCACGAGTCTGATCCCGAGGGCCACCTTGGAGGGCTTGGCGTACTTGGCCAGTGCGGAGTCCCGCTCGATGGCGGCCCCACGCTTCTCCCTGCCGAGTTGCCGGCGTTGGTTCTGCGAGTTGAGGTCCGCGATGGCTTCAGCCCTGGAGGCTTCCTGTGCGGCGGCGTTCTTGAGGCGGGCCTGTGCGGCGGCCCCGAGGAACTCCCCGGAGACCACGGCGATGCGACCCCCCTCTTGTGCGCTGAGGATGGCCTCGTCCACGGTGCGCTCTGCATCGGCCGCGTCGAGTTCGGATCGCTGGGTGTCCAGTGCGGACTGTCGGTCGAAGAAGTTCTGCCAGGTGGCGCTGCGGCCTGCGCGGTTGGCGCGATCCTGGCCCACGAACCCGAGGACATCGGACAGTGCCCCGAGGGCTGGCGATGCGGACCCTACCGTGGTGGGGTTGTTGCCGTTGTTCTCTGTGGGGTTACCGCACATTAGGAAGCATCCAGTTGCGCGCGGCGCTTGGTGGCCACGTCTCGTGAGTGCATGTATCGGTGAGCATCCTCGGTGGACAGGAGGCCTCGGCGGACGGCGGTGAGGATGAGGTTCCGTTCAAGGGTTTGCAGGGTCGCCTCCAGTTCCAGCAGTTCAGGTGAGGGCTTCGCCATCAGGTCAACTCCGCGAGGGGCTTGGTTTGGAAGTAGCGCATGGGTGTCCGGGAGGCTCCGATGTACCTGGTCTTCTCAGCCTGGTTGAAGCACCCGCTGAGGCGCAGCCACCGTTGAGCTACCTTGTTGGACGCCATGACGTGGTTGTCAAGCACCGTGTGCCCGTGTTCCTCAGCGAGGGCCACCATGGACTTCACGATGGATGGGGTGTGGTCCATGATACACTTCATCTCGGAACGCTTGAGGTCGTCTGTCCAGAGGGACCAGATATGGCCGTCCTTGAGGTTGACCCCGTAGGCGCCCACTAGGCGGACCTTCTCGTTAGGTTCCCCTAGTCCCCAGACCGCGAAGGAGGGTCCGTAGTCGGGTGCCCCCACGAGGTTGGCCAAGGGGCCTTCCCCGGTCATGATCCAGACCTCGCGGACATCCTCGCTGCGGAGGCGCTTGTGGAGGTCCATGGCCATCCAGGACTCAAGGGGGGTCTGTGTCAGGCACGTCATACGCCCATGCTCCGAAGGTTATGCTCACCCACGAAGGTGAACCCAAGGACGGTGCCCTGGAGGTGGCTGGCGTTGCGGACCCGGATGGTTAGCTTGTCGGTCGTGTCCCCCATGGGCACCGCGAAGGGACCCTCGAATAGGGGCACCTCGGAGAATGCGCTGGGGGGAAGCTCGTAGGTCACGGTGGGGCGCTTCGAGGCGGTGACCTCAAAGGACAGGAATGAGGACGGGCCGCAGTCGAACACCAGATGGCGCAACCCGAAGGCGCCTCCATCGTACAGGGGCTTCTGCGACTGGGGGTCCCGGTGGTGGATGCGGCTGAGGGTCCAGTAGGCGTCGTAGACCAGGCCGGCGTAGAACTCGGTAGCGGACCAGTCCCCGTTGACGATCACATAGCCGGTGTCCGTCACGGCCTGTATCTCAGCAAGGAGTCCCTCATTCTCGGGGTCCCCCCTGCGGGATACCTGCACGGGTCCGTTCTCGGTGGTGACGTAGGGAAGCTGGATGCCGGTGCGGTCGTTATCCTCGTCGTAGGCCACATCGCAGTCCGCCTCGGTAACCCTGAGGTCCAGAGTGGTGAGGACCTGGGAGGTTGCACTGTCCCGGAGCATCGGCGAGAAGTCCATGCGGGTGACCACCACGTTGCCGGCCGGGTCGAGGAGCCACACGTCCATGACCGTAGCGGACTCCGACTGGGGCGCGAGGATGTTCACCACCTGGTAGCCCGTGGGGACCTGGAAGGGGAAGAACCCCGACTGGATGCGGTCCTGGCCGGCGTACCTGTAGACGTGAGCATAGAGGCTAGCCTCACCCGTCTTGGCGTACAGCGAGAGGTAGGAGTCCTTGAGGCTGGCCCCACGGTCCATGTCCAGGGGAAGCCTGCGGGGGAGCCCTGCGGTGAGGTCCTCAGCCTGGGTGCGCTGGAGCGGCCCGTTGATGGATAGCTCGTAGAGGCCACCGTAGAAGGCGCCCTTCTTGGACAGGAAGTGGATGTTGTCCCCAGCGGGCAGCAGGGGGGTCCCGCCACGGTAGGGGTAGCTGGCCAACTCATCGATCCTCGCGGCGGCAAGGCGGAAGGGACCCTCACAGGATACGACTGCCTGCGAGGCGGTCCCCATGAGGACATCCCTCTGGTCGAAGGTGGCCCCCTCACGGAAGAACGAACGACGTGCGCTAGGGTTGATTAGCTGGATGGGGTCGCTGTCCGTAGCCGTGAGGAGGGTGCTGGGGAAGAGGCGGAACGGGCTGTCCGCTCCAGTGTAGAGTACCTCTCCAGAAGTCAGGAGGCGAAGGCGGCCACGGAACCAGCCCACGCTTTGGATGAAGTCCCCGAAGGTCAGGGGAGAAGGAGCTATGTCGGCGTTGCCGGTCTGCCGCTCAAGCCAGGGAAGAGTGTCGAGGGTCCAGGTGGAGGTGTCCTGATCGAACACCAGCCCGATGGGGAGGGACGCCGGATCGACGCCCTTGTTGGCGCCCGGTTCGGGCACCTCGCGGTAGACCCCCGTGACAGAGCCGGGAGGGTCAGCCTCGAAGGCGATCCAGTAGTCGTCGTTGTTGGACCCGGCCGCTCCGGTGATCCGAATGGTGAACCCATCGGGGGCGTAGACGGGGAGGTCGCTAGGTCGGGGAGTGGAACCTTTGAGGGCGACCATAGCGGTGCCCCCGATGCCGTCCTCCACGGTGATGGCGTAGTCGGTGGCCCTGGAGAGGAACAGCAGGGAGCCGCTCCGGGACCAGGTGAACCCGGCCGAGGTGAGGGCCGATCCGATGCCGCCCGAGGGGGTGACCGATCCGTTGGGGGTGACCGTGCCGCCGTTCAGCATCCGGTCCATGATCTGGGAGGTGTCGATGTCGTCAGCGTCGTCCGATGCGTTACCCTCGGGGGCCACGTAGGTCACGGTGATGCCGTCGATGGTGAGGACGTACTTGCGGGAGTAGTCGCTGAGTTTGACCCAGACGATGGCCTCGAAGGGCCGGGTGGCGATACTGTCAGGGTGGGCCGCGATGGGGACCTTGCGGTTGGCGATGAAGGTGTAGTCCTCCACGGTCAACAGGCGGGTGTCCCTCACGGGGGCCGGCGCACTGGAGTCCAAGTAGGACTGGGCCGCAGGGGTGACCGTCAGGGAGATAGCCCCGAGGGTGTCATAGCTGCGGAGGAGAGCCGTTACGGAGTCGTCCGGGTTGCGGTTCAGGATCAGGTACACGTCGTCGGCCGTCCCCTCGGAGGGCCCTTCGATGAGGACGCCTTGCAGGGTGTTCGCGGGGGTGAGCCCAGAGGCCATGATCGTCCCGATGAACTCCAGGGGGGGTCTCTTGCGGAACCCTTCGGGGACTTCCACCAGGGCGTTGAGGGTGTCCTCAGCGGTGTCCTTGCGGCGTACCTGGTGGGCGGCCTGTGAGATGCCGTTCAGGGGCGCCTCGATGTAGTCCGTGATCTTAGTCATCTCGGTCGTCCAGGTGTTGCGCGAAGGGGGCGGCCAGGAGGGCGAGGCAGATGAGGCATTGCACCATCAGCCAGAGGTCCTTGAGGAGGTCAGTCACCGCCGACGCACCCGGCCGTAGCCCCCAACGGCCTTCTGGACGCCGTGGTTGTTCGTGATGGAGTTGAACCTGTTGGCCTCATCCTCAGCCTGTTCAAAGGCGACGAGGGCGTCAGCGACGTGTTGGTCCAGGATGCGGGTCACCAGCGAGGATGACTGCACGGTACCCTGGAACAGGTAGCAGGCCTTGGTGGCGATGAGGATGCGGGCCGCCTCGGGGAGGTCCTCAAAGGGGAGTCTCAGGGTGCAGTCCACGGTGATGGGAACGATGGGGGTGAGGATGTAGGTGCGCTCGTCCCGGTCGTACAGCTTGCCTCCACGGTGGGCCAACCGGCCAGCCCGGCATCCGTTACCGTAGGCGGCGTCAACCTTGAGGACGTTCGCGGGGAGGACCGCCTCGCCGTCTACCGTCAGGGGGATGTCCCAGTTGCGTTCCCGATTGGCTTCCATGCCGCGAACCTGGAGGAGGCGATCCTGTGTGGAGAGTGTCACGAGGGCCTGGTCCGCCCAGGTGGACTGCGAGGGCTCAAGGGCCGTCACGGGGTTCTGCCCGATGGCCGCCAACATGAGGTTCACCGCATCGAGCAACGTCGAGGGTCCCTCAGCGAATAGGGTGGGAGTGTCAGCCATGTGGTTTGGAGCCCCTTGGGTTGGTCTGTAGGGGGCACCTTAGAGGTAAACCTTGGGGGTTGCAACCCTCCCCTAGGGCTAGATTGTCGAATGGATATGCAGTTAATCACATAGGAGAAAGGCCCCAGAGGTTTCCCCCTGAGGCCCGTCCCAGCAGCACCGTCATCTAAGAGCCCTGCCTGTATCTGCTATGCTACAGACTCGGGATCAGATGAGGGCGATCTCAGTTACGCAGCCGGAGCGGCGGTACGCAGGTCGATGGACTCCTCGGGACGCAGGACGCCGTAGCCCTTGAGCATTTTGCCCAGCAGCAGGGTGCCTTGGCGGCGAGGATCGTAGGACGACTCCATGGTCACGTCCTGGAGGCTGAGGACCCCCACGGCGTCACGGCCGAAGATTTGACCCACGTTGGTCGAGTAGTCCAGCCGGCGAGCGGCGGGTTGGGCCGTGTTGGTCCGGTCGTCGCCCTTGTACAGGTTGTTGGTCTTGCCGATACCGATGCCGGCGACCTGGTTGACGATGCCCGAGGCGAGCGAACCGTTGCCCTCGTTGCCGAGGTTGCGATCCATGGGCTTCTCCGAACGGAGCAGCAGGGCGTACCGGATCGGGTCCAGAGCCGCGATGCGATCCATGGCCGGGGCGTCGATCTGGTCGAACCGAACAGCCGCGTTCAGGATGGCCTGCCAGATGGCGGCGCCGTCCGTGCCCAGGTTGGCATCGGTGATGTTGAAGCCGTCGTAGCCATCATCGATGACCTTGACCCCACGGGAAGCCTGCGAGAGGGTCCGCGAGATGTTCTGGTCGTCGATCTTCGCGAGGGCCTGACCGATGGCACGGGCCGCGATCTGGCTCATGTCGAAGTGGTTCATCATCTCATCGATGTTCGCCTGGAACCAGGGCGCGATGATGAGGTCCTCCAGGGTGATGAGGCGCTCGTTGCCCCGGATGAGTTCCGCCATGATCTCGGCGCCGGGGGTGTGGTTGAAGGCGTTGATGCCACCCGTGACCGGGAACTTGGCCGAGGAGCCCTCAGCGATGGTGCGCTGCATGACCTTCGGGGAATAGAACCGGGCTCGGTCGTGTTGCTCCAGGACATCGCCACTGAACGTGACGAGGAACAGAGCGCGGGGGTCACCCGAGAGGTTGGCCTGACCCGGCCGCGTCGGATTTTGGTTAGCGATGGTGGTCTCTCCTTGATGGTGCGGTCGGGCGGCGGGCCGTTGCGCGGTGAACTACGGGGGTGGCGGACTCAGACGATGCCGAGGCGCTTCTCGTAGGTGGTGATACCCATGACGATCCCGGTCCAGCCGCAGAGGGACCAGAACCACACGTCATCGGGAATGGTGTTGAGGAAGAGGTAGCGGCCTGCGAGGATCACCCACAGGGCCACCGTGACCCAGTTCAGAACCGGGCGCGGGAGGCGGTTGACGACCTGCCACCAGGCCGTGCGCCGGATGGGGTGATCGGGTAGGGGAACGCTGGGGTCCACCCACTCGCCAACCTCAATGGGTTCCTTCGGGGCTCCCACCTACTTGCGCCACGACGCGTTGATGACCTTGGCCTGGTGCTGGCGGCGGTACTCGGGGTCCACCTCCTGCCGTGGGCGGCCCGTCTTGGCGTCGATCTCACGGGCGCCGGCCATCTGTTCTGCGTAGGTGGCGTAACCCTCGGAGGACGCGGCCTCCACGGAACCACCCTTGCCTGACGCACCCTCCACGGCAGCATTGCGGCGGGTCGAAGGGGCTTCCCCCGAGGCCTTCCACTCAGCGATGTAGGGCTTGAGGATGTCCGAAGCGACACCAGCGGAGCGGGCCTTGGCGAACCGATCGATCTTATCCCCGTGGTTGGCGTCCAGCCAGGCCTTGAAGCCGGCGTAGTTCTCCTGGCCGCCCACCTCAGTGAACACCGCCACGGCGTCATCATCCACGGGAGCCGGTTGGGCCGCCGCGAGGGCCGCGTTGGACGCTTTGAGTTGGTTCAGGTGGAAGCGAACCAGGTCCTCAGGGACACCCAGGCCGGTGGCCGCAGCGGTGATGGACTCGGGGGTCAGGTCGCCGGAGGTCGAGAACTCCTCGGAGAACGGGGTGAGGACCGCAACGGTCTCCTCGCTCAGACCCTCGTAGGGGTTTACCTCTTGGCCGCCCTCCGCTCCTTCCTGTTTGGCATCGGCGGCGTCGCCCCCAGTGTCCCCAGCGGAGTCCTTGCCGGCTCCGTCTGACCCGGCGGCAGCATCGCCAGTGACGCCATCGCCAGCATCGCCAGTGCCCTTGAGTTTATCAGCATCTTCTTCGGTGTCCTTCGTGGGTGAGGCCTCTTGGAAGTCGCCGGGGCTGGAGGCCTGGCCGCCCTGGACGCGAAGGGGTCCGCCGTGGACCTCAACCCCAGGGGTCGGAGGAACAGTGGTGCCCGTGGTGGTGGTGTCGGTCATTGGATGGTGGCTCCCTGTGCTTCAGCCGCAGCGGCGTCAGCTTCGATTGAGGTCTGTTGCTGCATCATTCCCCCCGCTTGGCGAACCACCTCGGGGGCAACCCCTTGGACCAGTTGCGCCTGTTGGGCGGCCTTCTGTTGTTCCATAACCTCTTGCTCCGTGAGGATCAACCCCTCGGGGTCCTGACCCAGCAGAATAGCGCGGCGGTTATAGTAGTTGGACCAGTTGATGGGGGGCGGCGGTCCACCTTGGGCGGATGCACCGAACACCAGGGCGTCCAGGTTGTTGAGTTCCGCGTTGCGGCCCAGTGCGGCGGCCCCGGTGAGGATGGTCACGCGGACCTGATCCTTCGGGAACTTGGTCACACGGGCGGCCCTCTGGAGGTTCCGCAGCTTCTTCTCGGAGTAGGGCTTCTGGACACTGTTCACCAGCGTCATGTAGACCCCCCCGAGCCCATCGTTGAGTTCCTGGGCCACGAACCTGATCTCGGTCCCCGTCACCCGGTCCCCATTGCGCTGCACGGAGGAGTTCAGCAGGAAGGCCTTGTCCAGCCGGCCCATCGCTTCCTGGCGCACCTCCTGGGCGGTCCTGAAGTCGGCCGTCTTATTGGCGTCCAGGGTGTGCACGTCGGCCGCGTCCCCGGTCAGGACATCCCCGTTGGCCGCCTCTTGCAGGGCCTTCTTGGAGACGGACGAACCTGGGCGAACCAGCCGGATGAGGATGGCCGCAGCGGCGGACCCGTTGTGGATGATCTCGGTGAACCCGTCCAGGAGTTGGAGGTCCGACACGAACAGGTCCACGTAGGCCCGCGAGTAGTCCTCACCCTCCAGGAAGTTGATCCCCCAGAAGTCGAACGGCATGGCGTCCGGGACGTAGGTGGCCTCGGAGTCGGGAACCTTCTGGCCCCAGCACTCCTGGTAAATCTTCCACTTCCCGTCCTTGAGTTTGCCATGGGTGTAGACCGCGATGGACTTCTCGAAGTGGGCCTTGCCGTGGTCGCCCCTGTGGCCGTGGTCGAGGCACATGGCCTTGAGGTCGTCCGCGAGGGTTTCCCAGGCGAGGTAGTCCACGATGACGAACTCCAGCAGGTTGGAGGCGCCGTCACGGTAGCACACGAAGCGGTCCAGGGGGATGCCCCGGATGCGGGCGTTGTCGAGGTGTTCGATGCAGTGGGTCCCGCCGACGATGACCCGCTTGAGGCCCAGCGAGAGGATCGCCGCATCGCCGTCCGCACTGATCTCGTCAACCAGTTCCTGTTCCACCTTGCGGAGGCCCAGCCCGATAGCCGTCACGGCCTCGCCCCGGTCGGTGGGGGTCATGGCGGTCGTGGCTTCGAGGACCTTCCGCGAGGGGGCCAGCCGAATGAAGGACAGGCCCACGGGGAAGATGGACAGGGCCACCTTGGAGTTGAGGTTGTTGACCAGGTAGCCGCCGAAGGAACTCCAGGGGGACACCAGGGTCTCGCCGGAGGAGCCCTTCCCGTTGACGTTCGTGCGGTTGAACAGCGACGAGTCCGTCAGTTCGGAGTTCATGATGGCCCGGTCCAGGAAGGGCTGTCGCGTGGCGGTCCCCTGTTGGTACCGATTGCCGGCCGTCGATGTGGGCGCCTTACTCAGGGGCTTCCTGCGGGAGGGGGCGTCCGAGGCCCGCACGGTCATGGTGTCGCTCATGCTTCAGCCACGTAGAAGTCCTGCTTGGAGCCCAGCTTGCGGCCCTCACCCTGGAACCCGAGGGGGTCACCAGAGGCAGGTTGTTGCGTGGAGGGGGTCCCCGAGGCGGCGGCCGGTTGGGAGCCACCAAAGCCCAGGGCATCCACCAGGGCGGACGCTGCGGAGGTCGTGGCGGGGCGGGCCGAGTTGGACTTCCCACGGGTGTTCAGCGCCATGCGACCCACGGGGGCTCCCGCATCGAGCATGTTCCCGGAGGCCAGGTCCAGTTCGTCCAGTGACTGGGTAGTCGGGAGGGTGGCCGCCGCAGGGGCGGGCTTCTTGGGGTTGGGGCACATGGTGGTTAGCGCCCTTCCTGGCGTTCGATGAGGACGGCGATGTGGTCAACCAGGGCGTGGGCCTCGTGGTCGATAGCCGCGTTCCAGTGGACCTGTTCGGCCGTGGTGCCGTTGGCGGCGTTGCCCTTTCGCATCTGGAGCGTGGCGTATTCCGCTCTGGCCTTCAGGTAGTCCCGTTGGTCCGGGGTGAAGATGGGCGGGTTCTCCAGCCGGCGGTTCATCTCGGCGGTATCCATCAGTCGATCTCCCCGTTGTCGTAGGCTTCACGCTTGGGGCTGGAGTTCCGGGTGTACCAGTCCTCGCGGCCCTCCTCCTTGGCGATGAGCATGTCCACGTAGCGGCGGGCCTTCTTCAGGTCCTCCAGGCCGTTCTTGGACTTGTACCGCATGAGGTACTTGATGGCGTTGCCCACCAGGAAGGTGACCCCCAGGTTCTCCACGATGAAGCGGATGGGCTCCAGGGTATACTGGGCGTAGTGGTTCGGCAGGAGGACGTTATCCTTGGCGGGTTCCGGCTCCGGGATGGCCGCCCCGGTGTGGTCCCGGCGGTCCACGAAGGCCTTGTCAGTGAGCGTCTGGATGGCTTCCTCCGGGGTTTCTGCGGGGGTGAAGGTCTGCTTGGAGATATAGTCCTGTATCCGGTGAGCGTACAGCCGGAAGGCGGCGGCTCCGTAGACCTGTTTCTCACCCTTGTCGTTGATGATCTCGACGGTGGCTCCATCCGAGGAGCGCATTTCATCGCGGGTGACCGGGTAGACCCGGCCAGGTGTAACGCTGGGGTAGCCCTCAACAGGAAGGCGTTCGATCTCGTCCCCAATGCGGAACAGCGGCCGGGTCTGGTCGATCATTTTAGGTCAAGGCCCCTTCTTGAGTTTCAGCGGACACCGGAGGGTTCCAGAGGATGACCTCCTTCTTCACGGCGTCCCAGTCTTCAGCGAGGAGGATACGGGCGCATCGAGCTTGCGTCAAGGCATCTTCTTCCGTCAGGCCCTTTTTCCTGTAGGCCTCCACCACCCAGGTCCACATCGCGGCGGGGCCGAGGTGTTCGCACTGGTTGAGGATCGCGTTGGCCTTCTTGGCGCCCACCCCAGGGCAGCCCGTGTAGCCGTCCGTATCGTCGCCCACGAGGGTCTGATACATGTGCCACCGGAAGGCGGACTCCGGGGTGACCTCGGTGATGGTCACCTTGTAGCCGTTCCCGTGGACGCCGGGGTTGTAGTTCAGACCGGGGATTTGCAGGAGGTCCTTGTCGATGGAGATGACCACGGGCTCGCGAAGGATGTTCCCCTCGGTGAGACCACGGGCCAGGGCCGCCGCTCGGGCCTTGTGCAGGGACGATGCGGAGATACCGCACACGTCGTCCGCCTCCAGGGTGGAGACCCGCAGGACACTGTAGGGGCAGTCCCGGTGGAGACGCTCCGTGAGTGCAGCCCGTTGGGCCGGCTGGCGGGTGGCCTTGCGGTTGCCCTTGTAGGTGGCCAGGACTCCGTACCTGAAGCACTTGTCCGTGGAGGAGAGACACACGATGGCGTCCTCCGCTTCGGCGTCGTGGATCAGGGCCTCGATCTTATCCATGACTTCCACGAAGGCCTCATCCTCCGTCTTGGTCTGGAACCACATGTCATCCTCGGGGGTGTCGCCGGGGACGCGCTTCTCCGCGAGGGTGGCCACAGCGAACACGATGGAGTCCGCGTCCACAATGGCGATCCGGGGGAAGTGGGGGAAGGTGGGATCGATCATCATTGGCCGCCCTCCTCGTTGTCGCCCTCAAGGAAGTTCGCGACCTCCTCCTCAGCGATCAGGTCGGAGTTGACCCAGAGGACGGTGAGCCCAGCGGGGGTGATCTTCCAGAGCCGGCCGAACACGTCGAAGTCCGGGTCATAGGGTCCGGGGGCGACCTGGGTGGTGATGTACCCAGCGGAGGCCGCTTGTGCGATCTCGTCGGCGTACTCACGGGCGAAGTCGGATTTGGTGGAACGTGCGTAGGTCCACACACGTTGGAGGGCCGCCAGAAGGCGGGGGGTCAGCGTTTTCATGGTTCGATGATGCCACTTCGTTGAGTGACTGTAGTGCCCCATAGGTGGGCGCCCTTTTGAGGACGCTCTGTGGGGTGGTTATCCGGGGGTGCCCTTGTAGTGTGTCTCGGCCTTTGGCCTTAGTGAGTCTCGGCCCATGAACGGCCTACCTTCACATCGGACTTGAGGACGCACTTCACTCCCAGCTTGACGCCTGCATCCCGAACGCACGTAAGGGCGTGGTCGGTATACAGGTCCAGCGCGTGTTCCCTAACGTCGGCTTGGCCTTCGTCGTGGACATCCGCATTGAACTCATAGTCCACTTCGTTGAGCGGACGGAGGTAGCCATCCGGTCCAATACCTGGACGGAGACCCTCCCGTTGTAGGCCTTGGTCGAGGATGACCTTGGCGGTTCGCATGACGATGGCCTCGCCCATTTGGAGGAGGAAGGCCAGCGCGGTGTGAGGCTTTGCCACGGGGCAACGGCGCCTGTCAAGCCCCACCAGATAGCCCTGGTCCTCAACGGTCGCCTTCAGGAGGTTGGTCAGTTCAGCGAACCCGCCGAAGCGATCCGCCAAGCGTTCCCGGATGGCCCGACCCGCAGCGATCTTCTGGGACTTGGTTCCCGTGGGCATCACGATGGACCCCAACTTCTCGTCGCCACCCCCGAAGAGGAGCGCGTAGTTGGTGGTCTTCCCGTGTTCGCGACCCTTGTCGCCCTCGCCCATGATGTCCGTCCCAACGGTGTCCCGCATGAAGACGTGGGGGTCGAACCCTCGGGCGAACTGGGCGGCGTACTCACCCCCGTCGAACCTGGCCATGTGGTGGGCCATGAGGCGCAACTGCATCCCGGACCCATCGTAACCAACCTGCCAGAACCCGTCACGGGGAATGAACAGCGAGCGGCATTCGTGGCCGTACTGCCCCCGCGTGGGGATTTGCGCCATGTTGGGCTTGTCGTGGGAGGCGCGGAAGGACCCCGCCCCGATGGTGGTCACCCGGCCGTGCATCCGCCAGTCGCCGTCCTCTTCCTCGTGGGCGAGGCTGATCCAGGCGTTCTTCCCCTGCGAGACGTAGCCCAGTATCTTCAGGACCTCATAGAAGTCCGCCAGCATGTGGGCCTCGGGCCAGGGCAGGGCACGGAGAACGTCGTCGTCCACCTGGGGCTGACCCGTCTTGGTGAACCGCGTGGGCTTCCAGCCGTACATCTGCTGGAGCTTCAGCCTGACGTGATCCCGTGAGGCCGGCGAGAAGGTGGTCCACTCGATGGGCGTCCACGTCGCGCCCTCCTCGTAGGTGGCCAGAGGGGGTCCCACATAGGGCTTAAGCTCTTTGCCGGTCGTTGCCGAGAACCTCGGGATCGTGACATCCGGGCAGGGCGTACCATCGGGCCACGTCGGGTGCTTCAGTTGGCGGGTGGCCTTGTTGGTCCGCTCCTTGCCGGGAGCCCACCATTCCCCGAAGTGATCCGTCAGGGCCGCTTCAAGAGTGGCGTACTTCTGCTGTAGCTTTGCCTGGAGGGTAAGAGCTTTCTCGCGGTCGATGGTGAAGCCCCAGGACTCCTGCCTTCGTATCACCGTGGCGAACTCATGCTCCACCAAGGACGCATCCGGGGACGGCTTCTGGGCCATGAGGAACTTGAAGATTTTCTCCAGAACCACGATGTCTTGGGCCATGTAGAGGAGCATCCCCCAGGTCCAGGTGGTCCAGGCTTCCCAGCGTCCGCCTCCCGTGGAGTCGAACCCTTTGTCCTTCTTCTCGCCCAGGCGGTAGCCCCACGCCTCAACGCTGTGGCGCATCTTCATCTGGCCGGGGACCAGGTGCCCGTTGGGGCCGTTCTTGTAGATGGTCGGGTACAGCAGCCGGGACCACAGGAGGGTGTCGATGCCGTTGCCGGTGGGGTTCCACTTGAACAGCTTCGCCATCACGCGGTCATCGAAGTCGTTCCCGTTGTGGGCAACCCGCGTATCCGCCGTCTCGATGATCGAGGTGAGTTCCTCGTTGGTGACGAAGTGGACATCCTTGAGGACCACCCCGTTGGGCAGGGTCACGTCCTGGACCACCCCGAACCCTGGCCAGTAGAAGTCCTCGGGGGTCTCCTGTGCGTGTGGCGCTGGGGGGATATAGTCGGCAGGGATCGAGAGGTACCACACCCCATCGACCTTGGCGCCCAGGCAGTGGACCTTGGTGGTTTCCTTCAGGAGGCCGTTCGTCTCGGAGTCCCAGAGACAGAGCTTAGCCATTACTCGGCAACCTCAGCCTTGAAGTCCGTCACGGAACATTCCCCATCGGGTCCCTCATACAGGACATCCCAGCCGGCGAACTTGCCCTCGGGTCCTGCGAGGCGCTCAAGGCGTTTCTCGATGCGGTTGGTCTGGTCGTCGCGGCGTTCGTATTGGACCACACAGCGGCGGGCCAGCACGTCGTGATCCCAGTGGGCGGACTGCTGGGTGACCAGGGGGGTTGCCCCGATGGCGTTCAGGCGAAGGTCCACCCGCGAGAGGACGGCGTTGAGGAACTGGGCGTCCTGGGTGTAGCCGCCGTCACTGGAGGTCGCGTCCGGGAGGTAGCCCTGCTTGAGGAGTTCCTCCCTGCGGAGGACGATGATGTCGATGGCGTGTGGTGGCGGAAGGTCGATCACCAGCGGGGAGTTAGTCAGCAGGTTGGTCTTGCCCACCAGGTCGATGTCGTTGGACCAGGCCCCATAGCAGGGGATCATCTGGACGGGGGACAGGTCCTCGGAGAACACCTTGCCCACAGCCACCACGATGGCCTGGACGGAGACCCCCCTGTCACGGATGTAGCCCGAGTCGAGGAACACGTCCAGGTCCTTGGGGGCGTCCTTGCCGATGGCCACGTCACGGACATACCCGCCAGCCACCGCGATGGGGCCATGATAGCCACAGCCCTGGAGGATACCCTGGAGGTGGATCGCTAGGGCCTGCACCTTGGAGAGGGCGACCGTGCGGGACTCCGCGATGAGGAAGGGTGCGCTGAGGCGTTCGGCCACGGGGACGTGGATGGTGGCGTACCCTTGCGGGTCAAACCTACGGTCGTCGCTCATATGATCTCATCCCCCTTGGGTGCCGGCTCATCCAGCGATCCGGTGAACCTATTGTAGTGCAGCTTGAAGGTCAAGCCTGTGCTGTCCCCGGTGAAGCGATCCTTGACGACGCGGACCAGGTTGGTGTTGCGCTCCTCGTCGGTGTCCGCCTGTTGGTTCCGCTCCTGGCCGAACGCGAAGGACGTGAACTGACCGATGCCGTTGGAGCCCCGGAACTGGCCGAGCGAAACCTGGCCGCCCTCCTCGTGGGTGGGGCCGATGCTGGGCCGGCGAAGGTGGCTCACGAGGTAGCCGAAGGTGTGGAGTTCCTCCATGAGCTTGGTGTACTGGAGGACGATGCGGTCGAGTTCCTGGGTCTGCTGTTCGGACTCGGTGACCATGGCCGAGAGGGGGTCCAGCAGGAAGTGCTTCACGCCCTCCAGGTGGGCCATCTGGCGCATCTTATCCTTGAGGCTGTCCCACTCGGACGAACCCCTGGAGTCGTAGATGAACAGCTTGCCGCCCCGGTTCCAGAGCGTGGTGTCCATCATGTCCAGCACCCCGCGTTTCTCCTCGGGGGTCCACTCGAAGCCGGGGGCACAGTCCTCCGCAGCCTTGTGGAAACGCTTGCCGCCGATCTTCCCCGCGATGGTGTTCTTGAGCTTGGCCCCGCCGCCGCCCTCGAAGGAGAACAGCGCCCAGGGTTGGGGTTCGTACTCGGTGCCCCACTTGGTGCGCCCTCTGAGGTCACCCGCGATGACTTCCGCGATGAGGTCGGACTTGCCCATGCCGGTCCCGGACCCGAAGGTGTAGACCTCCTCGGGGCGCCGGCCGTAGGTGAGGTCCGTCATGCCATCCCAAGGCCACGGCAGGCCGCGAACCACGGGGGCCATGCACGCCTCCGTCAGGTCTCGTGCGTCGATCATCCCATCAGGGCGGTACGGCGTGGGGTTCCAGACGATGCGGGTGATCTCGGCCGAGCGGTCCTGCTTCAGGAGTTCGTTGGGGTCCTTCTCGGGCCACCTCGCGATGTAGGCCCTGCCGGTGGGCAGCAGCTTGACGCACTCCTCGGTGGCGTCCCGTCCGGGTCCGTCTTGGTCGAAGCCCAGGATGACGCGATCAAAGGTCAGCAGCCATTCCAGGTTCTGCTTGATGGCCTCGGCCGCAGAGTCAACGCCGGCAGGGATCGAGACCACGGGGTACTTCCCGTCCATGGCCTGGTCCACCGACATCGCATCGTACTCGCCCTCGCAGATGAGGACCCATGAGGCCTTCCCATCGGTGCGCTTCTGGCCGGGGCCGTGCATGTGCCTGCCGATGAGTTGGCCCTTGACGGTACCCATGGCGAAGAAGTTCTTGTCGAGGCCGTCCACGCCCCGGTCCCGCACCTTGATGCCCACGAGGGCACCGCTGGGGTTCCGCACCGGCATGAGTTCCTGGGCGGTACCCTTGGAGGACGTGCGGTAGACGTAGCCCCACCGCTTGCAGGTCTGGAGGGTGATCTTCCGGGAGGTGATCGTCTTGGGCTTACCCTTGGCGAGGTCCCGCTCCAGGTCCTGGTCCCCGGAGGGTGGTGCCTTGGGGGTGCTGTCTGAGGATACCATGCCGCTATCAAATCCTAGAGCCTTGAGGCGAGCCCCAGACCAGGTGCCCTTACAGGAGAAGCAATGCACCCGGTCATCCGTGTACAGGGCCGCCGACATTTCACCGCCACCGTTCGTGGTGTGGTACTCCCCCGCCAGGTCAGGACAGGGGAGGTTCTTCTGCACGAGGTCCGAGGGGGGTCTCTCAGCCATGACCTACTTGGGCACCTGAACAGACACGGCCTTGCAGGTCTCCAGGGCACCAGGGCAACCCGGCAGCTTGCGGCCCTTGAGGACATCCGACACGGGGAGCCCCCAGGTCTTGTCGCAGGTCTTGCAGGTCACGAGGATGTCCTTGCCGCCCTTCATCTCGACGGGGGCCGGGCAGGGCATGACACCCGAGATGGCGTTCGGGCAGGTGGTCTGGATGTCGTCACCAGCGCGGTGGCATCCGGGGGCGGGGCAGCGTTGCATCTTATCGGCATCCTTTTTGTTTGTCGGGGTAGCCACTGGCGTAGGAGCCGTTGGTCATCCGTGGCGTGATTGCGGGGGAGTCCCCGTTGTAGCCCCCCGACACAATGAGGTACTGGCACCCGGTCTCCCTGTCGGTCCACACAGCCGGGGCCGTGTCAATCGAACTGGGGCCGTAAGTAACGGAGATGCTAGGGACTGCGGTAGGGGTCAGGGGTTCCTCAGTGGCTGTGCATGAGGCCACCAGGATCATGGTAACCACAGTGGCCACCCCGCAAGTTGTCCATCCTCGGTCCATTTCAGCATCTCCTAAGGGGAGCGTACCATGGCCGTGTGGCCAGGCAGTTCTCCCGTTGTCGAAGGGCCTCCCTCTCAACGAGGATGGCATTGTGGGTCTCGATGGCGAACACCAGGAAGGAGAACCTGGAGCCGCACGCCTCGAAGGCCTGGTGCTGGGCCGCCGCGAACGCCTCGGTGCCGGCGATCCTCAGGAGTTCCAGACGGGCCGCCACACAGGGCGCCTTGTCGGCCTCACTCAGGGTCAGCGTAACCGGCGCACTCGGGGTCGGCGGCGTATACCGGGCTCCCGCACAGGAAGCCATACAGAGCGAGACGCTTATCGTCAGGGCTGTCAGCAGCTTCGATCTCACGGATAGCCGCATTGGCTCGTGCCTCCTCGTGGCGGATGTGGATGTAGGTGTCCT
>Ga0181339_1000114_pt1 | contig 23482 bp, 29 predicted proteins | sample Sp13VDMM110DD_FD_130101 | JGI IMG/M metagenome (GOLD analysis project Ga0181339, IMG submission 130101) | Freshwater viral communities from Lake Michigan, USA - Sp13.VD.MM110.D.D | ecosystem: Environmental > Aquatic > Freshwater > Lake | place: USA: Michigan | collected 2013-04-23 | reverse complement strand
CGTGATGCTCGGCAAGGACCGGGCAGGCGAGTTCTCGATGACGGTCTGCAAGGATCGTGGCCGAGAGCGCGAAGAGCAGATCGAGAGCGAGAAGTGGGACAACTTCGCCAGCGACTTCCTCGTTGGCGTGGCCGGGTGGACCCCGGTCAGGAAGGAGCAGGACGCATGAATGAGGAACCGATGGAACCCGTGAATGAGGAGGCGGGGAACCCGATCTCCGAGGAGCAGGCCAGGGCCGAGGACATCTTCCGCTCGCTGCTGCTGGGCCAGGGGTGTGCCCGCATCGACAGCATCCTCGCGGCCAGCGCCGACGCCCTCGGACTCGACGACGCACCGAAGAACCTCGGCTTCGTCAGCCTCCGCATGTTCGGCATGTCGGCGGCGTGCGACACCGGGGAGGAGGAAGTCGATGCGCTCATCGACCAGGAGCACCCGTGGAGCGTGGTGTTCTGCGCTGATGCGGCGCAGTTGACCGGCATGATCGACGCGTTGACCGAGGCCCGGGACTACGTGGCCGACGTGAATGGCATCCGGGGTGCCGAGACGCCAGAGGATCTGGTGGGCGAATGATCTGGGTGTCGCCGACCGAGCCTGCCCCCCTGCGGCAACTCGGCGACCGTGTCTCCATGTACCCGGAAGGCTTCGGCGTCGACGTGCTCGTCGCCGGGGCCGGGGACATGGTGGGTGTGCAGCGGAAGACGATCGCGGACCTGTGTGCGAGCGTCGCGGATGGGCGGTTGGCCGAGCAGATCGTGAAGATGGGCAGGCTGGACATGGCTGTAGTCCTACTAGAGGGCAAGCCGTGGTTCGTGAATGGGGTGCTGGTGCAGGACGGCTGGGGGAGGGAGATCAGCGAGGAGGCGTGGCGTCGCATGATGTGGACGATCCGGGCAGCCGGGGTGCACATCGAGGAGGTCGATGACCTGCAGGCCACGTGTGCGTACGTCAAGCAGTTGGACAGGTGGTGTGCCAGCGAGTCGCACTCGACGCTGGGCGTGAAGGGGAAGCGGGTTCAGGGGGCGTGGGGGGAAAGGGGTGTGAAGCACTACCAGATGCAGATGATGTGCGGGCTCCCGGGCATGGGCGAGGAGCTGGCCGGGCGGGTGATCGAGCAGGTGGGTTTCCCGTTCGAGCTGGTCGTGGACCTGAATGAGGTGAAGGGTGTCGGCAAGAAGAAGGTCGCGGCGATCGAAGCGATCGTCGGGAAGGCGAACGTGAGGAGTGGAGCGTGACTGAATGGAACCCGGTAGCAGACGGGGTGTCGACGGATCTGGTCAACGCGATCGCGAACCTGCGGGAGGCGGTCAGTGAGGCCGAGGACGCGCTGGAGAACGGGGAGCTGGACGAGCGGTACCGCCAGTACGTGGTGGCGACCCGGGCGGCGTTGGACGAGTACGACGCAGCGGGGGAGCAGGAGACGTGAGGGTCCCGGTGTGGGTGTGGGCGATCGTGGCCGTGTGCCTGTTCCTCCTGTGGTTGGGGGTCCCGTCATCGGGGCAGCCGTACCACGAGCCCGGGCAGTCCGACCGTTCGGTCATCTGGCAGGGGTAGCGTCGGGCATGGCGATGAAACGACTGTCCCCGTTCGAGAAGCTGTGGCATGGGTTGTTCGGCTGGCGGTTGTACAACACGCCGTCAGCCGAGACGATCACCGTCGAGAAGGCGTACGAGACGGTGCGCCGGACGGAGCCGGTCGTGTGGCCCGCGAGCATGGCGGGGATGAGCTTGAAGGGGAAGCGCACATGGAAGTGCACGTCGGGGGGTGTGATCCCGGGAACCCCGGCGCAGAACGGCGGGGTGATGTGGCGGGCGTTGACGTGGGGCTGGCATGAATGGGGCGAGCAGGAGTTGGCGAAGATCCCGAAGCCCGCGACGGGGGACTACTGGGTGACGGGCGCGCCGACCGGGCAGTACGACCGGCGGTGCATCGTGTGTGCGCCGGATGGCAGCGTGCACGAGATCATCTACTTCGAGCCCGAGTTCCCGGTCACCACGCTGGGCAACCAGGCGTTGGGTTGGGGCAAGTGGGTGGACGGGGAGCTGGTCGACGGCAAGCCGTCCACAGCCAGTGGATTACCTGTGCACAAGTACCTCTGGACGGAGGCGAGTGGAGGCGCACCGCACACCATGGCGCTGGTGCTGCCGGACTACAGGTTCGGGGACGGCACGCTGTTCGGGGACGGGATGCCGGTGTGCGGGGAGCTGCTGGCGCTGCGCCCGGAGTCCGACTCGCACAAGCGGATGCGGGCCGCGGGTGGACTGGCGGCCATCATCGCCGACACACTGGTCCTGCGGGGCTGCCGGGTGATCGACCGCTCGGGCTACACCGATGAGGCGGGCACGATCCCGAACGTCGCGTCGCTGCACTTCCAAGCGGGCGCGCAGTTGCAGGGCACGAATGTGTTGTCGCTCAACATCTCGCTGAGCGATCTGGAACGGGGGTTCCTGGCATGAGCAATGGGCAGGGTGGAGACAGGCAGAGGATCGTGTTCCACGGCGGGCTACTCGATGGCATCGAGGGCCCGGCCGGGAGGATCGTCACCGACATGTTCGATTATGTGGAACGGCACGGAACTGTGGTCCGCGTCCATCGCTACAAGATCGACCCGCACCGGGGGGACGATGGGCTGCTGAACGCCCACTTCCTCGCGACGTTCGGGGGGGCCGAGTTCGAGGCCGACCGCATGGAACAGGTGGAGTGAATGGGGAAGGTGAATGAGCTGGGACTTGCCATCCGCCGGGTCGAGCGGGCGTTCGGGAAGTGTGAGCTGGAGGTTCTACGCGGCCGTCGCCCCGAAAGGCAACGACGACTGCCCAAACGACTCCGACAAACCGGCGGCCAGATCGCACTCGACATCCTCCGAGAGCAGGGTGTGGCGGAATGAGCGCTTCACCCAGACGGTGAGGATGTTGTTGCGGGTGCGGACCCGGCCGCACCACACCTGATCGAGCAGGGCCGACAGGACACCGGGCTGTAGCTCGCCCTCGTAGGCGATGCTGACGGTGCGCCGGGTCAGCCGGTCGGAGCCGGGAACGTGCGGGAGACGGGCACGCAGCGCGGCCAGAACGGCAATCTGACCGGACGGGATCATGCGGGGGGCGGGTAGGTGCCGTCGGGAGGGAAGGGCAGGCACCCGTTCGCCTCCCCCTCCAGATTGAGGAGGGTGCCCCCGGTCTGCTGGTACCGGAACATCAGGTCCAGGTTGTCGCCGATCACCTGTGCGACGAACTCGCGGTTCTCGGGGGTGTCCGAAGCGACGAGCGCCTCGAATCCCTGCACGAAACCGTGCGGCATCCGGGTCCAACGTGTCGTGTTCAAGGCCATGAATCAGATGGTAGCTGAATCAGCGGACCGCTGAATCAGATGTTGGGGAGGGCCCCACCGACAACACCCGAGACGGTGGCCGCGAGCTGGTCGATCGCCGCACTCACGGTTGCCGGGTCCCCGCCCACCCACATGCCGGTCGAGCCGATGGCCGTGAATGCCACTTGCGAACCCCGTGCCAGGTTCGAGGAGAACGCGGTGCCCGTGTAGTTGGCGTGCGTCAGGGAGGTGACGGGGCCGTCGAGCCCGGTGCGCGCCGTCGCATCCGCCACGTACGAGAAGAGGAACGACGAGGCCGCCGCACCCGCGGAACAGCGGACGAGGTCGTCGTCCCACACGACACCCGATTCGGAGGAGGCGAGAACGATGAACTGGCCCGAATCATCGGAGACAAGTTCGTGCCCACCGAGTGGACGTGGCGGGTCGGACATCGTGCCACCCGCACCGAACAAGTTCGCCGACTTCCCGCCCGCGATCACGCCGGACGTGACACCGGGGGTCAACGCCGGGTCGTAGTACAGGAACGGGGCGGTCGTCGATGCCAGCCCGGACGCGTCACGCAGAGTGATGAGGACGGGGCGGGCGGTGGTCACCGTCATGATGGGGGCGGTCGAGGTCGACTCGACATTCAGCCCGGTGGAGATCGTGAACCGGTCCGCCGTCAGCGTGAATCCGGTCGGGAGGGTCACGTAGAGCGTGTCGGTGATCGACTGGCCGTAGGAGATCCCGTTGCCGAGGAGCGTGATGTCCGTCAGGTCGTATGCACCAGCGGGGAGCGTCTCGTCCTGCTCGAAGAGGATGCTGCGGGGCCCGCCGTACCGGTTGATGGCGATCGCGGTCATCAGGTCCGGCCACGAGTTGTAGCGGGTGCCACCCTGAATGCCCGAGGAGTTGTAGATGAACGAGGTGGACGGGGAGCCGACGAGCAGGGATTCGACCGCCCCCTGGAACGTGGAGACACCGAGGTTCGGGTCCGTGTCCGAGTACACCTCGCCGCCACCACCACCACCGGAGCCGCCGAGCACCCAGCCCCCACCCATCGACACGATCGTCACCACGTCACCCGGGAGGATGTCGTAGGTGAGCGCCCCATTCACGGTCTCCAGCAGGTACGCGTCGAGCGTGACGGTACCGGTTGTGCCCGTGTTCACGATCGTGATGTCGACCGCCCGTTCGGTGGAGACCGGGGGGAGGGACACAATGACGGGGGACGTGGCGTCAGGGTCGACGGAGACGACCTGCGACCGGAAGGTCAGGGTCAGGTCGACGGTCGTCGTGAGGAGCGGGAGCCCATTCGGGTGAACCCGGATGTGGGGCATGAATCAGCCGGTACGCAGCACCGAGAGGACCGCGGCGTCCGTGCCGGCCGTCGCGTACAGGTTGTCGGCCATGAGGTCGATCTCGATGGACGCACCCGTGGCGAGCGGGAACCCGTTCGCGGTGGTGACATCGGCACCGCCGATGTAGCAAGTGATCGCACCCGCGTTCGCGACATGCACCGTCTGAGGGAGGCCCTGCACGCCCGCGTACCCGGGGGCGGCGAAGGCTGCGTTCTCCGCGGCCGTCGGGCACAGCGGGTAGATCGTGTTCGCCGTGGTGAGAGTGACCGCGTAGGACTTCATGGGGGCATCCTATGGGATGGAGGGGATGGTGGGGATGGACGGGATCGAGGGGAGGCCCGTGCCGGTGGGCCCGGGGGGAGCCGCCTGGAAGTAGGAGACCTGATCGAGGGCCGTCTGAATGGTGGCCCGCCACGTGAGATCCTGGTAGGTGGCGTTCGGGTGGATGTTGTCGGGGGTGGTGCCCGAGGCCGCGGTCTTCGGTGGGACCGTCGAGTAGGAGGTGGTGTCCGTCTGCACGGACTCGTTCGAGCCGCCCGAGGTGACGGCATCGACCGCGGTGTCGACCACGATGCAGGTGCGGCCCGAGGCCGTGATGAGCGCGGCGGCGTCGTCGATGGCCGTGTGGAAGAGGGCATGGGTCTGCCCGGACTGCCGGGTGAATGCGGAGCCATTCACGTAGTCGAAGGCCCACGCCCACTCCTTCACGAGGATGACGTAGGGGGCCGGATCGTGCACGGTGGCGAGTTCGTACAGGTTGTCGCGGAAGCGAGCCGCCGTGTTCACGGCACCGTTGATGCCCTTCTCGTCATTCGCCCCGAGGCAGATGATGAGCACGTCGGAGGAGATGCCGGAGTCGAGCTTGTTCGCCACGATCTGCGGCTTGTGCGCGCCGACGACATGGTTGTAGGAGTCCCAGCCACCCTGGGAGAGGTTGCGGACCCGGACCGAGCGGGTGCGATCGGCCGCGTAGTTGGTGTACGAGCCGTCGTACCACGTCGATGCGGCGACGCCTGCGCCGGTCACGTCCTGGAGCCGGATGCCGCCGGTCGCACCACCCTGAAAGTCGAGGTCGGCACCGACAGCGTCCGCCTGATTGCCGAACAGGAGGTCGATGTACCGCTGATTCAGCGGGTCGGCCACGGTCTCGCCGAGCATGTTGCCGCCGAAACAGCCACCGTGAGTGATCGAATCACCCATCACCGTGACGCGGATCGGGGCTCCGGCCGCACCCTCGGTGTTGTTCTCGACGATCGGACGGATGATGTACGCGTACCAGCCGAACGAGCGGGTGGCACCGGCTGGGTTGCTGACCGTGATCGTAGGGACGGTCGCCTTCGTCTGGTTCGCGCCGATGTCCGCGGTCCAGATCGACATGGCGGGGGTGCCGGTGGCGTCGCCGAGCTGCGACGCGACCATCGTGATGTTCGAGAGCGTCATGTTGCCCGCGGTGATCGTGCCGAGGGTGTCGAACGCCGACCCGCACATCACGACGACGAGCGTGTCGCCGACCTTCGCCGCATTCAGGGACGTGGGCGTGAGGTTCGGCATCGTCCAGACGACACTGGATGCCTGGGTCTGGGCGGTCGAGGCGGCCTGATTGGAGCGCCAGCCGCGGGTCCATGCGGCGATCGTGCCCCCGGCGATCGTGAGGGACAACGCGTTGCGGCCCGTGGCAGTGGCGGACGCGGTCGTGATCGACTGGGAGGTGGACGGCTGGTCGGCCGGGACGAGCAGGTTCGAGATGTACGAGAAGGTGTCACGCTCGTAGAGGCCGAGGCCGACGTTGACGCCGGACATGAGCCCGAGCGAGTTGCTGACCCACCCGGTGGGCGGGGTCTGGGCGGAGATGTCGGTCGTGCCGTTGGACCCGACAGCGAGCAGGGTGGTGGTCGCGTAGTCGAGGGCGGCCGGAGTCGGGACGGTGTGGGAGGTGGCGGTGCCGACCGAGCCGAGCGCCGTACTGACGGAGACAGCCATTCAGGCTCAGCCCTTGGTGGAGGTGTTGGCAGTCGCGAGAGCGGTGGGGGCGATGGCGAACACTGCGGCGACGATGTTGGCCCACGTGGGCAGGTCGTCCGCGGAGACGATGCCTGCGACGACGAGACCGGCCAGGACGGCGAGGGCGAGCCGGTAGAAGTAGGCGCGCTGGGCTTCCGAGGGGGCGGAGGGCAGGGTCATGCCCGGGATTGTACGCCATCCGGGGGGTGGGATTCATGATTGGCGAGTTCGGTGCGGACGGTGGACTGCTCAGTGACGACCGCGGAGATGGATTCCTCGATGCCTTCGACGCGCTCGTGGAGTTTCGGCGAGTCGCCGTTCGGCCCGAGGTGGTACTTCGTGTAGGTCCGGTGTTCGAGGAAGTCGGACTTCAGGTCATTCACGTCTTCGCGGAGGGTGCGGGTCCCGGCTTCGATTCCGTTGGCGAGCCAGCGTGACCCGAACCCGGTGAGCTTCTCCAGCAGGGTGAGGAAACCGATGAGGGCACCGCACACGATTCCGAATGCTGCAGCGATCTCCAGTGGGCTCACGGGACGGCAGTGTAGATGGCATGGATGCCATTCACGGACCAGTCGTTGAGTAGCGAATCAGGTCTCAGGAGGGGAACGGCGTGAGTTCCATGTCGGCGACGAGAGCGGCGCGATGGTCCTGGTGGGGGGTGAGATCCCGGAGGATCAGGAGGGGTTGGAACAGGATGCGCGGGTCCACGTCGAGGTGCTGGGAGAGCTGGCGGAGGTGGTCCGGGGGAAGTTGCTTCTCGCCCTTCAGGTAGAAGCCGAGGGTCCGTGTCGGGATGTGCGTCTCGAAGGACACGGTCTGCACGGAGGTGCGGCGTTTCACCATGACGATGCCGAGATTGGTGTGGCAGTAGAACGGCTTCGCCATAGGGGTGAATCGTATCAGATTCGGGTATCCCGTGAATCAGATGTGAGCTGGTGGCTCACTCAGACAGTGATGAACTGGGTCGGCGACATGAGGGGCTGGGTGCCGCGCACCCGGTTGGCGCGCTCCACGTTCATGCGGGCGGCCGAGGTCAGGGGATTACCGGCTGGGGTCGGCAGGCCCCCGCCCTCGACCGCTGCCACGGTAGCGTCGATCTCCGCCTGCTGGGCCTTGTTCGCCTGCGAGGACATCGCCACGAGCCGCTGAGCGAGCGCAGGATCGAAGCGGGCGAGCTGCTCGCCCTTCCCCTTCTTCGCCTCTCCTGTGGCCTTACGGAAGGCGTCGAACCGGCGGATCTCCTCCTTGCCGAGCACCTCGTTCACGTCCACGTCCCGGTAGATGATCGGGAGGCGGAAGCCGGAGAGGAGCATGCGCTGCGCGGCCGCCGGGTTCGAGGATTCGAGGGCCCGGAACTCCTCGTCGACACCCGCCCACCGGGCGAGCGCCCGGGACTGCGGGATGATGGAACCAGCGAGGTTGATGATTGGGTTGCCGGAGTCCAGCTCGGAGCCCGAGGGGGACGACGGGTCGTAGATGAAGTTCGGTGCGTACTCCGGGCCGCCCGACATGGGGTCGACGCCCACGCCCTTGAAGATCTGCTGAATGATCGGGTTCGAGGAGGCGACCATCCCGCCCATCGTCATGATGTTGCCCACGTCGCGGAACGGGTTGAACGCGTCCACGTTCATGCCGAGGAACCGGTCCGAGGTCTCCGGGTTCTGCACCCCGAGGAGGCGGCGGAAGATCTGCGGGTACTCGGACTGCCAATCAGCGATCTCGGCACGGGTGAAGTTGTTGATGATCGCGACGCGGGCCGGGTGGTCGAACGGCAGCTTGAAGGCGAGCCGCATGATGTGCGAGGTCCACGCGTAGAACGGGAACACGGCCCGGAGGATGCCGCGCTCCACGGGGAGCATCTGCGTCCAGTCCATGAAGATGGTCTGCGTCTGGCGGAGGGCCTGCTCGGCGGCGTTGTTGACGGCGTCGGCCTGCCGCATCCCGTCGTCCAGGTTGAGCGCGAGCTGCTTCTCGTAGAAGGCGTCGAAGTTCGAGGCCCGGAACATGTCGTCCCAGAACCCATTCAGGTTGAGGGAGAAGTCCTTGGTCTGCGTGAATCGGTCGGCGATGCCCTGCGTGACCTTGTGCTGCTGGATCTCGTTCCAGATCCGCGACACCGTGCGGGTGCGAGACAGGGTGTTCTCCAGCTTGCCGCCCTCACTGGCGAGGCTGATGACCTTGTTCTCCAGCGACCCGCTGATCCCCTCGAACTGGATGGCCCGCTGGCCCTCCGTCGGGATGATGGGCTTGGCGACCGACTCCTTGCGGGACAGCATGCGACCCCAGCCGCCACGCCGCACCCATTCATCACGCATGTGGAGGAAGGCCCGCGGGTTCGTGACCGAGGTCATGAGGGCACCCGAGAGGATGTTGTTGAAGTGCCAGGCGGGGGAGAACAGGAGGACCGAGGTGCGGAAGGTCTTGGAGACGGGGTCGAAGAGGCGCTGGAAGTAGGAGGACTCGTCGGCGGCCATCTTGCGGAGGAGTGAATCCATCTCCCGGGGGAGGAACGTCATCTGGGTGAGGTCGCGGGTCGGGGAGGACAGGCCGCGCTGCGTCGGGAAGATCTGGGAGGGGTCGTACACCACGAACCCGCGGTCCTTCGCGAGGTTGATGTAGTCATTCACGTAGCGGTCCCACTCGGGCGTGCCCGCCTGAATGCGGAGCCGCTGAGCCCCTTCGACGCCTTGGGCTTCGAGCTTGTAGAGGAGGTCGTCGCCACGGATGCCGTAGGAGGACTTGATCTGCTCCGCCATGTACGGCTCGGCGAACCGCGAGCGCCAGTCCTCGAACGCCGTGTAGGCCACGGAGATCCCCATGTCGGGGTGCTGCGGGGCGGCATCGAACGTTCGCGCCTTCGCGTAGTCGGGGGACGAGTAGGAGGCGTTGACGTTGGTCGAGTCGACCTTCGGGGCTTTCTCGTAGGCGACACCCGGGACGTAGACCGGCTGGTAGTCGTCACCGCGCAGGGAGTTGAGGGTGGTGCGGACCTCGGCGTCGATGCGGGAGAGTTCCGCGTCATCGACGAACGTGCGGGCGTACTGGCGGAACGTGGCCTCGGAGAGGGGGGTGGCGAGCATGTCGACATCGGGGCGGCGGTACTGGAGCAGGCGGTACTGGTCCATGCCGATGGATTCACGGAACGTCTTCAGGGTGGCGGCACGCAGGGGGGAGCCCGGGGGGTGGGCTTCGAGGATCTCCTGGTAGGCGGCCCGCATCTCCTCGGGGAGCTTCTGCGCCGCCTCGTAGGATTCCTTCACGCCCTCCTGGAAGAGGCGCTTGCCGGTCTCGGTGAATCGGGCGGGGATGGTGGAGTCCCCCGCCTTGACCCGGGCGAGCGCCGCGTTGCGGAGTTCGGTGAGCGGGCGGGCGTACGTGTAGAACTCCTTGGGCTTCAGGAGCCCTTGGGAGACACGGCGGTAGGTGGTGGCCTTGCGGGTGGCGTTGAGGAGCTGGCGGGGGTCGCCGGTCCGGGCCGCCGTGAATGCGGCAGCGCGGTCGTCGAGGAGCTGGCCGTACTCGGAGATCAGGCCAGCGGATTCACGGCCGAAGGTCTCGGTCAGGTGGGCGAACCGCTCGACGGGCTCGGGGAACATCTGCTCGGCCTGGCGGATCACGGCGACCGGATCGGTGATTCCCGTGCGCTTGGCGAGACGCTGGGCGAACCGCTCCGGGTTCAACTCGGTGAGCTTACCGGCGGTCTGGGTGAGGCGCTCGTCCCCACGGCGGAGCTTGTTGGCCTCGCCACGCAGGTACACCTCCCCGTCGTAGCGCTCGACGAGCGGGTTGCGCCCCATCGGCCCGAAGTCGCGGAACTGCTGCTCGGTGAGGGCGGGCAGGAGCGTGTCGACGTACTCCCGGGCGAACGGCTGGAGGGTGGAGTCGAGCCCACCGATGGCTTCGTCGGCGGAGCGGAACCCGAGAGCTGCCGGGTCGGCGATCGCCTGCCGGATGGTTTCCGAAGCAGCAGCGGCGGCCTCCTCCTCCGGGAACACCTCCCGGATGTCCTCGTACCACTTGCGGCCGAGCTGATGCGCCTGGAGGTCTTTGAGGGTGGGGATGCCCGGCTGTGAATCACCGCCGATCAGGTTCGCCTCGGTGCGCTTGCGGAGGGAGCCGAGACCACGGGTGGACTCCGCGAACTGGAAGACCTTCTGCCCGGTGTCGGTCCGGCGGAACTCGTCGAGCGGGCCACGGAGGGCGCGCTCGCGGGTGATCGGGTCGATGCGATTCAGGGCGAGGTCGGGGAGGAAGCGGCGGCCCTCACCGAGAGCGATGGCGGTCTGGAGCCCCACCCGGTCCTTGCGGGGGAGGGCGGTGATGTCGTCCGTGGTCTTCAGGAACGTGCGTGCCGCCTCCGCCACGGGCACGCCACCGAGCCGCCCCTCGATGCCCGCACGCTGGAGTGCGGCACCCGCATTCAGCTTCCCGAGACCGGATGCGAACGGGAGCAGGTCGAGCACGGTGGAGACCGGGCGGATCGCGAGATCCTGGATGGGGAGACCGCCCGGCAGGAGGGCCGAGGCGGTGAATGCACCGGGGGCGAGGCGGACACCGGGGAGCTGGGCGATGTCGCCAGGAGAGGTGGCTTCGGTGAGCCGCTCCGGGAGTTCCGCGAGCGCACGCCCCTCATTCAGCAGCGCCATCGGGAGCTGCGGGATTCCCTTGACGAGGTCGGTGATGTCCCCGGTGAGGTTTGACCACACGGCGAGGGGGTCGTTCCGCTTCGGGACCGGGGTGACCGGCTTGCGCGTGTCGGCGGCCTGAATGGCCCGCTGCGTCTGCGATTCGGTGAGCGGGGTCTTGCCGACCTTCAGGCGTTCGAGGTCGATGCGCTGCATCGTCCCCGTGGCGGACGCGTCGAGAGGGACACCGTTCCACTTCTTCGTGAATGCGGAGACTGGGTCCCGGGTCTTCGGTTCCGCTTCCTCGATCGCTCCAGCCACCCGTGAATGCTACCGCCTGACGAGGTTCGGGGAACGCCCACAACGACGGCACCAGCGAAGGTACCCGTCCCGCTTCGTGCTCGTAGGTGTGGGCGCGCACCCGAGGAAGGCGCAGCGGAGCCGTCTCACATCGCCACGCCGGCAGCCGTCATCTTCTTGATCGCATCCGGGGACATCGACCCGGACGCCGCGGTCGCCTGTGCCATGCCCTGCCCGGAGAGGAGCTGCTGGAGCTGGCTGACCTGCTGCTGGTTGTCCATGTACAGGGAGCGGGGGATGTTGCCGAGCTGTTGGAGGGCCGCGACCTTGTACGGGGAGTCGCCGGGGATCTGCTCGTAGAACGGCGCGAGGGAGTTCGTCATCGTCTGCGACATCTGGGCGAGGACCGACGGGTCGATTCGCTGCGCGTCGATCTGGGCCTGCGGGCCCTGCTGGCCGATGAGCCCGGCGAGCGTCGTCATGGATTCCTCGACGAGCGGCTTCAGCTTCGCGTGCGCACCCTGGTCCTCGTAGATCTTCGCCATGAGGGAGAACTGGCCGATGACCTGATCGGCGAGCTGCGGGTCAAGGTTGTACTCGCGGACGAACTGGCGCATCTCGGCGGCCTTGCCCGGGATGTCGACCTCGTTCGCAGCAGCAGCCTTCTCCGACAGGAGGTACGAGCCACCGGACAGGAGGCCGCCGAGGAGCGCGCCAGGGGCCGCACCGGCACCACCCGTGGCGATACCGGCACCGATCGCACCTGCGCCCGCACCCGCGCCAGCAGCCTTCAGGAGGCCGCCCCACGAGAACCCGGGGTCGGTGGCTTCACCGCCGATGAGCAGGTCACCTGCGGCACCGAGGACCGGCTGGGCGACGAGCCCGGCCAGACCACCACCGATGCCGGACGCCATGGACGTGGGCACCATGCGCGAGAGGTACTGGGACAGCCCACCACCGTTCTGCATCCCGGCGAACAAGGAGCCGAGCTTGCCGGTGCGGCCACCCATGTTGACGACACCGGCAGGGAGGTTCGGGCCGAACATCGGGCCGGGTGCCTTCCCAGCGGCACCGGCCACGTCGTCCGCGAGGGACGCAGCACCCGCCGTAGCACCACCGGCACCGGGGGCGGTCCCACGCAGCGACATCTCCGCGGCGTCGAGTTCGAGGAAACGCTTCGCGGCCGGGGAGAGCTGGCCGAGCGCGCCGGCAGGCAGGCCACCTGCAGGCGCACCTGCAGCGATGGCCGCCTGATTCACGGGGGCACCGGCACCGGGGAGGAGCTGGCCGAGGGAGCCCGGACCGAGGGCCAGGGGGGCGGGAGCACCGGGGCCGAGCGCACCGATCGCGGAGCCCGGGACCGCCGGCACACCGCCACGCTGTGCGAGGGCGAGCTGCCCCCACCCGCCGGTCGAACCACCGGGTGGGAGCGCCTCCATGCCCATGTTCGCGAGGAACCCGGGGGCCGGGTTGCCGGCACCACGGAGGACCGAGTTCGCAGGGACATACGACTGGGCGATGATGTCAGCGAGCGAGAGGACGGCCATTCACGGAATCCTAGCCCCAGAGACCAGACCAGTTGGCGAGGGGATGATTGGCCGGGGCCGCCCGACGGGGCGGGGCCTGCGGGATGCCCGCCGCCTGCGTCGCGTACCACTGGGCTGCGTTCGCCGCGTCCCGCTGGCGCGTCAACTCGGCGTACCACTCGGCGGCCTGCTGTGCGGCGACCGACTGGTTGTAGGCGGCGAGCTGCTCGGCCCGGTACCGGGCGTCGAGCTGACGCTGCTCCTCGGCGGCACGGGCGCGAGCCTCGGCTTCCTGCTGCTGGAACTGGATCTGCTCACGGCCACGGTTCGAGTCCTGCACCTTGGCAATCAGGTCCAGGTCGGCGTTCGTCATGCCGTCCTTCGCCCGTTGCTTCTCGCGGCCGAGCTGGGCGAGCGCCGCGTCGTACTCCTTGCGGGATTGCTTGTCGGCGAGCCCGGCCTTCTCCATGAGGCGCGACAGCATCTTGTTCTCGCGCTCGTCCATGAGGTTGCGGCCCGACGAGAAGTACGTGCCGGACGCGGCCGAGGACGAGGCGATGTTCTCCAGGTTCTCGGTGTTGAGGTCGCGGCCTTCCCGGCGGGCGGTCTCCGTGTTGAGGCGATCGAGTTCGAGCTGCTGCAGGAGGAACTGGTCTTGCTTGGACAGGAGGGCCTCGTCGAACTTGAAGCCCGACTTGATGAGTTCGTTGTACCGGACGGCCATCTGGTCGCGGTCATTCAGCCCCTCGATGGAGGAGGCGTTCGCACCACGCATGTTGGCGAGGAGTTCCTGAGCCAGGCGTGAATCGACACCGGAGCCGAGCCCCGCGTAGTTCGCGGCGATCTGCTTCTGGTTCTTCTCGTCGAGCAGCGCAGCGAGGCGGGCCTGCGACTGGGCCCACGCACCCGCGTTCTGGGACTGGGCGTTCGCGAGGTAGCTGTCGTAGGCGTTCTGCCAATCACCCATCGTGACGCCCGGGGAGGACGGGCGGATCGCCGGCTGGACCCGGAGAGGGGGCGCGACGGGGCGCGGGGCGGGCATGCCCCGGTGAGGGCTGCCACCGCTGACCGGGTTACGGCCGTCGGTGTTGTTGCCACCGACGTTCATGCCGCCGATGTGGTCGCCGAGGCTGTCCCACGTGTCGGAGACCCAACCCGTGAATCCCCCGCCACCAGGCTTCGTGCTTGCCATTTACCTCACCACCCGAAGAAGTCGTCGATGTAATTGCCGGCGTAGAACGAATCGACACCGATCGAATCGTTCTCGTCGGTGAGCCGTGCGAACTGCGCCTTGAACAGGTCGAGGCGACCCTCGAACTCGGACTTCGCGACCTGCCAGGCGTCGTCGCCGTCCTTCAGGCGGGCCCGGAACTCGGCGTAGTCGTAGACGAGGTGCTCCCAGCCGTTCGGCACGTCGAGGAGGTCGGCCCCTGCGACCGCGTCGACAGGGATGCGGTAGTAGTGAATGCGGAGCACACCCGCGGTCTGGGGCTTCGGGAACACGATCACGTTGAAGGTGCTGGTGCCCGGGTAGCCCCACGTCGAGTACATCTCGGGGGTGCCGGTCTGGGTCTGCTGCCCGGAGCCGCGCACGTTGTCGAGGTTGTTGATCTGGGTGTAGCGGAGCGGGTAGATGGCCGAGGTGGAGGTGACGGCACCCGAGGACCACTCGGCCCGGTGGATGCGATTCACGTTGGCGGGCACGGCGATCCGGTAGACGCCGATGAGGACGTTCACGTCGGTGGTGGTGGCGAGGCACTCGGTGCGGATCGCGATCTCGCGGACACCCTCATTCAGGTACCGGGTCAGCTCGGCGTCCGTCCATGCGGCGGCCGTGGGCTCGGACAGCCGCTCCCGAAGTGCAGCGAGAGCGATCGTCAGGGTCGGCATGGGGGAATCATAGGACCTGGAGCAGATCCTTGGTGTACCTCGCGCCTGCCGGAATCACTTCGTCGATCGTCACCTGGATCGGGGAGAACTCCTGAATGCTGAACCCCGCGGCGGCACCGGACGGGTTCCGAGTTCCGAGGCGCAGTTCGATCGACCAGTCCCCCGCTGCGTGCGGTGGGATCTGGGTCGTCCAGTGGGGGAAAGCGAGGTGCTGAATGGCAGCGGGCAACCCGGTTGGGAAGTTCAGGTACATGTACCCGGCGAGGAACTGGCCGTCGTCGAGCAGGTAGGGGGCGTTCGTGGTGGGGAGCGGGTATTCGGCGAGGTCGATCTGGTCTCTCTTCAGCACCCAGATCGCTGCCACGACACAGTTCGTGGCTCCCGCGTAGCCGCCCATGTCGAGCCCGATCTGGATCTCGGTCCAGCTCAACGTCTTGGTGTACGGGAAGCGGAGGAGGGCGGCGGACGGGGAGCCATTGGACGCAAGGGTCGAGCAGTACGAGTAGGTGGTCGCGGTCGCCTCGGCGTAGAGGTCGGTCCACACGCCACCGACCGCGACGTACGTGTTGGGGAACCCGTTGATGAATGCGGTGGAGAGGGAGTTGGGGGTGAGCCCGGCGACCGGGGGGCGGATCAGGTAGTTGGCCCGACGCCCGATGAACGGCAGGCGCTCACCCCAGTCGCGGGTGGCGAGCAGGTTCCGTGAATGCTCGGCCGGGGTTTCCGGCAGAGGGTTCGGGAACTGGAGGGCGAGCTGCGAAGGAAGGGGCATGTCAGTACCGCCGGGTGGACCGCTGCGCGTCGTAGCCGAGGCTGACCCGGTGCACGGCGAGCGCGTCGCCACCGTCAGCGTCGGTCGACATGGTGAGTTCGGCCTCGGCCACGTCGAGGGCCATCTCGAACCGGATGACCTGGGGGGACGGCTGCGGGTTGATGGTCACGGTCTTCGTCCAGTTGGCGGGACCCGATTCAGGGGAGTCGCCGGACAGGGTGAGCGTGATGACGTTCGTGGTGACGGGGCAGTGCACGGTGACCGCGATCTCACGGAAGGAGAGCACGCGGTTGCGGGACTTCGCGAATGGCTGCGACTGCCACGACCATTCATCGTGGTAGCGGGACGGGTCGTACCGGCGGATCAGGTCGAACGCGGTGCCGTCGATCGGCATGACCGGCTGGCAGGCGAGGATGTCGCCGTTGTACGCGAGGGCGTAGTGAATGGGGCGGAAGCCGGTGCCGGACGGGGAGTCGGTGGCACCGAACCGGAACCAGGACTTGAATCGGAGGTCGCAGATCCAGCCGTTCGGGAAGAACAGGTACGGGTACGAGCAGACGGGGCGGCCCTTCGGTGCCGCGTAGGCGTGGTAGCCCCAGATCTCGTCGGACCACCAGAAGTCGAACGAGAGCTGCGGGGAGAGGAGTTCGGCGGTGTCACCACCGGCCCACAGCCAGACGCCGTTGCGGGTGCCCCAGACGAGGCCCACGGGGGTGTGCGTGAGGTGGGTGGCGCGGCCGTAGGCGGACGGCAGCATGGGGTGGCGGGTGATCTGCGCACCACCGGTCGCCAGTTCGCCACGCACGCGGACACAGCCGCCGTTCTGGCCGATGATGAACAGGTCGTCGGAGGACAGGGAGGCCATGCCGGCGATCCCGGCGATGGGCTCGGTGATGTCGATGTACCCGTTCCACTTGCCGGGGGTGTGCGCGGCACCGGGGTCGGAGAAGCGGATCGACGACGGGCCCTCGAACCCGGACCGGCCGAGCGCGTCGGTGACACCCTGGTTGTGGGTCAGGCCACCATTCATGACGCCGAAGTCGCCGACACCCGTCGCGATGATTCCGCGACCCTGGTGCCCGGCCACGTAGTACGGCTGGGAGCGCACCGCGATCGCCTTGTGGGCGGCGGTCGTCGCCGGGAACGTGGCCCACGACTTGATCTTCGACGTGGGGAGACCACCGCCGATCGGGGTGTTCCACGTGCCGGTGCCGGTGCCGTCGTTCGTGACGACCCACCAGCCACCCGAGGGGGCGTCCGACCCGGAGAACCCGCCCCACGACCACAGGGCGTGAGAGGTCTGGTACGGGGGGACAGGGAAGACCACCGAGCGCAGCGCCACGCAGGCGAGCACCCCGTAGGCGGGGGCGTTGCCGTAGCCGTGGGCCTGGTAGACGCGGGACAGGTTGCCGGGCCCGTAGTAGCGCCACGAGTCCTGGAACACGTAGGTGTTGTAGGGGGCACCGGAGGCAATCGCGGCCGCCGTCGGCACCGTGTACGTCCGGGAGTACGGCTCACCCGCCGGGTAGTAGCCGGCGTCAACGGAGCCGGCACGGGTCAGTTGCTTGGTCTGCAGGGTCGCGACCCGGCGGTTCGGGACGGCGAGGGTGTAGTGCTGGAACAGGATGTACATCTCGTCGTCCGAGTTGAACTGGCCCTCGGTCGTCGGGTCAGCCTCGCTGAGCGACCGGTTGTAGTTGATGATCTGCGGAAGGCCCGCCACCTCGAAGTCGAGGACCGCGGCGTACGGGAGGTTCGGGTCCCGGTCACCGGACGCGACCGTCGCGATCGTCGGGTACGAGTAGGTGGTGATGAGGCGGGGTGCAGGGATGAGGCCACCCTGCGGCCCGGGGACACACATCTCCGCGGACTGGGCCGACCCATCACCACCCGGCGTGATTGGCGTTTCAGAGGTCCCGGTGATTCCCGCGGAGAAGTCCGCGATGTCGATCCATTCGAGAGCTTCAGGCTTCGAGACCATGGAGTGCCACCTTCAGGCGATCTTCGAGAGTGGCGATCTCTGCCCGGTGGCGGAGGATCTCCTCGTTGAGGTCGAGGGTAGCCCATTCACCCTCGTTGGTTCGGCCTTGGACCGTGGGTTCCGACGACCGCATGAATGCGTTGATGCGGGTCGAGTGGCGCTGGGCTTCGAGGGTGGCGAGCTGCGTGCGGAGGACTTCGAGCCGGTCGACGAACTCGACGGGGGTGGCGGGGGTGGCCGCGCTCACTTGGCGGGGTCGGGGATGCTCAGGTCCGAGGGGCGCAGCGGGGTGGCCGGGTTGCGCGGGGTGCCCGACTTGGCGCGGCCCGGGGTGACGGAGTCGTCGGTGGGCAGCTCGGACAGGGACGACAGGTCGTCGTTCTCGCCGGCCTTCGGGTCGTTCGGGGTGAGCGCCTCGGTGGTGGGGAGCTGCTCCGACATGTTCGCCTGGAGCAGTTCCATCTCCGCCTGGAGGGCGGCCATGCGCCCGCGCATGTCCTGTGGGGAGATGCCGACGGACAGGTTGTTCCAGCCCTCCTCACCGAACCCGGGCTCCACCGCCATGTGGATGCGGTCGCCTTCCATCGAGAAGACCTCGATGTGGGGGGCGACGTACCCGTCCAGTGAATGGACGCGGCCGAAGTTGTCGGCGGAGCGGTTCTTCTCGATGTCGAGCGCGATGCCCTTGTCGGCGAACGGATCTCCGAGCCACGACTTGACGACACGCCACGTCCAGAAGGCGGTGGCGTTGGCTTCGAGCACGTAGACGGTGGACGCACCGTACGTGGTCTGGGGGCGCATCAGGTACGTGTACCGGCGGTCCTCGTGATTGACGATCTTGACCGGGGTCTCATCGGTGAGCTGCATGGAGGTGAGGGTATCAGATTCGTGATTGCCCGGGAACGACAAGACCCCCGCCGGATCGGGGGATCAGCGGGGGTCGAGTCGAACCTGGAGGTTACCGGGTGTCAGATCAGATCTGACCGAACTTGACGAAGATGCCGGTGGTCGTCGCGTTGGTCGCCGGGGAGGTGACCGCCGGGAACACGCCTGCGGTGGTCGCCACGAGGGCGATGCCGTACTGGGTGTTCGCGGTGGAGGTGGCGAGAGCGGCACCGGCAGCGACACCGATGATGCCCTGGATGACACCCTGGCCGAGCGTCGCGACACCACGGACCCAGCCGTAGTCGGTCGCGACACGGACGACCTGTCCGATGGTGGCGTCATTCAGTGCGACACCGATGACCGATGCACCCGAGAGGGTGCCGGAGGCGGGGGCGCGAGCGACGGTCACCTCGGCGGTGGTCGTGGGGGCCACGAGGATGACGGCCTCACCACGGACGACCGCGGTCGAGGCGACGAACGTCGACACGGACTGCGAGCCCCCGGTGAGGGTGCCGTCGGTGTAGACGGCGGCGGTGGCACCTCGGGCCTTGCCCGATGCGCCCTGGATGAGGGGGTTGACTTCAGTCATGTGAATGGACCTCCGGGATCAGGTGGGAGCGGTGAAGGACTGGGCGAGCTGCAGAGCCGGGTTCGTCACGAGGAGCTGCCCGGTGAAGAGGAGCTTCGCGCCGATCGCGGCCTGGTTGAACGCCTGCTGGAACGGCTCCATGCGGAAGTCCGACAGGGGGGTGACGGCCAGCTTGATGAAGTCCTCGTTGAGGAAGTAGAGCTGACCACCGGTCTCGGCCGCGACGTTCGGGATCTTCGGGTCGACGAGGAACGGAGTCCCGTTGAACACGAAGTTGTTGAACCCGGCGGAGGCCATCTGAGCGTCCTTCTCGGACACGCTGTAGAACTGCTGCGTGCCCTGGAGGATGCCCCAGATGCGGTTGTAGATCGCCTGCGTGGTGAGGCAGAGGGTGGGGAAGCGACCACCGGAGGTGACCGAGGTCTGCAGTCCATTCAGGACGGGCAGGGTCAGAGCGGCGTGGTTCGCGAGAGCCGAGGGCCGCTTCGCCTGCCACCACGTGTTGGCCGAACGGTCGATGCCCGCGTAGGTGCCGGAGGTGGCGACCGCGAGGCCGAGCCCGTCCAGTTCCTTCGCGTCGGTGCCCGCCGAGTAGAGGCCGGTGCCGAGCAGGTCACGCATGTGCATGGACGCCTGCTCCACCTGGACCTGCACGCCGTTGGCGATCGAGTCCGCGGAGTTGAGCTTGACCATCGTCAGGTTCGAGAACGCGACGGGGACGTACTTCTCCTTCCAGTCCCACGCCGCGGTACGCAGCGTGTTCTGGGGGGACATGTCGAGCACGTCCAGATCGGAGAACGAGCCACCCGCGGTGAACTGCGAGGCCATGACCGGCTGCTCGATGGTGGGGCCACCATCGACGAATCGCCGGTTCGAGTTGTACAGCCGGAAGAACGTGGGGTTGCCGCCGTACGCCATGTCGATGATGTCACCCATGAGGTGACGATTCACGATCGACGTGATGTGGTCGGCTCCGATCGGGGTTGCCATGAGGGGGACTCCTCGGGAGGGGAAGTGGCGCTGCGGATCAGGCCGTTGCCGAGGAGGGTATCAGGGAATCACGAATGGGTGGACCATTCACGGGAATGGGGCCCGCGGGGGGTCAGCGCCCCCGGATGATGAAGATCAGGAGGGCGACGATGACGAGGATGACGATGACGGTGACGGGGTCCATGTGGGGCGGGTACCCCGAATGGACCCCGCCCAATCACACGCCCGTTGCGACGAACCAGCGAATCCAGTCGATGCCGGACGCGCCATTCAGGTTCGGCTCCACCATGTTGGCACCCGGGCAGGCGGTCGCCTTCGTGGCACGGTGGCCCTGGATGACGAGGTCCGCCAGGTCGGGGACGAGGCGGCCGCCGAGGCGCAGCAGGTTGATCGTCCGGGCCACGTTGACGAGCTGGGCCAGGGTCGGCTGCTGGTTGTCGTAGTTGCCGATCAGGGAGATCCCGTACGAGACGGAGTTGCGGCCCGCGGTGTGCGCGCCCTTCATCTCGCCGGCCCCGACGAGGATGACGCCGGACGGGTGCGCGGTGTACGAGTACCCGGGGTCGAGGTCACGCTGATTCAGCACGTTCTCGACGACCCGCATGTCGCCGCACGGGTCGCCGGTTGCGGCGGTGACGGTGTGGTGGATGTTGACCTCTGCGACCGGCCGGGGCATCGGGGTGCGGCCGGGTGAATGCCGGGCACCCCAGTCCTCCCGGGGGACGAGGATGTAGCCGTTGTCGAGCTGGGTGATCGTCATGTCAGTTCTGTCCCATCAGGCGGTTGATGTCGTCGACCATGGCCCGGCGCTTCTCGGACACCGGGAGGTTCTGCGGGTCGGGGGTCGTGCGGGGGGTGGAGCCACCGGACGGGGAGAGCGCGGAAGCGCGTTCCTTGCGGCCGGCGGTCTGGGCGGACTGGGCCATGCGGCGCACCTCACGCTCGACCATCTTCGGGTCCGAGTTGTAGGCGACTTCGAGGGCCCGGGTGAATCCGGCTTCGAGGCCGAGTGATTCGACGAGGGAGGGCACGATGCCGAGGTTCCCGGCGGCGGTGACGAGTTCCGCGTAGTCGGCTTCGGTGAGCGACTTGGCCTTCAGGAAGTCCTCGCGGACCTTCGTCTCGGTCTCGGCGATGGTGGTCTGGGTGGCCTCGTACGCCTGCTGCCCGGTGATCGACTCGACCTGTTCGAGGCGGGGGTCGACCTCGGCCTTCAGGGCGGCGAGAGCCTCCTGCTGGCGCTGGAGGACGGCGGCGACCTCGGGGTACGTGTCGATGAGTTCCTGCGGGATGGCGAACTCGTCGGGTGCCGGGGCGGGTGCCGGCGGGGTCGCCGGGGCAGGGGCGGGGGGAGGAGTGGGGTTCGCAGCGGCGAATGCGAGGGCCGCCTGCTCCTCGGTGAGCCCGGACGCCCATTCGAGGAGGTTGGCGACGGCCTGCTCCTGGTCCTTCGGGATGCGCATCCCGCCGATCTCCAGGTACTCGGTGGCACCGTCGGGGGCGGCGGCCGGCGGCGGGTCACCTGCCGGCGGGTCGGCCGGGGGGGCGTACGGGTCGGGGGTGTCTGCGCCGGTCAGCTCGGCCAGGTCGGCGGCCATGGCCTCGACGCGGGTGAGTTCCGGTTCGGCCGGTGGGGTGATGGTGTTCGGGTCGACCTCTCCGCCCGGGTTCTCCGGTGCGGGGTCGGGGGTGTTCGCAAGCTGTCCCATTCAGTCCTCCGTAGGGTTGGGGAGAACCGTATCAGATTCAGCGGCGGTGATTCACTGCAACATCCGGCGCAGCTCGTCCGCTGCCGGGCTCGGCGGGAGAGGTGCCGAACCCGGCATCGGGCCGCCGCCGGGCATCGCGAGGGGTGGCCCTGCTGGAGCCGCACCCATGCCCGCCATGTCCGGGAGAGACATGGCGTTGCCGGGGACTGGTGGAGCCGCAGGGGCCTGCCCCCCGGCGGGGGCAGACGCCTGCTGGATCAGCGCGTTCTGGAGCTGAAACAGGAACTCCGGGTTCGCGTCCGGCAACAGCATCATGGACGCAACGTCCTGAATGAGGAGCTGCAGTCCTTCCTGATACGTGTTCGTCGACCGGACAGCCATGAGTCAGCCTGCGATCAGGACTGCTCGTACGGGGCGGGGTTGGAGCCGGTGACCTTCTCGTCACGGCCGAACGCCTTGATGCCGGTGTGGCCGGTCTTGACGATCGGGGCACCCGACTTGGACTTCGTGTTCAGTGGCTCGGCCATCAGGACATCTCCTCGTTCTCGTTGTCGCTGTAGTTCCCGTACTCGCCGGGCTGGAGGTAGTTCTCGGATGCCTGACCGACACCCGATTCACAGCCGACGGAATGCCCGGTCTGCGGGGTGCCGATCGGGAGCGCGGAGCCCCGGTTGATCGCGGCCTGCAGAATCGGGTCGATGTCAGCCATGGGTGTGAAGGGTAGCAGGCGTCATCGCCGGGCGGCGGCACGCTGCGTGGGGGGCATCCCGGCGGTCCCGGCCGCTTCCTGCGCGGCGGTGACCCGGTCGGCGATCGCCTTCCAGTTCGGCACCTCCGACCACTCCAGCACCGCGGGCACATCGAACGCACCGAGCGCGAACAGGCGCTCCGCCTTCGCCTCCTTGGCCTGACGGGAGATGGCCTGCGAGGCACCCGCCGTGACCGACAGGTTCACCGACATGGGCTGCACCGTGCCGTCGTCCGAGGGCATGTAGAAGTGGTTGTCGAGCAGGGGGAGGATCGAGCGTTCCCCGTCGGGCCCGATGCGCGAGATGACCCGGGACTTGTCGTAGAACTCGGTGATGGTGGACGCGGTGAGGATGCCGGCGTCACGGAGGAACCGCTCGAAGTTGCGGAGCCGCATGCGGATACGCACGAACGCCGAGTCCTGGACAGAGTCCATGGTCCCTTCCGAGGGACGGCCCTGCGGGGAATAGCCGCGGACGATCGCCGACATCCCGGAGATCCGCTCCATCTCCTGAATCATCTTGTCGATGAGCCCGACGTGCGCCGGGGAGATGTCGGGTGGGGTCAGCCAGCGGACATCCTGGTTCGGTTCCTGCGTGTCCATCGTCTCGCCGGGGCGATTCGTGATTGTGGTGCGGGAGCCCGAGCGCCGGATCATGATCGGGTTGCCGGACAGCCACGCGTTGTGCTCGATGGACGCGAACATCCGGTTGATCGAGATCTGCAGGGGGGCGAGCTGCTCGACAAGCGAGTAGCCGTACAGTTCGCCTTCCTCGACGGGCACGTAGCGGGAGTAGGGGTGG
>Ga0181339_1000113_pt1 | contig 23556 bp, 17 predicted proteins | sample Sp13VDMM110DD_FD_130101 | JGI IMG/M metagenome (GOLD analysis project Ga0181339, IMG submission 130101) | Freshwater viral communities from Lake Michigan, USA - Sp13.VD.MM110.D.D | ecosystem: Environmental > Aquatic > Freshwater > Lake | place: USA: Michigan | collected 2013-04-23 | reverse complement strand
GTGGGGCAGACAAGGCTATAGTCGTGAGATGATCGCAGCCGAGCTTGACGTTGCTTGGACTACGCTTGTAGGCTGGACTGAAACAAACCCAGATTTTCAAACGGCCTTAGAAAAAGCTAAGACATTAGAGATGGCGTTCTTTGAAAAAGTGGCGCTTAATCACATGATTGAGAAGCCTCAGGGCGATCGTTTAAACTCAGCGCTGTGGTCTCGGTCCATGGCAGCTCGGTTCCCTACTAAGTATCGCGAAAACTCTAAGCTTGAAGTCACTGGTAAGAATGACGGTGCCGTTCAAGTTGACGTTATGCATGACTTTGCGCAATCATTGATGGACGACTTGTTGGCGTCAAGGCAAAACGACGGCAAGAACGCTTAACGAAAGGGCTAACATGGCTAAACCACCGGGCTTATGGGCAAACATACATGCAAAGCAAGATCGCATAAAAGCCGGATCTGGCGAACGCATGCGCAAGCCGGGCGCCAAAGGCGCACCGACAGCTAAAGACCTTAGAGTGTCTGCTAAGCCGGCTAAGAAGAGTGCTAAATCCGACAATCGCTGAACAGTTTGCCGAGCGCATTAAGGCTGGGCCTAACTTAAACTTAGCATCGCCTGAATGGAAAGCGGCGCTTAAAGCTCGCACCAAGTGGCTATTACACCAAGCAAGTCCGCACCAAATTACGCCTAAGGGCGATTGGTGGACTATTTGGCTATTGCTGGCAGGCCGTGGTGCTGGTAAGACAAGATGCGCCGCTGAGTGGCTATGGTGGGAAGCTTGGACACAGCCAAAGACGCGCTGGTTGATCTCGGCGCCAACATCCGGCGATGTGCGCGATGTGTGTATTGAGGGTGATTCAGGGCTGATGAATGTTATTCCTGAACAGCTTGTTGATAACTACAATAAGTCACAGCATGAGATCACTTTAGTCAATGGGTCAATACTTAAAGGCATTGCCGCATCTGAGCCCGAACGTTTTCGTGGCCCACAGTTTCACGGCGGCTGGTGCGATGAGCTAGCAGCTTGGCACTATCTTGACGAAGCATGGGACATGTTGCAATTTGGCATGCGTCTTGGCAAACGGCCTAAGATCATTTGCACCACAACGCCTAAGCCAAAGCCTTTGATCATTGACCTTGTCAACCGCGACGGGCAAGACGTTATCTACAAAACAGCCACTACGTTTGACAACCTTCAAAACTTGGCGCCTACTTTTAAACAACAGATACTGCAATATGAAGGCACTACACTTGGGCGGCAAGAGATCTATGCCGAGATTATTGATCCCGAAGAATCCGGCATTGTTAAACGCGCATGGTTCAACTTGTGGCCCAATGACAAGCCGTTGCCAAGATTCGAGTACGTTGTGCAGTCTTATGATTGCGCCACCAGCGACAAGACAAAGAACGACCCAACTGCCTGCACTGTTTGGGGCATCTTTAAGCCAAGCCCTGACAAAAAGATGGCTGTAATGCTCATTGATTGTTGGGAAGAGTACATGCAGTACCCAGACCTTCGGCCTCGAGTCATTGAAGAAGCCTCGTCCATCTACGGCGATGACAACGAGTTTGGCAGCGGCAAGAAGGTTGACCTGATTCTGATTGAGGACAAGTCCGCGGGCATAAGCCTAATACAAGACTTACAGCGTGCAGGACTACCTGTCAGAAGCTACAACCCAGGAATGGCGGACAAGATGATGCGGCTTAATATAGTATCGCCGATCATTCAAAAAGGGCGTGTCTATGTGCCTGAGTCGACCAAGAACGAGGGCATGGCAAGAGACTGGGCCGAGATACTGATAGCTCAGATCTGTGCATTTCCTGAAGTGCGCCATGATGACTTGGTAGACTCGACCACACAAGCCTTGCGTATTTTGCGCGATCTTGGATTCTTGAACATCGATCCGGAGTATGATCCTGACGACTCGTATGACGATGATCGACCTAAGAGGGTGAACCCATATGGCGTATGACGCACTAGGCAACTATGTACCAGACTCACCAAATGCTAGTATCGATGATATGCGGTACTATTTGGCTCGGCACCCAGCACCGGCGCAACAGTCAGTAGTAGCTCAAGCAGCGCCTGAAAAGCGACCGCTTGATAAAGCGACCGACATGTTCAAGCAAATGGCGCTTGACTTTAACCCACTAATGATGATGCGCACATTGACCGATGCGCCAAAGATTGTGTCTAATACTCTGGCTGCACCATTGGCTAGCATGTGGTCAGTGCCGTTCCAAGGAATGCAAAACAAAGGCGCTGAGTTTCTACATCGGTTAACAGGTGATGAGCAGTCGGCGCAAGAAGCCGCAGCTCGTAATACAAATATTCAACCGTCTAACTTTCAATTGCCACTACAGTCTACGACTGGTCAAATGGCGCAAGAAGGATTAGTTAAAGCATTCGACGAGTCTAAGCTTGCCGGAGCAATTGGTATGCCTAGGATTCCGAGCCGTGGGTTTACGCCAAACGACTTACGTGTTGCGGCGGCCAATGCACAGCGCATAGGCAAGCAAGTTAAAGAGCTGCCAACCGACATTGCCAATGCGCGAGCAGGCATCACAAAGATTGATCCAGTAACAGGGCAAAGTACGTTTGGTGCAAAAGTCCAACCGGTCGTAGATGCGCCTGTAAAAGCAGGCATGAAGGCAGAGCGTGCGCTTGATCCTATTGTGCAAGACATCATGAATCGCGGTGGCTACTCAGCGGATGTACTAGCTGCAATGGCAGGCCAACCGTCGTATGCAGTTCGCAAACCCGGTGGCATAGTGCCTAGACCTGAAGTGCCGGATACCGTGGATAGAGTAGACATTAGGTCCAGTCCGCTATCGGCGTTAATTTCTGAAATTAGAGTTCTATCTGACGAGCCTACTGTCGGTGAAGTAACTCAAGCATACAAAGAAGCACTAATTACATCGGATGAGCAAGCAAATCAGTTTCAAGAGTTGAAAAACAAGAAGCTAGAAGAAGAGTTTCCGACACTTGACAAAGAGGACAGGACTAGAGCATTAGCAATTAAGTACAGTAAGGTAAGTGCTAGCAGTCAATGGGAACGTAATTTGCTTAATGAGTTTATAGCTCAGCAAAACGATCCCAACTTACCGACGATGGAAGAGTTTGCCAATCGTGTAGACAAAGCTCACAACTGGCTTGAAGGCCCATTTGCTCGTGACTTTACGCAATATGCAGGCACAAATGAGAACCCAAGCCTTGCTCTTGCCGCGCAAGGGCATACGTTTATAGACCCAGAAAAGCTATACAAAGCTGCTGAAGAGCAGGACCTTGACACTACGATTGGTCAGCGTAGAGAAGCTGCAGGCTTTAGCTCCTTGGGGCAGTTTCAACCTCAGATTATGGACCTACGTGATAAACGTAATGCTCTTGACACTAACTATCAAAGCCGGTTAAATGCACAACAAGATGAGTACTTGCGGCTACAATCTGCAGGTATTCCGGACCCATATCAAGACCCTGAGTTGGCCAAGTTTAAAGCAGCAAATGAAAAGATTGGTAAAAAGATTGCCGACATGGACAAGCAAATTAGTAATTTAAAGACCGGACGATCGTATGAAACTTTGTCCGATGCATCCGTCATTGGTCGCCCTGCAAATTTAGCATTCGGCGCTATTGATGCAAGTGAGCAACAGTTCTATCCAAGTTTAGAGCGCACGGCAAGAGAGACGCCAGACCAAACAGTGTACTCAATGTATAGAGGGCCTGCACTAGAGCTAGGCATGAAAAAGCTCGGCAAGGATTACGTTAATGACATACTTACAGGCAAAGTAGATCCGGCAAACACGTCTATTCCGGCATACATTAAGCGCACATCAGAAGTCCGCATTAAAGCCAAAGAAGCTAAAAAAGCAGCGCTTGAAGAACGTAAGTCGAACGTGCTGACCGCGTTAAAAGACCAGTTAGTGAATACGCCTAGCAAGGCATATGGCAATGCTATAGCAATCGTAATTGACGACAGTTTGCCGCCTGAAACAATACAAAAGCTGTTAAGCGCGGACTGTGAAGTACTGGATCATTGCATAGGCGACGTAGGTGGTACACTTGTAGGCACTAAGAACCTAATTAAGAACCCCAATGTTAAGCGTTCAACCCAGACTTTGTATGACTTGGCAACAGGTCAGCCGACGCGTTACGATGCGCGCCCAACATCATATATGAAGTCAGCTGCAAGAGGTGAGGACAAGTACATAAGCTTGCGAACTGCTGACAAAGGCATACCTGAAGCTACTATTCAGTTTTCAAACCCTCATCTTGATGTAAGCGGTAAGAAAACATACACACTTGGTTATGTAAGCGGATTTCACAACGGCACGATCGATCCGACATACCGCAATGCGCTAAGAGACGTGCTTAATGACCATGCTGATGAGATTCGTGATAGCGGTGATAGAGCTGAAAACAGTGGTGTGTATGACAAAGACAACGTGCAAGGCAGAAATCTAACAACACGTGATAACTGGACAGCAGTTAAAGACAGCTTGCCACGGTTCTTTACCAAAGAAGATCTTAAAGCTGAAGTTGCTAAGATTCAGCAACCGGCTACACAAGCACCAATTAGAGTAATACAAGATGGCATAGAAACGGCATTTGAGAGGGCAATAGTTGCTGCGGGTGAAGAGCCTAATGACCCAAGTCTATACCGCGAAGTCGAAGCTAGACTTAGTCGGGCGTATGCGGACTGGGCTGCACAATTCCCTGACAATGTTTTTGCGCAAGATCCACTTAGAGCAGTAACGCATCTTGTAGACCGTCTTGATAACATGTCAACTTATGTGCCTGTTGAACTTAGAGGTGCATTTGCCGAGGCTCGTGATAACGTAACTGCTGTTTTACAAGGAATGCAGGTGCCACAACGACAAGCGGCACAGCCGCCAAGGCAAGTCGATGTGAATGCATTGCTTAATGATGTAAACACGGCAATGGACAATGCGATTACTTTTGCAATAAATGATGATCCGAACATGGCAGTATCTACTGCAACAAGCATTAACATGGGTGTTCGAAGAACGGTTGACGTTTGGAGAAATGAGCAATCAGTTGGTGAGTTTTCGACTGACCCGATAAGGCACCTTGACCGACTTATGTCTCGTGCAGCGTTTTTAGCAGGCAACCCTGGCTCGCTTGGGTTCGCGCGTGATGCATATGCAAACTTGCTTGATGAACTTACAGCAGTACGTGATTCATATGCACCACAAGCACAAGCACCTGCACCACAAGCACCTGCGCCACAAGCACCTGCGCCACAAGCACCTGCACGAGATCGAACGATGGGATTATGGTTAGCTGATGAGATGAGGCGTATTGCCGTAGCTGATGGTCTTGATGCATCTAGCGGCGTATGGGAAGTAGTAGGGCCAATCATGCGCATATATGATATAGATACTCAGCCGCAACAATTTGCTAATAGTCTTGTGGGCGCTGCAACGTTAGCACAAAATGCCCTTGTTGAAGAAAATCTAAATGCATTGGCAGACCGTATTAGAGAAGAAGTGAATAATAGGGCACCACAAGCACAAGCACAAGCACAAGCACAAGCACAAGCACAAGCACAAGCACAAGCACAAGCACAAGCACAAGCGCCACAAGCCCCTGCACGGTTTGATGTCGGCCCAATAATTATGGCTACTCGTGAAGCGGCTCAGCGAGACTTAACGCCTGATCAGTGGAACACAATGAGCTCACTGCTTGAGCGTGCCAATAACCTTGCAGATGCACGACAACAGCCGCAAGGGTTTGCAGATACAATCAGTGATTTAATGACGTTGCCTTCAGTAACACGGCTTGCTGGATTTGATGACCAGACGGCACGTCGGCTCACAGGTCTTGTAGACAACATAACTAATGGGCTTACTGAGTTTAATAGACAGCAAGCACCTGCCGATCTTGGTGAGCCTGCCGATCTCGGTGCTTGGGAGGTCGATGATCAGCATGGCGCCAATCAACCTACGCCGTCTAGCGTCGCACGTCAACTAATAGAGATTGAGCGTGAACCTGATGGCACACTTCGCGCTACAGGCATTGCAAGCACAGTACAAGCATTGCGCACAGGGCAATTAGATCATCCGTCATTAACCATGTACCCGCCTGGAGGTCAGCTGCGTATACAAGCAGGCGAGCCTATTGTGACATACGTAATACACATGTCAACACCAGAGCTTAGCTATACTGACTTGCAACAGCAGTTAACTGATACTCAACGGGGTCAAATTAACAACGATGGCGCGCGTATTATTCGCCAAGCTCGTACATTTGGCATTGATGGTAATGAAGTTGAGAGCATGGTCCGTAGAAGATCGAATATTTTTGGCGGTGACACTGTAAATCTTGACCTCTATGGGCCTGTTGCACTTGAGGTTCTGGCACGTGATGTCCGTGACTCATTGGCTGCACAAGCACAGCCGCCAGGGCAAGTCGATGTTAACGCGATGCTTAGTGACGTAAACGTGGCAATGGACAATGCGATTGTTGCGGCAATGGAAAATGATCCGAACATGCCAGAATCTACTGCAACAATTATTAACAGTCGCATTAGTAGCACGATTGACAATTGGAGAAATGAGCAGTCAATCGGCGAGTTTTCAACTGACCCATTAAGGCATCTTTATCGACTTATGTCTCGTGCAGATAATGCACGAAACAATGGTAGGCTGCCTGAAAGCTTACGTGATGCATATGCAAACTTGCTTGATGAGCTTACAGCAGTGCGCGATTCACATACACCACGAGCACAAGCGCCTGCGCCACAAGCGCCTGCGCCACAAGCGCCTGCGCCACAAGCGCCTGCGCCACAAGCGCCTGCATTACGCCAGCTGCCACCTGCCGTAGGTCGGTCAGGCCGCGTGACTGAAACAAATCGAGGCGATGCCGAATATATTATGAGCACGCTTGAAGAGATTATGGATGATACTCAGCTAGTAGGTCAAGAGAGAATCGACCTACTAAATGAACACTATTCATCATTAGAGCAAGGCGTTGAAGGACTTGAAGACATAGTGCCTCAGCCATTTGAAGAGTGGGATAACCCAGAAGGGTTACGGTTTGAGCTAATGCGACAAATGCGAGATGAGATAGCACGAATTCGAGATGAATACGGCTACAACGCTGCGGCACAGCCACCTGCACTGACACTGGTTCAGCCATCTACACAGCCACCTGCACAACCACCTGCACAACCACCTGCACAACCACCTGCACAACCACCTGCACAACCACCTGCACAAACACCTGCACAACCACCTCGAATTAATATGGGGCCTTTAGTCGCCAGATGGAATGATGCTTTTCGTGACCCTGTAAATGTTAGTTTAAGACGCCCAGAACAACTTCCGTCTGACCATGTGGCCGAACTTATTAGGCGCAATGACATTGAAAGTCTTCAAGACCTAACAAATGAAGAACGTGTAGCTTTAGCATCGCATGTCCAACGATACGGTCATATGGCTTACGGCCGTGTGCCGAACCCGCCGCCAGTACCGGCACCTGCAGTAGGTCGTCCATTTCGTGTAACTGATGATAATCGCTATGATGCAGAAAGCATTGAAGAAACTCTTATAGATGCGATGAATGACGGTCAGGCAAGCGTGCGTGATCGGATTGCTGTATTTGAGCGACACATAAATGCGCTTGCTCAAGGCGTTGAAGCACTTGAAGACATAGTGCCTCAGCCACTTGAAGAGTGGATCAACCCAGAAGGGCTAAGGTTTGAGCTAATGCGCCGAATGCAAATAAACATAGAATATTGGCGTCGAAGTCTTCAACTTGATGATGATGATGCGCCTCAGCAATTTGCAAAAGGTGGTAGAGTCACACATGCACCCACGATCGATGACATGCGTTACGAACTTATGATGCGGAGAGTATAACATGGCGACACAAATGCCGATTCCCCCGGACTTTAATCGCTTTATCGATCCGATTGAGGATGAAGATAAAGACGAAGAGCGTGAGTCGATTGTTGAGCTGCTTAGCGACCAGCAAGACGAGGATTTTGAAGAGCAAGCCGACGGCTCGGCAATCATTAACCTTGCTGACAAGACTAAAACCCCTGATGAAGATCCGGACTTCTACGAAAACATGGCCGAGTCTTATAACAGTTTAGAGCTTAATAAGATTGCCAGTAAGTACTTGGACATTATCGAAAAAGACAAAGAAGCCCGCGAAGAGCGTGACAAGCAGTATGAAGAAGGCTTGCGTCGCACAGGGCTAGGTAATGACGCACCCGGTGGTGCATCGTTTAATGGCGCATCTAGGGTTGTGCACCCTGTAATGGCCGAGGCTTGTGTGGACTTCTCGGCTCGTGCCATTAAAGAGCTGTTTCCTGCCGATGGGCCTGTTAAAACTAAGATCATCGGTGAAGTGACTGAAGAGAAGACCGAAAAAGCCGAGCGCAAACGCGACTACATGAACTGGCAGTTGACCGAGCAGATTGAAGAGTATCGTGACGAGCTAGAGCAACTGCTTACACAGCAACCGTTAGGCGGCTCACAGTACATGAAGATGTGGTACGACGATCGTAGACGGCGCCCATGCGTTGAGTTTGTGCCAATCGATAATATCTATCTACCGTTTGCAACGGCTAATTTTTACACTGCAAGCCGCGTTACCGAAGTCAATGACATTACACAAGATGAGTTTGAGCTTCGTGTTGACAATGGCATGTACATTGATATTGACGTGTTTAAGGCAAGCCAAGAGCCTGAGCAAACTAAGCCGCAAAAAGCCAATGACAAGATTGAGGGCCGACAAAGCCAAGCCAGCAACATTGACGGTGTTCGCCGAGTCTTTCACATCTACACGTGGCTTGAAATGGATGATGACAAGTTCTCGTCCGGCGAGCGTGCGCCTTACATTTTAATGGTTGATGAGCTAACGAGCGAAACGGTTGGTTTGTATCGCAATTGGGAAGACGGCGATGACACCATGACCAAGCTTGATTGGCTGGTTGAGTTTAAGTTTATTCCTTGGCGTGGTGCATATGCGATTGGTCTACCTCATCTTATTGGCGGTCTATCTGCTGCTCTTACTGGCTCTTTACGAGCTTTGTTAGACTCGGCGCATATTAATAACACGCCTACAATGATTAAGCTCAAAGGCAATAAAGTCTCTGGGCAAAGTCTACAAATTGAGCCAACACAGATTGCCGAGATTGAAGCCGCACCGGGCGTGAATGACATTCGCCAAGTGGCAATGCCAATTCCATTTAACCCGCCTAGTCCAATACTGTTTGAGCTGCTAGGATGGCTAACCAGCGCCGCAAAAGGCGTGGTTACAACCTCGGAAGAGAAGATTGCCGACATTAATAGCAATGCGCCTGTTGGTACAACGCAGGCCTTAATTGAGCAAGGTGCCGCGGTATTTAGTGCAATTCACTCACGGTTGCATACAAGCCAAGCCCGAATGCTTAAGATTCTTGGCAGGCTAAACCGTTGGTATTTTGACGAGCAAATTAAAGGCGATCTGGTTGAGGACTTGAAAGTTCAAAAGTCAGACTTTGAGCGCAATGGCGATATTATTCCGGTTTCTGATCCACATATTTTTGCCGAAACTCAACGCTATGCGCAGGTGCAAACGCTTGCCGCTCGTGCTCAAGCTAACCCTGATTTGTACAATCGGTTGGCAGTTGAGAAGCGGATTCTGAAGCAAATCAAATTGCCTGACATTAACGAAGTGTTGCCTGATCCAGCCAATGTGAAAGAGATGAACCCAGCACTTGAGAATGTGGCAATGACGCTTGGCAAGCCTGTTGGCGCCTTTCCGCTTCAAGACCATCTGGCGCATATTCAAGTGCACCTTGATTACATGCGAGATCCCGTTTACGGGGCTAACCCCATCATGGCGCCGATGTTCCTTCCGCAATGTCTGGAGCACTTAAAGCAGCACTTAGCCTTGTGGTACTTAAGTCAAGTAGACAAGTATGCTTCCGAGGCGCTTGGCAGACCGTTTAATGTGCTTAAAGAGCAAGCGCTTCCGGCAGGCGCGGATCAACTGCTTGCCGCCGTTGCGCAACATGTACACCAAGATACAGAAGAGACGTTTAAAGAGGTTACACCGATCATTAAACAGGCAATAGACGCCATCAAGCAATTGTCAGGCGGTGCACCACCTGATCCAGCTACGCAAGCTTTTGTACAAACCAGCATGGCTGAGACGCAGCGGTTAACTGCTAAAGATCAAACCGACGCACAGCTTAAAGCCGCTGAAATGCAACAACGCGATCAGCAATTTGTTCTTAAGACCAAGACTGATATGGCTAAGAACACAGAGAATAATCTCACGCAAGAGAGAATCAAGTCGGCAGAACTTACGCGCGATGCTGCCAGCTTGCAACATGAGCAGATTCAAACTGCTATCGCGGCGCAAAATGACGTTCAACAAACTTTAGGAGCTCAGAATGGCGGAAGAAGCAACCAACTTACATAAGCGGCTTGCAATGGGTGCAGCAGACTCTATCGTCTCGGCATCAGGCAAAGGCGCAATTCAAAAGTATGCAAAAGGCGGGTCGGTAATGCCAGAAGCCGGGCCCCTTAAAAAGACTGCTACCATGAAAAAAGGTGGCAAGGCTAAGCAAATTGGCTACTCAATTGCTATAGCTATCCCAGTGAAGAGATCTGCAGGCCGTGGTCGCTAATAGTGATTACATTTGCAAGTCTCATCGGTCGAATAAAAGTTGAGCAAGCTTCAATTGCAATGTCTCTTGCCAATGGCAATGCGACGACATTTGAAGCCTATCAACGCTTAGTCGGTCATCACCAAGGCTTGGAAGAAGCCTTGTCCATTATTAACCAACTTTTAGAAGAGGATCGAAATGATGTCGAATGATATCGAACAAACGCTTGAAGAAGCGTTTCCTATAGTAGACCCGCTCATGGCACCTTATGGCGCCAGAGTTCTTGTTCAGCTTCGTGCTGTCAAGGAAAAAGTCACGAGTTCTGGCATTTTTATTCCTGAAGAAACCAAGGAAATTGAAAAGTGGAACACGATGATTGGAAAAATAATCGCAATCGGCCCGTTGGCATTTAGAAAAAGGGAATCAATGGAGCCTTGGCCTGAAGGGGCTTGGGCACAAATTGGTGACTTTGTTCGAGTACCAAAATGGGGTGGAGATCGATGGGAAATTGACTTTGAAGATGGTCAGACTAAAGGTAAAGCTCTTTTTACTTTTTTTAATGACCATGAACTCATTGGCAAAGTGACCGGCGATCCTCGCAGTATAAAAGCTTTTATCTAAGCTTTGAAAGGATTAAACATGAATGCTACAGATAAGCTGGAAATGCAAGTTTCCGAAGAAAATGACGGTTCTGCAGTAGCGATCTTGCCTTCAGGCATAGAAAACCCACAAGCAGACACTGAAAATGATGCAGACGACGGTGATGATGAAGAATCTGGTTCAGATGTTGTAGATAGTATATCTATAGACGACCCTGAACGAGAAGCCATACGAGAAGCTCGACGCGAAGAGCGGCGACTTAAAAAGCAACTTCACAGAGAAAAAGCCCGCGAATCTAACCATCTAATTACTGCTCTTAAAAAGCAGAATACAGAGTTAGCCAATCGTGTTGCTTCTCTTGAGACCCGAACCTCTGGCGCTGAAATGGCAAGGCTCGAAAAAGCCATTGACGATGCCGGCACTCGAGTTGAGTATGCTAAGATGAAGATGCAAGAGGCTGTGAACAATCGTCAAGGCGACGAAGTTACAAAAGCTCAGCAACTGTGGTATGACAGCCAACGACAGTTGGAATCACTACAGTCGATGCGAGACAATGCTAACAAGCAAATATCGCAGCCTAAGCAGAATATTAAGCTGCCTGATCCATCTGTGCAACAAAATGCAACAGCATGGATGAAGCGCAATGACTGGTACGATCCTCAGCTTAAAGACTCTGATTCAAAAGTTGCGCAATCAATTGATCAGACTTTAACTGAAGAAGGCTATGACCCATCTTTAACAGATTACTGGGAAGAGCTAGACGAGCGGCTACAAAAATATCTTCCGCATCGCTACGATTCGAGGTATAGTGCCACTACACGAAACTCTAGACCGAGATCTGCTGTGACAAGTTCAGGACGTGAATCCGTTGCCAACACTAAAGCTAATGAATTCCGAATTTCTCCGGAACGCGTAAAAGCTATTAAAGAAGCTGGCATGTGGGACAACATTGAACTGCGTAAAAAGATGGCAAACAAGTTTGCTGAATATGACAGACAACAGAAACGAGGTTAATCATGGACGATCGTATTAAGAAAAATTTAAGTGCAGGACGGGAAACTCGTGCATCGGAAGATGCTTCACGTGCTGCGCCTGAAGAAGGTTTTGTTTCCGCACAGGAACGTCGTAAGATGTTCCGCTCGGAGTGGCTTCAAGAAGCTCTTCCGTCACCTCCCCCGATACCAGGGTTTCACTTATGCTGGTTATCTTCTAACAACCAATATGATCCTATTCACAAACGTGTGCGACTGGGCTACCAACCAGTGAAAGCCGACGAACTTCCGGGCTTTGATACATACAAAGTGAAAGCAGGCGAACACGTCGGCTTTGTTGCTTGCAATGAAATGCTCTTGTATAAACTTCCAAATGATGTTTATCAAGAAATGATGCTTGAACTGCACTACCATGCGCCTATGGAAGAGCAAGAAAAGATCAAGATTCAGCAAGAACAATTGCTTGGTGAGCGCGACAGCAATGGCAAGACGTTGGTTTCAATTGAAGGCTCTGGCATGGATTTTAATGCTAAAACTAAGCAGCTTCCTGTATTTCAGTGAAGCTATTTTTAATTTGAAAGGACTCATTTATGAGCGCTACTAATGCACCTTTCGGTTTGCGCCCTGCATTCCATCCTTCGGGACTGGATCGTGCTCAAGCGTTGGCCGGCGGTATTGCGTCGGCGTATAACACCGACATTCTGAAAGGCCAACCGGTTAAGCTTAACACTAGCGGCGTGCTTGTTGTCGCTGCAGCTGGCGATACTTTCCAAGGCGCCTTTGCCGGTGTTCAGTTTACGGATACGACTGGTCGTTTTCGTGTATCAAACTATTGGCCGGCTAATACTGCATATGTTACAGGTTCGTGCGTAGCTTATTACTACGCTGATCCTGCCATTGTGTATGAGATTCAAGCCGCAGGCTCTTTGGCTCAAACTTCAGTTGGCGACCAAGCCGACCTGAGCAACACAACTGCTGGTTCTTCGACCACTGGTTTGTCTCAGTGCACTTTGTCAACTTCTTTGGCTGGCTCAGGTAACTCTGCGCAAATGAAGATCGTTGACCTCGCACCCTATCCGGATAACGCATGGGGAGATGCATACACTATTGTACGCGTACAAATTAACGAGTCGCAGAATCAAGCGACCGTTAATGCTTTTTAAGGGGACCTAGACTATGGCCGCTCCAATGAGAAGTACCGACTTTCGTAGCATCGTCGAACCTATCTTAAATGAATGTTTCGACGGTGTCTACGATCAGCGTACAGATGAATGGTCCACGGTTTTCCGTGAGCAGACCGGTATTCCACGTAACTACCATGAAGAGCCTGTCTTGTACGGCTTTGGTGCAGCTCCTCAGCTGCCTGATGGCAGCCCTGTGGCTTACCAACAAGGTGGTGTGTTGTTTCTTCAGCGCTATGTGTATAACGTGTACGGCTTGGCCTTTGCATTGACCAAGGTGCTGGTTGAAGATGGCGATCACATTCGTATTGGTCAGACCTATGCAAAACACTTGGCTCAGTCTTTGGTGGAAACCAAAGAAACTCTGGGTGCCAATGTGTTGAACTATGCATTTACGGCTGGCTATAACGGCGGTGACGGCGTTCCTTTGATCTCCACAACTCACCCGATCGTTAACGGCACATTTAGCAATCAGTTGGCTACTTCCGCCAACCTAAGCCAAACCTCACTTGAGCAGATGCTGATTCAGGTTCGTCAAGCCGTTGACAACAACGGTAAGAAGATCCGTCTGCAACCTACTAAGCTGGTTGTTGCGCCTGGAAACGTGTTCCAAGCAGAAGTTCTGCTGAAGAGCGTGTTGCGTGCCGGTACTGCTAACAATGACATCAACCCGGTGAAATCCATCGGTTTGCTGCCTGAAGGCGCTACCGTGATTAGCCGTTTAACTTCTGCAACTGGCTGGTGGGTTGAGACCGATGCGCCTGAAGGCATGAAGCTGATGATGCGTCGTGGCTTGGAGAAGACCATGGAAGGCGATTTTGAGACCGATAGCATGCGCTACAAGGCCACAGAACGTTATGTCTTTGGTTGGACCGACCCACGTGCCTTGTTCGGCACCCCTGGCGTCTAAAGCCAAGAGGAGAAGGCTTTCACCTTCTCCTCTTTTTATTAAATCTGATCAAGCTTTTCAAGGAGAAGATCAATGCCTCAATTTTCTGATGACCTATTTTTAGGTTCCGCTATTACCTATCAAGGTGCGGACCAATACCCTGCTGTTGCAACTTTTACTGGCTCAATTGCTACCACTACATTAACCGTTACAGAAATGCTTTCGGGTGACCCAATTACTGTTGGTATGTTTATCGACAGCTCAACGTCGTTGACCAACGGTACCTATATCACCGCATTCGGTACGGGCACAGGTGGTGTAGGAACTTACACCGTAAGCGCCTCACAAACTGTAGCAAGCGCAACCATCATTGGTTCGGGTAATGCTTTGTTGTCAAACCCATCCCCAATGAGCGTAGGTGTTGGCCCTCTGGGTCGCATTTATGTTTGGGATGCTGTACCTCAAGCTAAATTAACGACCAACATTGTTGCCGCCGTCATCACAACTGCTACCACACTCACGCTGGCCGCAGGTGCTGGTGTGACATCCGCCACGATTACAGGCGGCGGTACAGGCTTGCAACTTGACTGCCCTCGTGCGGTTTCCACAACCACAGGTGCTGGCTCCCCAACTACTGTCAACATCACCGTCTCTGGCTACGACTACTACGGTCAAGCCATGAGCGAGGTGATTGCAACAGGAACAGTGGCATCAACTACTGTCAGCGGTAAAAAAGCCTTCTACCAAATTGCCAGCGTTACTTCTTCTGGCGCAAGTGTGGTGACTGTTGCGGTAGGTACGACAGACATCTTGGGTGCGCCATTGCGCATCACTGATGCTGGGTACGTTACCCGTGCAGGCTGGAACAGCACCTTGGCAGAAGATGCGGGTACTTTTGTCGCCGCCGCTACGTTGACGGCTACCACCACAACTGGTGATGTGCGAGGAACTTATCTGCCTTCCTCGGCGGCGGATGGTATCAAACGTCTCGTGATGGGAATCGCCCTACCGGCAATCGCAGTAGGCCCAAATGCAACCCGTATTGGCGCTCTTGGCGTCACACAAGCATAAGGAGAACGACATGGGACAATACAAAGCAATGCCTAAGATGAAAACGACCGAGCCGACTGTTGAGCTTAAGCTTAAAAAAGGCGGTCGAGCTATGAAAGAAAAAGGAGGCGCACTTCCGATGGTTATGCCTGCGCCTATGTCTATGCCGGCACGTCGTCGAATGATGGCGCCTCAAGCTGCAATGCCTATGTCACGCCCTAGTATGGCTGCACCGTCTGCCATGGCTGCACCGCCTGCCATGAAAAAAGGCGGCAAGGCTGACATGGGTCAAGACAAAGCCATGATTAAGAAAGCTTTCAAGCAGCACGATATGCAAGAGCATAAAGGCGACAAAGGCACTTCCTTGAAGCTTAAGCACGGCGGCAAGATGGCCACGGGTGGCGCAATGCAAAAGTATGCAACCGGCGGCGTTGTCAAAGGCAACGGCGGTGGTTATAAAGATGGCGGGTATGCAAAGATGCCTGGGTCTGCGCACGGCTACAAAGCCGGCGGCAAAATGATGCCTTGTTGAAAACGAGTGAGGGCTTCGGCCCTCGCTTCTAATTGGAGAGAAATATGGCTGATTCAGTTACGAGCCAGACGCTTATTGACGGTGAGCGTACGGTCATCATGAAATTTACAAACATCAGTGACGGCACTGGTGAGTCTGCTGTTCTAAAAGTAGATGTTTCTGCACTAACGCCTAGTGCATCAGGTTCTGAATGTAACAGGGTTACAGTTACCAAAATCTACATTGCCAATCACGGCATGGAAGTCAGGATGTTTTTTGACGCCACAACTGATGTGCCGTTCTTTCTGTCCTCCCCCGGAGCAACGCAAACACTTGACATGACAGGCTTTGGCGGCATTACCAACAACGCTGGTGCAGGTGTTACTGGTGACATTGTGTTTAGCACGGCTGACGCCTCTTCTGGTGACACCTACTGGTGCATTTTGGAGATGGTCAAAGGGTATGCGTAAACATGCCGCTTATTAAGAGCAAATCGCCTGAAGCTTTTAGAAGTAATATAAAAGCTGAAGTCAAAGCAGGCAAGCCTGTGAAGCAAGCTGTTGCAATTGCGTATGCTCAAAAACATGCGGCTAAGAAAAACGGCGGCGATGTTCGACTTTCAGTGGCTAAAGGCGAAAAGCTACCAGTTAGTCGCGGCGCAGGGTTAACAGCAAAAGGTCGTGAAAAAGTTAATCGTGAGACAGGGTCAAACTTAAAACCGCCTGCGCCGCACCCTAAGACAAAGTCAGATGAAGCGCGTAAAAAATCTTTTTGTGCACGAATGTCAGGCATGGAAGGATCCAAGTATGATGAAAAAGGCAATCTTACTCGAAAAGCAGCATCACTAAAGCGATGGAATTGTCCTGGCTGGTAAGGATCAAAAATGTCTTATTCTGGAACGGTTGGTACGACAGTTATTACTGTACAGAACCTAATTGACCACGGTGCTCGTCGAAGCGGTAAACTGGCAGAAGAATTAACGTCAGAGCAAGTTCAATCTGCTCGTGAATCATTGTTTTTTCTGTTGGCAAACTTAATTAATCTTGGCATTCAGTATTGGGCCATTGATAAGAAAGTTTATGGCTTTACAGCAGACAAAGCCATATACTTGCTGCCTCTTGGCGGCAATGATGTTCTAAATGCTTTATATCGCTGGATGAATCGGCCAAGTGGCTCATACACATCTTCTAACGGCGGTACTTTAGGCAACGTCTATGACAATGACGTGGACACGATATGCACCCAGACCGCCGCCAATGGCAACATTGCGGTCAATTACGGCCCATCAAATCCCATTTTCATTGGCTCAATTGGTTTCTTGCCTGCATCATCCGGCACTTGGTCAATCATTTACGAATATTCACAAGACAATAGCACTTGGTCAACCTTAGTTGACCTTGGCTCTATTACCGTGGTAAACAATGAGTGGGTGTGGACTGACATTGAGAACGGCCAGACTGTGTCATACTACAGAATTCGAGCCTATAACGGTACGACACTAAGCTTGCGTGAATGGTACTTAGGCAATAATAGCACCGAGATCACAATGTCACGCTTAAACCGTGATGATTACACCAACCTACCAAACAAGAACTTTACTGCGAACCAACCGTTTCAATTCTGGTTTAATCGGACCATACCTCAAAGCGAGATCGTGCTTTGGCCGACGCCTCAGAATGCTTTTTATCAAATGACCATCTGGTACTCGCGTCAGATTATGGACGTTGGTGACCTTTATGGCGAGTTAGAGGTGCCACAGCGCTGGTACATGGCCGTGGTAAGTATGTTGGCGCACCAAATGTCATTAGAATTGCCTAGCGTAGATATGAACAGAGTGGCGTACTTAGAGCAACAAGCAAATAAGTATTTAACTCAAGCTGAAGAAGAAGAGCGCGATAAGTCTCCGGTGTATATTGCGCCTAATATTGCCCCGTATACAGGATAGTCATGCCAGTATTTCTAAATACTCGCGGTTATTCAGATATTGCAATTGCGGTGTGCGATCGCTGCAAGATGAAGCGACCACATGCTGTAATGCGCAACGACCCTAATTTTCCGGGTCTTAGGGTGTGTAACGAAAATTGTGCAGACCAGCTTGACCCTTACCGTCTTCCTGCACGCAAAACTGAAAGAATCACGATTCGGTTTCCGCGCCCTGATGTGTCAGTAGCTGCAAATGACAACTATCTGGTAACCACTGGAAATACGCAGTTGCAGATCTCCACTCAAAGTAACACCCAAACGCCTCAAACCAACGGGAACTTGGATACAATAGCCCCTAACCCACCAACGAGTGCATAATGTCATCACAAGTTGTTATTACCGAATTGCCTTCTGCAGGTGCTATCACAGGCACTGAAGCAGTTCCTATTGTTCAAAATGGTGTAACAGTTCAGACGACCACTGCGGCGATCTCCGCATCTCCGTCGCAGGTCTACACTTACTTAACGGTTAACCAAACCCCGCAGTTAGCAAACAGCCGCTATGTTGGCGTGACCAACGGTTTGTCGATTACTGATGGCGGTGCTCAAGGGCTCTTTAATATTAGCACCACAGGCGCTTTGTTGTCTTTAGTAAGCTCCAGCGCAGGCATACAGGTAAAAACCAACGCTACAACTCTTGTAAACCGTTCTATTGCCATTGCCAATTCAGGCTTAAGCGTTACCGACGGAGACGGCATTGCAGGCAACCCAACGCTGTCTTTAACAGGTCAAGCGCTAAACCTTGCAAATGCCAGTTTCAATGGTTTTATGGTCTTGTCAACCGCTGGTGCGGTAACCTCTACAACGCTGGTAGGCACGGCAAGCCAGATTGGTATTACAAACACAAATGGTGTTGGAAACCCAGTGTTTTCGATTGCCAACGACCCCGTGATGCCGGGCAACGGGGCGATGACCATTCCTATTGGAACCACAGGGCAACAACCCGTTGCCTCTGCTATCGGCATGATTCGTTACGACACCACCGTAGGAGGGTATTTTGGGTACTCTGGCACAGGGTGGAATCAATTTTCTTTATCTGGTGGCGTAACTCAGGTCAACACTGGCACAGGTCTGACGGGCGGGCCAATCACTGGCGTAGGCACGATCTCAATCGCCAGCACCGCTGTGACTGCTGGCTCCTACGGATCTGCTACTCAAGTGGGCACGTTTACCGTCAACGCGCAAGGCCAACTGACTGCCGCAGCTAATTTGACAATCACTCCAAGCGGCATCGGAGCGGTGGCGTCTGTATCTGGAACCGCAAACGAAATAACCGCAACGGGCGCATCTATTGTTGTGCTGTCTTTGCCAGCAGCCTTGACTTTCACTAGCAAGACGGTGACAGGCGGCGCATTCAACATGACATCTGCGACTGTTGGCGCGGACACGGTCACGACCAATACCGCAACTCAAACGCTGACAAATAAGACTATCAGCGGCGCAAGCAATACGCTGAACAACATTGCAAATGCAAGCCTGACAAACTCGTCTGTGACTGTTGGAACAACTGCAATTGCCTTGGGCGCGTCAAGCCTAACCTTGGGTGGGTTGACTACGGTGACCGTCACTCAAGACCCAACTGTGGCGCTTGATTTAGCAACCAAACAGTATGTCGATGCAGTAGCCCAAGGGTTAGACCCCAAGGCATCTTGCGTGGCGGCAACGACGGCGAATATTACGTTGTCTGGAACGCAGACAATTGATGGTGTAGCGTTGATTGCTGGAGATAGGTGTTTGGTTAAAGACCAGACATTGAGCCAAGACAACGGGATATACTTGGTTGCGGCGGGTGCGTGGACTCGTGCAACGGACATGGACTCGTGGCTAGAAGTGCCGGGGGCGTTCACCTTTATTGAGCAAGGGACCGCATACGCCGACACTGGCTGGGTCTGCACCTCTAATGCTGGTGGTACTTTAGGCACAACTCCTATCACTTGGGTTCAATTTGCTGGTGTGGGCTCCTACACGGCGGGGACGGGCCTGACCCTCACGGGTACACAGTTCAGCATCACTAACACTGCAGTGGCTGCATCCTCGTATGGATCTGCTACACAAGTTGGTACGTTTTCAGTCAATGCGCAGGGCCAGTTGACTCTAGCGGCCAACACCACGGTGACTCCGGCGGTCGGCTCCATTACTGGGCTCGGCACTGGTGTGGCGACTGCTCTCGCTGTTAACACAGGTACCGCCGGTGCATTTGTGCTTTTCAACGGAGCACTTGGAACACCGAGCAGTGGGACCGTCACGAACCTAACAGGCACTGCATCTATTAACATTAACGGTACAGTGGGCGCTACAACAACGAACACGGGCGCGTTTACTACTGTAGCCGCAACAACTGTAACGGCAACAACTGGCATCTTTGGAGGAACTTTCTAATGTCTCAAGCAGGCTATACCCCAATATCTCTTTACTTCAGCACTACTGCGGCGGCTGTGCCCACTTCTGGCAACCTAGTGGCGGGCGAGTTGGCGATCAACACCCTGGATGGCAAGCTGTACTACAAGAATAGTGCCGGAACTGTTGCCCTATTGGCATCCACCTCGGGCGCTTCAGGTGATGTGGTTGGACCAGCCTCTTCTACTGATAACGCTCTAGCTAGGTTCGACCTCGCCACTGGCAAACTGATTCAGAACTCTGTTGGCATATTGAGCGATGCAGGCATTCTGACTGGTTTGACTGGCATCACCTCATCCGGCTCCATTACACTCTCCAGCTTAACCTCTGGTCGTGTAACTTACGCTGGCACGAGCGGATTGCTTCAAGACTCTGCCAACTTGACGTTTAGCGGAACAATACTGACATCAACGGGCTTTGCTGGCCCTATCAACGGCACAGTAGGCGCTACGACTCCTGCGACTGGGGCATTTACTACGCTGACCGCATCAAGCACGCTTGGCGTAACAGGTGTCTCCACGCTCACCGCTGGAGCAATTATCCAAGGATTGACTGTAGGTCTTGGTGCAGGTGCTATCTCTACCAATACTGCGGTGGGTGCTAGTGCTTTGGCGGCTAATACAACGGGCAGCAGTAACACTGCTGTAGGAAGCACGGCACTTCAGGCAAATACCACAGGGGCCAGCATTACAGCAATTGGTCGTGCCGCTTTACTTGCCAATACAACTGGTTCTGAAAATACGGCAATTGGACAAGCGGCATTAGCTTTTACTACTACTGGAAGTTACAACGCTGCAATGGGTTCAGGGGCCTTGTATACAAATATTACAGGCTCTCGTTCCACAGGTATTGGGCATAACACTCTTTTCTATGCAACTGGCAATGACAACACGGCGTATGGATATTTTGCTGGGCAATCAACTAGCACAGGCACTTTCAATACCTACATAGGTGGCTATGGCGGAGGTTCATACTCTACAGGGCAAGGAAACACTACGGGTGGCTCAAATACCGCAGTAGGCGCGGCGGCTCTTGGGTCAAGCACTACGGGTAGTTTCAATACGGCAGTAGGTAAAGACTCCTTAATTTCCAACACCACAGCCTCTAGCAACACTGCTGTAGGTTATCAGGCGGCTTATAGCAACACCACTGGCACACAAAATGTGGCATTTGGGGCAACAGCAGGTTATTCCACTACAACAGGTGGTAACAATGTTAGTGTTGGTAATGCTGCTTTATTCTCAAATGTTTCTGGGACAAATAACACAGCAATTGGCAATTTTTCTCAATACCCGACTACGGGTTCATTTAATACTTCACTAGGTGCTGATGCGTTAAGGTTCAACACCACAGCCTCTAGCAACACTGCTGTAGGTTATCAGGCTGGGTACGCAAACACCACTGGCGCTCTCAACACTGCTGTAGGTGCTAATGCTTTGGCGGCGAATACCACCGCATCTAACAACACTGCGGTAGGTTTTCAGGCTTTAACGGCTAATACAACTGGTTTTGAAAATACCGCTATGGGTAGAGGCGCGGCGGCAGCAAATACTACTGGGGAAGCAACATCTGCTTTTGGTAGTGGAGCGCTTGGGGCAAACACCACAGGAATGGGTAACTCCGCTTTTGGCTCGGCAAGGGCCGGTTCGCACGGCGGGACGTTGCAAAATAACACCACTGGTTCATCAAACTCCGCATTCGGTGCTGGGGCGTTATTTACCAACACTACAGCATCAAACAACACTGCCGTTGGATTCCTAGCTATGTACCCGAACACAACGGGAGCAAGCAATGTAGCAGTGGGTAGTGAGGCACTTCGCAGCACCACCACAGCCTCTAGCAACACTGCTGTAGGTTATCAGGCTGGGTACGCAAATACTACAGGCACACAAAACGTAGTATTGGGGGCATCAGCAGGAACATCAGCAACTACAGCATCGCAAAATATTTTAATTGGTACTAGCGCTGGAAATGCTATTACCACTGGTGGGCAAAATGTAGTAATTGGATACAACGCTGGCGCAGCAATTACAACAGCCACAGGCAGTGTAATGATTGGCCTACAAGCTGGAGTTTCGACTACTACAGGTATTTGCAACACGTTTATTGGCGGCTCTTTTTCTGGCTATGTTGGTAGATTCAACACAACAGGCGCAAACAATACAGCAATTGGAACAGATGCTCTTGTATCAAACACCACAGCCTCTAACAACACTGCTGTAGGTTTTCAGTCAATGTTCTCCAACACCACGGGTGATGGACAGGCATTTGGCGCGTATGCTTTGTACAGCCAAACAACTGGCACAAACAACACAGCAATTGGCGCAACGGTTCTCTACGCAAACACAACAGGCGCAAACAATACTGGTACGGGGTTAGCTGCATTGCGATTCAATACAACTGGCGCACAAAATACCGCTGTTGGTTCATCTGCTCTCTATTCCAACACCACAGCATCTAACAACACTGCGGTAGGTTATCAGGCGGGGAATGCAAATACCACTGGTACGTTTAACACTTTTCTTGGTCAAGGCGCTGGGGTAAGTGCTTCAACAGGCGCAGCAAACATTATGGTTGGGTCAGGTAGCGGGGGGTCTGTTACTACAGGCTCTGGTGTTGTTGCTATTGGCTATGCAACCATATCGGCATCGGCTTCTACTGCGTCTAACAATACAGCGGTTGGCACTTATGCTTTAAGAGCAAACACCACTGGCACATTTAACACCGCACTTGGCACTGGTGAATATGGCGTTGAATATGGCCCTTTGGGATATAACACCACTGGCTCATTTAACACCGCTGTTGGTCACCAAGCACTTCTAAAAAATCTCTCAGCCTCAAACAACACTGCTGTAGGTTATCAGGCGGGGTATAGCAACACCACTGGCACAAGAAACGCTTTTGTAGGGGTAAATGCAGGGTATGCCAATACAACCGCAGACGACAATACCGCCTTAGGCGCGTTTTCTTTAGACGCTAATACTACAGGCGCATCAAATGTTGCCGTTGGTTCTAGTGCGTTGGGAGCAAACACCACCGCCTCAAACAACACTGCTGTTGGTTATCAGGCTGGGTTTAGCAATACTACAGGCACATCTAATTCGTTTTTTGGATTGCAAGCGGGATACCCAAATACAACAGGAAGTTACAACGTAGCAATTGGACAAAACTCACTTGCGTCCAACACCACAGCATCCGACAACACTGCCGTAGGTTATCAGGCTGGTTACAGCAATACGACTGGGGCATCTAATGCATTTTTTGGAACAAATTCTGGCAATGCCAACACAACAGGTTTAGCAAACACATTTGTTGGGCATGCCGCTGGTTCATT
>Ga0181339_1000112_pt1 | contig 24227 bp, 38 predicted proteins | sample Sp13VDMM110DD_FD_130101 | JGI IMG/M metagenome (GOLD analysis project Ga0181339, IMG submission 130101) | Freshwater viral communities from Lake Michigan, USA - Sp13.VD.MM110.D.D | ecosystem: Environmental > Aquatic > Freshwater > Lake | place: USA: Michigan | collected 2013-04-23 | reverse complement strand
TGCGCCGTGGTTTCGAGTCGGACGACTGCGTTATCTACGGCATGCTGCGCCAGGAATGTAAATGGATCGAAGGGGTAAATCATGGGTAAAAGTACGCCAGCAGCACCGAAAGCACCGGACCCGGTTGTCGTTGCCAATGCGCAGACGCAGGGCAATATCGACACGGCCAACGCGCAAGCGAACCTGAACCGCGTCAACCAGGTCACGCCGTGGGGCTCGCAGACCTACACCCAGGGCGCCGACAACGGCGACGGCACGCGGCAGTGGACCAGCACTGTATCGCTGGACCCGGCACAGCAGCGCCTGCTCGATTCGAGCAACGCTACCAGCCAGAGCATGGCCGACCTGGGCCAGGCGCAAATCGGGCGCGTTCAGGATGCGGTGAACAATCCCATCAACACGAGCGGCATGCAGCAGGTGCGCAACACGCCCCCGCAATCGGCTGTGGACATGTCCGGTATTCCGCAAATGCAGACGGGGGCGGCATACGGCCAAATCCAGAACCAGATGAACGGTGCCGGCCGCCAGCAATCGCAAGTTGCGAGCGGGGGCCAGATTCAGGGGCAGATGGCAGACAGCGGCCAGATTCAAGGTAGTGTCACCGCTGGCGGCCCTATCCGCACGAGCATCAACAGCGCCGGGAATATCCAGAGCGGCATCAACAAGACCGGTACCGAGGATTACACGCGTGGCGTCAGCGGCGGCGAATTGCAGCGCCAGGTCGATATGGCGAATGTCCCCGGCATGGTTGGTGGCGATGCCCTGCGCGGCACCATGCAGGACTCCCAGAAGGCGGCCTACAACATGCAATCGCAGTACCTGGACACCAGTTACCAGCAGCGTGAGCGTGACATGGAAAACAAGCTGATCCAACAGGGCGTGCTGCAAGGATCGGATGCGTGGAACCGGGAAATGCAGAACCTGGGCCAGCAGCGCACGTTCGACTACAACAACGCCTTCAACAACAGCTTCGACAAGGGCATGAGCGCCCAGGGGCAACTGTACAACCAGGGCCTGGCCAGCAATCAGAATGCCTACGGACAGGCGCTCAACAACGGGCAGTTCGCAAACGCGGCCCAGGCCCAGAGCTTCGGGCAGAACATGCAGAACGCCCAGTTGAACAACTCGGTATCGAGCCAGCTTAGCGACCAGCGCATGCAGCAGATGCTGGCCGGGAACGCTGCCCAGAGCCAGCAATACACGCAGAACGCCAACGATGCGGCATTCAACAACCTGGGCCAGCAGCAGCAGTTTGGCCAGGGCGTCACGCAGGGGAATTTCGCCAACGACGCGCAGGCCCAGCAATTTGCCCAGGGCGGCGCCAGCATGGACCGGGCGAACGCCGCGCAGGCGCAGCAGTTCGGGCAGAATCTGGCGCAAGGCAATTTTGCGAACAACGCGCAAAGCACGCAGTTCGGCCAGAACCTGGCCGGCATGCAGGCCAACAACGCGGCGCAGGCTCAGGGCTTCGGACAGGCGCAGAGCAATGCCGCCATGAACAACCAGGTTTCCAGCAACCTGTATTCTCAGGGACTGGCTGGCGCCCAGCTCAACAACCAGGCCGGCGCGCAGCAGTTCGCCAACGACAGCGCCATGCGCAGCAACCAACTGAACGAGGCATACCAGGCGCAGCAGAACCCTATCAATATCCTGAACGCGCTGCGCAGCGGGTCCCAGGTGACGGCACCGCAGTTCGGCAATGCGCCTGGGTCGAACGTCGCTCCGACCGACATTGCCGGGCTGTACAACCAGCAGTATCAGGCTGGGCTGGCCCAGTACAACGGTGAAATCGCCACCAACAACAGCAACCAACAGGGGCTAGTCGGCCTGGCGGCGGCGGCAGCGGCGGCGTACTGATGAGCAGCCCTCTCGACCGGCATGACAATATCGTGCTTCAGTTCTCGGGCGGCAAGGACAGCATTTGCTGCCTGCTGCTGCTGCGGGAGCACCTGCACCGCATCACTGTTCTGTGGATGAACACGGGCGCCGCGCTGCCGGAAACGCTGGCCCAGATGGAACTGGTGCGCGCCATGTGCCCGAACTTCGTGGAAGTGGCCGGGCGCCAGCCGGAACAGGTTGAGGCCAACGGCTACCCTGTTGACGTTCTGCCGGTGCGCAACCACCGCGAAACCCAGTTCCTCACCCAACAGCAGCGCGTGCCGCTACAGGGCTTCCTGGCCTGCTGCTACGCCAATCTGATGCAGCCGATGCACGAAGCGACATTGGCGGCCGGCGCCACGCTGATTATCCGGGGCCAGAAGGCTGCGGACCACCACAAGAGCCCGGTCAAGAGCGGCGACACGATGGCCGGCGCCGAATACTGGTTCCCACTGGAAGGCTGGACCGACGCCCAGGTGATGGGCTACATCAAGGGTAGCGCCCTGCTGCCGGCGCACTACGCCGACGCGAACACCTCGCTGGACTGCTGGTCCTGCACGGCCTACCTGCAAGAGAACCAGTGGAAACTGCCGTACCTGAAGAAGCACCACCCAGAGAAGGGCGCCGAAGTGCAGCGGCGCTTGATCCTGATCCGACAAGAAATCATGAACGATTTGCAGCACATGGGGGTTTGCGATGCCTAGCGTAAAAACAATCAGCTTCGGTACCGGCAACGGCGACCTGGAAGCCCAGCAGATGGAATTGCAGCGCCGCCAGGCGATGATCGACGCCTTGCGCCGGAACGCATCCACGCCGCAGGAAACACAGATTGTGTCAGGGCGCGCCATCCCGCAAGGGAAGCTCGGCATGTTCTCGCAGCTGGCGCAGATTGCGGCCAGCGCTTACGGGCAGAAGAAAGTCGATGAGAAGCAAGCCGACATTGGCGCACAGAAGCGCGAGCGCATGGCGGCAGTTCTGGCAAAGATGAACCCGAACAGCGAGCAGGCCACGCTGGGCGCTACGCCACAGGCGTCCATGGCTGGTGACGCGCCTGCCGATCCTGAAATGAACAGGCGATGGGAGCAGGCCACGGCGGCCTATGAATTCAACCCGACGCTGGGCGCGGACCTGATGAAGAACATCCTCACGCAAACCGACGAACAGAAGAACATGCGCGCCCAGGGCATCGACCCGCAGAAGATGGGTGCTGCCAAATTTGCCGAAGCGCTCAAGAAAGGCCGCACCGAGGCCACTCCTGGTACGACAATTTACGATGGCGACATGAAACCGATGGTGACGGCGCCGGACTTCAAGAGCGGCTTTGCCGGTGGCTTCGGGCCGAACGGCCAGCCGACCATGGCAGCCATTCCTGGAAGCGAAGTCATTGCGCAACAGGCCGGCCAGGTCAAGGCAGCGGAAGCCGGCGCGCAAGCCGGGTTCGACATGGTCACGGTGAACACGCCACAAGGCCCGCAGATGATGACGCGCCAGCAGGCGGCAGCCATGGCAGGCGGACAGCCGCAACAAGCACCAGCGGCCCAGCAACAGGGCGCGCAGGGCTTCCCGGCAGGCACGCAGATGCCGGCGCCAACGCCAGGCGTGCAGCCGCGTAGCGAAATCCTTCAGCAGGAAATGGCGGCCATCATGGCGCGGCCCGACAGCGACCCGCGCAAGGCAGGCGACCTGGCGGCCATCCGGCGCGAGATTGGCCCAGGACAGCAGACAACGCCGGGTATTAAGCTGCAAACCGATGCCCAAAGAGAGGCAGAAACATCCGCCGTTCGGACTGCTTACGCGGTCGAGCAAGCCCGCTTGTTGGCTGCACAGGCACCTGAAGAGCTGGCAAAAATCAAAGGGGCAAAGACAACGGTTGAACTGTTGAAAATGGCAGAGCCGTTGCTCGATATTGCCACCGGTAGCACGGTAGGTTCCTTGCGCGATAAGGCCGGGAATATGGTTGGCCACAGCAGCAAATCGTCCCAAGCTGCCGCACAGCTTGCTGTTATTGGTGCTGGGCTTACCTCGCGCATTGAAAAACAGCCGGGGCCAACATCCGATAAGGACATGGCGCTTTACAAAGAGGCGGCAGGCAATCTGGGAGACCCAACTATTCCAGCTGGGCAGAAGCGCGAAGCAGCCAAGACTATCATGCGCATCAATCAGGCAATTCTTGATGATGCGCAGGGCGGCACTGCGGCGAAAACTGTTAGCGCCAATAAGGATTCTGGTGCAGTGAGGAAATACAACCCAGCTACCGGGAGGATCGAATAATGCCAAAAATTATCGATGTCCCTGGACAGGGGCGCGTCGAGTTCCCGGACAGCATGACAGACCCGGAGATTGTCGCCGCCATCCAGCGCAACAGCGTGCCGGACGCCACGGCGGACATGACGCGCCTTGAAAAATTCGGCGCTGGCGCCGGCAAGGCTTTCTATGATGTTGGACAGGGCGCCGGCCAGCTTGCCCGTGGCGTGGTAGGCGACAAACTGGGCGATCGGCTGGGCCTGCCGACACAGGAAAGCGTTGATGACCTGAAGGACCGCAGCAAGGCACTGATGAATACCGGCTGGGGAATCGGCGGAAATATCGCTGGAGGTGTCGCCGCCTTCGCGCCTACGGCTATGATCCCGGGCGCCAACACCATCGGCGGCGGTGCGCTCATTGGCGCGCTGAGCGGTGCCGTTCAGCCTGTCGGATCGGACGAGAGCCGCGGCCAGAATGCGGCCATCGGCGGGGTTGCCGGTGCGGCCGTCCCTGCTCTGGTACGCGGCGCCAAGGTGGCGAAATCCGCCCTGATCGACCCCTTTACCGACGCCGGCCGGCAGCGCATTGTCGGCGGCACCCTGAACCGCGCCGCGTCCGACAAAGCCCTGGCACAGGCCAACATGCTGAGCCGCCAGGGCGCCACGCCGGATTTCCTGCCAACGGCCGGCCAGTCTTCGGACGATGCCGGTATCGCCTCTATCGAGCGCGCTGCCCGCGCCATCGACCCGGCCGGATTCGGTGATATCGACAAGAGCCAGCGCGCCGCACTGGTCAATGCGCTGCGCAGTGTGGCGAAGACGCCAGAGGATAGGGCCGCAGCAGTCGAGCAGGTAGAAAAACAGGCTAAACGGCTATATGGGGAGGCGTTCAAAGAAAGTACGCCAGTAACGCCAACGCTTTCTAAATTGGCGAAAAGGCCATCGATGCAGAAAGCGGAAAAAAGGGCGCTTTCCTTAGCTGACGAAATGAGCATGCCATATCAAGCCCGTCTAAAAGATATGAATCCGCAGACGATTCCAGTACCACCACGTACAGCACAGCCCTCTGTTGTCCTCGGGCCCGCAGAACGGTACAACCCTTACGCAAGCATAGAGCCACGACCAAGGCCAGAAATCAGCGTCCCTGGCGAGCAGATACCCGGGAGTGGATCTTTTGAATTGCCACCAGTTGATTCAGTTCCTGTTCGGGACATGCATACCCTGAAAATGGGCATGGATGCGATGCTTTCAGACCCTACGCAGGGCATTGCCAAGCGTGAGGCTGCCGCCATTATGGCGACCCGCAACAAACTGTTGAATGAGCTTCCGGAAAGCTATCAGCAGGCGAGGCTTGGCCACATCGAAATGAACAAGCCAGTGAATCAAATGGATATCGGTACCGAATTGTATAAGCGCTTCGTACCCTCTTTGGCTGATGGTGCTGATGTCCCATTCAAGGCTACCGCCGATTCTTATGCAAAGGCGTTACGCAACGGCGACAAGTTGGCAAAAAATGTAACCGGCCTGAAAAATGCTGAACTTGAGAAAATTATGGACCCGGACCAGATGAAGCTGTTGCAGGGCGTGGTATCCGATTCTCAGATGAAGGCCACGGCAGAGAATGCAGGGCGCGGCGTGGGCTCTGACACGGTCCAGAAAATGGCCATGTCGAACATGATCGCGGAATCTGGCCTGCCGTCCTGGGTGCAGAACCTGGCGCCGCTGCGCTCGGTTGGCGGCATGGCCAAGACCGTGGGCGACATCCTCTATACCAAGAACGACGAAACCATGAGGCACCTGCTCGCCGACATCCTGAAGGACCCGTCCAAGGCGGCCCAGGCTATGCAGCGCGCCGGGGTGCCGCCGTCAAAGTACGCCGAGGTCATGAAGGCCGCAGCGCAAGCTGGGGCAGTAGGCACGGCCAATTCAACCACCAACGCCGACTAGGCATAAGGAGAATATTTTGCCTTTCAATGGGACAGGGCTCTTTGAGCGCATTTACCAGTGGGTCAACGACGAAGCAAACGGTCTTTTTGTCGATGCCACGCGCACCGACACCGACAGCAACGATATCGCGGACGGCTTGTCGAACTGCATCACGCGGGACGGTCAAAGCCCTGCAACGAACGATATCCCGATGGGGGAGAATAAAATCACCGGGCTGGCGGCCGGGTCCGTTGGAACGGACGCGGTCAATTTTGCACAGGTGTTTGTGGCGCCAAGCTGGACCGGAGGCGTCACGTACTCAGGCGGCATGACTGGTTCGGGCGGCATGACCATCACAGGGGTGGTTGACCTCGATGGCGCCACATCAGTGACAGTGCCAACCCGTACGCCTGGCGACAACGGCCCAGATGCAGCTTCCACCGCTTTTGTGGTGGCCGCTGGTCTTGCTGGAATCTTGCCGGGACAAAGCGGTAACGCTGGGCGCGAGATCGTCACGGACGGCGCCAGCGCATCCTGGGGCTACCATCGGCGCCGCGATGCTCGCACAGCAAACACGATTCTCGGCATTGCCGACAACCTGCATTTGGTCGATATCACAAGCGGAACGTTTTCACAAACATTCACGGCGGCAGCAACGCTGGGGAATGGCTGGTCCGTCATGCTGCGCAACAGCGGAACAGGCGATATCACGCTGGACCCAAGCGGCGCGGAACTGATCGACGGGCTTGCAAGCTACGTCATGTACCCGCAGGAATGCCGCCTGATCACTTGTGACGGTACCGGCTTTACATCGGTTGTGATCAGCCCGTATTTCAAGGAATTCGCGACGGTGGGCGCCAATACTTGGACGAAGCCACCCGGCTACGTGGTTCACGAAGGCGAGGCATGGAGCGCAGCCGCCAGCGGTGAGCGCACAAATGATGTCGGTACACAATCGAGGGGAGGCGCGGGCGGTGGCTGCTACCCGTTCCGCTTCCTGGCGAGCTCCATGGGGGCAACCGAAACCATCACCAACGGTGCCGGCGGCGTGGCGGTTACGACCGTGGCTGCTGGCAATGCGGGCGGCGATACGACAATTGGAGCGCTGCTCACCATCACTGGTGCCAGCCACCTTGTCGGCGGCGCTGTGGCTGGATTCAAGGGAATTAGCAGCGCTGCAATTGCGAGCGGGTTTGAGTCTGTCGCCGCGTCTACCGGCACGAGGCCGCATGTTTGGGGCGGCACCAATCCATCAAGTGACACATCCTCAAACGGAAACACAGCGACCGTCAACGGCGGCGGCTGTGGCGGGTCCGTTACGGCCTCCGGCGTCATTCGTGCCCCTGGGACATCGAAGCGCGGCGGCGCTGGCGGCGCGGCGTCCATTGCGTCCAACGGTACCGCGGGAACAGTGCCAGGCGGTGGCGGCGGCGCAACGCAGACCGGTACGGCTTCCGGCGCTGGCGCAGACGCCATTACGCGTATATGGGGTATCGCATGACCAACAACCGACCACCACACGAAAGGAGAAGAGCCATGCCGCCACCAATCGACCGCGCCGCCCAAAAAGAGGCAGTAAAAGAGGCCATCAAGGAATGGATGAACGAGCAGTTTGCCACCTTCGGGCGCTACACGTTCTGGGGCGTTATGGCGGCGGCGTTCGCCGGGTTGGTCTATCTGGCGCTGATCGGCGCAGGGTGGCACAAATGAACCGCGAAAAGCTGGCCGCCCAGTTGGAAATTGACGAAGGCAAGCGCTCGAAGATGTACCAGGACACCGTGGGAAAGTGGACTGCCGGCGTGGGGCGCAACCTGTCGGATCGTGAGTTTTCGGAAGATGAAATTGCGCTGATGCTGAAAAACGATATCGACATTGTCGAGCGCGAACTCGACAAGGCGCTGCCCTGGTGGCGAGACATGTCCGAAGCGCGGCAAAACGTGTTGGCGAACATGGCGTTCAACCTCGGCATCAAGCGCCTGCTTGCATTCAAGAACACGCTGACATTTATGCGTGCAGGCCGCTACGACGCCGCGGCCATGGGTATGCTCGACTCGCTCTGGGCCAAGCAAGTAAAACAGCGCGCCGTCCGCTTGGCGGCAATGATGCGAACCGGGGAGTATCTGAAATGAAGAAATCATTGTTGCTGGCGTCACTGCTAGCGGTGTCTGGCTGCGCCGGCCTTGACGTTGAATGGCAGTTGAGCGCCACCTACCAGACAGATGAGCTTCGGGCAAAGCGCCGCGCTGTCGCGCAAGAGGCCCTGGACCGTGCCGCGGACACGCGCAAATCGGCGGAGGTGTGGCGGAGCATCCAGCCATGAAAGCCGACGCCCCACGCTTCATGACCACCTTGCAGGTGCGGCGCGCTGGTGACGGCTGGGAATTGACGCATGCGCTTGTCTACGACTCGCTGCTGTTGAAAGCCGTGGTGATCGTCCCGGCAGGCTTCTGCACCGACTTTGCCAGCGTCCCGCGCCTGCCGCTGGCCTACTGGCTATTCGGGAATGCCGCAGATGAGGCGGCCGTTATCCACGACTGGCTGTATACCAATAACGTCAAGGGCGTGAGCCGCAAGCAGGCCGATGAAGTGTTCGCGGAGGCATCCAAGGTGCTGGGCGTGGCGGCTTGGCGCCGGGGGCCGATGTGGCTCGGGGTTCGCCTGTTCGGCGGCAGGCATTGGGGGCAGGGAACACCCTTGCTGCATACAGACCCTGAGCCGGAAGAAACGGCCGACTGATAAAAAAAGCCCGCACTGCGCGGGCTTTTCCTTTCGGGAAGTCGGCCTGTCAGTTGGCCTTCGCCTTCGCGCTGGCGTGACCCGCGCAACCGTCTGCATAGTTCAGGCCGCTGCCGGTCGATACGCCCACCACCGTGCCCGACGTGTGACAGTTGACCGTGGTCGAATCGCCGGTGACGTTGAAGAACAGCGACGTAGTAACCTGGGCATAGCGCTGCTGGAAGCATTGCGATGCCTTGATCTTGATGGCCGTAGCACCGGTCACGTCGGGGAACTGTTCGACGGTGTAGGTGTTCGGCATCGTGACCTTTACGTAGCCAGGAACGAATTGCACTTGCAGTTTTGTTTCGAGGTTGTAGACCTTGTTGCTGCCGCTGTCGCCGGTAACGGTGTCGGACACGAAGCTGCACGGATGGTCAGCAGCAGCGGCCGACAGGGAGAACAGGCAGGTGAACAGAAACAGGATGGTGGTTTTGATGGATTTCATTTTTGATGCTCCTTGAGTATTTCAGGTTGTCGGGCATCCGGCCCGTGCGGTGATTCTACAGCAACTATTTCTGTTTGCGCACCAAACGCTCTGCCTCTGGTGCTTTGTCGATCATGCCGTCCTCCGTATTCTCTTGATGAAGCTCTGATTCAGCTTGTGCTGGCGCTGTTCTTTGCGGGTTGCCATGAAGTCGGCGCTGGTCTTTGAATCGATCCACGCACTGGAATTACAGCGACGATGACGGCGGCGATACTTACCGAAGTACGCGCCTTCACGGCTTGCTCGGCTCTCTGGTGCTTTGTTAGCGGGATGGGTCATGATCGTCCTTGAAAACGTATGTGTATGTGATATTCCGCTGAATACCAGCATCAGCAAGAATTGCCTCGGTTGGTTGTTTTTGGCCGGACAGCACGCGGGAGACGAATACCGGGCTTACTCCCCATGCCTCGGCTGCACGTATCTGCTTGCCATACTTGCGTGCCACGTGGGCGCGAAGTACCCGTAAAATGTCGAGCATCACGCCACCCCTCCCGCTTGGCTCTCTGACCTGCCAATAGCGGCAGCAGCGCGGACGATGGCGCGGCGCGTAGCAGCGCAAGGATCACCGTTGTAACGCTCGATCTGGTCAAGCAGGTCATCGCGGGTAACGGCGGCGCAGTTGATTGCATGCATGATCACCAGTTGCAACTTCACCGCCAGCCGCAGCGCATCGCCGTCGTCGGTGAGCGGGCTCCAGAAGATGCACGGCTTGAAATAAATCGCAGGCTCATGGTTTGGCTCACAATATTCGCCGTCACCCATGCCCGCAGCCTTCGCCGCCAGTTCCAGCAGTTCGCGGTCAGCCATTGCCTTGCTCCTTCTGTTGCGCGATAGGGGCAAGGGCAGCGCGTGCAGCATCCAATCGGCCATCGTGCTTGTAGTCGTTGATATCCATTTCGCCCATGGCTCGCGCATCTTCCGTCCACGGGTCGCCGTTGTGTTCGTAGTCGAGATAATCCTCGATCACTGCCAGTGCGCCCGTCAGCGCCTCGCGCAGCTTCTCCAGTTCGCCGGTATCTGGCGCGATGGTGGGGGCGGCTTCTTTGATGGCTTCGGCTTCGTCGGCAGTTTTCGCCAGCCGGACTAAGGCGCGGGCCATTTCCTGTGGATCATAACTCGACAGGTCACGGAGAATAATTCCCAGTTTGCGGCGAAAGTAGTCCTGAGTGACGTTTCTCATTGCTGCTCTCCTTTCGGTGCAATCAAACTTGAAACGTAGTCGAAGCTTTCGCGCACGTAGTAGTCCAAGTCTTCGCCGCAGCCGTTCGTGCCGAGCCGGATAATGCAGCGCGCTTCTTTGTACTCTGTAGGCTCGATGGTCAGCGCCTTGTCGAGATTGATGATGATCGGCGCGCCGCTGTTGTAGATGGTGAATTTGTGAATGTTAGGCATTGTCAGTTCCTTTCGGTTCTGATACAGGCTGGGAGCGAAGGGCGCGGATAGCGTCAGCACTTTCATGATGCACCCAACAATACCGGCTTCCACTCGTTTCGCGCTTCTTCTTTTCATGGTATTGCGCCGCCTCTTCCAGCGCCGCATCCCGCACGCCCAGGTCAGCCGCACGCTCGGTCAGGTCGGGCGCAGAGGGAGCGACGAGTGATCGGGCTACTCCTGCACAAGCGTAGCCATCAAACTGCTTGACGCTCATCGGCACGCTGCTGGTAGTTGGCTGAGTGGGGTGAGCGGTGAGCGCTTCGATAGTGGCGATCAGCGAGATGATCGTTTCGGGCGAGCACGCCGCAATAAAATCGGCATTGCACTGCTGCCGCTCAGGCTCATCGTCTGGTGCCTGATCGTGAAATGTGACGCTACACGCGGCTATTTGCGCTTGCGCACTCCCATTGACGTAGTGCCGCATCGGCCCGCCAATAATTCGGCCATGCGGCTTGGCTTCCCATTTTCCTGGCGTGGCAGCCAGTGCCAGCGCTTTCAGGGTGGTAAGGGCGCTCATGGTGTCTGCCCTTTCATGGCAAGGTCGATGCAGGCGCGTGCGAAGGCAACATCACCTGGCCACACACCAGCGTTGCGTTGCTTCATGTCACCCGCAAGGCGCATAAGTTGCTCGTCGGTCGGTTCGATACTGCCAACTGGCGCGGCAGGGGCAAGCCACATGTGTTCTGTGATTGTTATTTCTTCAATGATGTATTCCCGCGATTTGCTGGTGCGAAATCCATCGATAATCAACTGTTTGTCCATGCCCGTTGTAGCGCTTGGAGCATCATCGAATTTGATTGCTTCATCGGCATTTGAAGTCCAGCCGATATCGCTACGCAAATCAGCAAAGCTGCCGCCACCTTTCCACCACATCGCGTCTTTTGTGCGCGCCGCTTTGCGCTCGATCAGCCATTTTGTTTCGATTCCATCACGGCTTGAACGAGAAGCGTTTTTCACCTCGGCTGGCGCAGCAGGGGATTGGCGGGCGGCGCGGTCCCGCTTGAATACCGCCATGAAGCGTGCGAGAAGTCCATCGTTAACCTGTATGTGCAGGCCGACTGTTCCTTGCCACCCGATGTTTGAGTGCAAGTACTCAAGCAAGTGTAGCGGGTCATAGTAATGGTCGGCATAATGTTCCACAGGCACATCCACTGCGCTGTCGCTTGCTGGCGCGGGAGTGCGGGCCTGCTCCTTGAGGTAGTCGATTTCCAGCGCCTGGGTGGAGCAGGTTAAATCCCAGTTACAGCAGTCGCGCTCAAGTTTTTCTATCTTGGCTTCGAAGGGTAAAACCTTGCAGGTGTGCCATACGTGGATGTGGTCGATGATGTGATCCATCGACTCCGAAGCGTGGCGAATGCGCCAGTCTTCGTTATGCGCGGACCATGTGGCCAGCATGTTGCGAAAAGCTGGCGTGTCGATGCTATCGCCCACCTCTACCGCAGCAACCGGCTGGCGGGCGGCGAGTGCAGCGTGCCATTCGTGGATGTGGTCGATGATGGCGTTATAGGCAGCTTCATCCTTAGTCCTGTCGTGCCGGACATTAATCCATGCAAGCAACTTGCCAAGGAATTCATTGCTTGCCACGCTCTCGCTCACCTCTACTTCTGGTGCAGGGCGGGCGGCACGAAGCTCTTTGCATTCGGCGGTCAGGTCCGCAATAACGCATTCCAGTTCGCGCATGCGGTCGCTCGCTGGTTGCGCTTCTACTTGCAGGGCGGGGGCAGTGGCGGCCTCCTGTTTATTTTTGTCTTCCATGTGTATCGCCTTTGGGCGCCAGCAAGTGGCCGGCGCCGTTGATTTATTCCATTGCCTGCTCTGCCTTGATCCTTGCAATGACCTTTTCGTGCAACCGCACACCATCGGTCTTGAAAGGATACTTGGCTCGATAGGTAGGACCGAACTGTTTTTCGTACTCTTCGCGCTCTTCCGCTTCCGCCTGCGCATACACAGCGTCATAACGCAGGGCATAGGCTTCGTCACGCGCTGCACGCTCGGCAGCAGTCAGGCGCCGTATTCCGTGGCACTTCATGCTACGGCTTGCTGGCGCTGCCCGGCAATGGTGCCGTTCTCAACCCAGTAGGACGTGACAGTATCGGCCAGGCCTTCCGGTGGCGCCTTCAAGGTGGCGAACAGCAGCGCGGTGTCCAGCACGTTATTGAAGGCCAGCGCGTCCATCCAGCCGAACAGTTCCACGCGCCCCGGAAGGTCCAGCACGTCCACCCGGTCCAGCATCAGGATTTTCAGGCCCGAGATTTCGGCAACGACCTGGGCCACCATCGCATCGACGCGCCATTGCTCCGACTCGCTCAGCAGCGCATACGGGCGCCCTGCCGCGGTGATGGCCATGTCCGCGCCGATCTTCACCTGCATCCAGTCGGTATCAATGGCGGCCTGTTCCAGCGCGGCGTTGACAGGAGCCAGCGCAGCCAGCAGCATTTCAGCTGGGATGCCGTCCGGCGCCAGCGCATCGGCAACCTTGGTCCAGGCGGCAACATCGTTGTGGTGCGCCAGCGCGGCCTTGGTCTTATCCGCTGCCTGCTTGCTGTTCCGGATTGCCGCTTCGATGTTCAACCGCGCATTCTCGGCTGCCTGGCGGTCTGCTTTGGCCGTGGACAGCATCTGCTCGACCTCGGAAAGCTCTGCCGATGCGTCCACGGCTTCGCCAGCGGGCGCCAGAGCGTCGTATTGGGCCTTGGCCTGCGTGGCTGCGTCCAGATCGCGCTGGAGGTTCTTGGCGCGGTTCTGCATCACCAGCAAGCCTTTTTCGTGCTCGGGTAGGCTGGCCTGTGCTTCGGTGTCCACCTTGTTGCCCAGCGCGCCGTATTCTTTCGTGTAGCGCTGGATCAGGGCATCACGATCAAGCGAAGTTGTTGATACTCCGCAACTCAATTCGGCAAGAAAACTCGCCATGTCATGCACCAGCCCGACGCGAGCAGTTCCAGCGGCGCGCCCGCGCAGCGCCACCACGGTGGGCTCATATTCCGCCAGGTCGCCCTTAGCCTTGTCCAGCTGCGCGACCAGGTCGGCAACCTTCGATGCGCTCACTTCCAGAGCAGAGCGCTTGGTAGCCGCTTCCACCGCCGCCCGCGCCGTGGACTTGATGCTGCCCAGCGACTCGTTCATGGTAGCGATATTCTTGTCGAGCGCGGCCACCTTGGCGGCCAGCGCGGCGCTGTCGCCTTCGACCAGTTCCGGTAATTGGGCTTCCCATGCCGGTGCCTTGACCGCGCCGTAGGTTTCGCCGGTCAGCGCACGCCATGCGCCCTTGGCTTCCGTGGCCTTGGCCTTGGCATGCTCGCACACACTGGGAAAGCCAGTGCGCAGCAGCGGCAGCACGGCGTCAACCTTGGCTTCCTCGCAGCCCCATTTCTGTTCGAGCATGCGCGCCTTGACGCCTTCGGCCGTGGGCTTGAGCTTGGTCAGGCCGAACAGGAAGGTGCGGCGCTCGTCCGGCTTCATCTTGGCGAAGCGCTGGCCGTACAGGGCCACCCGCATCGATTCGGTAATCTCGGGACCGGTAAAGTCGCCCTTGGGCATGTTGAACGCGAATGACTTGTCAAGATCGCCGTCGATGATGATCTGGGCGCCGCCCGCCTTTTCGCCTTCGTGCACCAGGGCGGCGAATTCTTTCTTCAGGTTCACATCGCGCACGCAGTCTTGTGTGATGGCCATGCGCACGGCCTCCTGAATACTACTTTTCGATGATCCATTCCGGCCACAAAACAGCGTGATGCCGGTTCCCAGTTTTACGTCAACGCTTTTGACGCCAAGCACATTATCAATTTGTATCCGCGTGATTTTCAATTCATTCTCCCGTTATATGGGCCCAGGTTTTTCCGAGCTTGATGTAATAAATCAAAGTTTTTGAAACGCCAAATTTCCTTGCCATTTCTCGTTGCGATTCGCCTTTGGCAAGCCCCTTCTTAATCTCCACTACTTGATCGGTAGTCAGGCGGTGGTTGCCGTTTGTTTCGCCTTTTCTACCCGCCGCAATTTGCTTTCCTCGGCCCTTTTTCGTCATATCTTGCATGTTGTCCACATGGGTGCCTAGAAACAAATGATCTGGGCGCACGCATGATGGGTTATCGCATTTGTGCAACACATGCATACCTTTTGGTATTTCGCCGTAGGCAAGAACATATGAGACACGGTGAGAATATTCATGTTTTGACCTATCCCCGCTCCCGATTTGCCCATAACCATTCTTGTCTTTAAAGGCCGTCCAGTTCCAGCAAGTCGGCGTTTTTTCGACCTTCGGCCAGAACCTAACGGAAATGGGAATAGGCGTTCCCATTATTCGATTGCCAGGGCGCCGGCAACCTTACGGCCGCCGCGCTTGGCTTTGGTGATCGGCTCGACGTTGGTTGCAGGCTCCGGGATATAGGTGGCGTCAACAACATCATCAGGCGACAATTCCAGCGTGCTGGCCGGTGCGTCGAACAGGCTTTCCGCCTTCTCGCGTGCTTCGCTCATCGGCGCCTTGCCGGCCTGCTCTGCCTGCTCGAAGTTATCCGGCTTTACTTCTTCGTCGGCGCATTCCAGGCTGACCGGCACCGCCTGGTTCAGCACGCGCATGAGCTTGGCGATGCTGTCTTCGTCGGGCTTCGAGAACTGGCAGCGAAAATGCCACTTCACCGTGCCGCCGTCAAGCATGGTCAGCTTGAACTTGTTGGTTTTGCCGCCGCCCAGCACCACGTCATTGGCAGGATCGTCCACGTCATGGATGCGCAGCCGGGTGCGCGGAATTTCCAAGTCCCAGGAAATCGTGCCCAGCAGCGGGAAGCGCAGGTGCGGCATGTGGTCCGGCGTGGCCAGGTCTTTGGTATCGTCGGCGCGGTAGAACGCGCCGCGCAGGTCCGGGTGCAACTTCAGGAGCAGGTTGTTGGCGCCGCTGAATTCGAAATTCAGATCAACGGCCGGCTCGCGCTCATCGCCGTGCATTTCGGTGCGCACGTTCAGGTTTGAGAGCAAGCAGCGCTCCTTCACCAGTTGGAAAATGTCGAGGGACATAGGTGCCTTTCTTGGGTGGGTGGGTAAAACTTATTCTGGTGCCAGGACGGCCCCTGACCTTAGCCGGCGCTTGGCCGGCGCTGCTTTCTCTTCGGCCTGCGCTGGCTTTGGATCGCTCAGGCTTTCGAGGTTGGCTTTGTACATGGAGCCCAGTTCGGCGCGCAGAGCGGCAGAGCCAACCGTCTGGATCAGGTCCGCGGCTTCGGCCAAGGCGTCCAAGCTCAGCGCCTTCTGGATTTGCGCGGCCACGCTTTCGTATGCGGCGTGCACTTCCTGCGAAACAATCTCGTTCTTCGGCTTGTCTGCGGCTGGCGTGGCTTCGGCTTCCGGCTCGACTACTTCCGGCTGCATGTCCTTAACCACCACGGTTTCGGCATCCTTGTGACGTTCCTGCTGCGGCTGGGTGCTGCGCAGTTCGTCCAGGTTGGTGGCCGCATACACGCCGTCAGCTTGGCGCGAAACTTCGATGGTGGTGTCTTCGTGTTCCTCGGTGGTGCGGCCCATGCCCATGACAACGTCAGGCGCGTGGATATTGCCGAAGTAGGCACCAGAGCGGTACATGAGCATCAGGTATTTCATTTCGGTCTGCCACTTGCTGCCGGGCTTGGCGTACCAACCTTCTTCCACGGCCATCTTCATGCTCACGGGTGGACCCTGGATGACCGGCAGGCCGGCCGCAATTGCCTGCGCCAGCGTGTTGACGTTCGGCGGGAAGGCCATGCCATGCGGCAGCGCCCAGGCCCGGCACACGATGTTTTCCAGTTCGATGGTGTGGGTGATCATGTCGAACTTTTTCTTGGCATCGTTCCAGCCGTCCTTTTCCTTGTAGCTGGCCTTGATGGTGCCTTGCTCCAGCACGTCGAAACGCAGCGGCGTGAACCGGCGCGAGGCGTTGACGGCCGCGATCACGAACTTGCCGGACCAGGACAGCTTGCCTTCGATGATATTGGCGTTCTGCATCACTGCCGTAATGGACATGCCGACAGCCTGCGCCGTCTCGATGGCGATCAGGCAGTTACCCAGCGCGGACGGGTTGTCCAGCCATTCGACCACGACCCCCTTGACCTTCTTCGCGATCTGCGCCTGGAAGCAGGCCGGCACCGCGTCACTGGTCGAAAAGGCGCGGGCGATGCGCTGGGCCAGGTCGAAACCACGCGATGAGAACATGTCGATTTTCTGGTCCTGGTTGACCAGCGCAGGCGCTTTGTTGATGTCGGCAAGCTTCACCGGTTGTGCTTCATCTTGCATGTGTTTCCCCTTCTGGTTGATTTAGAACTGCTTCCAATATGGATCGCGCCGCATGCGCGCATGTAATGCCAGGTGGTAGCCGGTACTGCACACCAGCAAATTTTCCGGCCGGTTGTCCTGTCTGTTGCAGTTGATATGGTGTACGACCATCCCCTTTTCCAAAGGGCGCCCCAATGCTTTTTCTGCCACTAAAATATGTTCGTACTGGCGTTTCTTACGTCCTGTCCGGATAACCACATATCCGTGCTTCGAAACGCTTTTATTCCCAAGGGCCCGTTGCGTCAATATGTCATACCCACGCGGAGCATCAACAGCACGAACAGGCTTTGCTGGGTGGTGTGCGCGGCGAGCTTCGGACCATTCGCGGCCACGATGCAAATCACCATACTTGCGCATCTCAATACCTGATTTCTTAATCATCCTATGAACAGTCATAGTTGACTTGCCAGTTAATTTTGCTATTTGTGCGCAGGTTTTCCCCTGGGCGTATAGCGCAAGAATTGCATCAATCATGATCATCCTTTGTAAGCACAAGTACCCCAACGGGCGCAGTACTTCTTATCGCAAAGCTGGCTCATCGGGTTGGGCGTGAAAAGCCCGATCTTGAATATTTTGGCTGCCATGGAAATCAGCCCTTCCTGGTTCTCGTCGCCCACCATCACGCGCTTGGCGTCGAATACCTTGCTCACCCCGACAGGGGCGGCTGTGGTGGTCTGCAAGGCGATGATCTGGCCGCCGCTGGTTTCCTCACCATCCGTGTGCTCGCTCAGCAACTGGTAGGTTCCCAGCTGCGCGGCGCGGCCCTTCGTGGTCACGATTCCTTCCTGGTCAATCAGCCGGCCGCCTGTCTTCACGTCGCTGATTACCTTGCCGCTGGCCATGCGCGCCACGCGGGCCCGGTCCATGGTGCCAGTCAGCACGATGGTAAGATCGCCGCCGCAGTCGATTTCCAGCGGACGCAGCGCCATTTCCACCGACTCGTAGTGCATCGCAGGCGCAATCTCAGCGCAGTATTTCGCGTGCAGCTTCAGGCCGATAAGTTCCGCCTGCTGGCGCGTCAATTTCGCATCCTTAAAATCGACCTCTTCGGACGGATTCCAGAACGACGAAACAAACACATCGGCCGCATCGTTGGCAGTGATCGCCTTGCCTTCGATGCGCGCCTGGTCGAATGCGGCCGTGCTGGCGTGGATCGACGTGCCCAGCCATGCGCGCAGGCTGCTGGCCCTGTACAGCTTTAGAAGCTGCTCACCTTCGAAGCGGTGCGCGCAGTCAAACAGCGTCCCGAACGACGAAGCCCGGACCCTGATTTTCTTCTTCATTTCGCGCCCACGCCGATCAGGATGCAAAGCACTTCAGCGATGCCGCATGCAGCGCACAGCATCAGCACGATAGCGCAGGCTACGAATGCATCGCAGCGCGAGAGGCGCTCGTAAATGGTCGGCTTGGTTTTGATACGCTGGATCATGTGGTTCTCCCTGGTTTGGTACTGACAAAGCCGCCTCATGGGCGGCCTGCGTGATGCTGGGCGGGGCAGCGCTAGAGGTGCAGAGTAAAAGGGCAGTACTGACAGGCCTTCCAGTTGCCGGATTTCACCATGGAATCAATTACGCCCTGCGCCTGGTCGTCGCTATCAAAACGCTCGGCATTAAGCGGTCCGACAAGTGCCGCGCTGCCGTGGCGATAGAAGCGGCGGTCTTCGCAGCGGGCGTCAATCTGGCCGGAAAGTCGAATTATGGTTTTCGATTTCATGATCATCTTTCAGTAATGCGCCAGCCGGGTGACTGGCGCGGGGTGGGTTTAGGCGGCGATTGGGCCAGCGATTACGCGGGATCGGATGGCTTCTACCATCGCGTTATGGTCAGCACTCCCAGACTTTGCGCCATTCGTCCAGATTGGCGAAACAGCGATGAAGCCGAATTCATCAGCGGCTTTCACGTTCGCGGTCATCACGACGGTGCCATTCAGGTAGGCGCGGTAGAAAGATTCGCCGCATGCTTGGACTGCTTCAAATTTCTGTGAATTCATTTTGTTCCCCTTGGTTGTTTGCTGATCCGATGTATGTAACGATACGCGGCTATTTGAGTCCGGTCAACAACTATTTGAGTCTTTGGTTCATTTATTTTTGTTGCTTATAATCCGCGCTCAAAGTAGAATTAATTTGGAACTTTGATACCAAATCGAAAGGAATGAAAATGAAGAAACCACACCCTCTGTTAGACGCGATCATGGCGGAAAATAACATCAAGCGTGATTCTGGTCTGTCTGAATTGATTGGCGTGCAGCGCGCCAATATCAGCAAAATTCGCAATGGCGTTATCGAGGTTAGCGACTCGGTGCGAATTGCGGTTATGCGTAGCTGCAAATGGTCGCTCAAGCGCGTTGACGAATTGGCGCCACCTCAGGACGATTGATGGAAATCGTCCTGGTCAAGCAGACCGATGCGCGCCTGAACGAGGCTGATGCAGCGGTAGTGCGCCGGTTCCTGTTCGAGCACTTGAGCGGGGCCACGCCGAAGGACACGCGGGGCTGGTATCGCTTCTGCCGTGCGCTCAATGAGGCCGGATCGGGCGAGTTCTTTTCCATCAAGACGCAACGGCCCCGCGAAGGCTGGTTTCATCGCAAGCACATGGCCCTGGTGTCGAAGGTGTTCAAGGCCCAGGAACGCATCGATAATTTCGACCAGTTCAGGCTGTGGCTGAAGGTTGGAAGCGGCTACGTGACATGGATGCCCGGCCCGAAAGGTGGCGTGTTTCCGGTGCCGAAATCGATCAGCTACGACCAGTGCGAAGAGGACGAAATGCGGTACTTCCACGAAGGTGTGGTCAAGTTCCTGCGCACCGAGCACGCACAGAAATATCTCTGGCCAAGCCTGTCGCCGCAAGTGGCAGAGCAGGGCATGGAATCCATCATCGAACCATTTGAAAGGAAAAGACAATGACAAGGCCAATTGCAACCGAGCGCGTGCGCTGTACCGCTGCCACGCGGCGCCGCACTGAAAACCTGCTCAAGATGGTGGAGCGCCTGAAGCTGGGCGAACTGCGCCGCGAGGAAATGCAGGACCTGTTCCACTTTTCGGAATCAGGCATCAGGAAATACATCTTGGACCTGAAGGCGGCCGAGGTCATGCTGGTGCTGCGCGTCGAGGAAAAGCCATATCGCCAGGTGCGCGACCACAGCCAGGGCATCGAAGTCTACGGCATCACGAAGGACGCGGCCAAAGTCGCCGCCTTCATCAAGCTGCTGGGCGCCGGTTTGCTGCCGAAGGATAAGCGTATCGAAAAGCCGGCCAAGGGCGATGCACCGAACCGCACATTCTCCAATCGCTGGACGCCGGGAAAGGTGGTGCACGATCCGATCCTGGAGCACCTGTTTGGACTGGTGCCTGCATGAGGGTGCTTGTGGCATGCGAGTACTCAGGGCGTGTGCGTGACGCCTTTGCCTGCCGTGGGCACACGGCAGTTTCCTGCGATCTGCGCCCAACGGAATCGCCACACGGCTGGCATGTGCAGGGAGATGTACTGCGGCTTCTCGACAGGCAGTGGGATTTGATGATTGCTCACCCCTACTGCACTTTCAATACGCTGTCGGGCGTGCAGTGGCTTTCCCATCCAGAGGACAGCAAACTGCCATTTGAGCAGCGGCGCCGGCACCCACGTTACCCTAACAGGCTTGATGACTTCGAAGAGGGAATCAGATTTTTCAAGGCATTCCAAGAGGCGAACGTGAAGCGCTCTGCAATCGAAAATTCGCAGCCGCACGGGCTGGCCATGTCGCGCCTTGGGAAGTACACACAGAAAGTTCAACCTTGGATGTTCGGGTGCCCGGAATCGAAAGCCGCTTGCCTGTGGTTGAAAAATCTACCCTTGCTTGTGCCATCGCATACAGAAGACGACTACGAAAAAATACATCAAAGCTGCTGGCGGATGGGCCCAGGCCCCGACCGAGAAAAAGAGCGTAGCCGAACCCATGCTGTTGTTGCCGCCGCATTTGCAGAGCAGTGGGGGTGCCTGTGATGATGCGCCGCACCGAACTGAAACGCAGCACGTCCCAACTGGCGCGAAATGGCTTCAAAGCGAAACAGAAGGTGCCGGATTCGGCACCAAAACGCCTGAAAGCGAAACGCAAGCCCTTGACCAAGATTCAGAAATCTGCCAAGGGTCAGCCGTGCACGCTGCGCCTTCCGGTGTGCAATTTCGACCCAGCGACAACCGTGTGGTGCCACAGCAACAGCTACTCGGACGGCAAGGGCATGGGGCTGAAGGCTCGGGATGAAGAGGGTTGCTACGGGTGCTTTGCCTGCCACGCCTTCCTGGATGGTGGCTACGCTGGCCGCATGCCGCGTTCGCTGCTCGACACGTACTTTGACCTGGCCCGCGCTGAGAGCCAACAGATTCTAAAAACGATGGGACTCATGCCATGATTCAATTCACCATACCCGGCGCCCCTGTGGCCAAGGCCCGCGCCCGCGTCACGATGGTAGGCGGCTTTGCCCGCGCCTACACGCCGAAAAAGACCGCCGATTACGAGGCCCGCGTAGCCGGCTATGCCAAGGCCGCTATGCGCCACCTGCCGCCCAGCGCCAGCCCCATAGAAATCCTGCTGGAACTGCGCATGCCAATCCCGTCCAGCTGGTCGAAAGCAAAGCGCGCAGCCGCAGCGGCCGGCACCGTGCGCGCCACGAAGAAGCCCGACGCGGACAACGTACTGAAGGGCGTCAAGGATGCGTGCAACGGTATCGTGTGGGTGGACGACAGCCAGGTTGTTGAGCTACGTGTGCGCAAGTTGTATTCGCTGGCGCCGTGCGTTGTGGTGGCTGTTCGGGTGGTTGATGGCGAGTCGGCTTGATTTATTTCAAGAAAGTGCTTGACGACGATCAATTTACCGTGGGAATATCTGTCCTGTTGATGTGCGGGCATTGACGAAGAGAAGCCGCTTCGGTTTCTGTGTTCACGGCCTCGGCCAAACTTGCCCGCACAAGTTGAATGCAGAAAACCAAAGCGGCTTTTTGCGTTTCTGGCCCGCACATCGACCGCACCCCGAGCGTCATTGAAAGCGGCCATGTTGTTGCCGGCACGGGAGAAAAGACGATGCGCTTGACTAGCAAGGGCGGCGCGAGGGGCTTTGAACAGGCACCCCAGGAACGGGCAAATAGGGATGGAATTGGCGCTTAGCTCATGCGTAATGGGGGCCCGGAAATAGAATGTTCAGCTTCAGGCGGGAGTAGTTCTTTCAGGAAGTAATAGAAAGCAATGGCTCAGTGGGGTGGGATTCCAACCCTTCTTGCCCTTGCTACAACCAAAACCATAACGGGCACAACACATGAAAACGACACTAAACGAAATCCGCGCACACTCGCCATGTCATGAAGGCTGGGAGAAGTTGCTGCGCACGCTGGGTAAGACGAAGGCCGACGACGAGCCGGTCAGCATCGTGCAAGTCCTCGACAGCAACGGCTTGGATGACGCGCTGTGGTGCCTGCGCGCAGTGAAGGGACGCGATAAAGAAATCCGGCTGTACGCGGTCTGGTGCGCTCGCCAGGTGCAACACCTGATGACCGACAAGCGCAGCACTGAAGCACTCGATGTTGCCGAGCGCTTTGCAAACGGCGAAGCGAGTCAGAATGAATTGGCCGCCGCCAGTGACGCCGCCAGGGCCGCCGCCAGGGCCGCCGCCAGTGACGCCGCCTGGGCCGCCGCCTGGGCCGCCGCCAGTGACGCCGCCTGGGCCGCCTGGGCCGCCGCCAGGGCCGCCGCCAGTGACGCCGCCAGGGCCGCCCAAGAAAAGCGCTTGCGGGAACTGTGCGCTAAGTGCGAAGAGGTGACAGCATGAGCACCAACGATGGCGGCCCAGCATTTCCAGCGCCAGAAGACTGGAAGCGTGACAGCGGCATGACCCTGCGCGACTACTTTGCCGCGCATGCGCTAACAACGTCGCTCGGCTACGAAAAGGAAGACATCGCTATCTGGGAACCTGTTGACTTTGCGTGCCATGCCTACCGGGTTGCCGACGCCATGCTTGCCGAGCGCCTGAAGTCCGAAGGCCCGGCCCTATCGCGCAATGCGATCCTGGAAGAGGCAAAGGCCGCTGTCTGGGAGGTGTCCATCCCGTACGAGTGCACCAGCAGCGAAGCGGTACGCGCCATCGAGGCACTGAAGGATCCAGAATGAAAACCGCAACGATAATTTGCATGCTGTTCCTTGCTGGCTGCTCGTCAAATGATGACGGGCAAATGCAGACAAAAGAACTGACGAAAAGCCGGGTTTACGTGTACACGGACACCGGAACCGGGTGCCAGTATGTTGCCACCGTATTGGGCGCTGAAGGGCTAACTCCACGCATGGGCGCCGATGGCAAGCAAATCTGCAAGGCGCGACCATGACCACCAAGACATGCTTCAACTGTGCCCATCAGCGCGGCGTGGTGAGGGATTACATGACTTGTGACCGCGCCGGCACTTTCTGCGACCTCGAAATGAAATATGGCGGGCGCTGCGCAGGACCGGAGAAGGGCGTGCCGCAAATGAACCTCTGGGAGCCACGCCGCACGATCTGGATGCGCCTGCTTGGCCTGAACACAAAGGTGAAACCGTGAGCCAGCTCGAACTGATCACGCCGGACTTTCCGCCCCCTGTCGAATGGGCGGAATTCATCCACATGCGCAAGGTGCGCAAAGCCCCGATGACCGAGCATGCCAAGGGGCTGATGCTGACGCGCCTGGCCAAGATCTGCATGGAACACCACCAGGATCCAGCCGACGTGCTGAACCAGTCCATCATGAACAGCTGGACGAACATCTACCCGGTGAAGGTCGAGCAGCCAGCCTTGCAGCGCTACCACGGCGCGCCACAACTGGCGCTGGTGGACGTTCAGCGGGCGAACAGTGAAGCGGCCAGCAGGCTGATCACTGGCTATGACGATGAAAGGACATTCGAAAATGAAGCCTAGCGACAGCCCCGCATTTTTCAAGATGCTGGATGATACATTCGACGTCATCGGCAAGAGCGCGGCAGCCAAGATCATCAGCCCGGCCGCCAAGGCTATTTTCTTCAACGACCTGAAGCGCTACCCGCTGGAACTGGTCGAGCAATCGCTGTCCGCGCATCGCATGGACCCGGACCGGGGCCGCTTCACTCCGACGCCGGCCGACATTGCCAGCCAGATCGAGCGCCGCCGCCCGCTGCAATGGCTGTCGGCCGATGAGGCATGGGCCCAGGTGCCGAAGCG
>Ga0181339_1000111_pt1 | contig 24964 bp, 17 predicted proteins | sample Sp13VDMM110DD_FD_130101 | JGI IMG/M metagenome (GOLD analysis project Ga0181339, IMG submission 130101) | Freshwater viral communities from Lake Michigan, USA - Sp13.VD.MM110.D.D | ecosystem: Environmental > Aquatic > Freshwater > Lake | place: USA: Michigan | collected 2013-04-23 | reverse complement strand
TATTAACAAGTCCAGGAAATACTAATATTAGTGTTGATTTGCTTAAGAGTCCAGAATTTATTAGAAGTATTACTTCAATGATTAACATTGAGATGCAAAGACAAAGAAATCAAATACAAAAAGCATAACAAATCTAATTGATTATCATTGAGATGGCTTTTTATTAAAGGTATTATTTACCATAGACTTGACAATGTGGAAAAAAAACCGTAGATTTGTATTACAAAGTAATTATAGTATAAAATAATAAATAGTTAAATATTAATATATCACTTATTAATATCTATTTAATCTTAATCATTTATTTTCTTAAAAATTCAATTACAATAGTATTTATATAAAAACTAAATACTATGCCTTTATTTTATAATACTTCTTCACCAACTCCTAGTACTAAAAATACTATCAATAGTATTACTACAAATTATGGTATTCGAGATTTTTTACTAAACAAGAATTTATTACCGATATATCCAAGTATATCAACTACAATTAATGGTAGCCCACATATTGGAGAACCTGTATTAGATACTAGTATCAATGGAAATTCTAATAGAATACCTTTTGGTTTACCTTTAGAAACTGAAGGTCTTTTCAGATATGAAATAGCTGTAATAAACAATAGATTTAAAACAGCATTAGCACCAAGTTTAACCAACATAGAAGATGTCACTACAACTCAAGGTATTTTTGGTGATAAAAACTTCCCTCAAGGAATTGATACATATCCTACATCAGCAACAGATGAAATATCTGATTATGGTTTATTAGGTAAAACAGATTACGCTAATTTCAGGAAAAAAGCAACACTTTATAATTTATATCTAGACTCAACTAAACAAATTGATGTTGCTGATTGGATTACACTTCAACCAGCTGGTTTTACACAGCAAGTAGGTGGTTATTTAGATGAATACGGAAGTCTTAATTTAGGTGGTAGTAATGGTATTCAAGCATTAAATGTTATTGGTAGTGTTTTAAATGGACAAGGACTAGGTTTAGCTAAGGGTGGTGTTGTTACAAACTTCGATATAAGGAGTTCACTAGCTGGTAGAGTATTGGGTGCCACAGGTGCGATTAAAGACAGTAAATTAGGTATGATTGGTGGACAACAACTAGCATTAGCTTTAGCCAACAATGCAGCCTTCAATGCTGAGCAAATCATATTAGGTAAATTAAATGCTGCTGATAATATATTATCTTTAGTTAAAGGTGGACCTTTGCCAGGATTAAGACCTGATTATAAAATCACCGTCCCATCAACTGTGTTAGGTAAGATAGCTGATTATACAGAGAGAATATTAGGGTTTACTATTCCAAGAAGTTTTTTAGGTGATTCTGGTTCTATATTTTCATCTGAAAATCAAGATGGAAATATTCAAAGAGCTAATGCGATGTTAGTTAATACAGGTAGAGGTCAATTAAAATCTTTGATATCAAACGTATTTTCAAATGTTAATGGAACTGGACAATATGATAATCCTAATAGTTCAGCGTTTAGAAGTGGTTACGTCCCAGGATATACCAACTCTAAAGGTGAATTACAAGTAAACCCTACATTATATGCTTTTTACGATGATGCTACCAAAGGTACTATTTTAAACTTATTAATACATGCCAGTGGTTCAACTGAACTAATACCAACCATTAGTTACAATCGTAGTGCAATGGTTAAAGAATATGGGTTTTTAAGCCCAGAAGATACATTTACAACACTTGGTGGTAATAGTGGTTATGATAATAGAAAAATAAGTGATATAGGCTTCTCTTGGAATACATCAACAGGTGGTTTAGTTAATAGTATTGATAATCCAAATGAATTACCGCAAACTGATAAAAAATCTTTATTAGCTAAAACACAAAAACTTTTCAATAGTAAAGGTATGTTGAATATCGTAACTAAAAAAGGTGATATGAAAAACACAACTCATTCTAGCCAAATTGTAACAGCTAATGGTAATGGTATTTCAAAAGGTAGTGCGGTTATAAGTGGTAGTAGATTTATAAATGGAGTTTTTGACGGACAAAGTGAAGAAGCGGATAATACGTATTGTAGAAGTTGGACAACTTTAAATAGATATGACAGTGTAGCTAATTTAATTAGAAATTCTGGTATGACTGAGACATCAAAATTATTACCATACAGATTTCAAACAGAGAATTCAACACTTGAAAGATATGGTTTTCCTAAGATAGTACCATATCGTACTGATAAAAATACCGATTCATCAAATGGTGTTGTTGCAGACCCAAAACATTATATGTTTTCACTTGAAAACTTAGCGTGGTCAGATAATATACCAGACTTACCATCTGTTGAAGTTGGTATGGGTGATTTATTAACAGGTAAGAAGGGTAGACTAATGTGGTTTCCACCGTATAATATTCAATTTAATGAAACAAGTAGTGTAAATTGGGAAACAAATAATTTTATTGGGAGAGGTGAGTCAATTTATACTTATAATAACACTGAAAGAAGCGGTAATTTATCTTTTAGTATTGTTGTTGACCATCCTAGTTATATAAATTCATTTAGAAACCCTAATGGACCAGATGATAACTATGTAGCTTCATTTTTTGCTGGTTGTATAGACCCAAGTACTGAATTTAGTAATAAATTAACCGTAAGTGAAAAAAGTAGTATTCAAGAATCATTGGTAATTGAAACACAAACAGCTACAGCACCAGAAGAAACAGTACCATCAAGTACATTTGCTGTTTATTTCCCTAACGATACATCTAAACTAGAACCGATATTTTCTTTAGGTTATGAAAATGGAACCCAAAATGGGGTTTCACCAGACACAATTGATTATACAACACCATCGGTTGAGTTTCCTAATGGAAACACATATGGTGTTGGTTTCGGTATAGGACCATATGTTGGAGGTGTTACAAGTAATAGTGCTTGGCCTGATAATACAAATAATGGGTTGAATGGTTGGAAAAAAATTCTTAGAGTTGGTGATTCATATTTTACTGGCTTTACTGATACAAATTATATTACATCGCTTGCAACTTATTTAGATGAAAAATGCCCACATTGTATTGTTTATGTTAAATCATATGCGAGTCCACATGGGACTGTCGAAGCTAATGATAAGTTAGCTAATGGGAGAACTGCAACAGTTATAGAATATTTTAAGGCAAACCTTTATCCAGGAAAATCTCAATCATATAAAGACGAAAGAATAAAAGGTTTACCAAACCATCCGATAACATATGGTGAGACCAAGTGTCCAAAACCACAACCAAATTCACCTAATGCAGATAACTATTTTTGTAAGGTAGATAGACGTACTGAAGTATCATTTGTTTATGACCCTAAGTTAGCTCAAAAAGAGTTAATTCAACCTAAACCAATGGCTAAAAACCAAAGACAACAAATAAATTCTAGATTGGTAAATAAACTTTATAATGAAGGAACTTATTTTGAACAATTAACTGATAAAGATAAATTTGTATTTGATTCGTTTAGAGAGAAGATTAAATATTTTCATCCAGCTTTCCACTCAACAACTCCAGAAGGGTTAAACAGTAGATTAACATTTTTACAACAGTGTACTAGACAAGGACCAACCTTAGAGAATAAGAACGCTAATAATTTGGCATTTGGAAGAGCACCAGTATGTATACTTAGAATTGGTGATTTTTATAATACAAAAATCATCATAGATAATATGACGATTGATTATGAACCATTAGTTTGGGATTTAAATCCAGAGGGTATTGGTGTTCAACCTATGATAGCAAATGTAAATTTATCATTTAAATTTATAGGTGGTTCAACACTTATGGGTCCAATCAATAAATTACAAAATGCGTTATCATTTAATTATTATGCTAATTCTCATGTTTATGACCCAAGAGCAGATTATATAATTAAATCAGAAGCAAACCCTAATACTAAACCTTGGAAATTAATCAACGGTGAGACATCACTTGTAGATAATAGTGCGTTTACTTGGACTGATATAACGACTATCAATCTTAATAACAATACTGTTGACCAAATTAAGGATGCTGAATCAACTACTAATGCTAATTCACCGCAACAAAGCGGTTCAGAACCATCTGTAGTAATTGATGATTCAAATTTAAACGTTAATGTTGTTGCAAACACATCAATAATACGTACTACTACAAATAACGTTAAACAAGCTAATGGATTAATCAATATAACTTTAACAACTGAAACTGGTTTTACAAATTCGTATGATGTTAAGGTTACATTATATGACAATGCGTGTACACCAAATCCATTAACAGGTGGTAATATTGAACCAAATAATCAAAATTTATTGTTATCTCCAGAGGTATCATTAGGTAAAGATTTTGTTTTTAATGCTAACACCCCAGCTACATATCAACTTAAGATTGATATTGTAAATTTAAGAAGCTTTACAATACCTGTAACCTTCTAAAAATAACTAAAAACATAAATAATAAAACAATGAGTGCTTATTTTGATAGATATAAAAGTTTCAGAACCAATGGTTCAATGAAACCTGTGCCAGGCATAACCATCCCACCAACCTCTACTGATAAAACTGCTATATATAAGAAAGGTGTTAGTAGACTTGACATTATCAGTGATACGTACTATAATAACCCATATAGTGGTTGGTTAATTATGTTAGCTAACCCTCATCTGGGTGGATTAGAATTTAATATACCTGATATGACACCATTAAGGGTACCATTTCCATACGAAAGTGCTATCCAAAGATATATAATAGACATAACAAATCATAAAACATTATATGGCGAATAAAACAAGTTGTAGTGCTTATAAAACAACATTAATAGACCCTAACGCCTTTGATGGACAAAGTTCTGCTTCAAATATTTCAGTACCTATTGAAGATTTAAATATTTCAGTTGAATTAAGTACGATTAAAAAAGCTAGAACACTACTTACGACAAATAAAGAAGGTAAGAGTACAGGTGATAGTTCTGGTGAGGTTAGAGTTAATTTTATTGAAGGTTCTATTGTTGGTGGTAAAAAAGTTTTAACAACTAAATATACTGATTTAACAACAAATTTTGATGATAACAACAATGAAGCTTTAGGTATCACAGGAATTGATATTGATTTTAATTCTTCTTATGCACCAATGATAACAATTAGTTTCATAGATGTTAGAGGAAGTGCTATTTTCCAAAATGAAGAAAACACAGCCAATGATAAAAATAAATATTCTGTGTTTTTTCAACTACCTTATCCATTATATGAATTAACAGTTAAAGGGTATTACGGTCAACCAGTGAAATATTGTTTACACATGACTAAATTTACCTCAAAGTTCAATTCACAAACAGGTAATTTTGAAATCATAGCTAGTTTTGTTGGGTATAACTACGCTATGTTATCAGATATGTTATTGGGTTATTTAAAAGCGATTGAATACACTAAATTAGGTAAAGATAAATATGAAAAAGACTTTGCTGGTGTTATAACACTAAATCAATTATACAAATCAATTTCTGAGATTAATACCAACGTACCTAAATTGTTGGCAACTGACCCAAATTCAATACAATTGAGTAAGGGTGATGAATCAATAAATAATTTAACCAATATCCAAAATATTATACTATTTTTAGGTCAAGATATTGATATTAATAAAGGGTTAGAAACTTATAACATGTTTATTGTTGATACAGCTAATAATCTTAATATTTCAAACAATATTACTAATTACCAAACTAAGATGAACGATTCGATTTCACTATATAATAGTAACGTTGAATCTAATTTTAAGCTAGATGGCACTGTGTTTACTGGTCTAACCAACATAAATTATTATAAAGGTTTAACGATATCAGAATTAGAGAATTTTGACGATGTTTTATACACAAAACTAAAAAGCGGTAATTCATCAGATAGTGATGTTGAAACATTACGTAAAAGAATATTAGATTATTTAGAGGCTAATAATTATACACTTAGTAAGAAACAAAAATTTGATGTTTATGACAATAAATCAAAGTATGATTTAATTGAAAAAAAGAAAACCGATATTAAGGTTCAGAGTGAAAAATTAAAAAAGGATTTATCACAAACACTTAGAGAAAACCTGAAAGAAAGTCTTGGGTTTGACCCAACAATTAGGAATATAATTAATGTATTTACAACAGCTGTAGAAGTTTTCATGTTCGTATTATTCAAGGTTTCACAAGAAGCTGATAGTAGCGATAACAAACGTAATGATGAGTTAAAACGTATTTTTAAAAATGTGGACACTTATGATATTAAGAGTAGTGATTCAAACATTACTATTGGTAACAACACATTACCACCAAAATTTTATCCATGGCCAGATTATAGAGAAGAAAAAGATGATTCATTGGTTGAAACATATTTAGGTAAAGCACCAAGCATTAACCCAACAAATGTTGCTGAATTAAGATTTATTGATGATTTATTAAAAGCATTCTTAACTCAAGGAGTTGAAGCAGAAAACGCTGAATTATTGATTCAAGAATTAACTCAAAATTGGATGCCAATAAATCCTTTGGATACAAGATTATTCACTAATTTATTTCCATATAAAAGAATATCTGGTAGTAATAGAAATGAAATACTAACATTAACAATGTTAAGAGCTATTACATTTTTAGGTCAAACAAATAAAACCCTTACACCAGATGAAATTAAGTCTATGGCTAATTTTGAAGCTGACGCTTTATTAGTAGACATAAAAGATAGTTTAATATTGCAATCTTTAACACAGTTAGTAACCGATGATTATTTAAAAGCTGATGGGAATATAAATAATGAAAGCTTACCAATAATAAAGGATAAGGGTACGACATATGAGTACAATTATATCTTCAAAAATGATGTTGTAGATGTATTACCTATTAATTCTGGTTTTACAGGAGAATGGAGTGTAGACTTATTAAATGAATCCGCAACTGACGGAGAATTGTTCTTAACCAATTATACAACAACACAACCTATAAATAATGTTGGTGTTAGTCTTAATAAACCAGAAGATGGAGGTGTATATATAAAAATAATTGATAGTGAAACTTATAAAGGTGTAACTGCGTATCCTTTGAACAATAAACCATCAATTAGTGATATAACAATTGATTTTGAAAAAATTAAAGTTGGTGATGTAACTAATTTTAATTCAGAAGGTGTAGGATTTAACCCATTTGGTGGATTGTATGGTACACAAGAGTTTTCATCAATTAATTTTGGTGGTGATTTAGGTACTCAACCATATATGTATATGTTTTATTCTGACGGTAACTTCGGTGATTTTACTTATAATAAATCAAATGGTCTTGGGTTAAAAAGACGTGTATCTGGTTTAGATGGTAAGACACCAACTACTAGTAAATTTGATATAACAGGTCCTACTACTTTAGCTGCTAAAAATATATTCGAATACTTGGAAACAGTTGATTACACGCCAAATAAAGATAATAGTAAAATATTACATAAAGAGTTTGGAAAAAATAGAATGTTAGCAAGTAAATATCTTGGAGCCAACCAAGATATTACATATCCATACATTAACTTTAATGTTAAATATGGTAATGCGTTTAATGGAGGTGGAAGTACTAATAATGAATTAGCAGCAGTAAGTTTATTTGGTAGTAGATTATATAACGAACAAAAAACAAATCATGCAAAAGCTTTATTGTTCTTGCATAGTTTTCCATGGACTGGTTTAATAACAGATAGAGAATATCGAATGTTTTTGTTTGGTATAAATAACAATACAATTTTTGATAAAAACGAAATCATAAATACATTTGGACAACGTGGTGGTATGGTTTCAACACCTAAGATATGGGCTGCTTTTATTGGTGGTTTATTATGGAGAGCAGATGAAACTGAATCAATATTTGACGAACAATCAGGAATACAAATAGATGGTGGGTCTGGTATGTTCGACCCAATTGTTTTTTACAACTCAATTACAAATGAGTCGTTCATTCCAACATTTAATGATGACACATCAACAACTTCTTATCCAAATAGAAAACAATATTTAACTAGTTCACCATTTGGTTCAGCACAAAGTCAAGTTGACTATGACTCACCAAACTCATCAATGATTTTTAGAAACGATACCAATTCATTTGAATATAAACCATTAGATAATCTTTTATTAAGTTTACCTATACAAGTAAAAAAAGAATTCAAACGAATATTTTTTGAATTTGTGGGGTCAACAACAAATAAATCAGATTGGATGAATGTTAAAACACAATTTGAGCTTTTTGATAATACAACAAATGATTGGAAAACAACTTGGGATGCTTTCATGAATGACAAAGCTAATTTATATGGTGATAAGGGTGTATACCATTTAAATGTAGACAATATTAAAAATACCTATAATAACATAGATAATTATGCTATTATAACTAGAATCTATGGTGATACAACAGAAAAATTTAGTGTAACTAGTGATTTCAATTATAATTTTTTATTGGAAAATAAAGATGACACCCAAGCGGTTAAAACTCTTATGGATTTATTTACAAAAGAAGTTTTTATTGTAAATACAACGTATAAAATATGGCAAGGAAATAATTCAACTAATCAAAACGTTCGTGAACCTATTCTTGTTAAAAAAGATGACTTAAAATTATATTTCGATACTATTAGTAGCAAGATAAATAATAACAAAGATGCTATGTCTGCTGAAAGTAAAAAGAAACAACAAGAACAAGCGTTATTTGGTACTTCAGATGAAAATATTATTAAGTTAATGTTATATAGAACTTGTAAAAACATTTATGATAAATGGATTGGTGGGTCAACAGATGGTGATAATGTAATATTTCAGTGTGGTAGTAGAAATGCTTCAGATTTAGAATTAGCTAATAAACGTGGATTTAAATCTCCTAAGTTAATTGACAGCTTTAGATTCGTTACAAGGTCGTTTAAAGATATTGGTGATACATTAGCTATAAATCCTATTCCAGTGGCAGATTATTTACGTAATAACCCTAATAGTAGCTTTTATGACTGCGTTACGAACCTATTATCATCGAATAATTTTGATTTTGTTCCGCTACCTTCATTTATTGATTATAAAAACCCTGATTTAGTTGCTTCAGTGTTTGAGCCTTTATCACACCACGAAGCTGAAACAGTAACAGATAGTTTATGTGGACCAACATTTGTTTGTGTTTACCTTGGACAAAAATCAAAAGATTTAGACATTGGGGATTCTAACTATAGTAACGATGGGTTTGATGTCAGATGTCAAAATGGAGCATTAGTTGGGTTACCTAAAGATTTTAACGAAGCCTCACAACCAGGTGAAGACGCTGTTACATTCTTTAATGTAGCCTTCGGACAACAAAATCAAAATATTTTTAAAGATATCACATTAGACCAGAGTGAATTTGGTGAAACAGCTGAATCATTACAAATTACTGATGATATTTCTAAAAAAGGTTCTGAAACAAATCGAACATTAGCTGGACAAAACATATATAACGTATATGCTGTTAGAAGCTATAAGGTTGAAATAGAAATGCTTGGTAATGCCATGATTCAACCTATGATGTACTTCCAATTGAATAATATCCCGTTATTCCATGGTGCTTATATGATAACACGAGTTAAACACAGTGTTAAACCTAATCACATGTCAACGCATTTTACTGGTGTTAGATTAAGAAAACCAGAAACACAAATATTCACATCTGGGGATTTATATATGTCGTTATTAGATGGTATTGACAATTCAAACATTAAGAAATCGTCTTCTAAAGCTACTTTCGGAGATACAAATAGTGGTGGAAATGTTGTACCTAATTCAAAAAATATTGATGAATTAAAAAACAAGATTAATGTTTCGAATTTTAATAATTACACAGCAGTTAAATACACACAATATGGCAAATAATATAAACAATGACTTTTGGATTGCTCAAACAAGTAAGAGTTTTCCAATATTTTTTAACGATAATAACGCCAAAAGAGGTAGTTGGAGTGTTGCGACTAATGGTGAGTCAATAAATATTCGTTGTGGTGTTGACACCAACAATCAACTATCAAACATTTTTACCCAAACAAACATTAAATTGATTACAGGTAATGATGATATTAATATTTATCAATTTTTGGCTATGGTTTCAATCATGATAAATGAAACAGGTGGTCAATTTAGGTCAATTACTGAGTTTGGTGATGCAGAATACATGTATAATTACAAATCAGGGGTTAAAGGGAGTTATAATTGTAGTAATACGACTTCTAAATATGGTACAAGTTTGGGAAACATATCAGCATTTGAGTTATTTCACAATCCAGTGTTTCTAAATGTCCCAGCAAGGCTTAGTATGTATAAACCAAAGAATATGGGTGATGAGAAATGGAAGGGATATACGTATCCATCTAATGAACCAAGAGGAAAATATGTTGGTAGCGATGGTTATTCTGAATTAGGTTTAATAGGTGAGTGTGACTTTTATAAGTTTCGTGGAAGAGGTTTGATACAATTGACTGGTCGTGAAAATTATAAAAATTTTATTGGTTTTATAATCCAAAACAAAACTGAGATAAAAACAAGTATCGGACAAAAGTCATTAAAAATTATTGATAATTGGGGACTTGATGATTTGGAAACCATAGCTACAAAAATAACTAATATTGAATTGGATATTCTATTCGCTGACCCATCTATAAATGTTTTAGTGTTTAGGACCCATGGGTCTAACAAAATACTAAGGAATTTGTATACAGTAAATGATTCAAATAGTTTTTTAGACTTATTATACGCTTACGGGAAGCGTATAGGTGGTAATGATAAATATGCTAAGTTATTTACCAATAGAGTGTTTGAGATACTTGAAAACATACCAAATTGGGTTGTAAACGACCAAATAGCTTAAAAACGTTGCAAATTAGATATTTTTTTGGTATATTTGCTAGATGAAAATTGGCAATGTTGTAGCTACTGGTAAAATTGACCTACCTGAAGACTTTAATTTAGTTTCATCCGTGGATGATATTATTGTAGGTTTACCTACGTTAATTGTAGGGTATGAGTATGTTAATAAAAACTATCCTGATTTTGATATAACAAATATTTCGCTTGGTGATGGCTATTATTGGACGTTTAAACGAACTGAGAAACGAGATAGGTTCGAAGAAGATGTTAGTTGGTTTGTTAGTAAGGTTTATAGGGATATGACAGATAAGATTTACTATGTGTTTGTTGACCCTATTCAATATAAGAAAAAAACTCTAATTAAAATCATAAAAAAGATATTTTCATTAAAGGAACCAATTAGCTATTTAAACGGTAATATGGTGTATATCTATAGTGAAGACAGTATTTTTGGTATAGACTTACATTTACTAAACTATATGGGTATATCATCGGATAAAATAAAGTCCGTAATTTTAAGGATTAGTAGCGTCTTTTTGGATGATGTTAACATACTTATGGAATATAGGAAAAATCTATTAGCGGTAAATAATAAAATAAGGTATTTACCCTTTCTATATGCCCTTAGAAATGGAAAAAACAATACTATTAGCTTCATTCATATTCCCAGAGAGACTTGATTGGTTTCTTGATTATCTATACACCAAATTTAGTATAAATAAATCAGATGTTTTTTGTTATAAAAATTTAGATGATGATTCTAAATTAATCATCACATTCAAATTCACTATTCCAAGTGGTCAGCGTGTTAATTTAAAGAATTTATTTCCTAGTGCTGTTCCTATACACAAAAAAGGTACAACATTTTATACAATAAATGCACTTAATAGATTAATTGACCAAGAGTCTGGGGGGAATCAAACTAATATCGACTATAAAACTGTTAAAATCAAATGGGATGATTTTAAGAATAAAATTATCATTATTAATGATAAAGTGCTGGGTGTTTTCAATATAGAAAGGGTTTTTTAATAGTTTCATGATATTTATTTGATATAACAATATCAAATAAATTAAGTTATGGAAAATAAAAAAAATGTAAAAGACGCTGATGCTTTAAATAAGGTGTTAGATTCTATGATAGAAAATAGTCAAGATTCTGAAATGGATTGTAGTTCTGGTGTTTGCGTTATTAAGGGTGATAAAAGCCTTGTAGAACGTATTAACAAAAAAATAATAACAGAAGACGGAAGACAATTATTAATCTAATGAAAAGAAAAAAATTTGATGCTAATTTATTAAATGAAGAACTTCAAAAATTTAGATTGTTATCTGAGTATGATTTCTATCAAGAAAAGAAAGAAGGTCCTGAATATAATGAAATTGAAGAAGAAGACGCACCTAGTGATTTAGAACCAACAGATGGTATTGGCGATGAAGCTGATAATGTTGCTGCTGAATTAGGTGTTGATGCACCTTCTGGTGAATCACCAGAACAAGCACCTACAGAAGACCCTAACGCTGCACCAGCTCCAGCTCCAGCACCTGAACCACCAGTAGCCGAACCAGCTCCAGCACCTATAGAAGAACCTAATCCAGATGAAGTTGAAGTAGATGTAACAACATTAGTTAAAGGTTCTGAAGAAGCTAAAGATGCTGCTGATACAGCAAGTAAAAATAGTCAAATATTGTTGCAAAAGTTAGGTGATTTAGAAGCACGTGTAGCTAGTATGAGTGTTATATCACATAAGATTGACGATTTAGAGAAAGAAATGATAAAACGTAATCCAACACCTGTTGAAAAACTAGAAATGAGGTCTTTGGATTCTTATCCATTCAATCAAAAATTAACTGATTATTGGGCCGACAAAGAAGGTTCTTATGATGTGATGGCTAATAAGAAACCTGAACAATATGTTTTAAAACAAAGAGATGTTGATGATGGTTATGTAGAAACAGATGTTAAACGTTCATTTAATGTTAATCAGAATCCTTATGATGAGGAAGATGTTAATGGATATGAAGAAGAAAATATATAAAAAACTAAACCCCTAAATTTAGGGGTTTTTTTATGCGTTATACTTTTTTTAAAACAATACTTGCAACATCCGAAAAACAATCGTATCTTTGTACAAATTGAATAATAAAAAAACTTATTCAATTTCATCTTTATATTAATAATATTGCTTGACTTTTGCAAATAATTTGGTATATTTGTAACAATTAAAAGAAGAAAAATAATATATAAATTTAAATACGAAAAACAAAATGAGTGAAGAAAAAAATGCGTTAGCGTCAATGCTAGAACAGTACGAAAGCAACAACAAGCCTAAGTACGAAAAATCAAAAGAAAAGGTTTACGACCTTAAGAATTACTTTAATACTTTTATTAAAGAAGGTGTAAAAACCGCAACAAAAGAAATTAGAATTTTACCTACACATGATGGTACAAGTCCATTTGTTGAAATGTACGGTCACAAGATTCAAGTTGATGGTGAGTGGAAAACATTTGCATGTTTAAAACATGAAAAAGGTGAAGCTTGTCCTTTCTGTGAAGCACGTGAAGCTTTATTAGCAACAGGTAAAGATGCTGAAAAAGAATTAGCTAAAAAATATAATGCTAGATTGATGTACGTTGTTAAGGTTATTGACAGAGAACATCCAGAAGACGGTGTTAAATTTTGGAGATTTAATCATGATTACCGTAAAGAGGGTATCTTCGATAAAATTCATGGTGTGTTATCAGCATTGAAAACTAACAGAGATGTTACGAATTCTAAAACTGGCCGTGATTTAGCAATGACGATTAACAGAAACCAAAATAATGTACCTGTTGTTTCAGCTGTTGTATCATTAGATGCTTCACCTTTATCGGAAGACGAAGCACAAGTAACTGAATGGTTATCTGACACCAGAACATGGGAAGATGTTTATTCAGTAAGAACATATGATTACTTAGAAATCATTGTTAAGGGTGGTGTCCCAGCTTGGGATAAAGAAAACAAATGTTTCGTTGACAAAGCTAATTTGAAAACTGATGATGCAACTGCAAAATTAGATGATGAATTAACTATGGGTGTTGAAAACGTTAAGACTAGTCTTAAGGCAGCAGCTGAAGTTGAAACACCAGTTTCAAATGATGAAGAATCGGATGACCTTCCATTTTAATTAATGCGAATCTAAAAAGCAAAAATAGGTGAGAAATCGCCTTTTTTTGGCTCTAAAAATAACGAAAAGTAGAAATTAATTTAATTATGGCTAAAAAACCAACCAAAAATGGGAGTGATAACCCTATAGAAAAAAAACCATTTGATAACAAAGCCTTTAAAAAAGACCTAGGTTTAGGTTCTCAGATAGTAAAAGAAAAAGAGTTATCTTGGATACCGTTTAAAAAAGCCTTTCATGATGCAGTAGGTGTCCCAGGTGTTCCACGAGGATATACAACACAGTTTAGAGGATTCTCAGATGTTGGTAAATCAACAGGTATCTATGAATCATTAGCAGGTGCTCAAAAATTAGGTGATTATTGTATTATCATAGACACAGAAGGTAGTTTTAACTGGGAACACGCTAAGTTAGTAGGTTTCAAGTTTAAAGAAGTTGTAGATGAAGAAACTGGTGAAGTGTTAGATTATGATGGTAATGATTTCATGTATTTTGGTGGGCAAGATTTATTGTCTTTGTATCAAAATTATGATTATAAAGATTCAAAAATGAAAACTGAACCACAAAGGTTTATTCCAGTTGTTGAAGATGTTGCTCGTTTGATTAATGAAATTTTAGATAAACAAGCAAAAGGTGACTTTCCACATAATATTACTTTCTTGTGGGATTCAATTGGTTCTATAGGTTGTTACCAAGGAGCTGTTTCAAACACCAATAATAATCAATGGACTGCTGGTGCTTTGAAAAGAGAATTTGAATCTATTCTTAATTTCAGAATACCTGCATCAAGAAGAGAATCGTCACCTTACATCAATACATTTGTTACTGTTCAAAAAATTTGGTTAAGACCAAACGCTGTAGGACAACCAACAATCATGCATAATGGTGGTGAAGGGTTTAAATATGGTGTTAGAATGATTTTCCACATGGGTGGTAAGTCAACATCATCAGCTAAGAAATTAGACGCTGTAAACGGTGGTAAAAGCTTTAACTTTGGTGTTAGAACTGATATTGAATGTGTTAAGAACCACGTTAACGGGATTGAGAAGATGGGTAGTATTTGTTCTACACCACATGGATTTTTAAATCCAGATGAGAAAAACTCATATGTTAAAGACAACAAAGATTTCATCAATGCTAAGTTAGGAACCAACTATTCTGAATTTGAAGTAAAAGAAGAAGATTTTGGTACTGATGCGTATGAAAAAGAGTAACTAGTATTAACCCTATAAAAATGTTCATATGAACAAACGACCACCAAGAAATGGTGAAAAAAAAGAAGACCCTCAGAATACCTTATTAATTGACGGAAACGCATTATTTAAAAACGGGTATTTTGGGGCGAAGAATCAATATAACTCTGAAGGTATTCATATCGGTGGAGTTCTATCGTTCTTCACAATACTACGTAAGTTATTAACTGACGATTTATATCACAGAGTATACGTATTCTGGGATGGTAATTTTAGTGGTAAATTACGTTATAATATTTACGAGCCGTATAAGAGCAGTCGTGGAAAAGATTACATCAATGGTACCCAACCTATAGATGAATCAGAACTTCTACAAAGAAGAATCATTTGGGATTACCTAAATGAAATGTTTATTAGACAATTAAAACACGAAGTGATAGAAAGTGATGATTTTATTGCTTACTATTGTCTATCTAAAAAAAACAATGAGAAAATAACCATTGCATCATCTGATAGAGATTTTTTACAGTTGATGTCTGATGATATTAGAATATATTTCTTAGACTTAAAAGAATATGTTGATTTATCCAATTATTCTTCGTATTTTTGTTTTCACCAGAGCAATTCAGTTTTAATGAAAACTATGTTAGGTGATACTAGTGATACGATTAAAGGTATAAAAGGTTTAGGAGAATCAACTTTGGTTACAAACTTCCCAATATTAAAAGAAAGACCTGTTACGATAAATGAAATAATCGACTTGGCTAAAGTTAAACAAGAAGAAAGGTTATCGCAGAAAAAACCCAGATTAAAAGTGTTTGATAACATCATTAACTGTGTAACCGATGGTGTGCAGAAAGAGAAGCTATACGAAATCAATGAAGTATTAGTCAACCTAAGTAACCCTATGATGACTGAAGACGGCATAAGAGACTTAGAAAGCCTAATTGAGGGTAGTCTAAATAACGCTGGTAGAGAATTGAAAAATGTATTCGGCATGATGAAGCGAGATGGATTAGATATGGCGTTAGGCGAACATAGGTTTTCGGAGTTTTTAATTCCATTCAAAAAATTAATAGAAAGAGAAAATAAATTTTAATATTAAACAACAACACAATGACAACAATAACAAAAAACACATTTGACCCTAAAAAAATCGAAGAACAAAGATTTGAATTCGTATTACGAATTAACAATCACATCATCTGCCAACGTTACTTCAATATTCGTGATTTCGATGATGACCAAATAATCGGTCTTTATGAAATGAAAGATTTGATGGATAATATTTGTGGTATGAATAACGGACAATTTGGTTCTTTAGGTATCATTCCAAGATTTTTGAAAGAAAAATCAGTAGATTATTTATGGTCTAACTACAACCCTTATTTCTCTAACTCAGAGACGAATAATAAGAGTAATTCAGACAGAATTGATAACTTTCAATTCGAAATCAGAATAGATAAACGAACTGTCTCACAGTCAATCTTTTCTGGAAACGCATTCCCACCAAAAGTTCGCTATGCTGTTGATATTAAGGAGATTATACCTAATATCATAAATGAAATTAGAGAACAATTAAGTAGAAAATAATTATACAAATGGTAGCTTTAGCTACCATTTTTGTATATTTATAATAACAAGTTTTTAAAAATAAAAAATCAATGGCAAAAATAAATAGAGATAATTTGGAGTATATAGGTTTTGATTACCAAGCAAGATTTATTGCTCAGATATTAACTGATTCTAAGTTTGCAAATTCGATAATTGATATAGTTGACCCAAATTATTTTCATGACCCATATTTCAGAGTAATAGCAGCTGTTATAAAAGATGCTAAATTAAAAGACGATATTATTCCAGATATGGGTAGTATTGAATTTCGATTATTGGATGATGTTAAGGATGATATTCAACGTAAGTTTGTAATCAAACAATTAGAAAAAGTAAAAGAAGCTAGTCTATATGACTCTTTTAAGGTACAAGATATCGCAATGCGATTCTGTAAACAACAAGAATTAAAAAAATCAATTAAAGAAATCACTAAGATTATCGACAATGGTGATAACTATGAAGAGTGTGAAGCAATTTTAAAGAAAGCTTTATCACACGGTGATACTAAGGATGATGGTTCAGATGTTTTCACTAATATTAAGGATGTATTGGCTGAAGATTTTAGAAAACCAATACGTACTGGTATTAATGGTTTAGATGACTATATGAATGGTGGGTTATCTAAGGGTGAATTAGCTGTTATATTAGCTCCGTTTGGTGTTGGTAAAACAACTATGATAACAAAGATAGCTAATACTGCTATGAATGATGGTTTAAATGTTCTTCAAATATTTTTTGAAGATACATCTAAGATTATTCAAAGAAAACACTTAGCTTGTTGGTCGAATATAGAGTTAAACGATTTATCTGCTCACGAGGCTGAAGTAATGGCGATTTGTGAAGAGAAGATGCTTGGTAAAGGTAAGTTGAAGTTGAAGAAGTTTAGTAGTGGTGAAACTACAATACCGATGATACGTACATATATTAGAAGACAAATAGCTGAAGGTTTCAAACCTGATATCGTTTTATTAGACTATATTGATTGTATTTTACCTTCTAAACATTACGATGATGTGAATGTTGGTGAAGGTGCTATCATGAGACAATTCGAAACCATGTTATCTGAATTTGATATGGCAGGTTGGACAGCTGTTCAAGGTAATAGAAGCTCCATCAAGGCTAATGTAGTTGAAGCAGACCAAATGGGTGGGTCAATTAAAAAAGGTCAAATAGGTCACTTCATAGTTTCAATTGCTAAGAACCTAGACCAAAAAGAAAATGGTACGGCAACTATGGCTATTCTTAAATCACGTTTCGGTAAGGATGGTATTATCTTCGAAGATATCACATTTGATAACGCTAAGATACAAATTGATATGGGTTTCAGTAAGGGTGGTAGAACTCAAAGTGAGTTTAAAATGGATACCAAAGCATCAGACCAAGCTAGGGTAATTGATGCTATGAATGCTTTAAAAACTAGAAAAGAACTTCTGACTGGAAATGTAGTTTCAGCAGAAGCAAATCAAATAATTAATTAAACAAAAATAACAATGAGTAAAGGAAAAGAATTACTAAAAAATTTAAAATTCTATGATTCGTATAGTAAGTATATTGAATCAATTGAGCGCAAAGAGACTTGGGAAGAGTCTGTTAATGATGTGATGTCGCTACACTATAATAAGTTCAAAGATAATGAACTTTTAAGACCGTATTTAGATAGAGCAACTATGTTGTATCAAGATTCTAGGGTGTTGGCATCACAAAGAAGTCTTCAGTATCGTGAAGCACAAATAACAAAACACAATGCAAGGTTATTCAATTGTGCATCAACATACATTGATAGACCTGAAGTATTCAGAGAGGTATTATATGTATTACTTTGTGGTTGTGGTATGGGTTATTCTGTAGAACAACGTTTTATCAATAAATTACCAAGCTTAAAAGCTAGACAAAATGAAACAATAACACATGTTGTTGAAGATTCAATAGAAGGTTGGGCTATTGCACTTGATATGTTAATGATGTCATTTTTTAATGGTACAGAACAAGTAAGATTCGATGGTAGTAATGTAAGAGAAGAAGGTGCTTTTATTTCTGGTGGTTTTAAAGCTCCTGGATATGAGCCACTTAAGAAAAGTCTTGAATTGATTGAAAAATTATTGCAAGATAAGGTTAATAAAGGTAGTGATAAATTAACTTCTTTAGATTGCCATGAAATTATTTGTATTTCGTCTGATGCAGTATTAAGTGCTGGTGTTCGTAGAAGTGCTTTGATTTGTCTTTTTGATAAAGATGATATGTTAATGTTGACATGTAAAACTGGTGATTGGTTTTACAAAAAACCACACTTAGCAAGAGCAAATAACACGGTTAAATTAGTTTTGGGTGATTTCACAAAAGAAGAATTTGACAACCTAAAAACATCTATTAAAGAATTTGGAGAGCCAGGCGTAGCAATAGTTAAAGACATTGATTTTACAACAAATCCATGTTTTGAAATTGGTTTTATTCCTGTAAATCCAAGAACTGGTAAATCATGTATTTCTTTCTGTAATTTAACTGAGATTAATGGTGGTGAGTGTAATACTGAGAAAAAGTTTTATGAAGCATGTGAAGCAGCTTCAATAATCGGGACCCTTCAAGCATCATATACACATATGCCATTTTTAGGTCAAGATACTGAAGAATTGATAAGACATGAAGCGTTAATTGGTGTTTCGATTACAGGTATCATGGATAATCCAAAAATATTATTGAATCCAGAAATACTTAGAAAAGGTGCTGAAATTGTTAAAGCAATAAATGAAGAAATAGCTAATATCATTGGTATTAACCCTGCTGCTAGAACAACGGCAATTAAACCATCTGGGAATGCTAGTGTATTATTAAAAACATCTTCTGGTATTCATCCAGCGCATTCTAAAAAATACTTTAGAATCATGCAAATGAATAAGGGTACTGAAATGGCGAAAATTCTTGAAGAAAATAACCCAGTATTGTTAGAAAATTCTGTGTGGAATGCGAATGGTAAAGATTGGGCTGTATTTATTCCGATTGAAGAAAAAGAAGATTCAATCACCAAGGATGAAATTTCAGATATTGAATTCTGTGAGCATATTAAAACCGTTTATCAAAATTGGATATTACCAGGAACTAATCTAGATAGAGGTTATTCTAAACGAGTTACACACAACGTGTCAAACACTATAACTATTGAAAATTGGGATACAGTATTTGATTTTATATATGATAATAAAGAATCTTTCTGTGGTCTCTCAATGTTACCAGCAACTGGTGATAAGGTATTTAAACAAGCTCCATTTACAAAGGTTTTGAGTTTTGATGAGTTAGTAACTGAATATGGTGATAGCGTTATTTTTGCATCTGGTTTGATAATTGATGCTTTACATGCTTTTGATGATGATTTATGGGATGCGTGTGAGGCTGTTAAAAATAAAGAGTTTCCTTTAAATGGTGATAGATTTGCTGTCTTGATTAAAAAAGATATTGTAAGAAGAATTAAGAAATTCAGTAAAAACTTCCATAAGAACAATATAAATGTAACTATTTCATGTTTAAAAGATGTTCATTTATTCCATAAATGGAAAACGATTAACAGAGAATTTAAAAATATTGATTTCAATACAGTTAATTTAAAACCTAGTTACACAAATGTGAATGAAATGGGTGGGGTAGCTTGTAGTGGCCCAGATGGAACTTGTGAGATAACATATATTTAAAATATCATATTAAAAGGGTCTAACTAGACCCTTTTTTTATTTAATAAGGACCCATATGGGTCCTTTTTTATTTGAAGGTTTACTTAAAAAAATAGTTCGTTATTATATTTATCTAAAAACTAACATGGCAAACGGAAAATACATTAATATAAACTATCCTTTCAATAATAGTCCCAAAGGGTTTTTTATTGACCTGACAACAACAGATGCTGAAGCTATAAAAGCCGACCTTATGCATTTAATTTTGACTAGAAAAAAGCAAAGACTTTATAAACCAGACTTTGGTACTGATTTATTACGTTTTATCTTCCAACCAGAAGATGGTATTACCCTTAGTCAAATTAAAGACGAAATAACTACAGTTGTAAAAAAATATTTACCAAATTTACAAGTTAATAATGTTAGTGTTGAAGAATCAATCGAAAGCGAACACGCTGCTGTAGTAAGAATAGACTATACAATAACAGATGATGTATTCACAACATCAGATTTTATAATAATAAACATTTAATAATTAAAAATACGATTTATGGCTAATAACGGTATATCATACACTAGTAGAACATTTGCAGATATAAGAACTGACTTAGTAAACATGGCTAGGCAATATTATCCTGACATATTTAACGATTTTAACGATGCATCAGTTGGTATGATGCTTTTGGAGCTTAATGCAGCTGTTGGTGATATGTTATCATTAAATACTGATAGAATGTTCCAAGAAACCCAAATTGATTACGCACAAGAAAGAAAATCTGTGTTATCAATGGCAAGAACTTTTGGTTTAAAGGTCCCAGGAAAACGACCAAGCATAACAATAGTGGATTTTTCAGTAACTGTACCTGTTTTTGGTGATACATTTGATATTTCATATTGTCCAATCATTAGGATGGGGTCTCAAGTCAGCGGTGCTGGTAAGATATTTGAAACAATGAATGATATTGATTTTTCTAGTCCGTTTACCATAGGTGGTATTCCAAATAGAATAATCATACCCAACTTCAATTCAAATAATATCTTAATTAATTATACTCTTGTAAAAAGAGAAATCGTTATTAATGGATTTACCAAGATTTTCAAAAGAGTTATGACAAGTACAGATGTTGTACCATTTTTAGAGGTAGTACTTCCAGATACTAATGTATTATCAATAAATTCTGTTATATCGTTACAAGGCACAAATTATACCAAAGACCCAACACTTGACCAATTCTTGGACCCAACTAATATGTGGTATGAAATGAGTGCTTTAGCAGAGAGTGAAGTCTTTATAGAAGATACAACTAAAAATAGCGATAACGCTGGTATTCGTCCAGGAAAATGGATAACTACAACAAAAAAATTTATCAGTGAATACACTGATTTAGGTTTCACTAAAATAACATTTGGTAGCGGAAGTCAAGATGTTAGTAGCTTAACTAATTTTAGTACTAATACAGCTTTAGTAAATCAAATTGGTGATTTCATAAATAATATGTCTTTGGGTGAAACACCTACTTCAAATACTACTATGTTTATTAAATATAGAGTTGGTGGTGGGTCTGATACGAATGTAGGTACAAATGTATTAACCAGTATTGGTCTTGTAAATATGATAGTGAATGGTTCCAATCAAACTTTGAATAATTCAGTTAAAAATTCATTAAAGGTAAATAATGCGTTTCCAGCGTTAGGTGGAAGAGACGAACCAAGTGTAGAAGAAATTAGAAACTTAGTAAGATATAATTTTGCGTCACAAAATAGAGCTGTAACAATAAAAGATTATATGACTAGAATTGGTTTAATGTCTGGTGAGTTTGGTGTTCCTTTTAGAAGTGGTGTTTTTGAAGAACAAAATAAGATTAAGGTTTACATATTAGGGTTAGATAGCAGCGGTAAATTGACCAATACATCAACAAGTACTTTAATTGATAACATATCGACCTATCTAGCAGACTATAGAATGTTAAATGATTATGTTGAAGTAGGAAATGGTAGAATTATTAATTTATCTTTTGAAATTGATGTGTTTGCTGATAAAAAAATACCTCAGTCACAAATCATTAGTCAAATCATTACCAATGTACAAAACCACGTTGATATTAGCAAGTATCAAATGGGTGAAAACATTTATTTATCACCTTTGATTGAAACAATTAATAATGTTGGTGGTGTAACTAATGTTATCGACCTTAGAGTTTATAATAAAGTCGGTGAAGGGTTATATAGTGTAAACGAAATATCACAACCATATATTGATACTACAACAAGACAAATTGATATCTCTGGTGATTATACTATTTTTGGAGACCCAATTAGTATGTTTGAGTGCCGTTTACCTGAAATAGATATTCGTGTTAGGGTTAAGAATTAAGGCTTATAAGGGTTTCCTTATAGGTGAGTTAGATTATATTTAAGTAAAAAATAATATGAGCGATTGTAATTGTAAAAATAAGAGCATTGATGAAATGCTTGATGAGAATGGAGAACAAATTTCTCGTTCTTCAAATAGTGAGACTATAATAAAATATTCATTAAAAATATTAGCTTTTTTGTTTATGTTGGTTTTATTACCGCTAATTAATTTAGCCATTATATGGTATATTTTTAATATGTTTGTTTTAAACAAAAATATAGATGTCAAACCAATATTAACATTTTTAGGAAAGAAATTTCAAGAAAAAGATGAACCAGAAGATGATGATATCGAATATGATAAATTAACTGAAGATGATGTTATTTTATTGGATGTGCAAGAAATAACAAATGAGTAAAATATAGAGATGTCTAATACAATAAGAATTAATACTACACCAAATGGTAGTGACAAGTATTTAAAGGTTAATATAGAACAAGATTTTGATTTTATTGAAATACTATCGTTAAGATTATCTCAAGAGGATGCTTATAGAAATTTTTGTTCAGATTACGGAGCTGTTGTTGGTAGGGTTATCATTAATAGTGGTTTTGGCGTTCCAAACGCTAAAGTTAGTATATTCATACCTATTGATGATATTGATAAGTCTAACCCACTAATAAAGGGTTTATACCCATATGAAATCATTACCGATAGAAACAATGATGGGGTGAGATATAATTTATTACCTAAAGAACCAGAAACAAATAATGAATGTTTCACACCTATAGGTACCTTTCCAACTAAACGAGAAGTCTTGGACAACGAGACTATGCTTGGAATATACAACAAATATTATAAATTTACAACGACAACTAATCATGCTGGAGATTTTATGATATTTGGTGTACCATTGGGTAATTATACTGTTCATGTTGATGCGGATATTTCAGATATAGGTCAAGCATCTCAAAGACCATACGACTTAATAAGACAAGGTGCGCCAAATAATTTATTTGATAGTTCAACAAAGTTTAAAAATGGTACAAATTTAGATAAATTACCACAAGTTAAAACAGGTAATGTTGGTGTAACAATTTCGCCTTTCTGGGGTGATGTTGATAATTGTCAAATAGGGATTACAAGAGTTGATTTTGATTTAAATTATAACTTGGTACCAGCTGCTATTTTTATGGGTAGTATTTTTGGTGACCAAGATAAAAATAGTATTAACAAACATTGTAGACCAAGAAGAGCATTAGGTAGTTTATGTGAACAAATAACTACAACAGGTACAATAGAAATGATTCGTGAAACACTTGATGGTACAATAGAGTCATTCGATGTAGATGGAGGTCAATTAATTGATGATGATGGAACATGGGCTTATCAAATACCTATGAATTTAGATTATGTTACTACAGCTGAAGATGGTTCGTTAATCCCATCAAATGATTCTAATGTAGGGATACCAACTAGAGCAAATGTTAGATTTAGAATTGGTATGGATGAGGATGGTTCAGAAGGTAGACTTAGAAGAAGAGCAAAATACTTGGTCCCTAATAATCCAAAAACATATAATGAAATTGATTACAATTTTGATGAAACCACCAAGGATAGTAGTTTTAGAAATTTATATTGGAATAAAATTTATTCGGTTTCTAATTTCATAGCTAGATATCAAAAGGGAGATTTTGTTAGTAATAGAAGCATGACAGCTATAAAAGATGTTGATGATTGTGCTGGTGATAAAACACCTTTTCCATACAATAGAGTTAATACAACGCTGAACCCAATATTTTTTATAATATGTTTAGTCATTAAAATAACAGCGTTATTGATATGGCTTATGAACTCAATACTTTTACCAATATTAAATGGCATAATACTAGCAATAAATTCAACTATTATTGTTGTAATAAATGCTATTATAGCTTTTTTAGATTTTCTTGGTTTTAGTCGAAGTCCAATAGATGATTTGGCTTATGTCCCATGTGTTAGTGTTGCATGTCCTAATGATTCTGGTAGTATGTATGCCCCAGGCTGTCGTGGTAGTTCTAAAGGGTTTGAAGTGCTAAGAGATGCTGGTCATCCTCCGACATA
>Ga0181339_1000110_pt1 | contig 25088 bp, 39 predicted proteins | sample Sp13VDMM110DD_FD_130101 | JGI IMG/M metagenome (GOLD analysis project Ga0181339, IMG submission 130101) | Freshwater viral communities from Lake Michigan, USA - Sp13.VD.MM110.D.D | ecosystem: Environmental > Aquatic > Freshwater > Lake | place: USA: Michigan | collected 2013-04-23 | reverse complement strand
CACGCGCGGACCAAACTGCCCAGCCCGCGAAACACCGCACGACAAAGCCGCCCGCCACTTCTGGGAGCCGAACCAGGCGCTGCACATCGAAGCCTACACCGGCCCGAGCAGGCTGCACCGTGTGCTGGATTGGGTTGGCAACCAGTGGGACGAACTCAACGAGCTGGGCAAGATTTGCGCCGTTGTTTGTGGCGTGGCGCTTTGTTTTGTGGCGGCTGTTGCTGCTGTGGAGGCGATGACATGAGCGCCGACCGCGAACTGCTTGAGCTGGCGGCTAAGGCTGCGGGGATTGTCGTTCTTCGCAGCAGATTGAATGACCCCGCCTGTCAGGACATGCTTATCAACGACAGCGTCCGCAACCCGCACCAAATATCCGGCCAGTGGAACCCGCTCACCGATGACGGCGACGCGCTGCGGCTGGCTGTGAAGCTCCATTTGCACATCCACGTGGACAACGGGTATGGGACCGCCGTGCGGCGACCCGACCAAATATGGCATGCATGTGAAGCGCACAAATACGGTGGCCTTGAAGCCGCCACCCGCCGCGCCATAGTCCGCGCCGCTGCTGAAATCGGAAAGGTAATGCCATGAACGCCGTCCTACGCATAGAAGCAGCAAACGAGAGTTTCCGACGCCTTGAAACCTTCCCGCTGGCCTGCTTTCTGGAAGAGCGCATTTTCGAAATGGCTGTTGACCAGTACGCCACACCGGAGCGCATGGCGTGCTGGATTGAATCGGCCAGCACGGAGCGCGAGCCGTCTAAGTATTTCGGAGAAATCAGCACCGATGATGTTGCGTCACTTCTGTTCGGCACAGCGGCGAATCAGGAGCAGCGCGAACAGGCGGCGATCCTATTGCGCAATCGGTTTGTTGAGGAACACATGGAAGAGATTCGGCAAGTTGCCGCTAACCAAGGAAGAACATGAACGCAGTACTGAAAGATCCGATGACGCTAGAAGTGATTGAAAACTCGCCCGAGACTAGCCGCGAGGTGCGCAGCTTGCCGCAAGCAACGCCCTCCATGCTTTTGCAGATGGCCGTGGAGCAAGGGGCAGACCTTGACCGTCTGGAGCGCCTGATGGCCCTGCAAGAACGCTGGGAGGCCACCGAAGCCCGCAAGGCATACGATGCCGCGTTTGCCGCCTTCAAGGCCGAGGCCGTCCAGATCGTTCGGAACAAAGACGTTACAGCCGGCCCTCTGAGCGGGAAAAGCTACGCCGAATTGTTCTCGGTGGTGAACGCCGTCACCCCGGCCCTTTCCCGGCAAGGCCTTAGCTCATCCTGGAAGATTACCAAGGATGAGTCTCAGTGGCTGGAAGTGACTTGCACCCTGCGTCACATCGGCGGGCATTCTGAATCCGTTTCCATGGGCGGGCCACCTGACACGGGAGGCGCGAAGAACGCCATTCAGGCCCGCGCCAGCACAGTTTCCTACCTTGAGCGCTACACCCTAAAAGCCATCACTGGCGTGGCTGAGGGGGGCGAGGATGATGACGGCGGGAAAGGTGCTGACAGCAAAGAGGCCCCAGCGCTGCAAGCTGGCCGCGATGCGGCTATGCAGGGAATGAAGGCGTTAACGGCGTGGTGGGGCGGCTTGACTGCCAAGCAGCGCAACGAGATGGGCAAGGAATTCGCGGCCATGCGCAAAGCGGCACAGATTGCAGACGGAGCCGGTCATGAGTGAGATTCTGTTTCGCTGTTCGTCTATCGGCAAGCTTATGACGGAACCCAAAACCAAGGCTGAAGGCCCGCTGTCTGTCGGCGCAAAGACCTACATCCGGCAACTGGCTGCGCAGGAGATTTTCGGGGTGGATTTCGAGGTTTCCAGCAAGCAAATGGAAAAGGGGGTTCTGGTAGAGCCTGAATCCATCGCCCTGATCAACCGCGTGCGCGGACTGTCGTTGTCAAAGAACACCGAGCGCAAGGCCAACGGATTTATTACTGGCGAATGCGATCTTTTCGACTCCGACCGCAAGCGCGGACATGACGCTAAATCCTCATGGTCTGCCGCCACGTTCCCCATCCTGCCTATTGACTGTGAAGACAAGCTCTACGAGTGGCAGATGCGCGGATATATGGCCTTGTGGGATGCCGACGAGTGGGAGGTGAATTACTGCCTTGTCAACACGCCAGAACACCTGATCGGGTTTGAGCCTGTCTCGATGCACTTCTTTGACCACATTCCGGAGCACCAGCGCCTGACAACTTGGCTGGTGAAGCGCGAAGCCGACAAAGAGGCCGCGATTTTCGAGAAGGTCAAACAGGCGCGCGAGTACTTTTTGCAGGTCGTGACCGACTTCGACAAGGAACACCGGCTCGAAATCTTCGCGCCTATGGAAGAACTAGAAACCGTTTAACTCAGAAAGTCACCATGGGTCGAAATTTCGCTCTTACTATGAATCGAGTCCGTGAGTCGGCGGCTTTGTATGAATCCGGACTCTCGCTGACCGCCATTTCTGTACAAATGGGCGTGAGCGTTGGTGCAGTTGCCAATGCTCTAAGGATGTATGGCTCGCGCATTCGTGGCAACACCGAACTTCACTCAGCCAGGGAGGTGACGATTGAAGACATTAAGGCGCGCTGTGAGGTTGACGAAAAAACCGAGTGCTGGAATTGGAAAGGATGTGTCCAGGATAACGGGTACGGTCGCATCACAGTGAAGCGCAAGACGCAGTACACGCACCGGCTCGCTTATCAGCTGGCTACAGGGAAGCCGCTCGGCAAGAAACTTATCCGACACGACTGCGACAACAGAATTTGTTGCAACCCGGATCACCTACTACAAGGCACACACAAAGACAATAGCCGCGATGCTGTTGAGCGCGGGCGTGTTTCTCGTGGCATCAAGCATTCTTTGGCTGTTACTCCAGGTATTCGCAGGCAGGCAAAGCTGAGCATTGAAATAGCCAGACAGATCCGCGCCAGACATGCCGATGGCGAACGAACAGACGTTCTCGCCAAGGAATACCAAACCGACAAGTCAAACATCTGTTTGATCGTGAGAAATGACGCATGGCGAGAAGCATCGACCATGCCGCAGTAACCACAAAGGAGTTTTGTATGAACCACAGACAACATCAGGAGGCTCTTGCGGCAAAGAGAGGCCAATCCGCCCCGCTGGACGATGACCTCATGCAATTACTGGAGTGCATCAACAGCGACCAAGTAAGCGCATCGCAGCTTGTGCAGCACTACGAAGCGGGCGAGATTCAAACTAACCAGGGAGCCAGTGATGGACGCAATACGGAAAATTGAGTTTGTACCGTACTGCACGCTTTATGCAGTCACGGGCAACATCGGCGATGCCAATACGCTACTGGTGCCACGTAACGAGCTAGCCGCGAGGGAGGCTGAGATTGCGAATCAGGCGCTTAACTATGTCTCGCTGTTTGGCGAGCTGCAGAACGCTATGGCTGATAACGCACGGATGCAGGCTGCGCTGGAAAAAATCGCTGACGATGATAACTATGGCGAGGACGGTTGCTGGAATGCAGAAAGTTATCCGGACGAAATCGCTGAAGCCGCCCTCACCAAACAACCACCGAAGGACTGATATGACACAAACAACAAGCCAGGTAGAGGCGGCAGAGCGCGAGAAGTTTGAAGCGTGGTGGCGCGGGCGCGATCCATTGGACTGCAATCTTGACAGACGTGAAGACGGCAGCTACCTGTTTGGGCGAACGCAGTCCGTGTGGCAGGCATGGCTTGCTCGCGCCGCTATTGCCAGCCAGCAGGAGGTGGCGGCACCTGTCGGGGAGGCTGAAATTGAGCAGGCGGCACGCATGGCGTTCCATCCAGACCTTGATTGGAGCAACGACGGCAACCTGTTTGCAAGCGCCGTGCAGCGCACCTATTTCCACTTGGGCGCAAAGTGGGCTCTCGCCGCCGCCCGTGTGCCGGTTGCTTCGCCTGCGGTTTCCGACGAGGAAGCGGACGCTCTGGCGAACCTCTGCTACACGTCGCTTCTGGCTACCGGTTACAACGGCGGCATGGGTGGGTTGACGTGGGACCGCGCTCTTGTCCGCATGGCTGTGCTGAGAACCGCCACCCCTCCCGTTGGTGCTGGTGGGGCGGGGGTGATGGATGCGCGACCGGATTCAGTTCATTCTGACAGTGGCGAATGTGACCGCGTGCAAGGGCCGGGGCCAACTGATACGGAGCTGTTGGATTGGTTGGAGCGGCACTTTACCGACATCAGCGGAAACTACGAAAACGACACTGGCGGCGTCACGTCGTTTTACATTGATTGCGAGCTAGACGGCAGCGACCTTATCAGATCAACCATCCGCGCCGCCATTCTCGCCAAGGGCGGTGACCGGGGGGAGGGGAAATGAAAACAGCAGCAAAAGCAGCCGCCGAGGCCCACACCAACCTGAACATTTTTGCAGCCGTCATGTCACTGATGGAAGGCGGCCACGTTTACGGACCGGACGCCGGATCAGCGTCTGTTACCGCCAGAAAAATCATCCAGCTTTGCAAGGCCGAGCAACAGAAACAGCTCGTGATTTATGACAAAAACATCGCAGCATTGAAAGGCAACCCATGACCACAAACACTGATGTGGCGATGCCTGAGCTGCCCGAGCCTGAGTCTTATCGTCGCGAGTGGGACGGTGACGAAAGCGATTTAGGAAGCTATGTCCACGCCGACAGCAAAGACGAACTGGACAACCTCCCGTGGGAGCCGCTCTACACCGCCGACCAGATGCGCGACTACGCCCGCGTCGCAATCGCCGACCTGCAGCAAAAGCTGGATGACATGACCGCCGACTACCTGCGGCGGCATCGGGAGGTGTGCGAACTGAAATACGGGAGCGCCGCAATCCAGCAAGCCGCTGTACCCAAAACCGAGGATCTGCGCGAGCTTCTGGCAAAAGCACCAAGGCTGCACGCCATGTTGACAATGGGCGGCTGCCCGTCTTGTGGCTCAAAGGATTGCATTGCACTGAGCTGCCAGCTCGAACCGCCAAAACAGCAGCCGGTTCATTTGGGCGGGGGTGAATGTGGCGGGGTGCCGCTGACCTCTGACAGGATCAAGAAGATTCACGCGGAATACGCTAATGCCAATGCACACGGCGGGCTGGCGTGGCATGACTTCGCCAGAGCAATCGAGCGCGCCCACGGAATCACTGCTGGGCAAGGGATGGAGGGAGGGGTATGAGAGCCGGAATTTTTGGGATTGTTGTTGGCCTTGGGTTGATGGTGTGGGGATACTTTCAGCCATACGACGACACGGACACCCCACCAACCCGGAGCGGCATTGTCCCGATCACTGATGCTTTGACCGGGTGCCAATACCTCCGCACGCCGTGGCCCAGCAGCTTGACGCCGCGAATGGGGGAGGACGGAAAACAGATATGCAAGCGCGCCGCCGCTCAAACCAAGGGGCCGACATGAGCGACACACCAAAAACAGGCTGGCCGCCCGGTCTACTGCAGGACGATTCAAAGCAGCTCAGCAAGTGGCTTGCATCACGGCCTGATGCGCGGCGGATTGTGCGGCTGGTTGCGGCTGAGATTGTGAAGGCGCAGTCCGGGAAAGGTGCGACATGAGCGACCTTTTCTTAGAACCTGACGAAATCGCCAAGCTGACCGGCATCCGCGGCGGCCACAAAGGGAAAACCCGCGAAGCGCGCCAGATCGCCATTTTGAAGGCCCAAAAGGTGCCGTTTTACGTCAACGCTGCGGGGCGGCCCATTGTTGCCCGTGCGGTGATCGAAGGTGGCAAAGCAGAACCGCGGGCCGTGGCATCATGGGAGCCGGGGGTAATGGCGCATGGTTAAAGGGGCAATGCAGAACTTTCGCGCACGGCTACAGAAGTCCGGGCGCACGTTCTACTATTTCGACGCTGGGGGCAAGCCGCGGCGCGAGATCCCCTTGGGCGACGATTACATTTTGGCGGTCCGCAAGTGGTCCGAACTGATGGCCCTGCCCGCGGCTGCTGGCCCGGTTGTCACCATGATCGCCCTGATTGAGAAATACGAAGCCGAAGAACTCCCCAAGCTGGCAACCAGCACGCAGGCCACTTACCGCTCAGACCTCAAGCACTTGCGGGAGTTTTTCAGCGACCCGGAGCCGGCACCGCTGGACGCCATCAAGCCGAGTCATATCAAAAAGCTGCTCAAGTGGAAGAAAAGCCAGCCGACCACGGCGAACCGCTTGAAGCGCCTGACCAGCACGATATTCAATTTTGGCCGCGGCGAAGGCTATACCGACAACGAAAACCCCTGCAAGGGAGTTATCGGGTTTGGGCTGGAAACCCGGGATGTGGACATTGGGGAAGAGGTTTTTCAGGCCGTATGGGATGCCGCGGACCAGCCGACCCGGGACGCCATGGATCTTGCCGAGGCCACCGGCCAGCGCCCGGGCGACACCTTGCGGATGACAGAACAGCACGTCAAGGACGGGCTTTTGTCGGTCAAGCAGGGCAAGGGCAATAAGAAGCGCCGGATTGTCATCGAGGGGCGGTTAGCCGCGGTGATTGAGCGCGTGAAGGAGCGCAAGCGGGCTTACAAGGTCTGGTCGTCGTCCCTGGTGGTGAATTCCCGCGGGATGCCGCTGACTAAGTGGGTGTTGCGGGATGGGTTCACCGCGGCGAGGAAAGCAGCTGCGGCTAAAGCGCTGGACGCGGGCAACAAGGAGCTTGCCGCGGAGATTGAAGGGATGTGGTTCTATGACCTGCGGGCGAAAGCCGCGGACGATACAGCCGAGGACCGCGGGGAACAGGCCGCGGCTGACCTGCTGGGGCATTCAAGCGTCAGCACCACCCAGCGCCACTATTTGCGCCGCGGCAAGATCGTGAAGCCGTCCAAATGACGCTCCGCAATCGTCAATCGACTTACGGCGACATGCGGCCTAGAATACTGTTTAAAGCATCAGGTTTGCGGAGCGCGAATCAGGCTGCAGCCCGCGTGAATATTGAGTTTCTAGGTCAGCTTAGAAGGCTGATGCTCTATCCAACTGAGCTACGGGCAGTGCGTGTTTTTGCGGTAGTGCCTGCTAACAATTTGCGGAGCGCTCCGCATTGTCAGAAAGCGCATTCTTATTATCGCAGGGAATATGCCGTGGCAATTCCAAAGTTTTTAAGGAGTGAGTGATGAAGGTAAAAGAGCTGATCGCGATTCTTTCGGACATGCCGCCGACTGCTGATGTGGTCATCATGGATGCCGACGAGGGCAATCTATTGGGCGACCCAACTGTTACTTATGACGGAACGGAAAACCAGTGCGTTATCGAGTCTGATTACGACCGGCGCCTGTGACCCCCGCCCTACTCCTAGCCCTCTGCCTATCCCTAACCTCTAAGGAGTGAATCATGTTTTCGATACCAACTGGACAGTCAGACAGCATCGAGCATCTGAAAATTTCAGAGTTGACCGTAGCTCAATTTCGGAAAGTTATGCAGGAGTGCTTGGATACCAACAGGCGCGCCCCATGGGATAGGGAAATGGCGATGCGCCAAGCTATGGGCATCCGTGAAGCCGGTAGGCCTGTGTGGTAAACCAGCTTGCAATTTTGGTCTTCTGCCTATCCCTGCCAGCAATTAAGGATCAATGATGGATGATGAACCGTGGGATTTCTGGAATTCTGTTGGCCTAACCTGCGCCGGCTATAGCTCAGCGAATGATGCTGATCTGATCAACGTCTTTATTGAGTCGGGCACGGAGGGGCGCTGGTTCCAAGACATTGCGCAAAAGCTTGGTCTACAAGAATCCTATGTGGCTCTATTGCAAGAAATCTTGTGTAGCGCGGACTTTTGCGAGTATGGAACAAGTCCGCGAGGCGCTTGGGCAATTCATGACAAGTACGAGGAAAATGTGAAAAACCTCATGGTTTGGTACTTGGAGAAATGGGAGCAAGAATTCGCCGCCCTGCCAACCCAATGAAAGCCGCCCTGTTCGCCGCACTCCTACTCTGCCTGCCGGCAATGGCCGGACAGCGATCAGCGGCTGAGGTGATGGCTTTCAAGCGCGAGAATCCTTGCCCTGCGACTGGTCTGCGGTACGGTAGCTGCCCTGGCTGGGAAATTGACCACGTAACCGCCCTGTGCGCCTATGGCCGCGATCACAGGTCGAACATGCAGTGGTTGACTATCCAAGAACACCGCTGGAAAACGCGAACGGACATTAGGGTCTGCCGGCAGTTGCGGAAAGAAACCAAGCCACAGGTAAACTATCAACCATGAACTGCTACCTCTGCCAATGTTCCTCGTTCTCAACACGTCCAGGCGCGGTTAGGGATGCCCCAGACCTGAAAATACTGGAATGCAACGACTGCGGGCTGGTGTTTTTGAGCTCTATCGACCATATACGCACCGGGTTTTATGAAGAATCCGGGATGCACGGATCAGCCCCGCAATCAATGGACGATTGGCTCAAGGAAACCGCCCAAGACGACGCGCGCCGATTTAACGCGCTGGAGCGTACGTTGGTTGACAAAAAGGTGTTGGATTTTGGGTGTGGCGCTGGCGGGTTTCTCAGCATGGCAAAGCGAGTCGCAGCGTCTGCAAAAGGTATCGAGTTGGAGGACCGGGCGCGTGAGCATTGGAGCGGCCAAATTGAGATCCACCATGATATTGAATCGGCAGGCGGCGGGTTTGACGTGGTGACGGCTTTTCATGTTGTCGAACACTTGCCGGACCCGGTAGCCGTTCTCAAGAGACTAGGCGCGCAATTGGCTCCGGACGGTCGCCTTATTGTCGAAGTGCCAAGCTCAGCAGACGCCTTGTTGACGCTGTACGAATCGGCCAGTTTCCAGAAGTTCACCTACTGGAGCCAGCATCTGTACCTATTCAACGAGGACACCTTGCGCCGGGTGTGTGAAATGGCTGGACTGCGCGTCATTAAAATTGAACAATTCCAGCGTTATCCACTATCGAATCATCTTCACTGGCTGAGCAAAAATGCCCCGGGCGGTCATGAAAAATGGGCCTTTTTGGATGGCCCAGAATTGGACGCGGCTTATTCAAAATCCCTCGCGGCACAAGGAAAATGTGACACTCTAATTGCTCATCTTGAGGCGACGGGGTGGTTAAAACACGCCAGATCGGTAAATTAGTCACAGATTGACACACTCGAAAGTGATAGCCTGAATCCATAACAAGGAGAAAGTTATGGAGATCGGCTTGATCGCGCTGGGTGCGCTTTTGGGATTGGCGTTTATAGCCGGGGGCGCGGCGGCCTATTGGTGGTGGGTGGGGAGGAAGAAGACTTAGCCCTTCACTGGCATAGAGTTGTTCGGGTCGGCCTGCGCTTTGCCACGAAACCAGCTAGCCACACCAAGCACGGCGCCTATTGACATCCAGGCTTCAGTCGGAACCGTCGGAACGGGCAGTTTAAGCAGCGGCAAGACAAAGTAAACCCCGAAAAACGTGACGCCAAAGACGAAGCCGCAAAAGGGGCGCCAGCTATAAGACGGCCAGTGTTCGGCAGTGGTTTCGGCCTGCATAGTCTTGTTGATGTCGGCGGCGTTCTGCACTGCCAGGCGCTCCAGATCAATACCGGCGTCGATTGCGTGTTTGCGCAATTCAGCGTCGATTTCGGCAAGCTTGATCCGCCCTTCTGGCGTGCCGGTCAGACCTCTTAGTGTGTCGGTGACGGCTTCGACTGTTTCGGCTGGAGCACCCAGCTTGTCGGCCAATAGTTTGACGGCGAAGCCAGCCAACGGCCCGCCAAGCATGGTTGCAGCGGTTGGAGCGATTGCTTTGAGCCAGTCCATCATGCTTCCTTTTTGAATGACGCATAGGCCGAAGCCATCTTGTCGTCGTACTTGTTTTCCGCGTAGCCGGGGCCGTTGTAGCCGCGTGCAAAATTGGCCCAATCTTTCCGACGAAGGGATGGCGCCAAGCCGTTTTTCAGGACGAACATCACAAAGGCCATCAGGTGTTCACGCTCCCCGGCATACATGGCATTGACAAACGCCTGAATGCTGGAAAACCCGACACTTTCATGGTTGAAGCCCATGATCTGAAACTTGCCCCACGATGCCGACCGCAGCGCGGCTTCACGGTCCAGCGCCATCGCCCGCTGTAACCGATCCTGTTCGGCCTGCCAGCTCTTGCCGTAGTGCTTGCGCGTCCATGTCGGATAGCTCAGGGCCGGGGCTTCACCATCAAACGCGCCATGCGTGAACTTGTGGAACTTGTGGCCCTCAAACAGCGTTACGGGTGTGCCGTCAGGGTTGAACCCGCCGCGTGGCGCCTCTACCTGGCACACGGCTTTGATGGCAGCAACCTCGCAACCGAGTTGGCCGGCAGCGTCCACAAAGTCCTGCTCTGTCAGTGTTGGCTTCACTTTTCGCTCCTGTCAGCCTTTTTCGCCAACATGATCTGAATGTCTGAAAGTGACGAAGTAACCGGCCGCATGATTTCCTGTAGCCTGTCGTGTCGCACATAGTTCTCAGCGATGGCTAGCTTGTGCGCAGCTAGGTCGGTTTCGTTCTTTTTTAGGCCGTTCCAAATCTGATTGGCGAACCAACCAAGAGCGGCGCAGATGATGCTCAAGAACCCGATTGCTATGGGCATTAGCGTTGCCATGTCGATCATCTGCTTGTCCTTATTGGTTGGAACGGTGGTTGTCGATCAGGTCCAGCAGTGGCTGCTCTTTGGCATTGGCGCCCACGCAGTGGCCGGGCTGGTCCACCCGGTCGGTGATCCAGATGATTCCCCGCGCCCACCAGGTGGTGCGCACGCGGCCGCAGTGGCTGCTCATGGTCTCGAAGGGGTTGCCGGCCAGGGCGCTGGCATTGGCGGCCATGTCATAGGCGCGCAGGGCTCGCTTGGCAGCGTCGGCCTCGCCAGCGGCCAACATCCACAGGAAGCGGAAGAAGCCGGCCACCAGGCACGGCAGCAGCAGGCACAGCAGCACCAAGCCGCGAAAGATGATTTTTGTGCGGGTCATAGCCCATGCTCCACGCGGATCTGGTCGATCTGGTTGTGAAGCGCGCGGATTTGGCTGTAGCCGGATGCTGGGTCAGCGCGCAGAACCGTGAGCGCTTGGGCCGGCGTCCACGCTGGTATCTGTGCAGCTCCGTAAGCAATCGCCTTTTCTTCGGCAGACTGAATAATCGTCACGCGCAGCATCTTCGGCATCAGGTACTTGCGCTCCAAATCATCGATCAGGATATGCCCGACGCGCTTTTTTTCCTCTACCTCCCAAGCTGCCTGTGCCGTTTCGTCGGTCGTCAAAACGCCGTCAACGATGACCCATGTGTCTTGCGGAGGTCCGGGAAATTGCTGCACGTCAAACAGTGCGGCGGTCCAGCCCGGATCTACCGCGCCGCTGGCAAGCAGTTGCGCAGCAGTCGCAGCCGAGTCGGCATCTTCAGGTAGGTTGTGGACTGCGATCTGACCGCCCGGCTGTTGCCAGATGATATTTTTCATTACAGCGGGCCGGTGATGGTGAACTGCTCTTGCGCAGCCGTGCCGCTTGCTGTGCCGTCTGTGTGGGGTCTGACAACAGCACCAGCGGCAAGGTAAACAGTATTACTGGCTTGAATCGGGTTACCGCCGCCCGTGTAGGCCAGAATAATCCTGTCTGCCGCCGTGATGGTATGTATAGAGGTTGTCAGTTGGGCTGAGTTTTTCGAGGCCCCGTAAATGTTCGTCGCGCCGCCAGTCGAGACAATGCTGATTGCATACATCCCTGCTGGACCGACCGTGAAAGATGCGCCAAGCGTTGCGCTGTCCGCGTAGGTAATATCCGTGCCGACAGTCTCCAGCACGTTGCTGTATCGCTTAATCGCCGTGTTGGTGCTGCCGTAGCCGTTGGAGCTTTGGACGCGGACGGAGCTGATTGGGATAACCGCTCTGACGGCGGCGGCGTCTGCGGCAACCCGCAGCAATTTCCCCGTAGCACTCTCGGGAACCGATGGATTCGTCGCGCTCAGCAGGCCGTAGCTGACAGCGGACATGCCCGAGTCCAGCGTGCCGGACGTGTTGGTAACGGTGACAGTCGTGACGCCAGCAGCAAACGCAGATGTGGCAATCGTGCTGTAAGTCGTACCGCCGCTGTTTGTGCTTTTCAGCTTGCGCAGAACCTGGAACGTGTTGGTCTGGTCGCCCACAACAGAAAAGCTGGTAGCGCTGATGTAGGTAGGTGCAGCGCCGTACAGGGTCCACTCGTCTTGTGCCGTTGCGGTGTCGCCAATGCCGGAAATATCGTCAAAGGTGGATTGGGTGACGCCAGCCGCGTTTTTGATGATGAATTTCAGCGGAACACCGCCAAGCATCCAGACTGGGCCGTTTGTGGGTAGGCCGAGGCTGTTCAGTGTCATCACAACGCCCTGTGACGTGCCGCCCGTGTCGTCGGTGTAGGTCGTCGCGGTCGTGGATGTACCGGCAAGGAAGGTGCTGATGGTCCCGCCGACCATGGGATCGCCATTGGCGTCTATGATCTGTGCATTTCCGATAGGACTTAAGTAGTACGACATTAGGGTTCCTGAAAAAGAAAAAGCCGCCTAACTTGCGCCGGGCGGCTAGAATTGCGGGATGGAATGGATCTTTGCTGTTGCTCTTAAATCGGTCGGCGCTCTAGTTTTCTTCGGCGCTGCCTACTTTCTGGCTCTTGGCCTGTCGCGCATGATTCCTAACGGGTCTGTCAAATCCCTCCTGTATGACCGCTCCATTCAGAAACAACACCCGTGGAAATTCGCGCTGCTGGCGATGTTCGCGGTATGGGGTGCGATTGGCCTCGTGGCTTGGTTCGTCAAGGGTTAGCGATTCATCAAGGCGTTAGAAGTCGCCAGCCCGCCGGTAATGCCCAGCGGCACAACCAAATCCTCATTACCCAAAGCCCTTAACAGCGCGTTTACCTGTTGCGGCTTCCCGGCATTTGCCAGCATATTTCTTTGCGCTGGCGCTGACAAAAGCGCGCTACGGGCCAAGGGACGGGTGCCAAGCGATGCTGCGCCAAGCACCGGTCCATTGAACATTGCCACTGCCATATCGAGGGGGCTAAGGGTTTTTGGCGCTTCCTTGAGAATCTGCGTAGCCTTGGGGAATGCTTGCCCAGCCTGGGCGATAGTTTCCAGCCCACCGGAAAGCGGTTTTCCCTTATCGGCAAGCTTTGCCAGCACTTGAGCTGATACATCTCCGGTCGAACTGTTCAATGCTTTGCGCACCGTGTAAGTCTGGGCAATCGTCTTACGGGCTTCCTGAAACGCCTTTAGGGCATCTGGCAAGCCCGAGGCTGTTAGGTGGCGCTCCAGCATACTTTCCAGCGCGTCGGCGGCTTCTTTAATGGCTTTGCCCTCGCCCTTGTCGCCAGATGCAAAGGCTTTGTCGGCGCGTTGGCGCAGCACTTTCGTCATTTCAACCGCGCCATCAGCATCAAAGGTCGGCTGTTTGAGTGCTGCCACAAGATCAGGAATGTCGCTCTTCACCGCGCCAGGGAAGGCCTTTGACGCAGTTGTGTACTGCCCTGCAATTCCATCGAGTGCCTTGGTGTAGTTCGCGTCAGCCTTCACAGTCCCGCTGCCCTTCACCACGTCATATGCCTTGCCGGCAGTGGTCCGAATAGCCTGCAGCGCCTGATCGGTGAGTGCGTCACCTTTAGCCATTCCAAGTGCCTGTTTTGCGAGGTCGTTGGTGACTACTTGGTTTCTCTCACTGGCAACCTGCGCAGTTTTGATCTTGCCGCCGACACCGGAAAGCAGCTTGGTTGCCATGCCGCCGCCAAGATCCTCCGGCGGTATCACGTACCCGGCTGCGGATGCATTCTTGGCTGCGCCCACTTTCTGGGTATTTTGGTTCGCAACTTTAAGATTGTTAGCCTGCTGAAATGCGGCCGACCCTGCCGCCTTATTGGCTACAGCCTGCCCGCCCGCGCCACCAGCGGCACCCATAGCGGTATTCATCAAGGCCTCGCCAGTGCTTACAGATGGCTGCAACGCACCGACAACTCCGCCAATAACCCCAGCGCCCGCGACGGAGCCGGCCCCGGGGATTAGGGCGGCGGGGGCCAGCATCGCAACCCCTGCGCCAATATTGCCGACCTTACCCGCTGCGGTATTCATCAGCGGAGCGTCCAACCGGCGGGTTTCCGCTACGTCTTCGCGAGTCGCGCCGCCCGGGAAGTATTGGCTCACACCTTGGGCAATGTCGGAGAACGCTTTTCCCGCACCAGCGTTTAACTTCTGCATTGTCCCCATGTCATCGGTGAAGTTCTTTGCGCCCATGGTGATCGCGTCGTTCGCAATTGCTTTGGCCGCAGGGCTCCCTCCAAGCTGGCTTTGCAAAATCTCAAACGCCTGCTCCTGCGTAGCGCCGGCAGGGCCTTCAACCGTGTATTTCTTGCCCTCTGGAGAGGTAAAATCAAAGGTAGGCATTAGCGGGCCTGCACTTTCCAGCCCTTCGGCAGGCCGCCAGCAGCTGGCGCGGGTGGATTGGCCGATGCGGCGGGCGTGTTCTGCCCCAAGTCCTGCACGATCATTTCCGGGCGCAGGCCGTAGGTCTTGGCTTGCTGCTTGTAGCTCTCGTCAATCTGTTTTTGTCCAGCCTGCGCCGCGCCGTAAATCTGCTCCGTGATCTTCTTGAAGTCAGCTGCTTGCGACGGCGTGAGAACCTTTCCGTGTTGCAGTGTGTTGACGTAGTTTGTCGCACGGTCAAAGACGCCTGTTGCAGCCAAGGCCATGCCAAGCTCAGACTCACGAACCACTGAGCCAGGATCGAGCAGTTTCATGAACTTGGTCGCCCCTGCCAGCGTGGCCGCTGCGGAGGTCGTGGACTTGTCCAGCGTGGCGTTGATGGTCTTGTAGGCGTCAGCCACTTCCTTGAAGCCTTTCGACTGAGCGCGGTAGTCGTCAGCGATCTTCATTTCCGTGTCGCGGTCGCCTTTGATCTTCGCTGCTTCGACGTTGGAGGCGGCTACGGCGCGGGTTGCTGCAGCGTTTGCGTAGGATGCGCCCACCGTGCGCTTGTTGTTTTCAACGGAGGTTTGTGTGGTCTGGTCGTTGTTGCGGCGGCTTGTCGCGTCAGCAAGCAGCTTGTCCGTCTCGATTGACTTGGTGTAGATGCTTTGCAGCGCAGCGCGCAGACCTTGCGGGTCTTGCGGCAGCTTGGACACATCGAGCGCGGCGTGGTATTCCTGCGGAAGCTGGGATTTGAGCTGTTCAACGGCGCCGGCCACTTCCTGAATGCTCAGCGTCGGGCTTTGCGACAGGGCGTAGGCGGTGGAACCCATCAGGCCAACAACTTTTTGCACCGTCTCAATTTTTGCCTTGTCGCCAGTGGCGCGCTCTTTCGCAAGCTCAGCCTGCGACTTGGCGTAACCCTGTGCCTCCTTGCCCAGACCAGCCTGATAAAGCGAGTTCACGTTTGCAGTCGTGTCTGCGCCAAACTTCTTGTAGGCATCGCGCAACAGAGCGTTGTCGGCGCGGCCCTGCTCGTATTCCTGCATCTTCATCTGGCCCATGCGGTTGGCAAGCTCGTTTTGGTCAATCGAGGCTTTTGCCTGATACATTTCCATCGGGTTGATGGATTTCGGGCGCTGGACGCCCAAGATGATGTTGGGGTTGAGAGTCGTCATTACAGATAGCTCCCATAGTCTTGATTTCCGTAGCTGGTGCCAGTCCCCCAGCCGCCGCTTGTGGCCGTTTTGGGCTTGCTCAAAAGCTGGTTCCACTGCCACGCGCTGGTGGCATCCGAAATCCCGCCGCTCAGGGCGTTAGCCCCGCCGACAATACCGGCAGACTGAGCATTGCCCGATGCAAGCGCGTTGCCTGCGATAGCGTTGCCCGTAGCGATCCCGGCAGCACCAACCCCAGCCGCCGCGCTTTGACCTTGCCGCGAGACGCCTGATAGGAAGTCATACGTCTGCTGCTTGCCGGCCATGTTGCGGTTGTACGAATCGGATTGCTGGTTCCAATTGCGGTTGTAGGCGTCACCTGTGTATTTGTTGGTTTCTTGCGCACCGAAGCGGGTCAGAGCCTTCAGGGCGGCGCCAGACCCCCAACTACCAGAATTAGCAGCGCGGGCATTCAGTGCATTCGTGCCAGTGTCCAGCGCGGCCTTGTAGGTGTTCTGGAATACCAGATCGTTATCGAGGTCTTGCTGCGAAAACTGCTTGTAAGCCGGTGCAGGCTCAAGCAAAGATCCATAGTTCGGATCAGTAGAGCCTTGCCCTTGGTATTGCGCCATGCGGGCGTCAATCGCAGCGTTTAGGCCAGCTTCGTCAACTTGCGAAGTTGCGGCTGTACCAGGTGCAGCTTCGCCGTAGGTGCCCTGCGTGCCGTCCGTATAAACAACGTACTGGCCGGTGTCGTCGGCGCGGGTGTAGGCAACCTGCTTTTGTGCGCCGGGGGTCGTTTTGGTGAACTGGGAGGCGAGTTCTGCGCGCAATTGCTCACGGCTCGGACCGCTGTAGCCACCAGAGCCGCCGCCAACACCAAGGCGGGACATAAGGACGTTCTGTGCGGCAGCACCTCCATTTGTCCACGGCGACAGGTCGGAACGCTGCTGCAGGCGTGCGGCCTCTTGAGTCGCGCTGGCACGGTCAGCGGCTGCGCTTTGCGTGTCGGCTGCATCGCCGGCTGCGTCACCGGCCATCATGCCGCTAATCACCGGCCCAGCGACTGCTAAGATTGTTTCAATGCCCATTTTGTGGTCCTTCTAAATGCGTCGTCGTGTGGGGTAAAGCCAAGCCGCGTCACAAACTCGACGCCCACTGCCGTGCTGGCATGCGTTTGCGCATAGCCGTGTTGTTCAATCAATTCGTTAATCAGCCGCAACACCCAGCGGCCCAGCCACTTGCCATGCGCAAACGGCAAGATGCAGGCGTGTATCTCGGGGCCGTCTGTCAGCAAAGCACCCGCTACCTGTCCATCAACCGTTACTGGGTAAACCGTCCAACCCTTCACGGATTCGCAGAACATGGCGAAGCTGATGGGGTGCCGTGTGTTGACGGACTCCCATGCAGCCTCTAGATGCGTCACACCGTTGTGCCCGCACCGTTTTTCCACGTAGCCACACCGGCAGTGATCGAATCCACCCACACCGGGTAATTCAAGGTGGTGTCGTAGAACTGCCGACCGATCCAAAGCCCAGCGGTCGGGCGGCTCGCTGTCGGGCCTGACTGCCTCATCGCAGACGCAAGCTGGTGCACCCAGTTAAACCAGCTATTCCAGCCGGGCGTGAGGTTGCCGTTCGCGTCTTGTGTGCCTGACGTTGGGCGGGCTACTGGATCAGCCACGGCGCCCCCACGCACCAATAAACACCACGTCTACCGGATCTGTCACGGTGAACTCAAACGTCCAAGATGGGTCAGTCCGGCCTAGTCTGCGGAACTTGGCTTTTGCCTTGTAGTCGCCCAAAATGCCTATGTCTGCCCAGCGCTCGTTGCCCCAAGTCTTTCCGCCGTCCTTGCTGATCCGCATCATCAATTGCGGGTTAACGCCCTGCCCGGTCGTCGTTCCGACGCCCATCTGCATATCAATCCAGATTTCAGCGAAGCGCGAGACGTTGCCGGTTGTCAGGTGGCGTCCAATAAATTTGCGGGTGATCGTTGCGCCGTTGTCGGTCAGTGCGTCCGGGTCGAACAGGTAGGTGTTGCCTGTCTCGTAATCGGTCACATAGCTGCGGTTCTGGTGGTTGACTTGCAGTTCTGCGCGATGCCGCCCGCCGCTTGATTCAGCCTGATACCAGTCGCCAGTCTTGCCGTCATACCGCCACGAGATGTTCTCTGCGGTGAAGTTGATCTGGTAAAAGCTGTGGCCCTGGTGGCGGAAAGAAAAGCCGGTTGCGCTGTCGATGCCCGCATAGCTGGAAAACAGCGTTTCAATGTCTGCGTTCGATACGACGTTGAGCGTGTAGCCGCTCAGGGTGCAGACCTGCACACCGCCAAGCCGGTTCTTGCTCAGGAAAATCAGCGACTGGTCGAACTTCGCCAGTGACCAGCGGGCAGCAAGTCCGAATTCGATAGCCGCAGCGCCGATTCGGGCAAATGCTGCATCGTCTGAATTTGAAGATCCCGCAAAACCAGTGGTGTACTGTCCGAACAGGACCGCTTGGCCGTTGTCAGAAAATGGGCGAATCAGGTTATCCGGGTTGCTTTCCTCTGTGGCAAAGTCCAGCGCGTCCCAGCTCGTGCCATCATTAATCGCCGACCATTGATACACGCCCGTACCGTCTGATGTGACAATAAATCGCAGGTTGAGAAACGTGACGCCTGTAGGGCTTGCCGGGAAATCTACATCGGTAATCTGAGCAAATACATCTGTTGCGAAAGTCAGGATGTAGCCGTAAGTGCCGTCAACAATCATCAACTGCGTGCCGTTGTCGGCCATATCAACAATGCCGCCAGTGGTTAGCAGAGTGCCAAGGCTGGTCTGCGTGCCATCGTTGGCCTCTTTCCAGAGCTTGTCGCGGTTGACGTAGTACTTAAAGTCCCCGTGGCTCCACGCGCCCCGGCAAGGGTTCGCGCCATAGTTGCTCTGAGCAGTCAACCCGGGCGGGCGGTACATGGCGATCTTCCCGCCGCGCTCGCCATCGGGCGAGATTTCGCTGTACAGGTTGACGCGCTCTTGGTCAGTAACGGACGGACTTCTGCTCTTGTTGCTCAGTCCAAAGAGCGGGATCGGGGTGAGGTCCATCCTCAGCCCGTCAAGATATTGCTACGCAGGCGCTGCGGAATTCCTGCTGGCATGCCAAGCGAATTGATGCGCAGGTTGTTGCGGCCAACCATGCGACGGGCGTTTGCGGCCATGCGCGAAAGCATCTGATTCGGTGGAAGGCTGAACATCATCAAGAAAATCTCGCCCAGGCTGTACCGGATCGGCAGCATGTAGGCATCAGGAAGAACAATCGTGTCCGTGACGGATGTAAGCGACGGCAAGCGTTCAATGCGCGTCAAATGCACCGTGCCGCTCGATGGCTGCGGATACAGGTAAAGCGTGCCCAGTGGGTAGCTCGGGAGGTAGAAGGCGTACTGCGGATCAGATCCCAGCGTCTTTTGAACAATGTCGAGATATTCCTCATAGGAATCGAGCATCGCAATGGGGTAATCAAGCGTCCCGCTGCGCCAGAAGGCGCTTTCGATCTTGTCTGGCCGGACGATGGCGACTGTTCCGGCTGCGCCGACCGTGTAACTCACGGCGCCGGTCGGAACAAACGATGACGTAACCTGTGAATAAACCATCATCCCGTCGATCTGCCACAGCGCCAGCAGTTGCTGCAGCGTGGTGAAACAGTCCGAGCTGTCGCCAGCGGAGACGGTTTCGCCTTCACCGTATGCCCCGCTGTCGCGCAGGGCCAGCTCAATCAAATCGCTGGCGGTGGTCATTAACGGGCCTTAGGCTTGCGTCCGGGTTTTTTCTTTTCGGCGGCAGGCGGCAAAGCTTCAGGTGGAACTGTGTCGGAAGGCTCTTCCACGGGATCTGGCGGCTGCTTCCCCTTGGACGCCATCCATTCAGCGCGGTCGGTCACTTTCCAGCCTGCTTTTTCTTGCGTGGCAACATCGCTCGGGCTGACGTTGTTCGCTCCGTGCTGCGGGTGTGTCATGAATGTCATGTCTTACTTTCAAATTTTAGGGTTGAAAAGAGCGCCTTTGAAACGTGCGTTATGTCGTAGTCCGGATCGGCAACCATCGCCCGTAACAAGCCGCCGCTTTCCTCTTTGAACTGCGGAAACTGGCGGATCATTGCGGCCAGAAATTCGGCCTGCATCAAATAATCCGGGCGGGTCTGGAAGCTCTGGCCGTTGCACAAAACATCCATAGATACCGGGTTGGTATTCAGGTCGTTGCGGTAAAGGTGGGTCTCGTTCTCAAAGCTGGACTCACACCCGAAAAACACTATTTCCGTGTAGTCCAGCAGAATCGCCAACTCAGGAACGGCGGTTGCAGTCGTCGCGCCGTGGTTCATGCGCTCCGCAGTCGTCACGAGGTCGAAGACGCTTACATCGCGGCCCTTGAGCGCGTCAAACACGCCCGGATGCACGTTGGATGCAAGAATTGCCTTTTGCACGTTGGCGACCTCTTCAACGCAATCCGCGCTCGGGTCGATGTTGAAGTAAGTACCCCTGATTCCCTGCGAATACGCCCAAGGGAAGGCGCTGGCGATAACCCAAACGTCCTCAAAACCCTTGATTTGCTCAATATGATTGCGAGCCGATGGCGCACCACCGACTACAGCTAATTTGTTGCGCCCGGTCGGCTTTGGATATGGCAGACCGAGCGACTGTGAATACTGGCGGTTGCGCTGTATCTCCGCTTCCGGAACGCAACCGCCAGATTCAAACTGGATCCGCATGGATCAGGTCGCCGTGATGCCCTTGTTGCGCAGCGCAACCACAATGGCGTTGACCGCCACGATGATTGCCGCAATGTCAGGATTGACCGTGCCGTAAGTCGCAGTTGTCGCAGCCGTGCCGCTTACCACAGTGGTGATGGCGGATGCCTGCACTACCGGAGTCGCGCCGTGCAAAGCCACCTTGTCAGTGGAGGCGCCGCCAACAAGGCAGCCATCCGGAGAGCCGTAGTCGAGTCGTTCATAAGAAGCCATGATTTTTCCTTTGTGAAGTTGAACGGGGCGGCAGTTACGCCACCCCTATTGCTTAGGCAGCGGCGGCGCCGATCATTCGGGAAGCCCATGCCGGACGCAGCGCGGCCATGCCGTAGAGCATGTCGATCCGCATCAGCATTTCGTCGTTGCGAATGTCGGAGGCTTGCCACACGCGCAGGCTCAGGCCCTCTTGCACACGGCGGGCGCACTTGTGTGCGTCGTCCATCAGCGGCAGGTCCGCAGTGATGAACTGGAAGGCGTCCTTGTGGTACATCAGCGACTGTGCATAGCTGGCGGAAGCGGCACCGATGAAGGTCAGGCCCTTGGCGTTGAAGTCGGTTGTCGCCAGATCACCGCCCGTCGAGCTACACACGTTCTTTTTCGCGCCAGTCAGATAGGTGGCGGGAGAGATAGTCGTGGTCGTAGCGCCGACAGCCGTGATGGTGAACTGCTGCAGATGAGCGTAAGCCGCCTTTGTTTCAGGGTGGCAGGCGTAAACACCGGCAACAGTGAACACCGAGCCGACCGTCTGTTTTGCAACCGGCAGCAGGGTATGCATGTCGATGGTCGAACCGCCATCAGTCACCAGAGCGGCCGCATCGGTATCTGCCGTCACATCATCCGTGTTGGTCAGCGTCCAGACGCGCTCGTTCTCGTAGTAGTCAGCCATCGCCGTGCGCTGGACCATGCCTTCACGGAACTGCTTGCTGATGTCGCCGTTGGGGGCGAAGTAGGCAGCAACGCCGTTGACCAGGCCGGCCATCGTCACCGAGTCCATCTGGATGTAGCGGTCGCTTTTCGGTGCCAAGCCTTGATTGAGCTTAGCGCGAGCTGCGCCCGGGGCAACCAGCGACGTGATCGCAGTACCAGCCGTGCCGGCGACGTTGTAGGTCGCCTTGGTGGCAAAGGCCAGATAGTCCGCTTCAATGCCGGAAATCATCGAGGACACGGCGGGCTCGATATAGCGCTTGGTGAAAGCGGCCACATCGTTCACGTTGTCGGTGTCCAGTGCCAGTTCGGCAGAGTTGAAGCGCATGTCCACGCCGTCCTGAGTGGCGACGGTGATGGTCTGCACAGACTCGTTCTGGTCCTGCACGTCCATGACGCGGGAGCCTTGGCGGCGTGTGTACTGGTTCGGGTTGCGCACGCGCAGCGAAGAACCAATCTTGGCGCCAGTTTTGCCGAACGAGTCGTCATACTGGCGGTCGGTAGTGCCAATGAATTGGCATTTTTCATGTGCCACGGCAAGCGCTTCACGCGCTACCATGTCAATGAACTTGAGGGTATTAGCCATTTGAAATCCTTAAAAGTTAAGTCCGTGCTGATTTGCGCCACTTGGCGTACTCCGCATCACTCATTTCTGCAGGCGACTTGGAACCGCCACCAGTCCCTGTCACCAAGGACAGCGGCGCGGGTGCGTTTGAAACAGGCTTTGGCTTGATTTGACTCAGCTTGATTTCCAGCTTGGTCAATTCGCGGGCCATCTGAAGCGGGGGAAGGGCTGCGATTCGTGCGGCTTCGTCCAGATCGGTGCCAAGGTGTTGAATGAGCTTTTCGCCCGCATCACTGGTGGCGGTAAGTTCGAGAAATTCCCGACCGACGCCTACCAGATGAAGATTTGCCAATGACGCATCGAAGTTGGGAAACTCCGCTTTGCCCTTGGCGTAGACCTTGTTACACGCCTCGTTAAACGATTGCTCGGCTACCATCTGCCGCGCCTTTTGGGTTGCGAGTGTTTCCACGTCGCCCGCAGGGTTCGGGTTGGGTTCGCCTTGCTGTTGCCGTGCGATTTGCTCGCGGAGTTGCGCTGCCTCTTGCAGTGCCTCGTCCGCTTGTCGCCGTACCTCGTACTTCTCGCGGGTCAGTACATCGATGCGCTTTTGAAACCACGGCTCCTTTTTTGGGGCCTCGGTGTTCTCTTGCGCTGCTGCGCCTTCCTGCGTTTGCTCGGGTGTCGCTTCCGTGCTGGGTTTTTCGACGTTTGCAGCCTGTTCAGTCGCGGGGACTTCAGCCGGCAGGGCTGTTTGAACTTCTTCGGTCATGGTTTCCCAAGGGGTTTTGCATCGTCAAACCGGACGAAGACGGACGTAAAAAAGGCCCTCGGATTGCTCGGAGGGCCTTCGCTGTTCTGTTTAGGCGTTAAAAAACCGCCTCGGGGGGCGGTTTCTGTGGTTGCTGCATTGCCGGGTCTGGCGGCATCTGTTCGGGTGTCGGCTCTGGAATACCCATCGTCGGACTCGGCTCCATACCCGGATCTGGCTGGGCCATCGCCTCGCGCTGCGTTTCGTCGGCCAGGGTCTTGACCTCTACAGGGTTCAGAAGCGGGCCAAGCACCTGCAGACGCTTGGTCACAGCGTCGTAAGCCTTGGTATTTGCCTCAACCTGTCGGACGTTCAACTCTCCGGACTTGTCGTTGCGCTCTGACTCCAGCTTGTCCACCTCAGCCGCCGCATTGGTCAGCGCCTCGGAGAACTGCTTGAGTTGTTCCTGCAGTTGCACAACTTCAGGCGATGGGCCTTTCTGTTCGTCGTCGTCCTTGAGGCCAGGCGGCAGGGTTTTCTCCATGCGCTCTGCCAACTGATCGGCCATCGGGAAGTCTGCGGCCTTCATGATCAGGTCGCCGGCCACTTGCAGCAACTGCGGATTGCGCGCGGCCATTTCGTTCAGTGCGGCAAAAGCCTCCTGCCGCTTGGTGTTGTAGCTCGGGCCAACCGCAACCGTCACATCAAACCGCCCGACATTGGGGTTGAAAATCTTCCTGATCTGGCTAGTCAACTCGTCGCGCTCTTCAGTCAGCGATTCTTTCTGTTCCGGTTCGATCTTGACCATTTCGTCAGAGCCGTCCTCGCCCAACATCCGAACGATGCGCGGCGTGTCGTACACCTTGGGGATCAGGTCAACCAGAATCTTGCCGGTAAAGCAGATCGAGCGGGCTTTGTTGTCGGTGAAGTGGAAGGTGGCGTTGTCGCCTTGGCGCTGGCGGGCCGTGATTGCCACACCAGATGTTTCGTTCGACTTCGCACCGATAGAAGCGTCATATTGCCCGCTCGCCATCTTCATTTCTTCTGACGCTATGCCCATGCCCTGCACGTATGCCTGAGCCATGACGGGCGGTTGCTGCCGCTCTGGTTTGGCAATTTGATTGCCCTGCGCATCCAGACCGTTGTACGGAAGATAGGGGTCGTTGCGCTCGTTCAGCCCGTCCCAAAACTGCTCGTACCCGGCGATAGCCTCAGCCGGCGCGAGATACGGCTGCTTACCCTGCAGCGCCACAAACTCAACCGCCGCGCTGGTCCAGTAGTTGTACATACGCTGGGCGTCTTTCATCGCCCGCGTGTGGCCCTTGCGGTCGATCTTGCCGTCAATCTCCACTTCCTCACCAATCACGCGAACGATGGGGATGTACTTGCCCAGCCAGTCGCGGCGGTCGTTGATCTGCTTACCGGCGATCAGATACCACTTGACCAGCTTTTTGGCGACCTTGCGCTTTTTGTAGGTTTCGTCGGCCATGACCAGCTTAGCAAGCTCTGGATCTGCCTCTTTAATCTCGGAGAGCAGCTTGGTCTCGCCGTCAGGTCCAGCGATCAGTGTGTCTTTTTCCTCAACAACCCTGAAATATTCGCAGACGCGGATCTTTTCCTCGTTCAGCCAGTCGGTTGATTCTGTGTTTGACCAGCCAACAGGCTCGCAATCGGGATAGCGTCCTTCATAGTCCTTCTTTGGCATGTCCTCAAACACAAAGCCGTGCGTTGCGTCGGACCCGTCAACCTTTGTATAGCCGTACAGATACACGTTCAGCGGGTTGCGCACCGCTTCAATAAAGATATCCTGGTCAAAGCTGTCATCGCTGGAATAGCCAGTCGTGACGCGCCAGTAACCCAAGCCAGCGTCAACAGCGAACTCGCAAGCGGTGTCGTACGCCGTGTCTGCATCGCTGTTGGCCTCGATGTGGCGAATGATGCCGTTGAATATCTCAGCCGTTTTCTTGTCCGCGCCGTCATCAACCGGATAAACGCGCACGCTGGGCTTGTTCTGCCGTGCATCGTTGGTGATCTGGCGGTTGTGCTGCTTGACCTTGTTGATAGTCAGGCATGGGCGCTTTTCATGCTCGCGCTGCTTGCGGCGCCCCTCTTCCCATTGGTAGCCGTTGTCCGGGTCGCCATTGGCAAAGCGTAGATCTTCCTTCCATAGCTTGCTCGGAGTGCTTTCGCGGTCAACGCACAAGCCGAAGATGCGGTGGCATTCCTCGACAATATCCGCGTCCGCTTTTGACTCTGACTTTTTACGGGCCATGTGTTACATCCATCCTTGTCGGCTTGGGCCGCTGGAAATCGTTAGTTTGGGTTTGAGGGTCACAGGCTTGGACGCCGCTGCACGCCTTGCGCCTTCACACGCATATCTCAGCGCGTCTATCAGGTGGTTGTCCTTGTCTGCCAGCATCGGCAGCACAAGACCAGTCAGCGGATCGGTCTTATAGCTATACAGCGACAGCTCATCAATCAAGTGCTTGCAGCGCGGGTGAACCACGATGTCAAACGACTTAAGGAACTCAACACCCTCCTCTAGACTCTTCGCGCCCTTGATGGCTGCGCGGATCT
>Ga0181339_1000109_pt1 | contig 25099 bp, 50 predicted proteins | sample Sp13VDMM110DD_FD_130101 | JGI IMG/M metagenome (GOLD analysis project Ga0181339, IMG submission 130101) | Freshwater viral communities from Lake Michigan, USA - Sp13.VD.MM110.D.D | ecosystem: Environmental > Aquatic > Freshwater > Lake | place: USA: Michigan | collected 2013-04-23 | reverse complement strand
ATTATGAGAAGTTTTAGCCCATGTTTCTGGTTTTATATTACTAAATGCAGTTCCAATATACATCATGAATGTAACAAAATAGTATAACACAATCAATACAATGATACTACCAATAGTGTATGCTGAGTAAGTTAAGATAGGTTTTACTACTCGTAGGATAGCATTGATTCTTTGTTTATTCTTGATGATACGTTGTCTTTCGAATTCTATATCAGCTTTTCTTTGTTCTTCAAGGAACTCACGCATTGTTTTCTCTTGTAATATGCGTTCTTTTTCTCTTTCAGATAACAATTTAGCAGTTCTTTCAAATTCTTTACGTAACTCTTCTTGTTCTTTAGCCTTAGCTACATTGATTTTAATAGCTTCTTGTTCTTTAAAACCTTCCCATCTAATATTACCAAACATCTTTTCTAAGCTATAGTTAAAAGACTCGGCAGACTTAAGTCTGTTATATTCCTTATCAGAAATATCTTTTATCTTATCTGGATTGGCAACATAAAAATCAAGTTCTTTTTGAAGTCTATCTTGTTCCATTTTCTCGAAATGGTCTTCAACCATTTCAATCATTGTCCAAATTATATTTCCAATTTTTTTCAAACCTTTACCAAGTAATTTGAATGATTCTTTTACTGTAAATAATGGGACGAAGATGATAACATTGAATACGGAGAGCCACCAATATGGGCACATGTGTGAGAAATCAGAATAGTTTAGATTCCAAATGTATTTCATCATTTTGGTGTGGAAACTATTTTTCTTAAGGATAAAAACGTCTTTAATCATGTTTGTTATTAATTATGATACAAAGGTACATAAAATAATTTGAATTACCAAATTTTAATTAAAATAAGCCCATTTGGTGATTGTAAATTGCTCAAAATCATTTACTGTGTCATTAACCAAATCAGTTTTTAACCATCTATATTCACTACTCATGATATACCAAGCAATATCATAATTTACATTATCACTAACTATAACTGTAATGCCTTCTCTTGGATATGTGTCGTAATCATCTGGTATTAAATTAAACCATATTAATTTCCCCATTCTTGTTGTAACTTATTAAAATGGGCATCTTTTTCAGCTTGTGATGAAAAACCGCATAAGTCATTTATACTATCTTGTTTAAATTGCTCACTTCGTCTTTCATCTACTCTCTGCACATTCTTTTCAACCCAACCCTTATCACCAATGAATACACCACCGATAATAAATGTTATAAAAAAAATCACGAATAATATTACATAAGTTGTCAAACTACGCTTATGTAATAAATGTTCATTATCATCCTTATCTTTATCACTCATTAGAGATATTGCATCTGAGTTATAAACATATGGTGGTTTCTGTAAATTTGACCAAATCAAACCATTAAATAAAAACATGATACCACACATCATTGCCGATGCAAAGTTTATCATTACTAAATAATTGATTGAGGACTCGTCTAATATTAGATTTAAGGCAGTTATACCTAACCAACCATGTGAAGCGTCATAAATGAAATAAGAGCCTATTAGAACCCCTATAATTTGCAACCATTTGATATTGGTATCGAGTCTAATTATACAAAACAATGCTACCAATGGTGCTAAGATTGATGACGCAATAACCCCTATGACAAATAGAATAAGAAATTCGCCTAAGTGAAGATTAGCAAATGTATTAAAATCCCATTCTTCAAGTGTGAAGTTGGAGCCTCGCTGCTTACCTTTTATTATATTTTTTGGTGTGAAATTTAAACTCATGCTTATGTATTTGTTTCTAGTAATTCTAATGCTTTAAATAATCCGTCTTCGAACGCATCCTCATATGTGTGTCGGCCTTTCTCCATGAAAGAAGACATCTTGGTCCAACCAGTTGCGTCACCATTATGTTTATAGATATCAAATGAATAAGTACCAGAGGTATACATCTTAGGCATTACAGATATCATATGTTTCTCTCTTAACCATGTACGTAATACTGATTGAGTAGGTGCAAATAAATGGTTTAGTTTTAGTGTGTTTGTAACAGTTGCAATTTTATTAAGATATTGACTTTGGCACCAAACATTGAACCCCTTTTCTTTGGCTAATACAGCTGTTTCGTATGAAATTAATACATCCTTCATTATTTTATTAGTTTTAATGCTGCTAGTAATCCTTCTTCTAAGGCTTCTTCATAGATAACACTTCCTTTGCCACCATTACCAATGACAACACTATCTTTAACTATATCTTCAATATGGTAAAACTCACCAGTAGGTCCCCAATTGCTCATGTATAAATCCATTTTATGGGTATCTCTTAACCATTTCTGTAACTCACACATCCAGAAATAATATCTTAATGGTTCTTGTGTATTATGTTTCCATTCTTTGGGAAAGTGCCCATGAAAACCTTTTTCTTTAGCTAATTCTGTTAGATTCATGATACAAAGGTAAACAAAAAAAATGGTAATACAAATATATCACCACTTTTTATTTTAATACGTTATAATTATTTAATGTTTACTATCCATTCCATAACCAATTTCTCTGGTGATGGGTCAATAAACTTAACATGAAGGTCAAACTTGCATAACAAATATTTATATGCTTCAAGAATCTTCGGTTTCAAATCATTGTGTGAAAATCCTCTTGTTGTTTCCAACTTAGCCTTATGATGACCACGATTGGTTGTAAAGATAACAACAGATGTTTCTTTGTTTTTCTTAGCCACAGCAATCTTAGCTAACATTTTATCCAACTCTTTATTACCAGATGTACTAGCAGGTTTGGTTGTGACTTTCTTAGCAGCTACTTTTTTCGCTGGAGTTTTAACAACCTTTTTAGGTGCTGTTTTTTTGGTTGATTTTGTCATATTTTATTTAATAGTTTTAAGAGCAAGTAAAAAAACTTGTAAACATTCGTTGTCAAATATTTTGATGTGTGGATTATTCTTCTTGATTTCTTTTTTCCACTTTCTTGGTATTCTATTTTTCATCCTTATTTTATTTTATCCAATGGATATGCGTTTAAAATTGTATTCTTATTAACGACCATTTGAAACTCATCAGAGCTTACATTCACCACATCAATTTCAGCTTTTTTACTAGCAGCTTTTAACGCTTCTTTAACATGAAACTTAGCTTTATCATTGGCTAATTTATTAGCTATCTTGATTATTTCTGTTTCCCATTCTGAAGCTAGACTAACACCATATCTTGGAAATGATTTAAAAAATTTATTAAATCTTTTCCCAGCTGTTATTTCACCGATTTGTTTTTTATTTAGAATAACTTTAGCGTATGTGGGTAATTCGGCACTTGTGAAGATAGCATCTTGCATATCATCAATATCATTTGATTCTTTTATTTTAAAATCTACTATTGTATTAACTTTACCCTCAAATAAACATGAATGCCATTGAGAAAAATCAAGTGGAATTTGTAACTTAATATAACATGGTTCACCAGTATTTTGGGTTGCTATTTTTTGTGTCTTGTCATCATATTCAACCACAAGTATCTTAAGCTCTTTTTCCATTTCTGGTGATAACCACGCATTCGAAACGCTAAACGATGGTTTGTAGTCAATGTTTAATTTTTTATCGCTATATGCATCGGTAAATCTTTTCCCGACTATCGCAACAGAATTTCTAAAGACTACTTGCATTCCTTCAAATATATCTTTTTTGTTTACCGATTTTAATTTAAGCTTTCCTTGCATTTTATTTTATTTGTTGGGACTAAGTGAATCGAACACCTGACTTTTCTGCTCTACCACTGAGCTAAATCCCAGATTTAACAATCTCCATTACATGGATACTCACAACTTCCACCAATTTCACAATTTTGCCTACACACTCCATCTTCATACCATGTAGCATTAGCATGGTTATACCTTTTATTTAGGATACGTTGTTGTTTCCTTACTGCTTTACGTATCTTCATACGATTTAACCCTTCAGCTTTATATAAAGCTTCTTGTTCTTTATTTTTAGCCATAATTTTTAATTTATTTAGCACCCTCTTATCTCTCAAGTAGGGTCGGGCTGAGAACTCGTTTGCATTGTAATCTAGGTTACTGCCCACGGCATTGGCGAAGATTCTTACTCTCATTTCTCAAGTGAGACAATACATCATATATTACTATATGAATTTTATAAATGTAAACGTCTGTCCATTGGCCCTTAGTGGAACTTAATCCAGCTTTTATCTTTCCCATCTTTCGATTCGAGACAATTAGCCTTAGACCCTCAAAAACGGGTGCCTGTGACATTTAGAACATTCACATTTAAAGGATTGTGATAACCTCATTGATTTCTTATAGGTGGTATAATTTATTGTTATTCACAACACGAGGGGTAGCCGTGCAGGTATGGTAGTCATCATTGATGCTAGTATCCACCCTTATTCTTATACTCTTCATTTGGCCGTTTACCTTCAACTGCATACGCTTTATGTATTATGACGTATAGTTTGAAACATCCTATTTTATTCAACTACAGATGTTATGGCTGTCCTGTATTGCTACAGTTAGAAATAGATATTAAGAAACACGTTGTTCTTTGTTTCTAATTTGGTCTTTACCGTAGACTATCAATCTAGATATACGTCTGGTATATCAGCATTCCCATGTAGACATCACTCTACTTCTAATCATACAGGAAGGTATTAGCAGCTGTCGTGTTTCTGCTCGTATCTTAAAATCCTTCTACACAAACTGTAATATACAATGTTTCTGTTGTTTACCTACCTATAGAAAGGTTTCTGTTTCATCACTGATAGTATCCTTACAATTGTGTATTAGGAATATTTTATTTATCCAATGCTTCAAACGTCATTGATGCCTTTTTTACTCTTAACGGTCTATCTGAAATATGTACATAAGTACCACCAGATGGGAAATATTGATGGTAGTTACCTTGTGCATCAAACCAATAGAAATAACTTGCTGATTCACCATATGCTCCACCATCATCCAATACTTCATCAGTAATATATTTATGCCCAGCAATATTTACATAATTGTTAGTACCATAATTTGAGTTACCACCTTGTACGGTTTTAGGACTTAAACGTTTGCTACCAGACGTTACCTTACCTTTAACAGTTGAGTACTCCATAACATCACCAGTGTAAGATGAAATGATGTATAAATGTTTAACAGCACCCATATCATTATCTCTGGTTAATCGTTCAATGATATTTCGTTGTTCAATGGTTTGACCATTCTCATCGGTTTTAACTTGAGTGGTTGCCTTTACGACACCACTGTCAGACTTCTCTTGTACATTAATATCATCGCATGATGTGATTACCAAGCCAATCATTATGGCCAAATACATAAATTGTTTTTTCATGATTATTTATTTAATTTTAAAATGTAAGGTTTAATTTCTCTAGGGAGTGGTTCAAGATTACTAGCTGGCAAGTCACCAACGTTGGTAAATCTGTAATTGAATTTGCTCATGTCAGCATTATATTTGGCACATAATTCGTTATGCATAGTGATGATACCAATTAATTCTGATTTTCTTTGTTGCTTATAAAATTTATCATCTTTGTCCTTGTCATCTAAAGATTGTATTTCATCTCGATACATTTCAATATCAGCACGTTTCTTATCAATGGCTGATGATAAATCTTTGAAGTACTCGTATTTAGCTAATAAAGCTGAAGGATTGAACTCTTTGTTTATTGTCTTGGCTCCATCAGACATAAAATTACATGTTGTAATTGTAACGGTTAATATAAAGAATACTAACACAAACCAACCAAATATTTTCATATGTTATTTAATTATTATGATACAAAGGTAAATCAAATAATTGAGATTTCCAAATTATTTATATGTATTTTTAAGTTGTTTAACTATTAGTTCACCTAATAAAGTTAATTCATTACCTGTTTCTGTTACCCTCCAATAAGGATTTTCATCATGCAAATTTTGAATGTCTTTCCAAAAATTAGGTTCCTGACCTCTGTATTGTTCTTGGTGAATATCATCACCTTTATCCATTATCAAATGATGAGCAGCATCACTATTTTTAGCTTTACTTCGACCTTCATCTGTTAAACAACGACTATGAGCACAGAGTCTTCCATCTTCAGTGACATACGAACAATAACTACAATTAGGTTCTAAGGCTCTTGGATTATTGGTATAGTAATCTACAGTTTCATCAATAATTTGATTTGCGGTTAATCGTTCCATATTATTTTTAGTTTGAAATATTGTCTAATACTCATTATTAATATGCCAAGACGATTTTCACCTTCGTTTGTCTTAAGGCAAATACCCCAGAATTTATCACCCCATGTATTACCTTCTTGTATGTATTGATAATCAGTATTCATTAAATTAGACTTATAGGGTTCTTGATTGAATTTCTGTTTGATACATTCTCGCATAACATCCAATTTAATCACATTCCAATCATCAATTAATTGAATGTCTTTACTAGCTTTTTTAACTTGCCCAGCTGTATTATATGTATTAGCACAAAATGCTTTCCAAGTCTTATCATCAGACTTAGCCGACATATAAGCATGTTCTACAGATGCATATTCAATACCATCTAGGATTATCTTAACTGGCGCAAAGTTGCTAAGCCATCTGTATTCACCTTGAAATTCTCTTATCATACTATTTTTTGTGAATAAGATTTTTACAATTACCCTTATGTGTGTTACTGGTAACAGGTCCTTGTCCAGTGTATGATGTTGTTTGAATGTATTCACATCCATCAATAGTAACAATTCTTTCGTCAGAACAACTAAAAACTGTTGCGAGGCATAACATTGCCAGTATAAAATAAAATACTTTTTTAAGTGTTTCTTTTTTCATATTATTTTTTTAGAATAGGTGATACCTTATTTTTGAATAACTTGATTGTCGCTCTGATAGTTCTTAAATCTTCAGCCGAAATCTTTTCACTATCTTCAAGTAACATATCCTTTACCATTCTAGCTTGTAACGTAACCCAAAGGTTTTTCAAGTCGTTAACGGCTAAGGCTGTCAATTGTGCATTGGTGGCTTTACCACCTTGCGCTTCAATATCTTTCATGATATAGGCTTTACCATATCTTCTTGGTAAACCTGCATCTTTGGTATCAGATTCCTTGGCTTTTATCTTAGCAACTGGCTTGATTTCTTTGCCTTCACTAAGTCTTAAATACCAATCAATAAGATTCTCTTTAGTAAGGATAATCTTATCAAATAGTTCACGAACATATTCTTGCGTTTCAGTACTTAACTTATCCTTTTGAGAGAGGGTTTTAACCATGCTGAATGACATGGTTACTTCTTCATTGAACATTGAGAGTAAATCTTCGTCTCTTTCAATTACTTGTAAAGCAACGAATTCATTGTAGTCAAGGTCTTTAAGTTTGCTAATTGTTTTCATGATTATTTAAATATTAGGACACAAAGGTACAACAAATAAATAAGACCACCAAATTTATTTTTTAACTACTATATCAAAAAAAGATTTTAAAAAGACACTTGGCATCCCTGAGTCATCAAGTACTAAAACAAATTTATCATAAAGAAATAAAGGTTTATATTTAACACCTCTAGTTATTTTTGCTGTTCTGCTATTGTAACCTTGGTTGCACACCAATGTCGGTATTGATTTTCTAGTGATTTTGTTATGCGCCTTAATTATATCTTTAATCGTGCCTTCACTTATAGCAGGGTCATATTCATAGTAACCTATTTTATTTATAAGCAATTCTTTTATTTGACGAATTTTAATCATATATTAATTAATCTTAAACACCACACCTAACTCAATTAAATCGGAATAATCAGTTGAAACATCTTCCTTTAATAACTCCCAACCAAATAGTGTTATTCCATAATAAGAATCTGAAAAATTAACACTATCATCGTCAATATCACCTTTTAATCTTAACATTCTATTTTTGAAATATTCTGGTTTACCATCTTCATCCCACCATCCATTCACATTGCATTCATATTTATCAATAAATGAATCGTTTTCTTCGTCCCAAGTATATTCTTCTTTTTCTTTCCAAGAATTATACATAGACCCCTCATTCGTTTCTGGTTGAGATGCAATCCAATTATATACTTGCTCATCATTTTCTGCAAGTATAAGTGCTTTAATTCCTTGTTCACTATCTTTTGGTGCATGATGTGAAAAGGTTACTTTGTAAATATTCATTATCTTTTATAAATCAAGTCCCAATTTTTATCGAACATTTCATCCAATTTCTTTTTCCCTTCATCATCTGTGATTAAATCATACATATCTTTATACATCAGATATCCGAATTTTAAATCTTTAAGGTGCGTTTCACAATAAGAACCATCTTTTGATTGCTCACAAGCAATTGCAGAACAACATCCATCGTCACCACAGCTATTACATACCTTACAATAAGGACTATTATATTCTTTCATTAAACAACACATTCAATACAAGTACCAGTATATGGCTTATCAGCCCAATCTAATTTTCCCACACCTAATTCATCACCTAGATATCTATGGTCAAATACTATAGTATTTGTCATTAAAATCCCCTCTGTTAGCATAAGCCATTGATAACTATCACCGCAATCAACTAAAACTTCAATGTTGTTTTTGTTGTTTATGCTCATAAGCCACTTAACATCTTTTTTAGTGTATGCCATATTATTTAGATTAGTGAAAACAAAGGTACAACAAATAATTTAGATTACCAAAAATTCTTTAGCTTATTCTGCAATGTAAATACTTGTTGGTCGGTTGTGAATTTTACATTCCCCAGCGTCTATAGTATAATCAGTTATTTCGTCTGTATTTGGTTTTTGTTCGCTTTTGCAAGCATAGTGAATTTGACAGCCAGCAACTATTACGTGATTGGTTATGCTTCCTATTTTGGCATACCAATTTGAGCTTCTAGCATTAGTTTTTACTCCTAATATAGAATCACTAAGTATTTCAACTTCACCCCAAACAGCTCTATATTGTTTACCATCTGGAGCAAAGAACCAAGCATCGGCAGTAATTAAATATTTTCCTTTCATACTTGTTTATTTAATTTATGAATTACAAAGATACTGAAAAAAAATTGAACCGACAACTTGTATTTATAAAATATTTGTATTACCTTTGTTGAGCTTGGTATGTAGATAACATCTATAAACAAAAAATCCCCGACTTGATAGCCGAGGATTTGATTATTTGTTTGCTTTGTTTTTTACGTTTAAGTATGCTGCTGGGTTATTAAGAACCTTTATAACCGAGCCTAACTCATCATGGTCGAACTGGTAAAGGCCACCTTCGTCATTCTTTTCTTTATGGACTTTTTTGCTGAATAATGACCTATCAGTTGCATCATTAGGATTACCTAATCCAGCTGCTGCCATTACTTGGCTCTGTTTAAGCATAGTATTGGTAAGCTTATTCTGAACTTCAGCATAATCTTTATCAAATTTCTGCGCATTAGCTTGGTTTTGAGCTTGTTCTTCCTCAGAAATTGGGTTAACAAATGCTTCTCTTAATATATGTTTGATTCTATCCTTATCCATGTCGTTAAAGTTTATTATAAATATCTAAAAGATAAGAAAAAGATTAATAATCCTTATATGTACACAAATGTGTACATTGAGGTTATTAATATAGGTTCTTTAAATAATCATCTTCCATGCTACGTAAGACATCTGCCTCAGTCACCTTTATCTCAATCCCTTGTTGATATAGTTTTTCTTGCATTTCAACCATTCGATTATTTAGAAGTATTTCCTGTTGGTTACACCATTCGTTATACACGGTGTCGAGTAAATTAATATCATTAATACTAAATATTTTTTTTAAGTTATTAAATAACTCATTAATTGCTAATGTTTCATTAGTACGTCTATTTTTAATAAACATATCATAAGAAAATCTATAATTCTTATTTAAATAATTTAGTATAAGTTCCTTCATTACTCATTGATATCCGTATTAAGAAGAACTTTCTTAATCTTATTTAAGCATTTAGCTTTGATTTGACGAATCATCTCTCGTGTAATGCCATAATCTTCACCTACATCATTAAGGGTCCTAGGAAGACTCCCATCAAGTCCGTACAATGCTATCATGATTTCTTTATCACGTGGCTTAAGAACATTTAAGACAGCATTTAATTGTTTTTTGGTATCCTTGTCCATCATCATAGTATCGGCAGATTTAAAGAATGTATTATCAGCCATGGTATCTGATAATACAGTACCACTACCATCACCATGTGCATCATTTACCAATTCTCTATCAAGTGAATCCATGCTATAACTCTTAAGAACATCCAACGAATAAAATTCATTGTTTACCTTATCATTAGCTTTTTTAGCTGCTTTTTTACTAGACTCTGTTTCATCACTATAATCTAAAATATCATTAAGACCTAATTCAGCACCATATTCATCAATTACTTCATGAATACTTACGTTCCTACCCAATTTTTGTTCCAATTGGTTGATTTGTTTATCTAACTTTGATAAACTATTAATCTTGTTATCTGGAAGACGTACCAAACGTCCATGTTTAGAAATATATTCCATGATGGTTTTACGAATCCACCATACAGCATATGAAATAAATTTAAAACCCATTTCAGGTTTAAACTTCTCAACAGCTATCATCAATCCAATATTTCCCTCATTTACAAGGTCACCCAAATGATTTTGAGTTGTAGCATATTGCTTGGCTACTGAAACTACGAAACGTAAGTTTCTACGAACTAATTCATTGATGGCTTCTTTATCACCACGACTGGCTTTTTCTGTACAAATAACTTCTTCTTCTGGGGTAAATACGTCTATTTCTGATATGTCTTTTAAATATTGATTAAATGATGCTGTTTCTCTGTTTGTTAATTTTGTCGAAATTACTAGTTGCTTCATGCAGTTATTTTGTGTTGGGTTAAGGTGTATAAAGTTGTTGTGGGTAATGCAAGATATATTATTGATTTCTTTCCATATCTCGTTTTAAGTCTTTTTCTTTTATTGATTGTCTTTTATCTGGGTTATTTTTACCCTTGGCTAGACCTACTTCAATCTTAACAAATCCAGTTGGTGATAATAGAACGCTTAAGGGAATCAAGGTTAATCCCTTTTGTTTCACCTTATCATTTAACTGTGTTATTTCTTTTTTCTTTAGGAGTAATTTTCTATCTCTTACTGGAACATGATTATTGGATTTACCACCTTGTTTATGTTCAGCAACATACATGTTTTTTATGAATACTTCTTGGTCTTTAATGAAACAATACGCTTCATTGATACTGGATTCTCCAATCTTAATTGATTTAACTTCTGAACCCCTGAGTTGAACCCCAGCAATGTATTTATCAAGAATATTATAATCATAATAGGCACGTTTATTTTTAGTTAGTAGTTTCATTAGTTTTAATTATAATTTTGGTTGCAACGAATATGTGGTCAATTATTGTTCAAAACATTTTATCATTAATTTTACTAGCTTAACTATTTGCTTATAAATAAAATATAAAATTACCACTGGTACTATTATAATCCATGACATGCTCCAAGCTACATATGCTTCAGCATTGCTACTCCAACTATCATGAGTAGCATATGTTTTCGGTTCATCATAGTTTATCTTCAATAGTCTTCGTCCAAATAATATTAAGAAAAATAAGGTTATTAATAATCCAATGATATAGTAGTTAAAAAATTCGTTCATTATTTATTGTTACATTAATTGAGTCACCGACTTTATATTTTTCAGAGCTAGAGATTATTATTCCAAGTTTTGTTTTAAACACCCACATGGCTTCTGAAACATTAGGGGTTTTTGGTTTGTATATTACTTCGTCCACTCTTACTTTTTTGTTGTCATCAACTCTAGGACCAGAAAAACTGGATAAAACTATTACTCCGAAGGTAATACAAAAGATTAACAATTTAGTTTTCATATGTTATTATTTTAGTTTACTAATTTACAAAGGTACGGAAAAAAGATGAGAATTACAAGTCTTTTTTTGAACTTCGTGGTTTTCCATCTTCAATTATCAAATACTCACCACTAGTGCCCAAACAATCAATAAGAATTAAATTAGGTATATCCTCGTTGATACCTAATTTAATTACTGTTGTATGCCCTACAACACAAATGATATTATCAACCATATCACTCAGGAGTGATTTTGGACGAACCCATATTGGACTTTGTGTGACATCATCACCACTTCGGTCATAATTTTCGCCCATATTGAAATTAAAATTCCTTGGACAAAAATAATACATTTCATTAAGTGCTTTCATTAATACACTACCTAAACTTGGGTTTGCATTACCTAAAAATTGTTCACTCCACGTCTTGGTTAAACCTGCATGACTAAAGAAATAATTCTCATGAAACCAACATAATTGAAGTAGACCTTCTTTCAACGCTATTTCCAACACTTCTCTAATATCTACAGCATAACCAGCTTGATAACCAGAATAAGTTTGATTAACACCACCGATATAATGATGGTCATGATTACCTATTAATAAGATAACCTTATCTGGATATACTTTTTTAACTTCAAGTATATCTTTAAAATTACTTATTTGTCTATTTGCTGAATACCCACCATTTCGTGAATCAAAATAATCTCCGATGAATACTATTTTATCAGCATCCATATTATCATTGATGATTTCCTTCCAATGACTCCTACCATGAATATCACCTATCGCTATTATTTTCATCCTATTATTTCTGATTCAAATGCAACATCACAATCTAATGACACGTGATGTTGATTTCTTGAGTATTCCCATTCTACAATAAACCCACCAAAGTCTGATTCATATCTAACAAGACCTATTTTTTCTGTTTTAACATTACCCCAAAATCCACCCATAGGTAATTGTATCTTCAGTCTCATTCCTGAGTATATTTCTCTGTTATTTTTATCTTGTAAGCCAACATACTGTCCAAGGCTTTGTCTTTCAACACTAACCCATCCAGTATCATCTTCATCTATATCACCATCTTCAATATATATTTTTGGCTTATGACCATAAACAGCTGGGATATCAAAGAATTGACCGTATATCCATTCTTTGGTATCTTCACGTTTTCCTCTAAATTTATTTAAAATCATATTAACAACGATATGTTACTCCATTTTCATCCTCACCTAGACGTTCATTATTAGGGAAACCAACATATACTGGAAACCCATGTTGTTCACCTAGACTTGCTAATGTTGGTTTTATTTCAACTGGCTCAGCTACATGTTCAAATAACCTATCCAATTTATTTTTGATGACATTGGTCTTACTTATATTCATGTTGTCACCAACAGCTTCTAAATAGCCATCTAGCCATATTACAAAGGTTTGCATCTTATCCATAATATTAACACATTGTATTATTTTGACCTTCAATATGTGATTTAATATCTCTCTTTGGTGATAAGGTTACGTTTAATCCTTCTAATGGTGCTTTCCCATCATGGATATTTTGAAAAATTTGTTGTACTTTCTTATCATCACTATATGTCGGGTCAATGTCATATAAGAATACCAATTTCAAATGATTCTTAATCACTTGTACTTGTTCTGTTGTTAATGCTTTATCTGGTTCAGATAGTTCAAAGAACCCTTGAAGCCAAAATGCGAATTCAGTAGCTTTCATTATTTTTTATATTATTTATTTTTGTATTTGCCAATCAACCCATTCTTCATAAGTTAATTTAGAAATTTCTTTTAACGTATCCAATTGTGTTTTTCCAATCTCGATATCAACAATACGTCTATTAACTACACGTATGTACGCTTTATAAGCATCAGTGGTTAATTTCTTTTCATCCATTGTTATACTAAATTACAGTTTTGAAGTGTTTTCAAATGAAAGTCTTCAGCTGAGTATTCAACCAGCCCTTCGTTTTGATACAACCACATTGATTTCAATCCAGCCTCAAGTATCAACTTTGAACACTGCCAACAACTAGGTTTATCACTCACTACAGCTTCATCATTTACCACCTTAACATGAATCATTTCACATTCACCGATAGGTATTTTTTTATCTAGCTTATGTAGTTTAAGCAACGCTACTTGTTCAGCATGTAATGCCGTCTTAGCACAATTAGCTCTACATGCTTCAGAACTATCACATACAAATGGCTTAGGTGGTGCATTGAAACCATCACTTATTAGGCCATGTTCTCTATGCCAGATAACGATTCCTCGTTGACTCTTACATTTAGACTTTCTCGCAGCAATCACTGCTTGGTCCAAGGCCCATATTTCATTGTAATTGTTTGTCATATTTACAAGTGATACGTTTTCAGATACGTTTAAATAATGTTCAAAATAAGGATTCTGCATCATACTTGTATAGTCATCATCTAGTTTTAACCAACGTGGTACTAATAAACAAAATGTTATTATAATTACAAGAATGAAACCAATTACAATTATATCACACATAATTATTTTTGTTTTTCAACCATATTTAATAATGTACTAATATTAGATGATGTTAAAACACCCTTTGTTTTTTTTCTACTACCATTAAAGAATAAAAGATATTCAGTTGTGGGGATAGCATACCATTTGTTTTCATATGTGTTATTCCAAAACACATAATTATAATTATTGTTTTTATTTTCCATTTTATTTTTCAATTTCTATTATTATTGGTTTATTTACTACTCGATATCCTTCATTTACAACTGAAGCGTTTACAAAGGTAACATTATTCTTGATAACAACACCATATGAATAATGAATATGACCTGAGATACTGTATTTCAGGCTGGTTAATTTTGTAATTATTACATCTAATAACTCATGGCACCCTACAAACTCTCCACCGTTATATGGAACAAAATCACCAATACCATATGGTGGTCCATGTGTTATGAGAATATCAGTACCTAAAGGTATTTCATTCCAATATGAATATAATTCACCTCTAGGTACGTTATATGCCCATCCATATCCAAATTCTGGCGTGTATGGTGAACCAAATATCTTTATTCCTTCAACCTCACAAGCTTCATGTTCAAGATATATTAATCCTTTTTCTTTACTCAATGCTTTTGCATCAACCAACCCTCGTTCAATTGATGTGTCATGATTACCAGCAACCCATATCTTATACTTGATTTTCAAGCTAGCATACCAATCAATAAAATCAAGTATACCATTTCTATTCATTTCTGGGTCCCTATATGAACCTGCATCACCAGCAAATATTATCATATCAACATCCGTAGGTATCTTTAATTCTTTCTCCTTCGTATGTGTATCACTTATACAAACTATCTTCATTTATTTAACAGCTCCTTCCCATTTTTTAAGAGGGTTTCAAACTCTATTGGTGTGAAATCATTACGGTATTCTAAGAACGAATTCACTCTATATTCATCATTCAATGTAAAACCATTAAACCTTGCAATTCCATTTTCAGCATATTCAACTTCATCTTCTAATCTATCAATATCATCTTCCAAATCCGAAATCTCTTTTTCTAATCTATCGACCTTTTTGTCATGTTCATATTCAACATCATCAGGGTCTTCACCACCTAGCCACACATAAACATCAGCAGCGTTCATTTCAAGGCATTGAAAGAGTTCTTTTTCATCTTCACAATCTTCTAATTCTTTAATTAAAAATGTTTGTGTGTCTTTGTTATCACCATTTTTTTCAATGAGTTTTAATAGTTGTTGTTTAAATGTTTCGAAATTTAATTTGTCGTTGTTTATTTCCATAAGTCAAATATAGTGTTTTTATTTTTAATTTTTTTGCATTTCTTTTTCAGATGCGATATATATGTTTTCAGCGTACCATTCTTTGAACATAGCCTTTAACACAGCTATTGGTACGTTATTTGGATTTGGATAGTATATGTTTAATAAATTAATATCTATATTACCAAACAATTTATGTCTTACCTCCCATTCACATAATCCTAATACAATTTCACATTCATTTAGAAACACATCAAAATCTGGTATAATAATTTCACGTTTTTCATTATACCATTTATTAAGGACACTTGAAGTTAAGTCGAGATTTCCGAAAATATCATCTATCTGTGATGATACTTCATGTAGTTTTAATAGTTTATCAGTCTTTAAATCACATATATTAACCAAATAATTCATGTTAATATAATAAAAACTATTAATATACTTAAGAATCAATTCTTCATCTGGTGTTGATTTATTCTCTAACTCTTTTTCTACAATACTTATGATTTCCTTATCACGCCATTTATAAAATAAACTACTAACAGTCTTTAATGGTATTTTACGAGTAAAGTATTCTTTTAACATACTCCCGTTAATATCACCATTATGTTTATGCACAACCTTCCAATTTGTATCACTTGAAACTACTTCACACTCTGAAATAAATTGTTTTATTTCAGGGATATGTTTGTCAAGTTCATTCAACAACCATTTATCAAACATTTTTGATGTGATGATTAAATCTAGACTTGTATCAATAGGTTCAAAGTACTGGTATATATCATTTAATACTTTAGGTTGTCGCAACCTGCGACTCTTACCTATGGTATAAATTTTAATATCATCCTCGTCATCATAATCATCCTCATTTATCTTAATATAATAAAAGCTATTCATATAACTAAAAAAAATATCCTCATTCGAGATGATTTTAAGTTGTTGTTCTTTTTCACACTCAATTATTACATTTTCTTTATACCAAGCATCGTAAAAACTTTGATGAAAATTAAATGTTAGACTATGTGGGTCCCCGTAATAACTTGTTATTATTTCTCTATTAATAACACCTAACTCATTATGAATCGTTATCCACTTAAAGTCATCTAATTTTAACGTACAACAATCTAGAAAGTTATTTATTTGTGATGTGTATACTCTAAGTTTATTAGAATACCATTGTTTAACGAAAGGTCGATAAGCTAATAAACTATCACCAAAAACAATCTTGACATCAGTTATCACATCATCAATATTAGAAATATTGTCAGTTGTCAATCTAATTAATTGAGGTTCCCTAGTTTCTAATGTTTCACGGATAACAATATTAAATTGTCTATCTAAATATTTTAAAATTAATTCTTCATTTGACATAGTTATTTTTAAAGTATACGTACATGTTATCTCCAACTACTGTATCACAAAAACCCCAATGTTGACCTTCAGCTTTAATATTCTTTGGTAAGAAGTTGAAGAATTCTTCAACTTTATCATCATCCTTTAATTCAATAATATCTAATTGAAATAGTACATCATGAATAGCATCTTTATCTGATTTTTCTAAATCAGCAAATTTTACTTCTCTCATAATTATGAAAAATTATCGTTATTAACTTCGTATGTTGAATCTGATGGTGTATCAATGACATCATTTGAAGTATCAAATTGATTATTGGTTTCATCAGATGTATTTAACATATCACCAATCATTGCTCCCATCACATCACCACCCATAGCGGTGCCCATTACTGTTGAATCAGTAATATAACCCAATATCAATGAATCAATGAAGCTACTATCTTTGTATGGATATTGTTGTTCTAATTCTTCACGTTTACGTTTATATTCAGACGCAGAAATATTAATACTTTCATTTCTAAAACTCTTCCCTCTATGAGGCGGTGACATAACAAGTGATGTCTCACCTTTATTTAAACCACCCTTTACTTCACGTTCATCAAAGTATTTCTTAACATAAGAATCATCATGTGTTACATACAATCCATTCTTATCTTTCTCCACGATTTGTTTTGTTTGTGGGGTGAATTCTTGAACTCGCCTTAAATATTGACGTTTTTTAATGTCACCATGCCAAATATGGTATAAGTCACCCTTAACAAAGCCAATCTTACCTTTAACAACTCGATAAAATTCTTCAGACCATTTATTTACAGCAGCAATATCGTCAGTAAATGATTTGGTTATACATGTGTGGTTAATATGGCCAGCACCAGCATGAGCAATTATATGGTCTGCACCACCAATCAAAGCTTTATCATATAATAGAATTCTATTGAATACATCACGTCTTGCACCCCATGCAAAACCAACATGTCCATGGACATCATAAATATGATTAGCTGACCCACCTTGATAATGTCTTGAGCCAAAACTCTTCCACACATTAGGGTGCTTGCGACTTACATCAGTAGCAAATTCATACTCATGTGTCATATCGAAATTAGGTTCTCTTTGGTCTTGTTCCAAATGAACACAATACTCAAATGGTTGCACCAAATTATTAGTTTGTAAGTCTTTTACACCATCAACCAACCAACGTTTATTGGTGAAGATAACATCAGTATCTACCCAGAAAACATATTTAAATTCAGTTGGTAACTTTTCTATGATACCATTTAATAGGCTTTCTTTATGCCATAACAAATTCTTGGTGAAAACCCTAGTAATATTAAGACTCGGAAACTCATCAACCAATTCTGGTTTTGAACCATCAATAACACATTCAACAATATGATGATTCAAATGTTTTATTGAATTGTAGAATTCACGAAAAGCAATAAGCCTATACGGATTGCGTTGTGGATTGAAATAACAAGCGATGATAACCGCTTCTGAATGTGTCTTATATTTGTTACGATATAAGAAAGTGTTTCTAAAAAAATCTAGTATTCTCATGTTTATATTATAATCTTAAAAGTGTTGCATCAATAGCTTTTTTCTCAATATCTACCTTGGAAATGACAACCATCACTTCATCACCAAGTCTTATTATTTCACCAGTATTAAACTCTTTGATTCTGTAGTTATTCACTTCAGCATTCCAAGTTCCACCTATACCTGATAACTTAACCAAACAGTCACAAGCGTTTTCTTCGATTGTAATAAACAAACCAAAGTCCATAACTGATGTTACAATACCCTTGTATATCTTACCGACATTTTCACTCATGTAAATGCATTGCATATACTTAATTGAATCACGTTCAGCTTTTTGAGCTTTCTTTTCACGTTCAGATAAGTAAGTACACTTGGCATCCAACTTCTCCAATTTAGGTGCTGGCTTATTATCTAAGTAACGACCTAATAATCTATGAACCATTACATCTGGGTACCTTCTAATAGGACTTGTAAAGTGAGTATAGTCTTTAAAACCAAGACCATAGTGACCAATATTCTTGGTTCTGTAGTCTGCTTTCTGCATTGTACGAACAACAAGATTACTAATCATGTTTTCCTCTGGTTTACCCTTGATATCTTCAAGTAGTTTATTAAGACTACTAGTTATTTCAATTGGGTCCTCCACTGAAATATCATAACCAAACTGTTTGATTAATGTTTTAAGTTCATTCAATTTTTCTTCACTAGGTTTATCGTGAGCACGATTAACCATTGGGAGTTTCTTATCATTGATGAGTTGAGCAACATGTCTGTTAGCCAATAACATAAACTCTTCAATAAGTTTGTTTGAATCCTTACCAGTTCTGAATATGATTCCGATTGGTTTATTGTTAGCGTCTAACTTGAAACGAACTTCTTGTTTATCAAATGATATGCTATTTTTAGCTAAACGTCTTTTACGCATTAGCTTAGCTATCCTATCTAAAACCAGAACAGCTTTCACTAAATCTTTAGCTAAATGATAACTATCTAATTCAGCTCTACCAGTTGTTAAACCTTCAGTTATTAATTTAGCTTCTAAATTACTAGATGTTGATTCGATTATTTCTTGAGCTTCTTCATAACTAAATCTATGGTCAGAGTTAATCACTGTGCGACCAAACCATTCTTCTATAACATGACCATTTTGGTCCAATTTAAAGATAGCTGAGAAGCAAAGCTTATCTTCGTGTGGTCTAAGTGAACATAATCCATTAGAAAGCCTCTCAGGTAGCATTGGGACGCATCTGTCTACCAAGTATACTGAAGTACCTCTATTATAGGCTTCTTTATCCAATTCAGTATCTGGTCGTAAATAGTGTGACACATCAGCAATATGAATACCTACTTCCAAGACACCATTAACCCATTCTACACTAAGTGCATCGTCAAAGTCTTTGGCATCATGTGGGTCAATTGTAAAGGTTAATACATTACGCATATCTCTACGTTTATCAATTTCTGATTGTGTAATCACATCAGATATAGCTTCCGCTTCAGCATCTACATCTGGATTAAATTTATAAGGTAAATTATACTCCGCAATAATACCGTGAATTTCAGTTTCATGTTCACCAGCGTTACCAAGGATTTCAATGATTTCACCATTAGGATTCTTGGCATCATCTTTCCATTCAACCAAACGTGCAACAACCTTTTGACCATCAGTCGCACCAAGTGTTTTGGATAATGGAATAAAGAAATCAATTGGAAGCTTGTTGCTATCTGGAATAAAGAAAGCATATCTTGGTGATACTTGAATTACTCCAACAAATTCTGTTCTGAATCGCTCAACTATTTCAATTACCTTACCTTCTAGGGGACGTTCTTTCCCTTCAAATACTTGTATCTTAATAGTATCTAAATTTAACGCTTTGTTGGTGTTATTCTTGTGGATGTAAATATCCTTTGGTAAATCAGGGCTTACTAAATAGCCTGAGCCACTAGTGTTGGTAGAAAGTTTCCCTACCAATATATCGTTTATTTTTATCATTAATTTTCTATTTGTCTTTACGATTTGGTTGAATTCTTTTCCATGTTACAAAGGTACTCATTGTTTTTGAAATTACCAAATTATTTTTTATTTTTTACACAAAAAAACCCACTCTGAGTGGGTTTTTATTATTTATGATGGTCAGAAAACACTACCGTTATCTGAAAATCTTTAAGTCTACCGCTTTCACAGTGCTGTTTTCCCCATTCCTCAAAAATAGGGATATGGGATTGCCTATCATCCCACAAAGCAACACTTGTAATGCTAGGATATTGCTTCAACAATTTATCCATTGTTCTCATCTTAACAACATCAGTGCTACCACCAGTATTGAAACGATATTCATCAAATACCAATCCCTTAGAATCTAGTACAGCTTTTACTTCTTCACTCAATTTACTCAAACGACCAGTAAGCATAATAACATATGCATCTTCATCAGCACGTGCTATTTCATAATCAGCGATAACCTCTGACTTCGCTGGCATATCAAATACGTTTAAATCCAATGAATCAGCTTGTCCCCACCAACCTTTATGTGGCCATTCTTGACCAGTTTTTTGCAACCAAATATCTTTACCAACTTCTGGAAGTGGTGTGTCGATAAGCGTAGCATCAAAATCGAATACTTTTAGTTTTGTTTTATGCATGATATTAATCTTTTAATTATATTTTGTCTTTTATTCTCTAAGAACATACCATAAACTCTTTTGGTTGCAGAGCCTATTAATTCTTTTGTTATCGGTCCATGAGCATCAATCGTTTGCTTTAGTCCACCCTTAATTTTTCTAAGGGTGATATCTTTTCTTAATTTCAATTTTTCTATTGTATTAAGATTATCTTGTTCATACTCATCAATTGCTTTTAAAAACCCTTCAACATCCTGTGTTTTCATGTGTTTCTCAATTGCAGCTCTAAGTTTTCCTCTTCTCGTTTTTAGTATATTAAAACTCATATTTAACAAAGGTACTAATTTTATTTGGTATTACCAAATTTTATTTAAAAATTATCATAACACCAGATTGGTGTCTGGTCGCCAACATAGGCCCCACTTACATTGAATTCGAAATATTCAATAGCTTCTTCATCTGACATATCTTTTATTAATATATCAATGCATTTTTTGACTGAATAAATAAGTCTCATACTTCTTTCATCAAGACCTATTATTGCAGCATCGAACCCATCAGCTTTTAAAAACTCATCATCTGGGTACATTTCTAATATTTCTTCTATCATAATTGTTTTTGTAATAAACCGATACACCAATTGTTAATTATTATATACTTGGTATAATTATTTCGCTCACTAAAAGTTAAACGGTGAATGTTAATATCTTTCCATTTGATACCAACACCAAATATCCTAAACCATCCTCTTCTATTATTAGAATATATTGAGAAGAGATTTATCTTGAAACATTTAAACGAACGTTGTATCATATTTTTTAATCTAATGCTGGGTCAATACCCATAATGAATTCTCTATATACCTCTTCATCATACACTCTACCATTTCTATTAGCTGTATCTGCTGAATATTGATAATCCATGAAGAATGTATAACCTCTTGGTTGATTCATTGGTTGAACACTTGTTAATTCCGAACTAATTAAAGTTGGTGTTACCCTACGTACTGTTGGGAATATTATCTCATCATTGGTTTTCCAATAAAATTCTAAATCTACATCTGGTTTAATTGATGTGCTCCAGATATCAATAATACCTTTTAATATCTCATCACTAAAAGAGAATACTGTTACTAACTCTATTAATAACTTACCACTATAAACAGGTACTGGAAATTCTCTAGTATCTGCAATTAAATAGATACCGTCATTACCAACTTCACTGGTCTTTATCGTATAAAATTTGTTTAAGTACCGTTGTATTATGTCTTGCATATACAACCATACTTATTTTTATCTTATATGTAAAGGTTATTTCTTATTTTTAGGTCTAATTGTGGCGAACATACGTTTCCCCTCAAGCTTAGGTAAAGCTTCAGCAATACCATGGTTTTCGACAGCAACCATAAGTTTAAGTATGATAGCTTCACCCTTGGTGACATAGGCCATTTCACGACCTCTAAACTGCATACTAATTTTAACCTTATGACCTTTATCAAGAAACTCAATCATGTGTTTGATACGGTATTCCAAATCATTTTCAGAAGTATTCGGACCAACCTTGATTTCTTTCATTTCAAGAACCTTTGGCTTAGCTTTTTCCTTTTGAACTTGTTCGTATAGGAATTTTTGATAGTCCATTATCTTACATACTGGTGGAACAGCATTAGGACTTATGAGAATAAGGTCCATTTCATCATTTCTAGCTAATCTAATAGCATCTTGTAATGGAATTATACCTTGTTCTGGTAATCTTACCTCAGAAGCGTTGATTTCATTGTTTAATAAATGAAGCTTCTTCTTTTGTAGTTTTTTATTCATGTAATATTAGAGAGATTTTTTTATTGCTTCTGCTAATTCAGTAACGGTATTTACTTGTTGAATACCATGTAACTCACAAACGACATCAACATTACCTTTTTTCCAATATGGTTCTGGACAACATACGATAACATTAGGTGACGTTGCGTGTAATCCAAGTTCCATTAATGTTATTGGTGATTTTGTTTTCGGGTCAAAGTAAAAAACAATTAAATCAGCAAACTTTAAGGCTGTTAACTCCCAAGTAACTTGTAATTTAAATTCTTTGTTTTTAATGGATTGGACCCAATCAGCATTCCAATCAGCACGTCTAGGATTTAAGAACATTATATTCTCATCCGTTAATTCTTTTATTAATTCAGCTTGCCATTTTACAGCCTTTCCGTTTTCAATTGACCCAGCTAAAAAGACTGATTTATAATCTTTTTTAGTTTCAAAATCATTAGGTGCTTGAATTTCTATTGCTTTTCCCATATTTTAATTTAATAACCCTTGAAATGGGTCTATATTATCAGTTTCACCCGTATCATTTGAAACTTCAATGCTTTCAATTTCTTCTTCAAGTTCATCAAGTATACTTACTTTCAATGAGCCATTTAAAACATTATATTTCATTATGATTGTGTATTCCCCTAGGACTACTTTTTTTGAGGTTTCCATGATATTATATCTCTTTTATAATAAATATGATGGAAACACCTCAAAAGTTTTGTTTATTAATTAACACTATTTTTTCTTGTCTTGTTAATCGCTTTATTCGATATTCTTCCTTGCTAGCTTCACTTCTATCTTTGGCATCAAATACTGCTCTTATAATAACAGGTCTTCGCATAGATGTATATTTAGCACCCTTACCAGTATTATGTTTAGCAATACGTTTGGTTAAATCATTTGTTATACCAGTATAATACGTTCCATCATTACACTCTAAGATGTAAACACACCACATTAGCTTTTTACTAGTATTTCTTTACACTTTGTTATTTTATCTAAACAAGCTACTTGCGTTTCGTGAAGTAGTAATTTAGCATCTTCAAGACTTACGAATTGAAAATCGTCCATCTCAGGAAAACCACCACGGTCACTTGGAACATTTGAATTGCATTTGATATCACACTTGGATAAGTCTAACCCATCACAATCAGCTTCAAATAAGATGAATGGTACCAATTCTTTTTTCTTATGTGAATAAAGAACCGTATCCAATTGTATCAACTTATCTTGATAAACCGACAAGTCAATGTTGGTTTCTTCAAAGGTCTCACGGATAGCACCATCTTTAGGTGTTTCAAGAGTTTCAACCTTACCTTTTGGTATGCTCCAAAAATCAGGTTTATGATTGGTAGGATGGCAAACTAAAAGTCTACCTTCTTTATTAATGATAAAGATACCTGCTGCTGTTACTTTTTTACTCATCGTCTTCTTCCTCCTCGTCTTCTTCAATATAGTCAAATGGATTGTAGCCGTTAGATAAATCAAACTCATCAAATAAGCTAATTACCTTAGCATCATCAGTCACTACTGTTATATGTTTTGGTTCAATTTTTAAAATAACTTCTGAGTGTTTACCTAAGACTTCGCCAAAATAAATTTTTTGTCCAAATAATGCATCGACATCTTCTTGTGTAGATATAAAAACCCCTTCAAGGTCACCCATTCTACCAAAACTTGCTGAAAATTTAAATACTTTTTTACACATATTATAATAGTTTAGTTCCTATAAGAAAATAATCTAACCCTATTTGAGTATCACCATTTTCATCAGTACCAGCCATTATCATAGCCTCGCTAATAATACCCATCATCTTAGATGGTTTTAAATTCACGATAAACGGTGTTTTTAAACTTAATAAGTCCTCTGGTTCAACGAATGAACCGATATTGGTTACAACCGTTTTAGTATCTGATTCTTCAGTACCAAAAATTACCGTTAATTTTAATAATTTATCACTCTTAGGTACACGTTCAGCTGCTACTATTTGACCAATACGTATATCTAATTTTTTCTCAATTTCTAAAAATTCAGAAAATTCAATTTGTTCTTTTAATTCCATTTAGGATATGGGGTTTAATTTAATT
>Ga0181339_1000108_pt1 | contig 25240 bp, 31 predicted proteins | sample Sp13VDMM110DD_FD_130101 | JGI IMG/M metagenome (GOLD analysis project Ga0181339, IMG submission 130101) | Freshwater viral communities from Lake Michigan, USA - Sp13.VD.MM110.D.D | ecosystem: Environmental > Aquatic > Freshwater > Lake | place: USA: Michigan | collected 2013-04-23 | reverse complement strand
TGGGGTCCGTGGTGGTCGTGGGGTCCGTGGTCGTGGGGCCTGTGGTTCCCGTGGTGGTCGTGGGGTCCGTGGTGGTCGTGGGGTCCGTGGTCGTGGGGTCCGTGGTGGTCGTGGGGTCCGTGGTCGTGGGGCCTGTGGTTCCCGTGGTGGTCGTGGGGTCCGTGGTGGTCGTGGGGCCTGTGGTTCCCGTGGTGGTCGTGGGGTCCGTGGTCGTGGGGTCCGTGGTGGTCGTGGGGCCTGTGGTTCCCGTAGTGTCAACAGGCGTAGTGTCAACAGGCGTAGTGTCAACAGGCACAAGTACCTCATCCGTTACAGGCGGCGTATCGACAGGAGTTGTGTCCTCAGGCAGCGTTTCGGCTACCTTGGTTGCCGTGCCTCCCTCTTCAGTAGCGGAGGTGTAGACAGGCGGTGCGTTGCGCCACGACTGCACGACTACCCCGGCTTGAGTTACAGTAGCGTCTCTATACAAGTATTGCCCCGTTGCAGGGTCGTATTTAACTTCATACTCGTAAGGAGCCGCAGGGTTATCTGGGTTCGGGTGCTGCACCACCCCAATACGCGCACCTGTCCCTTCCTCAAGAAAACCATCAACAACTTTATCCCCCTCCCGCAACTGCAATCCCCCAAAGGGGTCACGGCCAACATCGGTCATGGTATTGGTACCCGCAGCGGCATACTGATCGGGGGCAGTAGTCGTTGTTTCCGCAGTGGTGGTATTAGTATTGGTGCCCAGTATCTTGCCCATCTCCCCGCTATCGAAGGAGTTCTCTGCGTCGGAAGCGTTTGTAGAACCAACAACCTTACCAAGTATGTTTGTTGTCAACGTAGAACCATCATCGTAGGTCTGAGTAGTATTGGTGAGCGAGGTGAAAGCATCCTTCACATAGGGGGTTGCCGCGGTCAAGGCTGCATTGATGAGCGTAGATTCCAACGGTGCGCCCGTTGCTACAGAATTGATCACGGCATTGATCACCGGTTGCGGAATGCTGACATTATTATCTTTTGCAACAAACCCGAGGCCAGATGCTGCACTGCTAGCCAGCGCAGTAGAAACAATATCTTTACCTGTGATCGCTGCAGATGTAGCTCCTTGCGCAGCCCCGCTGGCAATGGAGGCAATAAGTTTATCGTCAATGGCCCCGGCTACGGTGCTACCAACAGTACTACTAACTCCGCTAACAGCGAGGGAGGTAACAATCTTTTCTAGGTCAATCTCACCCGTGGTTAGTAGTTGCATACCAGCATTGATTGCAGCCCGCTCAGCTAGTCCGGGTAGTGCGCTAACTACGTTAGCTGGAAGATAGTTAGCCAGTGATTGCATCACCGTCGTCTGCAGTCCCGCCCCCGTACCCGCAGTAGCAGCACCCGCCGCCTCTGCAGCGCCAGCACCCACCGCCTCTGCAACACCCGCGCCAGCGCCTGAGAAAAGCCCCGGCAAAAGTTGGCCCCCGGCAATTGCTAAAGACCCCATAACGATCTCATTGGGGATACCAAATAACGTGCCCGCATCGGGGTCGTAGTTGACTGCGGCCGTACCAGCGGCTTGGCTTTGTGCAAACTCAGGGGTTTGTTGAACTTGCTGTGTAGCAGTCTTAGCCCAAGGCTCTTCAACTTGCGCCAGTATCTTCAGCGCCGTCTGACCGGGATCATCTGCACCGGACCAACCACCAAACTGACTTTGCTGTTGCTGCCAAGCTTTTTGGATGGCTGGAGTCAGGTTGTATCCAGCGGGTACATGGGGTGCAAGAAACGCACTGACCGCCTCCGGACTGGTGAACCCGTTGCCGTACATACCCCCAGAATTAGCCAACTGATAGCCCAACGTCCCGGCTGCACCATGATCCGTACCCCCATAGGAGAGGGTGCGCGGGTCCACCGGCACCATGCCACCACCCGGAGGCAAGAGAAAGATTTCCGCTCCAGACTGCGGCGCTTCAGTAGCGGGGTTGTACTCCCGGCTATTCCCGTCGCCGTCCATGATGAGGTAGCGGGGAGCTTCCGGAGCAGGGGCAGGGGGTGCTGGGGCGCGGGGTGATGCAGACTCATTGCCACCAAAGAAAGAAGACCCACCGGCAGGGTCAGGAGTAGGAAGCGCAGCAATACCCGCAGGAGCAGGGGCGGGGGCAGGAGCAGGGGCCGCTGGAGGGGTGTACGGTACTAGCCCCTGTTCTTCAGACATCGAAAAAACTTGGGTTCCAGCAGGAGGCGCACCGCTCTCGGGGTCATACTGATAACCCTCACCGTCAGCGTTGATAACGTAATACATATTCTTGCCCTATGTGTTACTGACGAAGGTCATTGTGGCTATGACAGAAGCCGTTGTTGGGCGGGTTGGGCTGGTTCCGGCGGCGTAGGAAGTCAGGTAGGCATCCACATCCGGCGTTGACCACCACAGTTCGACATATTCCCCGGCAGTTAGCGATACAAGATAGTTCCAAGATGCAATAAATCCGCCGTCAAAACCACCGTGTTTGGCATTTATAGATATCTCCCCGGTAGACCCCACTACGTCTGTTCCGTTCTTCCTTAGCCAAACGCTTAGTTCATGTATGGCAGCATCTTCGTTAATAAACTGCCCAGACCATTGCAGGTTATAGATACCAGTGGTAGCTACCACTATTTTGGACTGCACCGTTCCGGTAATTGTCAGGCTGGTTCTTTCTTGCGACGCGCTGACAACGTACGCCCCAACCCCGCCAGCCGCGCCAGAGGTCTGGGAAACAACCTTAGTTCCCGCCGTAATCGCCCCGCCAGTCAGGGTCATGCCTAGGTAAATAACACCAGAAGTGACAGCAGTGACTGTTAAAACTGTTCCCGCGCCCGGAGGTGTGCCGTCGTCAATCGTCCCTGTGAACACCGCCGTATGGGAGCCAAGACTCACCGTGTTACTAAGGTCAGTGGTGTCAAACCGCATCACTTGGGCTGTGTTGGCGGGGGCGGTCTGGACGGTGCTGTCTTGGAACGAGCCAAACGGGAAATACAATCCCGCCCCACCCGGTGTAGCCGAAATAAGCTGGTTCAGGGTAGAGGTGAGCCGCGTGTAAAACAGTCTCTGAATGTTGTTTAGCTGGTCCTGATACGGACGAGCATATTCCGCCGACGCTTGCGGCAGGGCGGGTGGGACAACACTTTGCAGTGTAATTGTCACGGGTCAACGCCTGCCATCAGGACGCAAATCAAGACGCGGAGAACCAAGCTGCCAAGTAACCCCCAACGCTGTGGACTCCACTTTTATAGACAGCTGCCTACCCCGCACACGGGTGTATATCTGCCCGGTGAACTGCTCTACGGGGAGTACTGCAGTTCTGGTTATAGCCGCAGAGCTGCTATTGGCAACCGAGTGATTGTCATCCGTAGCACTATTCACCAAGTACCCCGATCCGGAGTTGCGCAGGGGCAGCAAGTACATCGTTGCGGCGGGGCTGTTTGCAGTAGAGCCAGCAAAGGTAATGTCTGGTATGACCCGCCAAATGAAGGCAAAGGAGTGCCCGTCCTCCAAGTCAAATTGCGCAGAGGTTATATACGCAGACAGTGCTGCGGGGGTACCAGTAACATTGTCGTCCACCCCCTGCTCATGGTTGACGATGTTGCTGCTATAAGTTGCGGCAATTGGGTGATCCCTTAAGCCAGAGTCGAGCCACGCAGTGCGACCCATATCCCCGTAATACCACACGTCTTCCAGATAGTTATACACCACGTACCGGTCGATAGTAGTGACATCCGCAGAACAATAGAACCACCAGACTTCATTGAACCCTTCGTTTGTGCCCGCCACAACCTGTGCGTATTGGCTTGTATTTATATCTTGAAATACATACTTCCTAAGATCACAGCGCAGCGGTTGCACTCGACCATCATATTTGTAGAACTTATCCTTACCCATCCAGAAAGACACTCCGCTGGAATAAGCAACCGCGTTCTGTCCTGCAATAGACAGACTGTCCCCAACAAGCTGCGCCCCCCACACACCTGAAGCAGGCCCGAGGTACTGGAAAGAGTAAAGAGAAGAATCTGTCCAAACCAGCAGTTCCTGCCTAGACTGGTTGGCTGTAATGATTTCAGAACCGTGCGACAACCGTAGAAACCCCGCTTGGTTGGTTGCCGCGGGGGTCCAGTTAGTGGCATCTTCTTGCGCAGACCACCGAACCAGCATCGGGTCTTGGGTTGCAGTGCCTAACTCATTTGCTCCAAGCGCAAACACAAACCGGTCAATATCAGATACAAAGATACAGTTCTGTATTGTAGGAACCCCGGAACCCCCTGCGTAGCTGGATAACAGCTCTGCTCTGGGGGATATCGTATGCACACCAGACTGCGACCCCGAAGTGTTTATAATCGCCCCGGACTCCGTAGCGGACACGTTAAACGTGGACCCACTCGCGTTGCGCACATAGTACAGAGTCCCAACAGTCAGCCCTGTAGGCAGTGCACCTGTAGTAGTGAACCGCACAACATCCCCGTCAATGAGGTTCTGGGTGCAAGTGCACACCGCTGGGGTTGCAATCGTTATCGTGACCGTTGGCCCAGTTGTCCCAACAGAAGCGTTCCAATAATAAATACCTCCCCCTCTGGGTCCAAATACTAGGTCTTCCCCGAAGTTGGACTGGCTCCACAACCGAAGCGCATCCGTAGACGCTTGTCCGATCCCCCACACCCCACCACTATAGGTCCCCGCGCCCCACCCGTTTAACGGGACCGCAACCTCCGGACCCACGTTGAGCTGGTATATGGCTTGAACGGTCCCCCCACCTGATGTGGTAGCGCTAGCATTCCCAGACGCAGTAATATTATATGTGGTAGCACTTACAACTGTTAGCTGATACTCACCAGAAATAGTCAACCCACCAACGGCACTAGCCCCATAGTACGTAACGTAGTCCCCAGTGCCATACCCCCCGGCTGCATCCGTCACTACCACTGTGGGGGAGCCACTAGTTGTGGCAAAAGGGTTAGTAAGAGTCAGGACACTTCTAACGGGGGTAATGTCGTTATACATCCCCCCTTGCTCAAGATAGAACTTGAGGTTGGTACCTACCCCAATTAAATTGAGTGCACCATTAGTAACCCAGTTCCACAGCGAACGACACACCCCTAGAAAGGTACTAGCGGATATGCGCACCCACCCCCCAATCTTTTCCGGCGTACCTTGCCTGAAACGGATTTTGTCACAATCGTACCAACCCCCTTCGCTGGTATACCTTGTGTTCTCCCGATTTACTCCGGGCTTAAGGAGTATTTTTTTAAGCGGCATGGTTACCTACGCAAAAGTTCTGGTTCCGGCTTTGTCAATAATCAACGCCATTTTACGCGGCGGCAACTCAGAAAAGTTAGGAATGCTGATGTGCGTCCAAGCATCAAACTCCCGGATGATCTGATCGTATGGCAGTCCTGCCGTCATTACAGACCTCACAACTTCATCCGGGGTCATACCGGGTACTCGTATGTCAGCCGCACAACCAAGTCGATGCTGGCTCCTGTCAGAGCTTCCTACGGCATCATTTACCGCTTTGCTGCGAAAAGCAGAGTTCACCATCACAGGTTTGCCCCCCAACTGGGTTTTCACCAATTCAAGAAAAACAGCCAACCGCCTCAGATTTTGAATCTCCCCCGCATTGGGAGTGTTGTCAAACGATCTATGATCTGTGACGGTTAGTTCTGCAAGGGTAAAGTGCTTACTTAAATTCAATGGTTATTCGGGTCAGCTTTAACTGCCCCACCCAAACCTAGAGCCGCAGCAATACCCTGTGCTAACAGTTGATAGGGGGGAGGAATCAGCGGGATCAGGACCATTGCTACCACACCAAGCCCTGCCCAAGTTGATGCCTCACCAAAGCGCTTTCTGAGCCAGCCCATAATATTCTCCTAGAAATTACCGCCTACTGGATTCAACACTCCGGCTGGAGCGTCGGTGATAATTTTTGCACCCGGCTTGATGTGCCCCCCAGTGAAAGGGGATTCGTTGATGGGGCCGTAGCATGAGGCAAGCTGCACGCCGTTGGTTTTCTTGGCTTGCTTGTCGCAAATGTACCCCCACTGGTTCGACATCCCCGAATCTTTGCCTAGGATAAAAGTACGCTGTACCAACGGAGCCACCGCCCAACTCGGTGCTTGTGGGGCTTCTGTAACGGTGCTGAAAAGACTCCATACTTTTCCAGCGGGAGCATCGCAACTGTTATTCATCAGAGCAGGGTTAGCCACGCTTCTACCCGTCAGGACGGGGCAGACTGCCATGCCTTCGGCAAACACTTTGCCATTGACCGTAATCTTTTTACCCGTAGGGGTCGAGCCACTAGCCGCACACAAAGCGTATTCCCCATTGCAGATCATGATAGGGGCAGCGGTTGCGTTGGCACAAAACAAAACCAGAAAAAGTAAGCGTTTCATTTTTTATCCTTTACCCAACTTTCAACACGATTGCAAGAAGCAACATGATGATGGCACCGGCAGAACCTAAAAGAACTGACTCAAGCCTTTTAATTCTATTGATAGTTTCCGTCCACCGTTCAGCACAAACCTGTTCGTGGATGGAGAAGTGCTTGTCCAGTTCTTGTAGGTCTGCCATCACTTACTCCGCTTCAGGGATTTCAGGTATTGGCTGAACCTGCGGAGCAGCCTGTCCTTGAATCTTTGCAATCAACGCCTGCACTTGGATAAAAGGCATGTTACCCAGAGCGTTCAGGATTGCATTTACTTCTACAATTTCAAGTTCAAGCTTCAACATGATTTTCCTTATTTAGCTTCGAGCAGCGCAACCCGGCTGCGGAGGGACTGTAGTTCTGCAACAAGGTCAGCAATAACTTCTGAGGTGCTTGCTTGCATTGCTTGGTATACGGGATTGCCGTCTTCATCTTCCGCGTCTTTTTCACCACTCACACTGTTTGGATAAACTGTTTGAAATTCGTGAGCCAAGAAGCCGCGAGTGCGCGTGCCGTTGCTGTTCCATGCGTACTCAACCGGCTGGAGGGCATCAATGCGCTGGCCTGCATCAGCCACGGGGCCGATGACGGTTTTAAGGCGGTAGTCTGACGTAGTGTTGTAAAGAACGGCTGTTGTGCCAGATTGGGTAATTGACCCGATAGCTGTGCCGTTGTAATTAAAAAATGCAAAACCTGCTGTATTTGCTGTACCTGTTAAATGACCAATAGAGATTGCTGTTGCGCCAGTTGGATTTACAACTGTTAAACCATTAGTATTACTAACACTTGCTGTTGTAGTTCCTACCAGCAGATTCCCGCTCGCGTCCAGCGTCATGGCCTCCGTGAAGGTGATGGTGTTGCCTGCGGTGCCGGAGGGGGCCGTTAGCCATTTGTGAACGCCTGCTGACTGTTGGTATAGCGATGCCAAAGCACTGGAATTGGTGTATTTCCAACCACTGATAGCAGCAGACCCCGCGTTAAAACAATTAGCTGACACATCGCAACAACCTTGCGAATTGTTGCCTGAGATACTTGCCCAACCTTCATATATCTGTAATGCCCGATTGTTTGCTTGCCAAGCACTAGGTGTCACCCCAAGTCCGAGGTTGCCCGCGTAGTCAAAGGTCGCAACAGCCGCCCCTTTTCCGTTTCCGATTACCGTACTGCGAAACTGGGACGTACTGTTCTGGTAGCCGTAATAGTTAATGTATCCCGTGGCAGTCCCGTTTGTTTGATCCTCAAAATGCAGTTCGTTGCCACCTATTAGTACATCACTGCCAAGTGAAACATCACCCGTCGCACTCAGCGTCCCGCCAATGGTTACTGCGCCAGCGGAATCTATAGTTAGTCTTGCTGCGTTATTGGTGCCTAAAATTAAGGGTAAGGCAGCAGTGGTTCCAATAGCCATGCCGGAGGACTGAGCGGCTGTTGAATTGTCGTAGATTGCCTTTAACTTTGCTATGGACGCTCCAAAAAGTGTTCCTGAAGTGCCACTTCCATACCCCACAATTGTAAGAGCGGATAAGGTTGCATGCGTTGTTAAATCAAGCCTTGCGTCTGCCGAAGCCCCTGCATTTGTATTTGTAATGTTTACATAAGAAGAAGAATTTTGGGAAGTCCCAAAAGTAGCGGTTCCCGTCACGCCCAACGTGGTGGTCGCACTCAGCGCCCCGGTGACGGCGACACTACCATCTGAAATAGCTACTGTCTTTGTACCTAAGTCACCAAGATATAAAACGCCCCCGGCTCTAGCAGCAATACCAAAATCGTTTGCAGCAAGTGTTGCATCAACAATTTGTTTTGCAGAACCAATGTACCCGATAGGCGTTCCTGAGTTAGAAACGGTGAAATATGTGCCGCTGGCATTTGTAGAATTTATGTCCGTGGCGCTGGCGGTTGCCCCGCTGTTCACAGCAAGAGAAAGCACGCTCGCAGCCGCAGGCGTCGTGCCGCCTAGGACGCCGTTGATGCCTAAATCGGTGAAGGTTGCTACTGTTGCACTGTTTCTTTGAACATAAATGTTCTTAGCCGCAGCCGTTGTTATGTAAATATCATCCGAGTAAGATTGAAGCATTGCAGACTGGTCTGTGCCGCTACCAAGGATAACTGCCCTAGCGCCAAATACAGATTTGAAAGAGCCAACCGATTGAACGCCAAAATATCCGCCCTGTGTTGCACCACCAGCCGCATTAGCAATATATGGCGCAGATGTTGCGGCGTTTCCACCAACCGTTGCGGAAGTACTTGCCGTCAGCGCCCCGGTGACGTCGAGGCCGCCTGCGTTTGGGATACTCAACAACTCCGTGAATACTGTGTTGGCATCATTAACTTTGCGAATTTGAAATGCTTCAAACCCTGATGCGCCAATCGCACGTATTTCATACTTCCGCTTATCTGCATCACCACTAGATGCAGTGAACCTTAGCGTCGTGTCAGTTGTTCCGACAAGTCCAATCGTTGGAATTGAGGCACTACCATTGGTGGTAACAGTGGTAGCAGAAAGGCTTACGGTACTACTCGCCGTCAGCGTTGTAACGCCAGTCGCCCCCGCCGTGAGGGCAAGGGAGCCGAGATTCAAACCAGTGGTAGAAAAGATTCCTGATAGCGTACCTATCGCTGAAGCGGTTCCACCCGCGTACACCTTCAGCGTGCCATCGTTGTCATTCCCAATCGAGGAGACAAGGTTTGAGCCTGTAGCCTGTAGCCGCAGCATCGGGTAATCGGATGCCTTGAGGTCAGCCGCCATCTTCCAGCCGCCAATGCCCACGGTTGTGCTGGTGATGACTGCGCCATCAGATAGCGTCAATGTCCCCGCCGTGAGCGCCCCGCTGCCGATGTTCAGACTCGGATTGCCGGTACTGGTGACGTTGCCGGAGAGGATTAGCGCAGGGAGGGTTCCCACACTAGATGGGCTACCCAATGCCCCGCCGTTCACCACAAACGCACCTGCCGTGCCTGTATTGACGCCTAGGGCGGTGACTACACCTGTGCCTGTGGTTGTGGTGCTTGGAGCCGCGCCAGCCCCGCCGCCGATAACCAATGCGCTGGCTGCTAATGCCGCGGAAGATGCCAATGTGCCTGTAGCAGTGTAGGCTAGAACGCCACCGGATGTGCCTGATGCCAAGCCTGTGCCGCCGTTGGCTACAGGAAGAATCCCGGTAGTAGCGGTCACTGACACTGGTACAAAATCAACACCATTCCAAACTACGAGAGCTGCGGTTCCCGCAACAATGGTTACACCTGTGGTCGGGCCAACTCCGACAATCTTGATGCTTTGGGAACTGCTGGTTTTGTTGATGACCAGATACGTCTTGGACTGTGCAGGAGCAGTGATAGTGCGGGTAACGGTTCCACCAGCTGTCCAGAGAATGACCGCCTGTCGGGAGGTGTTGCTTGCCCCCGTGGTCGTGGTGAGCGTAACGTCTGCATCTGAATTGAGGGTTGTCGTCCCCGCAACGGCAGAGTCAACCAAAGAGGTAATGCCGTTGTTGACGGTGTCCCCCCACGTACCTGATAATTCCCCAGTAACTGGAAGTGCAAGACCCAGCAACGATGTGTAAGAAGTGGTCATAGAGCCCTCATGCGGCTAGTTGTTGCCAGTTTGCATTTTGTTGGGTACTGACATCACCCCAGCCAGATGCTTGATTGTCGTTTACATTTTGCCAGTTTGCGACCTGATTGTCATCAATCTGTCCCCAGACATTGACCTGACCTACGTAGCCTGTCGCAGACACCCCAGTAACGGCAACATCAGCATCTGCCGCGACAACCACCGTACCTAGTGCGCTGGTCCCAGCAACCCCGGTAACTACAACCACGCCCGCCGCTACGACGGTTACAGTCCCTAATGCGCTGGTGCCTGCCACTCCGGTAACGGCTACTACCGCACCTGCTACGACGGCTACAGTCCCAAGCTCACCAGTGGCGGAGACCCCTGATACAGCTACTACAGCCCCTGCCGCAACCGTTACTGTCCCTAGCGCACCAGTTGCTGCTACATCCGAATGGCCGACACCCCACCCTTGGTCCCCCCAAGCTACACCTGAGGCACCCCAGCCTTCAAACGCTACAATGGCATCGGCCACCTACACACCATCAAGCAATACGGATAATGGCGTTGGACGCGTCTGCCGTTGGGAACTGAATCGTGAAGTCCCCCGCAGTCGAAGTCTTGTCCGCGCCAAATGCCAGCACCGCCACTGCCTTATTCCCTTGGGTGCTGTTGTAGATCAGCGCCCCGTTAGCCGTGATGGTAGCCGCAGACCATGTGGAGTCGTTGAAGTCCAAAAACGCCGTGGTGCCCGTTGAGGTAGGGGCCACCACCGTCAGGGTATTGCCCCCCGCAGTGTACCCACCAGCTGTAGCAACCTCATCCGAAGTACTGTATGCCGTAGTGGTGGCGCTCAACGTGGCGCTGGAGGTAAAAAGCGCAATTTTAAACGTATCCGCAGCGGTGCTACCCCGCACCACCGTCGTACTGAACGCATGAATCCCGTTGAGGATTTGGACTTTGAAGCTGGTGCACAGTGCTTGAGAAATAGCCATTACAGACCCCTTATTAACTCAGCAAGGTCTCCACGACCCTGCTGTTGTAGCAACGCGCACACAGTTGTACGCTCAGATTTTTGGGCCTCTTGCAGGTAAAAAACCAGCACTTGCCTGATGTGGTCCCGGAAAGCTAGGGCCTGATCCCGTATGGCGGGGTGGCTCGTATCGCCCACCTGAATAATCTTGCCCAGCGCCCGATCTGCAAGCTCCTCTGGATTCCACCCGCGGTTGTTCACTGTCTGCACCACGACCCCGCCGATAAAGGCGGCGCTCATGATACTGGTACCCTAACTTGGCCGGAGCGATAGGCATCCTGTCGCAGCTTGCCGTCACCCAGAATCTTAAGCAGTCCCATAGCTTGAAGGTATAGTTTCTCGTAGTTGGCAATGATGTCAGGCTCGCCCTTCATGAACCGGATGGCCTCAATCAGTGCCCCATTCAGCAGGGCAGAATCAAACTCGTTGCCCAACCACGTCGTCCCCGCCGTGACAATCGACTCTGGGTAATACCCGTAGTGCATCTCCGTGGAATAGGCCACATCAGGCGTTGGCCCCAGAATAAATGCAGAGTCATCGAAGTTGGCATAGTGCTTAGGGAGCCCCCGATACGCGGCGGTGTTTTTTGGGTAGGCTTCCCGGATGAAGTTCACATCCTTGTTAAGGAGGTAGTGGTACTCACTAGCTGCATCAATAACCGCCAAAGAGTAGGCATACAGAAAATCTGAGGGAATTTGCAAATAGGAGTTCCCTATAGACATGGTACCCGTGACATTCTTGCGTAGTGCAGGAATCTGCACAGTGTTGTAGATTTTCTGTTCTGCTTGATCCGTGAACATGTCGAGCTGGCCCGTAGTGAACTCATTCTCACAGATGTCTTGAATGTTGGCTTTAAGCTCGGTGTAGTTCATGGGCTACCTCTTAGGCCATGGGTCCGCGGGACTTGCGCCCCTTGATAGCTGCGCCGTACCCACGCATGGTGATGCCTGTATCCTTGACATCCGTCTGCGGGTACCCAGTATCTTGCTGGTTACCGGGTTTCTCGGTATTAGCCTTGGGCTGGGTGTACTTGTTGGTAGGGTTCTTGTCACCCCACCCAAAATATTTAAATTCCATTATCGCCCCCGTTTGCCAGAAGACTTCTGATTGGCCGCACGAGCCATGTTGCGGCCCATGGTCTTCATAGCGAGAGACGTGACCCCACCCGCCTTGAACGTCGGTTTTTTACCGGGGTGCATATTGCGCTCATGAGCGCCAACTGCCTTTTTTGCTTCCATGACCATCTCCTAAGTAGTGGTGACAGTAACCGTACCCACTGCACCGATAGCAACAAGATCGTTTGGCGTTAGCTCTGAATCAAAACCCCTAGCCCCGCCCACAGGATTCCAGCCCCACTGAATTACTCTGCTTCCCCCACCCAACGACCCGTCTGCAAGTTCCCCAGACTGGTAATACGTTGTGTCAGGGCGTGGATTCTCAACTGCCTGCGGGTCATCCACCGGGTACATACCCAACAACAATTGCGGTTGGTCCGGGTCCCAACACTCGGGGCAGACCAACAGGTTCACTCTCTTGGTCTTAACAACCAGCTCTTTCAGGTCTCGTAGTTTATATCGAAAACCACATCTATCACACTGAGCAATAGAGTTTTTAGCTGAAGCAAAGCGGTTACCCATCTAGCCCCCACCAATGAACATCCGACGGGGTACAAACCGAATAGCAGCTTTCTCCCTATCCTCACCCGCGGCCAGATCAAACTGCTCGTTGTACGCTTCCTTGAGCATCGGCACCCGTTGGGCAAACTCAGGTATCTTCATGGCTATATGGTACGCCAGCCCTGCACTAAGCGCAGGTAAAAAGCGAAAGTTCATATCCGCAGTCTCAACACCAGACCCGGCGTCCTGCACCCGCCGTAGCCGCCAATAAACAAGTTGGTACGTTGACACAGAGTCCGGGGTCAGCCAGACGGTAACCGCGGGAAGGTTTGGGTTATACACCGCTGCCCCGGTAAGATGCGTTGCAGCCGTGGTGCCGTTCTGTGCTCGGAATACCCCACCCAGAGCACTACCGCTCAGGTATCCATAATAGATATCTTCGGAGTCAATACGAATAAACCCCGCCGCAGGCAAACCCACTGTGGTGCTCAGCGTGATGGTTGTGGTGGTACTGGTGATCCCCCCGTTCAACGTAGCATTTGTAGGAGACACCACACCGGAGAGCCGCTGCACCAGAAGTTGAATGGGGCGTCCTTGTGCTAGCTTGTTGGGTATTGTTGCGTAGGTGGGTACGCTGATCCTAGTAATGTTCAGGTCAGCCTGCGTGGAGGCTGTGTTACTCCCAGTTCGTATGACGTGGTCCAGCAGATCAATTGTATCCAAGGGCAAGGCGTAGGTATTCAGCCCTGCAGTCAGGGTGATGGCCCCCTGCTCAATTGTCCACATGTTGATGCCACGGTTCTGCCACTCAATGGTCATCAGGTTCATGGAACGCCGCGCCGTCCGTAGGTCATACCCCGAACGCATCTCCCGGCCAGCCCTCTCCCACGCCTCTTCGGCGATCTCTGTAAACTCCATGTTGAAGAGGGTGGTACCCGTTGTGGTCATTTACTTGGTCTTCCTAAATTGCTGAAACTGGCGTGACTTAGGCTTCACCGCGCCACCACTAGCATACATCTCAAAGTCAGTGTTGTCCCGCCGTTTTGCACGCTTGCCTTTGGGCATCTTGCTCGGGGAGATTGCCCCCATCCCCCTGCTGGCTAGCACTTGCCACCCACCTTCATGAACCCGGCTTTTCTCATACCACCATCCTTTTATTTCCTATACGCCGCGGTTTTCTGGGCCACATTCTTAGGCTGGGCCACAAACTGCTTGCCAGCCGCCTTACCTTGACGTTTTGCCCTTGTGGTCGCTGCGTACTCCTGCGGGCTAAGGGCTTTAATAGCGGCTTCTGGGAGGTACCGCTCACCTGTTTTCGAGGAGGGTTTACCTGACTTTGTGCGCCATTTCTGGTCACCCCAATTTTTCAGGGACTGCTGGGGAGCTTTCAATCTTTGTACCCCCCACCTGCGGCTTTGTAGCGTTTAGCCATTAGCTGGGCCTTTCTCGCGCTCCACTGCCCTGCACCAGTACCTTGAACCGCAGCCGCTTTAACGCTGTTAAAGATGCGCTTACGCATCTCGGGTTTGGTATAGTTACCCGCTTCGTTGACCTTGCCACCCTCCTTAAACACCTTAGTAGGTTCATTCCCGTCACGTTTAACGACGTTCTTAGCCTTGGGCATCTTAGAGGGGGCCGTCGCCCCCATTCCACGGGAGGAGCGCATTTAGACCATCTTAAACTTGGTCTTGCCGCGTTGTGCAATGCCATCCGCACGGGCAGATACCGAACCACCCTTGGCGTACCCAGTCATACCACCCATGTTCATTTTTTTCATGAACGCAGGCTTGCCGTCTTTCATTGGCATACCACCCTTTTTCATACCCCGGGCTTCAGCCATCTCATGCTTCACCATGGACTTAGGAGCGCCCTTCTTTTTCATGAACGCCACTTCTTTACCCATCATTGCCTTGGATTCTTTCATGTCATCACCCTATCTAGTGTTGGAAAATACTACCGCATCTTCCCACGGGTCTTACCCCGCTGGGCACAGCCGTCCGCGGAGCGAACGAAGCCACCTTTTGCGTATTTCTTTTCAGGCACCGGTGGGATGCTCTTGCCAACCGGGCTAGCCTTGTCGTATGCCGCCTTGGCTTTTGCAGCGTCCCTGCGGTCCATCTCGTCGTAGTATTCGGGGGGTTTCTTGTCAGCCATCACATTCTCCTCAACATTTCCAAGCTCTTAAACTTTTGTTTATACGGCTATTCGGGTCATTTGCTGTCTTGGCGGAGGTCAACTTCTTCTTCATCCCCGTCATCCTCGCACAGAAGGAATCGCGTCGGGAGCCTCCTTCTGGCTGGGGCCGCTTCAAGCCGGGTTTTCCGGGGTTGGCTGCTTTGTAGGAAGCCCTCCCCTTCGCGTTCAGCCCACCCGCCGGGTTCTTTCCTTCTTTTCGTGTCCATGCTGGAGTCTTAGCCATTTCATGCCGCCGTACTAAGCGTTTGTTGCGCGGCTTGCATCGAAGGGTACAGAACATCGTTACCAAAGTCGCTCTTGAACTCATGGATGCCCATGTGCCCCAGCTTAATCGTGGGGTCCACCCAGATGTCCAAGCCCTGCTCCCGCGCACGGTCACAGAACAAGAAGTCCTCACCGATGTACCCTTCCGGGGTGCACTTGAAGTCAAAGTAGCTGTACATCATCTCGTCGGTGTTAACGTCCTTGTGCCGCCACTCCGGGTTGGCATCCCGTAGCACCTCAAACACCCGACGCTGGATCATCATGAACCCAGTAGCCACCCGGTAGGCGCGTATCAACCCCATCGCATCCATTGTGACCTTACCCTGCGGCCCGTTCACGCCATGCCCGCCATCCAGTGACAGGATATAGACCTTGCCTTCCTTGCGGGCCTCGTAGGCCCCGGCGACAATAGCCCTTTCCTGATTCCAAGCCATCAAGCGAATAACAGAATCTGCATCAAAGGTCATGTCTGCATCAATGAACATGAGGTGGTCGCAGTCAGACTTCATGAACTCATGGGCAATCACGTTACGCGCACGAGAAACAACAGAGCACCCGCACAAGCTTTGCACCTGTATGCCAATGCCGTGCTCCATCAGTTTCTGCCCTAGCTGCATCAGCGATATCGCCATCTTCACCCCGACTTTGTGGTCATACGCGGGGAGGCCAATCATCAACTTCTTACCAGCAAGGTCAAAGCCCTTTTGGTTTTGCACGATAGCTCCTGTTTATCCGTAAACAATCATTGCAGAACCAAGATTAGTAACCACCCCATACACAGCGGTTTGGAACAAAAGCCCTTCACCGGGGAAAAGTACGTAGGTGGGCTGCGTAGCTGAAGCTACCGTGTTGAGTGTTACCTTGGTTGCCCCACCAGAACCTCCATCTTTTAGGACAAGACTGCCCGCAGTCCCTGAAGGGATGATGTAGGCCGCTTTCACCCGGCACCGCGCAATGTTAGCCGCAGATTGATCAGTAAACTGACCGCTGCCGGTAATGGGTACACTTGCTAGTACGTCTGTCTGCGTAGACATATACAATTCTCCTCAGTAGAACAAAGGGGCCGAAGCCCCCAGAAGGTTAGGAGAAGGGAGTCGCAGCAGTACCAGACCCAACCAGAACACCATTGACGGACCAGAGGTTAGCAGCCAACGCTGTTATATTGACTTGGCTACCCCGCGCAGCACCGCCAGTAGTCGTGGCGTTCAACGTGATGATCGTGCTGGTCACTGCGGCAAAGGCGTTGTAGACAGTGGAGGTAACGCCCAAAGTGCCAACAAACTTGTCTGACCCACCGCAGGTGACGGTTTGGGCAGAAGCACCCGCCGAGATTGCGTTGAAGAACAGGATAAACTCAACGCCAATGTTGCTTAGCGTATTGGGATCGCTACCGGGGCCAGAAGAAGTCGGATCAGCAGTAGTCACAATGGTGGGCAGCGTGATCGCGCAGGTTGCCGGAACCAGCAGGGTATGACCCGCGTGAGTGGCTACAGAAAGAGTTACCGTAGCACCAAGGGTAAGGATGTTACCCGGCCCTTGAGAGTAAAAACCGTTAAGCGAGCGGACAGGGCCGTCGAAAGTTGAAATAGCCATTGTATTCTCCGTGTGTTAGCACATCCGCATAGAGTCTCTAACAAGTCTGCTGGGGCAGTCGCTATGCGTAAAAATTCCCAGATCAGTTTGTTTTTTACCATACGTTTTGTACAGCGTCAATACAAAAGAAAAGGGCCACCCGAAGGTGGCCTTTCCCTGCTAAGTGCCTGATTAGGCTGACCCGGAGGAACCAAAGATACCCAACGGATCAGACGCTCCAAACGAGTACCGTTCGCGTGATTTGTATCTCACATTTCCAGTGTCAAAGTCACCATCCATTGAGTTCGCCAGAGGCGTACGGACAAAGTGCTTCAGACCGTTAGGCACGTCAGTCATCAGGAACCAGCCGTTGGTGTCGGTCAAGAAGTGGTTGACACGATAGCCTTCGGGAATGGAACCCAGCGACTTCAGAGCGTTGATGTCGTTATTGGTAGTGCCCACACGCAGCTCAGTTTCCATGAGTCGGGTGGCAACGAACATCAAGTTGGGCGGCACAATCAGTTTGCGCGGCTTGGCAGCAATCAGCAATCCACGCTCATCCGTCCAGCCAGCGATCTGAATGACAGCAGCCTCAAGCGAGGTCTCATTCAAGTCAGCTTGGGTAGAGGGCGTGTTGCTGTTAGTGCCACCAGACACCAGCGGGTGGTCAGTTGCGCAAAGAACCTTACCGTCACCGTAGGTATAACCCGCGGTAAAGGCATTGTTCAGAATTGCAGCACCCTTGACCTGCTTGGTGTAGGCCATCGCACGGGCCAGAGCCTTGGTGTACCGGGACGACAGGCTGTCGTACAGGTTGTCCTCAATCGCTTCTTCAGTGACTGAGAAACCCAGAGCAATGGTTTCGTGGTTGTAACGAGCGGTCCAAGCTTCCTGCGCATTATCGTACGCAATGGCTGCACCTTCGTTCTTGACCGGAGCTGCCGAGAAGCCCGACAGCTTGGTTTCTTCCTCGAAGGAACGCTCGGAGGTTTCCGTTTCGAAAATCTCTTTGTGCTCTTCGCCGTATTTTGCATACTCCATACCAAACAAAGCGTTTAGGCCGGGGAGCAGCTCTTTCAGTAACTGTGCGCGTGAAATAGCCATGGTTTATCTCCTTAAGCCAACGCAGTGGTGTTGCGGTACAGGTGCGCAAATTGGTTCCAAGTAACCAGAACCTCAACAAACGAACCAGAAGCAGCGGCAGTGTCTGGCACCACGTCGATGATCTTCACCGGCAGAGTAGCAGAAGCCACACCAGCATTCTTCACACCCTGAGTACCATCACCGGTAGCAGTACTGCCAGTAACAGTTTGGTAAATAATGTCTACGTTTCCACCAACCAGAGCGGCACGACTTGCCTGACTGGCAGACGGAGCGGCATCAGCAGCAGACTGAACAGCAACTTTCATTACCAGATCAGGATCGTCTGCAACAAACGCTACAGTAGCGTTGGGGCCGTCAACCGTGTTGGAAATCGTAGCCGGGTAATACTGCCCGAACACACGCTGCCCAGAAGAATTGACATAGCTACAACCCATGAAAATACCAACAATTGCCGTGCCCGTATTGGTGACGGTGTTGTTGTTAATGCACCCGTTTGCAGACATGATCACGCAGTCACCAAAAAATATATTGGTAGCATGCCCAGACGCAATAGCCATCTGTCGGGTAGAGCCAGCGAAAACTTGCCCCCCTAGCAGATTTACGGGACGGAACCCGTAAGAGGCTGAAACAGTAGGATAAGCCATTGTTTAACTCCTAAAATTAGTTGGTTACTTAGACCCTTTTCCGAAGGAAACAGAGGACTTACGCTCGTTGTAGAGCGGCATCCTCGGGTCGTTGGTCTTCATAAAGCTGTTGTCTACGGCCTCAATCTGGGAACGGTTCTGATTGGCATACCAAGCGGCACGTTGCTCCACCATTTCTACGGGGGTCTTACACAACAGCAGCCCAGTGCTCTCCACATTGCCTTGAAACCGGCTATTGGTGTCAGCATAAACCATCATTTCCGGGTGGTCCTCAATCTTGCAGGGCTCCCATCCTTCACGAAGCTTGGACGAAACATTGGTTGGATCAAATTGTCCCCTAGTGGCAGTCCTAATCCACCTGAATTTGTACCCCGGAATAGGGTTGGGTTCAGGCAGAATTTGCGGTGGCGTCCATGTTTGTGGGCGCTGGGTTACCGTCCTAGACTCTGCATCTCGGTTCACTCTGTTCTCAGCCATTATCTTGTAGCTCCTATAGCAACCTGTTTGGCGTATTCTTCAAGAGGTACTCCCAGCCTTTTTGCCAAGGCCACCTGTGTACGTGTCAGCGTGATTTTTCTGGGTGCAACGCTTCGGGTAACGGGGGCCACAACATTCGCCTTTCGGCGCGGCTCTTCAACCTCTACCTCGTATCCGGAATCTTCCGTAGATGCAGAAAATTTGTCCGGAAACACTTCGCGCATACGAGAATTGATTTTCCCGTAGTAATCGTCAGATTGAGGGTTGACGCCCTGTTTCACCAATTTCTGGTGCAACCCCAAAGCGAAACTTGTCATTTCGTCATCTGGACCAAACCATTGATTGTCTTTCTGCCAGTCTACAGCTTTCTGGTCAACGGTGGCCTTTGGGGCGGTATTTGTGTTTTGTACACCTTCCTGAGAATCTTGTAAAGGGGGTAATTTAAAACTATTTACCTGTTGTTCCCGCAATTTGGCCGTAGTGAGCGCCTCTTGTGCTGCAAGGACAGCATCTGCATCTCCTGCCTCATATGCCTGCTTATACTGCTGTCTTGCTGACTGCACCTCACCATTGATTGTTGCTTTTGCCTGTTCCAAAAGGACCTTCTGGTTGTTTCCAACCGTACCTTTTAGCTTCCGGTTCTCCTCTACAAGCTGATGAGTAAGCCGTAGAGCTTCTTCTTTTTCCCTGCCAGCCTCCTCTGCAGCACGTCGCTGGTCGTGGTATCCCTTGCTAAAATGTTGCAGCCGCTTACGAACTTTTTCGCCGTAGCTATCCAATTCTTCGTCAGTCAGTTCCATTGGAGGCTTGGATTTTTGCTTCTCCCGGTCTCTTTCTGGGCGGTCGTCCAACACCTCAACTTCTATGGAACCCGGTTGCTTTTCCGGCTTTGTCTCAACCACAGGAGGATTGCCAGAAGTATCTATGCGCTCAGACTCAGCGTCAGGACGCCCCTCAATTACAATCTGAAGCTCCTCCGGTGCAAGCGTTTCATCCGGGAATCTAAATTGTTGCTCAGCCATGGTTTTCTCCTATGCGCGGGATATTCCGCGAGGGTCCTCGACCACACCCTCGACGGTATCGTCATTGATCATGCGAAACTCGCGTCCATGAATCTTTAGCCGCGTACCTGAGTTGGGTCTGGCAAGGATGAAGTCACCTTCTTTGCACCATGGCCCAGAGGGGAACCGGGTGGTGTCTGCGTAGCAGTCAGGTCCAAGCTCTACAACAAAAAACACGGTGGCAAGTATTTCCTCCGCATGCCGTGTTGTATCTGCCTTGACAAGCCCACTCTCAAACTTGTCCTCGACTTCTGGAATAGCCACAAGAACGTGGTATCCGGAGGGTTTCGGGAGCATCTTTGCTTTTTTTTCCGCCGTATCCGGCAGAGGTGTTGCACTCTCACCAATCAGGATTTCATTCGACATCGCCGTCTTCCATTTGTGAACGCGAAAGGTCTTTAGTTGTATCACTGGCTATCCGGAGACCTCGAATCCGGCCAACCACTTCTCGGTATTCAGCGTAGTCTTTAGCCCCGCCGCTCACCAGATGCTCCGTTGCAGAGGAAATATCTTCCCCGTATTTTTGAATCAGCACGTCATAGACGGTAGTTGGCACAACTACTCCTTTCTAGGGGGTATGCCCGGTGCCTTGGGCTGGTTTTTCGGTGTAGACAGTGTTTTCAGCGCATCAAGCTTCAGTCGGGACTGGGCCTGAGCATCCTGTGAAGTAAGGCGCTTGTCTTCCTGCGAGAACTGTGCAGACGCCTTGGCCTTGTCAATAACTATTCTTTCTTGTGCAATCTTGGCGTCATTAGCGTCCTTCTGCGCCTTGCGCTTAACTTCCTCACCCTGTATCTGCACCTTGGCCTGCTCCAACTGGAAGAGCGGGTCTTGGGCTTGCTGCTGGGCCTGCTGCTGCGCGGCCTGCTGCTGGTGCTGCTGTGCAAGTTGTTTGCCAGCGTCTGCCACCAGACGGGCCAGCTGCACTTCCATGTCCTCAGGCAACTCTTCATCCGGCGCGGGCAGCGGCACACCAAGGCGTTCTTCTATCTGTGCGCGGTAACTGAACCCAAGGTGCTCGGCAATGTGCGCCTGCAGCGAAGCCATGATCTGCTGTGCCATAGGGTTCTGCCCAATAGTCTGGGCAATCATTGGGTCCTGCATGAACGCGGTATGTGTTGCAATGTGCGCGTCGTGGTCTTGGTATATAAACGCCTTGACGGGCTTGCCAACCAGACAGGCCATATTTTCAGACACCGGATCGCGTGGTCTCTGGTCTTCGCTTGTTGGCACAATCTTGTCCGCATTTTTAACCCCCAGCACCTCAATCATCTGGCGATGCAGGTAAGGCAGGTCATATATCTGCGGCGAAGACTGCGCCATCTGGAACACCGCTTGGTACTGCACCACGCGCTGGGCCATCGTGCTGCTGTTAGGATCGCTGACGGGAATCACGTCCACCATCGCGTAGTCTTCACGACGCGCACGGGAAAGCCCAGACCCCGGCTCGTAGCTATACTCCTCAGGGGCATAGTCGGCGATGATCTCTTTCAGGAGCTTGAACTCCTGCTTCATCGCAAAATGGACGCGGGATTGAATCGCCGCCATTGGTTTCAACGTGCGTTCAAGCAAAGCAAGCGTGGTGCCCACCGGGGCCTGCCCACTCATGTCGCTGATGTTCATGTCACTGATTGCGCCAAGGCGGCGACCTTCCTCAGTGATGCGGTCCAGCAGCGCCGCCAGAACCTGTGACGGCTCCTTATACGGCAGGGTCATGATGCTGTCTTTTATAGTCCCGCTTGGCACGTCCACGTCACGAAATTCACCCGGCGCAATGGGTGTATCGTCTCCCTTTATACGCAGACCCCGCGACTTGAGGCCCCCCGGCAGGTTAGATAGTGTGCCTGCATCAACAAGCTGGCGAATAATTGAAGTCCCCGCCCGAGCGTATCCGCCGATGATGTGGATCAGCCCTAACCCATAGAAACCAAACCCCGGCACATAGGTGTAGTGCACAAAGTGATTACGCTTTAGCTCGTGCTCATCCTCTGGGTTCCAGTTACGCCGCACGGCCAGTACCGAGTTGGTTCCCTTGTCAATAGTGACAATATAGGGCCTTGCTAAATCTTCTTCCTTATCAACACCGGGCATGCAGTAATTGACGTGAATCTCATATATTGTGTATCGGTTGTCATTTTGCAGGGTGTACCCACCCCCTTTAGCCTTCTTTTTTTCCAGATCAGTAAAGAACGTCTGGGGTTCACCAAGGTCGGTGTCCACGTAGAACTCAGCGTCCTGTAGCATCTCAATGTCATTCTTGGTCTTACGCATTATGTGCGTAATACGCTCAGCAGTTTCTATGTGTGAGGCCCCATAGGGCACCACCACTTCTTCCGCGGGGACGTAGATAGACACCTGTCTGTTGAGCCCCGGATCAAAATACACTTTCTTGAACGCAGACCCGGCTAACCCAAGGGAGAAGAGCATGCGCTCATGTTCCGCACGATACTCAACCATCCGCTCGGTCAGCTCGTAGTTCATGTCCTCGCTTACGCGAGTAGCCGCCTCTTCTTTCTCCTTGGTTACCTTGCCAAGTATCTTGGTCCTGACAGGCCCCGCCGCTGGAAAGGTCTCGCTCATGGACTCCGCTTGGAACCGAATGGCCGCTTCAGCCAGCACAGTGCTGAACACCCCGCAGGCATCATCCCAAGGCTGTGTGCGCTCCTCATACCGAAACCCAAGCACCTCCAACCCTTTTATATAGGTGTCGTTCCACTCCTTGCGGCTAGCTAAATCGGCCTCCACCAGCTCCATCAGGTCACCTGCCATCTTCTGCAAGTCTCCCTCCGACATAACTTCGGCGAGGTTCTCATCAAATGGCCCTTCAACCACACCCTCTTGCGCTTCATCCTTATCATCTGAAACCAAAATAATCTCTACACTGCCGTCCTCCATCATGATGGTGTTGGGGTTTGGCGCAATGTCAAACGGCATGACGGGGGTCTCATCCAACGTCTGCAGTCCTTGCGGGGCCTCGTAAAGTGCTTTATCTATTGCCATATCCAATATCCTTTAGTAATACTTACTCATGCCGCCGCGCCGGGACTTGAACTGTTTTTTGGGCTCAAGCTCATCTGTAGCCAGTCGAAGGAACCCACCCTGTCTGAACCGCATCAACGCCATCACCGTGGTGTCCACCAAGTCATCATGTGACATAAAAGGAAACCCTGCAACCTCCTCCACCAGCTCCTCGGCCCAGCGTGTTTGTGGCACCCAGACCAACCCGGACTTGATGATGTCAGCCACTGAATTCAACCGGGCAAACTTATCCCCTGTCCCCCGGTGCGGAGTATATTCCTGAATAATCATGCTTGTGCGTCTAAGTTCCTGATAGAGCGGCGCACCGCTGGACTTCTTCTCCACAATAAACGCATCGGGTTTCCAGTAGTCATACTCTTCCTGCGCCATGGCTTTTAGCTCCGGAAACTCAACCCGGTCCTTGATGGCATTCAGGAGAATGATCTGGTTGTTATTGTCAGGCTCATGGAAGAACACCCCCCACGTAGTAATGGCAGTGTAGTCAGACCGGTTGGTTTTTTCTGCCGCGGCATCCAAAGTCATGATGATGTACTCACACTGCGGGGGTTTCTCAGCCTCCCATAGCTTCCACCACTCACGCTTGACGATGGCCCCCTCTTCTGCCGTGGGCTGCTGCTGATACTGCGAATTCCACTGGAACACCGGCATGGACGCCTTGGTGCGCAGGAGCGCATCCACATCGAAAAACTCAGGCCACAACGGTTTTTGCACCAGATCGCCTGTTTCTTTGTCCTCCACATCGAAGAGCGCAGGAAACTCAACCACCTCGTATTGGTCGGCTAGGTCATTCTGCCCCATGTCGCGGGTCACCCGCCCGGTTAAGTCATCCATGTGCCACCGGGTCTGCACAATAGCTACACGCCCTCCCGGCATCAGTCGCGTACGAGCACCATAGGTGAACCATTCGTAGGCTTTGTCAAACACCTCAAAGTTGCCGTTCAGCACATCTTGTTCTGAGTGGGGGTCATCAACAAGCAGCAAGTCAGCACCGCGTCCGGCCAAAGCAGACCCAACGCCGCAGGCGTAATACTCCCCCCCAGCACTTGTGTTCCACCGCCCTGCACTTTTTGAATCAGATGCAAGGCTAACCGTGGGAAAAATGTCCTTGTAGGCAGCAGAATCAATGATATTTCGCACTTTTCTACCAAAATCTACAGCCAAATCGGTTGTATGGGACACCATCAGCACCTTCTTATCAGGGTGTTTTCCGAGGAACCAAGCCGGAAAATAGATGGAAACTAGCTGGGATTTGCCATGCCGAGGGGGGATATTGACGCAAATCCGGTCTTTTTTACCCTCTGCAATCTCCATTAGCAGGTTGGCAAGGATGCGGTGGTGTTTACCTACCTTGTAGTCTGCCTGCATGTGCTTACAAAAGGCAATCAGGTCGTTTCTGCACCGATCCGCGTGGCGTCTACGCTCCAGCTCCTCGGCAATCTTAAGAATCTCTTCCTGTTCTGCCCGGTTTAGGGTGTGCAGGTTCTGGTACAGGTAGCGAAGCTCCGCCTCGGATAGGGTTGGGGACCGCGTAACAGTCTGGGGGGTGGCGCTCATGCGTTGAGTTGTGCCTCGTCTACAACTTGTTGCAGCCCAAGCTCCTTGGCAACATCCAGTTCTTCGCCTGCTATGTCCACCACGTCAGTCACATCCTCCTCCCCCATTAAACGGCGCAGCTTGTCACGCAACTTGTTTTCTAGCTCGGTACTGCTCTGGTGGGTGATCACGACTTCACTGCGCTCGGTGAAGAGGCCGACGTCACTGATCTTGCCCAGCAGCTCCAAGGCCCGGATACGCACTCGGGGGTCGGCGTTGTCAGACTCAATAATGAGTCGGTTGGTTACCAGATGGCGAAGTTGCACGGCACTCTCGACGACGGCATGGGAGTACTGCTCTAGCAGTGATTTAGTTAGCTGGAGCGCAGAGGTGGGTGTCTTGGAGATCGTGCTCTGGGTCGGGACCGCCCGGTCTTGGTCTTCTGCCGCGGCAAAGGCTTGCACAATCTCAGCAGCGATGCCTACGTCATCCAGAGTTGGATCAATTTCCAATCCTTCTTCCTGCAGGACGTTCAATGTCTCGCAGGCAGCAGCCAGCGCATCCGAAAATTCGGGGTCATTGGCATTATCAGGCAGTGGTATGCCCACGTCAGGCGTGCACACAATTGTCATACGACGCAGTCCTAGTATTGGACGGTAAATTTATTATACCCCCCATGTCTGCAAAACAAAACAATGCCGGGGGGGTTTCTATATTGGAGGGGGTTTTCCTCTT
>Ga0181339_1000107_pt1 | contig 25248 bp, 14 predicted proteins | sample Sp13VDMM110DD_FD_130101 | JGI IMG/M metagenome (GOLD analysis project Ga0181339, IMG submission 130101) | Freshwater viral communities from Lake Michigan, USA - Sp13.VD.MM110.D.D | ecosystem: Environmental > Aquatic > Freshwater > Lake | place: USA: Michigan | collected 2013-04-23 | reverse complement strand
TCGTGGCAGAGGGAGCGGAATGGGCAGACAATGACCGCCATCGTCGCGCGGTCACTCAGGAAGCTGCTTCTGAGAATTAGTTCAGTCGCGCGCGTCTTGCCCGCACTGGTGGGCATTTGAATGAGCGCCGACTCGCCTCGAAGAACGCCCGCCGCACAGATGCTTTGTTGAGACGGCCACAACTCTCGCGGAAACGCGGGGCGTTGAAGCGCGGGCAGCCATGACTCAGGCGGCAGCCCTGAGGCATCGGGCAGGATGGCGCGCGAGGAGGAAGCTATCTTCTTGCGCAAAATGGCCGTTGCGATATCCGCATACAGCAGCTCCCGGCTGTCGCCCGAGCGGTAGGACTCATCTCGAATGCGCATCATTGCATTCAAAGCACCTTCGGCGGTGCCTGCCCCATCGAGGAACGATGACAGTCTTGTAAGGATTTGCCCTGGCAGCTCTCCGTAAATCGGTTGCTGAATGGCCTGGTAGTCAGACATCAAGAGACGGTAGGCTAACAGAGCGAGGCCTGCGCCGAGACGGGTATCAGGCGGTTGCGCCCCTCGGGTTACAACCATCGCACTGCCCGGATTGTCCGCGAGATAGTACGCGGCTGCGGCGAGTAACGAGAATTCCGAGGTAATCTCTTCGTTCAGCCGGCTTTCAACGTAGGATTCGAAAAAGGTCGCGGCGAATACAACGGCTTGGCTAGTGGTTTGATCGCGCCCGGCGCCAGTGTCGCCCACCGCGATGGCTGCTGCCGCATCTCCAAGGATCCCTACGGCAAGAGAGAACAGCCGCTCTGGCGGCTGCGGCAGGTCGATGTGCGCTTCCAGCGGCACATCATATTCGTACATCTTTGCTTTGGAGCGAGTGACCGAATGCAGCCGGAGCGCGTTGCGTTCAGGCCTCATTGGCAGCCCTTTCATAGAGCGCATGGACCAGAATCATCAACGTGTCACCGCGAATAACCATCAGCTTCAAATTGCCCGCGTTGAAATGGCTGGTAGTAGCTGTCTGTTGTAAGATATCCGCATCGTATAGCGCAGTGTTAACGACGGCAGCGGCACCACTCTTTCTGATAAAGGGCCGGTCCGCTATGTTTTGAAAGCGCTCCACACGTTTCGCGGGTCCGGGCTCTCCTCTATCGTAGAAGCGCTGCTTAATGGCATTCAGTGCGGTGGCCTCACGCAGAGCATCCTTGTGGGAGTCGTCGACCGCGACCTGCAACCGGTTTGTTGGCGTGTTGCCGGACATTGCGGCTTTCGTCTCCAGCACAAACAGCTCGTCGTTCGGATCGATGCCGTCGTCCTGCACAAAATGGAATCCAATGATGTCGCTTCCCTTTGTCGACTCGTTGCGGACCGCCTTTCGGTCGTAGCGAAACTGGCGTGGGCACCAGTAGCCAAGCTTATATTCGATGTAGTCCGCGACGATTATTTCCGCGAAGTCGCCCGCGCGGATGCTGGGGCCGGGAGCATCTGACGCATCGGGAAACTTCATCTGGAGCAGATATTCGCCGTTTGTCAGGCCCGTGCCGGGCACTAGCAGCGCGAGCATGGCTTCATCACAATAGTGATCGCGAAAATGCTTGGCCCAAGCGGACAGGATTGTGGGATCATCAGCGTGCCGGAGCTCCCATACTTCGATCTCGACACCATCGGCGGAGGTCAGCCGCTCTCCGGTATCGACGAGCCAGTCAAGATGGGCGGGTGTGGGCATTGTCGGTAGGTTCAAGCGAGGAGGCGTTCAAGGGGCTGTTGCGGCTTCGCCGATCGGAAGCCAACGATTCGAGCACTCTTGAGAGCGGTGCGGTGCGGGAGATCGTGGCTGAGGACATACTCGATAAAACGCGTGCGGCCGCGATAAAGTCCGGATTATCCCCGCCAAACGACCCCGCCTTCGCGGCCGCTCAAGACTTTCTGAAAAGCTGAGCTTCACCGCCGTCTTCATTAAGGCCCCCGCGCCTATGAATTTAGGTCAAAGCTTTGTATCAACAAGTCACGACCAGCACGTGGGCAGGTCACGCGACATGCATGCCGCTCTGGGTCAGGACCCGCTTGACAGAACTATTATGCGCACGCCGGATTTCGCTGCAAGTTTAGAGCCTAAAGTAAACCTGAGACCTACCTCGTGAAGCACGTTAACCACGCGCCGCTAGCGTAGAAATCGGAGCCCGAGTTGGGGCTGAGCAATTTCCGCGTCATCAATCGCAAGCCACTATATGGCAGTCTTGCAAACTCAACCAGCGCGGGTAATGTTTTGCCACAACAAACTTCAGCACAGTTTCAGTGCTGGCATTCGGGCACTGTCGGGCTGTTTAAATGAACGTCTTCGATTTGGATCGGGTGCTCGTCACCGACTACGAACGATTTGCGCGATCCTTCACTCAAATCCGCGCAGTAGACGTTCGTCAACAGGTCGAGGCCCTTTACGCGAGTGACCGCTTCTGGCCAGAACCTCTCGTAAATATCAATCCTCGCTTTGAACACGGAGCTAGGGTCAGTCAACTGGTGGAATCTGGATTACTTCATCCAGCAACGGCCAGCGTTTTCAGTATCAGTGGAGAGCCGCTGTCGCTTTATCGGCATCAGGCACAATCTATAGCCAAAGCAGCGACCAAACAGAGCTTTGTAGTTACCACCGGCACCGGGTCCGGAAAGTCGCTGTGCTTTTTCATCCCTATTATCGACGCTGCGATCCGTGCTCGCGCCAAGGGCGAGCCAGCGCGCACGCGTGCAATCATAATTTATCCAATGAATGCGTTGGCAAACAGCCAGCGCGAGGAAATCGACAAGTTCATCAAACAATCCGGATTGCCGGATCATCTGAAGCCAACGTTCGCCCGTTATACAGGCCAGGAGAGTTTGGAGGAACGCGAACGGATTCGTGAAGCGAAGCCGGACATCTTGCTGACCAATTTCATGATGCTTGAGTTGCTGATGACTCGGCAGAATGGGTTGGACCGTGCGGTGATAGCCAACGCCCATGGACTAGATTTCTTAGTACTTGACGAACTCCATACCTACCGAGGCCGGCAAGGTGCTGACGTGGCCATGCTGGTGCGCCGCGTGCGCGACAGGCTCTCTCCAGATAGTCACCCCGTTTATGTCGGGACCTCGGCCACCATGGCTACCGAAGGTGACGAGCTAAAACGAACGGCGGCGGTTGCCGAAGTGTCATCCCGACTGTTCGGTACGACGATTTCCAGTGACGCGGTTATCGGCGAAAGCCTGGAGCGAGCAACAGATCCCGCTTTCAAGTCTACAACTCTTGGTTCGAGTCTCGTCGCTGCGATCATTGATGAACTGCCCATTAAATTGAACGACGACGCGCTCCGCCGACATCCGCTTGCTATCTGGTGCGAGCTTGAAATCGGGTTGTCCGACGGTCAGCGCCTTTCCCGACGCCCGCCTGCAACACTCGCTGATGCCGCCAAGCGTTTAGCTGATCAAACAGGCTGCGATGAAGCTCGCTGCCTATCCCAGCTTCAAGAATTTCTGATGCTAGCGAGCCGCCCGGCGAATGAACGTGGCGGCGAAGGCGATCGGGCTTTCCTGGCGTTCAAGCTTCACCGTTTCATATCTGGTGCCGGGCACGTCTACGCCACTCTGCGCGGTTCAGGCCGGCGCCGCATTACGCTCGATGGGCAGCGTTTCGATCCTAATGATCAAGAGGCAAGGCTCTACGCCACGTTTTTCTGCCGAAACTGCGGACAAGAACATCACCCGGTGTTCCTAGCTGTCGAGAATGGCGCCTACCGAGTCTTGCCTAGAGACATCGACGAAACGCCTCTGGACGATCCAGATAGCGCTGAGCGATCTGGCTATTTGATGCCAGCGCCGGAGAATGACTCTGAATTTACATTCAAGGGTGATTTGGAAGACTTCCCGGATGATTGGCTGGAACTTGATCGTGGAGGGTCTCCGCGGCTGCGGCGGGAGCGCAGGGCATACGTGCCCGAATCCCTGACCGTAGATGCTGCCGGCGCAGTCGGCACAACCGGACGGAGCGCGTGGTTTCTCCCCGGTAAATTTCGTTTTTGCCCTGCCTGCAAACACCAGCCGCCAGGACAAGCTCGTGAGATTAACAAGCTGGCTGGATTGTCGGCCGAAGGGCGCGCCTCCGCCACCACGCTTCTAGTGTCCAGCGCAGTTCGCTGGATGAATAGACATGCTGGCTCCTTGCCACCGCACAGTCGTAAGCTACTCGGCTTCACCGACAATCGACAAGACGCTGCTTTGCAAGCGGGGCACTTCAACGACTTCCTATTCGTTGCGCTCCTTCGCGGAGCAATTCTAGCGGCCGTTCGCGAGGAAGGTGCAAACGGTCTGCGCGATGAGGACTTTGGTAGACGTGTCCAAGCGAAGCTCGGATTCGTTGCTTCCAATCGTGACCGTCGCCAGGAATGGATGCTAGACCCCGAGAGCAAGGGTGTTGCTCAAGTAAACGCCGAGCAAAGCCTGTCTCGGATGCTTGCTTACCGCATATGGGCAGACCAACGGCGTGGATGGCGCTTCACTAATCCAAATCTGGAGGAGTTGGGTCTTGTCCGCGCCGAGTACGTATCGCTAGATGAATTAGCGGCAGATGACGGGGTGTTTGCCGAAGCGCCCCCCGAACTACGATTTGCCAAACCAGAAACACGCAAAGCTGCTCTTACTGAGTTGCTCAACCATTTGCGGCACGGTCTAGCCATTACTGCAGATGCCATCGATCCGGCGAATGTTGAATCGACCTCTAATGCAGCACGCCAAAGTCTACGTGATCCTTGGGCAATATCGGCACAAGAAGAGCCGCGAGTTGCTGCGTCCCTCATCATAGATGCTCCACGGAGAGCCGAAGTCGGCCTAAGAGGAGAGCCACTAATGGTGCGTGGCGGTCCCAGAAGCAGGCTTGCGCGTCAACTTGGTCATCCACGCATCTGGGGCAAACGCCTCGATTCTAACACTTATCTAGAAGTTATCGGCGCGCTGCTGATTGCGGCGGCAGAATATCAACTTGTCAGGCAGGTCGCGACGCCTTTCGACGTCGATGGGTGGCGCCTGGCCGCGAACTCAGTACGTCTTGTTTCTGGTCAGGGGCGTAGCGATGGCAGATCTCCCAACCTTTATTTCGTTGATCTCTACACCGCCCTTGCCGATGCCCTTGAGATGGGTGGCGGGGCGTTTTTCGGGATCGAGGGACGGGAGCATACAGCCCAAGTTGAGCCGGAGCGCCGTGAATGGCGCGAATGGCGATTTCGGTGGGGTGAAGAGGATCGCGCCAAACTGGCGGGAGAAAAAGAGGAGCTGCGCAAAGCAGGTGAACCGACCGTATTCCTGCCGGTTCTGTTTTGCTCGCCGACAATGGAGCTTGGCATCGATATTTCGGCGCTCAATGCAGTGTACTTGCGCAACATGCCGCCAACGCCAGCCAATTATGCGCAACGCTCTGGCCGAGCCGGCCGATCCGGTCAGGCAGCACTCGTTCTAACCTACTGCGCAGCACAAAGCCCACATGACCAATACTATTTTGGTAGGCGCGAGGCGATGGTCAGCGGGATTGTTCGTCCCCCTGCTATTGATCTTGCCAACCGCGATCTCATTGAAGCGCATCTACATGCCGTTTGGCTTGCTGAATCCGTGCAGGAACTTCAGGCTGACATTCCGCGCATCCTCGATTTGAAGAGCGCGGCCCTCCCGATTCAAAAAGACCTTGCAGACACATTTGCTGATCCAAGTCTGACCGCACGTGCCGCCACCTCGATGCGACGTGTCCTCGAAGGGGTGAAATCTGAACTTACGACCACAGCAGCGCCGTGGGCTGCGGACCGCGACGCGTTTGCAGACGCCACTGCTGCAGAGGCCCTGACGCGCCTTTCCGAAGCATTTGACCGGTGGCGGCAACTCTACCAGAGCGCACATGCGCAATTGACCGAGGCCAACCGGCGTTCAGAAATGCATGGATTGAGTCCAAAGGAGCGAAAGGAAGCCAAGATTCAACAAGCGCAGGCCAACGAACAACTCGCATTGTTGGAAAGGGGCGCCGCAACGGGCGGCGCTGACTTTTACACCTACCGCTATCTTGCGACAGAAGGCTTCTTACCTGGCTATAATTTCCCGCGGTTGCCGCTCTATGCCTACGTGCCGGCGGTGGGCAGCGGCTCGAAGGCGGCTTACTTGCAGCGAGCTCGGTTCATTGCGATTTCTGAGTTCGGGCCCCGCAGCTTGATCTATCATGAGGGGCGCGCATATCGCGTTTACAAGGCCAAGCTCCCGCCAGGTATTCGGACCGAAGAAGGTGGTCGTCTCCCAACCGCGACAGTCTTTATTTGTGACGAGTGTGGTGCTGCTCACAATAGTAACGAGCCTGAGAGGTGCCATGCTTGCAACGCGACAATGGCTGCAGTCCACCCGATACGCAATGTGCTTCGTATCGACAACGTCGAGACGCGACCTGCGGAGCGGATCACTGCCAATGATGAAGACCGGCAGAGGCAGGGCTTTGAAATACAGACCGTTTTCGCTTGGACAGAGCGTGACGGCCGGCCTGACGTAACGTCCGCCGTAGCAAGCGACAGCGATGGTGCCATCTCGTCGCTGAGCTACGCTCCTGGTGCAGCTATTAGCCGGCTTAACAAGGGGCTACGAAGACGCAAGGAAAAGAGCATTTTCGGATTTGGCATCGATCCCGCGAGTGGACGATGGACCGGAAGCCCGGCCGAGGGAGACGAGGACGCAGATCCAGACGAGCCAATTAAGCAGCGCGTCGTACCGATCGTTCAAGACCATAAAAACGCATTGCTTATTCGCGTATTGGGAGAGCCGCTTTTGGAGGACGGCATGGCGACGCTGCAGCACGCGATCGCTCGCGGTCTCGAAATTGTCTATCAGCTAGAGGAAGGAGAAATCCAAACCGAGCCGGTTCCAGCTCGCGACAATAGACGTGGCATCTTAACGTTTGAGGCAACCGAAGGTGGAGCGGGCGTATTAGGGCGACTGACCAGCGACCCGGATGCGATTGCACAAGTCGCTCGCACTGCGCTTGCGCTCATGCATTATCGAAATATTGATGAAGCGGTTGCGCTCGCAGATCCAGCACAATTGCGTGAAAACGAAGACGCTCGCTGCGTTAAGGGCTGCTACCGATGTTTGCTATCCTATTACAACCAGCCGGACCACGAGCAGATCGACCGCACTAACGATTCTGTTCTATCGCTATTACTACGGTTGGGGCGGAGTAAGGTCGCAGTCCCAAAGGCTAAACACTCCGCGCCGCACGGCGATTGGCATGCTGCAATTGTCAACTGGGGCTTGCCTTCTCCCGATGCCACGCACCTGACGCTGAATGGCACGATTCTGCCCCTCGCTTGGCGGTCACACTTGGTCGCGGCAGCGATCGGAGCAGTTGATCCGGAAACCCGTGCTGGTGCGGAGGCTCTCGGCTATACGATTACCACGCTGCCGGAAGCTCCCGGTAAAAAGCCCCCCTCGGAACTGCTTGCACTGTTTGAGACTGTAAAATGACGAGTATGTTTGCGCCGGGCGACCTCGTTTATGCGAGGGGTCGGGAGTGGGTAACTCTGCCTTCGCCTGACGGCGACACCCTTTATTTACGGCCTCTCTCCGGCGCCGAAGCTGACGTTCAGGTGATTCATCCGGCGCTTGAGCTTGAGCCTGTTCGCCCAGCGCAATTCGCCCTGCCCGCAGCGAATGAAGCCGCTACCCAGGAGAGTGCCCGACTTTTGTCCGAGGCCCTGAGGCTTTCGCTTCGACGAGGCGCCGGGCCCTTCCGTTCGGCGGCAAGGCTGGCTTTTGAACCCCGCGCTTATCAGCTCGTCCCACTGCTGATGGCACTGCGTCTTTCCGTTGTGCGGTTGTTGATCGCTGACGACGTGGGCATCGGCAAGACGATCGAAGCGGCCCTCATCCTAAGAGAGTTGATCGATCGAGGCGAAGCAGATCGGTTCGCGATCCTTTGTCCTCCCCATCTCGTCGAACAATGGACTGGTGAGCTCAGATCCAAGTTCGATCTTGATGCGGTCGCTGTCACCGCCGCATCGGCCTCACGCTTAGAGCGAGGTTTGCCAGCGTCGCAGACATTGTTTGACGCGCATCCGTTCACAGTTGTCAGCCTCGACTACATCAAGGCGGAAAGGCGCCGTGACAGCTTTGCGCGGTCCTGCCCAGCTCTGGTCGTGGTCGACGAGGCGCACGCCTGTGTGGGAACGCACCAAAGTCGCCAACAAAGGTTTGAACTCCTTAGGAGTCTAGCTAGCGAACCTGCGCGCCATCTGATTTTATTGACTGCGACACCGCACAGCGGCGACGAAGCGGCCTTCGATAGGCTTCTCGGCCTTCTCGACCCAAGTTTTGCCGAAGGCGCTCTTGAAAGCGAACAAAATCGTGTGAGGCTTGCGCGCCACTTCGTGCAGCGGCGACGGATCGACATAACAGGACGCGATTGGGGCGAGGAACGGGTTTTCCCCCGGCACGAGACGGCGGAAAATCCCTACAAACTCACTGACGCCCACCGTGCATTCCACGACGCTGTGCTCGATTACTGCCTCGGAGTAGTTGAAGGCGCAGGCTCTGACCAGCGCCGACGGCGGTTAGCATTTTGGGGCACTTTAGCCCTCATGCGATGCGTCGGCTCGTCTGCTGCCGCAGCGGCGAGTGCGCTTCGCAACCGACTGGCAGCCGACCCGGATAGGCTCGAAGGACAGGTTTTCGACGAAGATTCGGATGAAGGCGACGCGGTCGACGTTGAGCCAACCTCAGGTCTTGAACAGGATGGGCCGCTCTCGGCCCTCGTCGCACAGGCCGAGCGCTTAACAAAGGCACCCGATCCAAAACTTGATGCTGTCGCTAAGCTGCTCAAGCCTCTGATTTCCGAGGGCGCCAACCCGGTCATATTTTGCCGCTTCATTGCCACTGCCGAGCACGTGGCGAATGCGTTGCGAAAGGTTTTCCCAAAACTCCGCGTCGAAGCGGTTACCGGCGAGTTGCCGTCCGAGGAGCGCCGTGCTCGCGTGGATGCAATGGGCGAAGCTGAGCAGCGGCTGCTGGTCGCGACCGACTGTCTGTCCGAAGGCATCAACCTTCAAAGCCTTTTCGACACCGTCATCCACTACGACCTATCTTGGAATCCAACCCGTCATCAGCAGCGCGAGGGGCGGGTTGATCGCTTTGGTCAGCCTGCCAAGCTCGTTCGCTCGGTACTGCTCTATTCGCCCGACAGCTCGATCGACGGTGCCGTGCTCGAAGTAATTTTGCGCAAGGCCGAGCAAATTCGAAAGGCTACCGGTGTTACTGTGCCGCTGCCCGACGAGAGAGGAGCGGTTACTGGCGCCCTGATGAACGCGGTGCTGCTCCGCAGAGGGCGCAGCCAGCAACTCAGCCTCGACTTCGGGTTAAGCGCTGATAGCAAGGCCATGGAAGCAATCTGGCGCGATGCAGAGGAAGGCGAGCGCCGCTCACGGGCACGATTCGCCCAGAACACGATCAAGCCCGAGGAGGTCATCACTGAGTGGCAGCGCTGGCGCGATCTGCTCGGCAATCCCGATCAGGTCCACCGTTTCGTCGAACGAGCGATGAGCCGACTCGACGCAGCGCTAGAGCCCATCAAGAATGGCGGCATGCACGCCCACATCGCGGCGTTGCCGGCGGCCGTGGCCGAGCGTCTGGCGGCGCGCGGTTTTGAGGGCTCGCTTAAAATTGCCTTCGATGAACCGCCCCCATCGGGCGCCGAGATGATCGCACGCAGTCATCCGTTGACAGCAACGCTTGCTGAAATCCTGCTAGAGGGCGCGCTCGATCAGAGTTCCAGTCCAGTGCCCTCGCTCGGCCGGGCTGGAGCGTGGCCAACACCCTCGGTGAAGACCGTAACCACCGTGGCGCTGTTGCGATTGCGCTACAAATTGATTGTCCGCGGCCGTACCGAGCGCATGCTCTTGGCCGAGGAAGCTACATCGCTCGCCTGGGACGCCGGCCAGACCAAGACTGTGCTGGCGGCCGAGGCAGCCCGGACGTTGCTTGAACAGCCGGCCAGCGCCGATCTTGCGCAGGTCGCGCGACAGCGGCTGATCGCCAAGGCAATCGAGCAGATGCCAGCGATGCTCAACGGGCCGATTGAGGTCTATGCGCGCGAGCGGGCGCAGGCGCTCGCCGACGATCACGCGCGGGTCCGTGCGGCTGCCGCGGGCAGCGCGCGGGTTACGGTCGAGCCGGTGCTCCCGCCAGATGTGATCGGTCTCTACGTGCTTGTTCCGGCGGCCAACTGACGATGGCCCGCACCCGCACCGACCGCACCTCCGCCCTCGCTTTCGATGCCATCACCCTGGAGGGCGCCCTGATCTCATCGGCGATGCTGGCTCGTATTGCCCAGCACAAGGCCGACGGACAGACGGACGCGGATTACAGCGTTCCGAAGGGGCTTACGCTGCGGGACGAGATAGCCCGGTACTTCCGTATCGGGCAAGCCATGTTCAAAGAACTGATGGTGACCGAGACTCCGTCGACGGCCGCGACGGTGAGTTTTGTCGAAAAGCTTCTTCGTGACGTATTCGGATTTTCCGATATTCGGCGCGTCGGGATGCACACGGTCGGCGACCGTCAGTTCACGATCACGCTGCAAGGCCTTGGCGGGCGCGTTCCTGCCGTGGTGGTCCCGCCCACTGACGATCTAGACCGACCCAGCACGCACCTGACCGCGGACGGGCGGCGGCGTTCGGCGGCCTCCGCGTTGCAGGACTGGCTGAATGCCGGCGAAGGCGCGCTCTGGGGCCTGTGCGCCAATGGCGTGCAGCTGCGGCTGGTGCGCGACAATGCCAGCCTCACGCGCCCCGCCTATGTCGAGGCCGATCTTCGGCGCATCTTCGAGAGCGATGCCTTTGCGGACTTCGCGGCGCTGTGGCTGCTCGTTCACGCCACCCGTTTCGGTCTAGTCGGGACCGCGCCATCGGACTGCGCCCTCGAACGCTGGCGCGATGCCGGCCAGAAAGAAGGCGTCACTGCCCGCGACAAGCTGCGCGATGGCGTCGAGGCCGCGCTGCTGAGCCTTGGCAATGGCTTCCTGTCGCACTCGAACAACACGGCGCTGCGCGAAAAGCTGCATTCTGGCGCGCTGCCGCTGCCTGAGTTTTTTGGCCAGCTCCTGCGTCTCGTCTACCGACTGATTTTTCTGCTCGCGGCGGAAGATCGCAATCTGTTGCATCCACTGGATACGGCGGCCGAGCCTCGGAAACTTTACGCGGATGGCTACTCCGTCGGCGCGATTCGCGACCGCGCGGTGCGACGATCAGCGTGGGACCGGCACTACGACCGCTGGGAGGGGTTGCTTGTCACGTTCATCGCGCTCGCCCGCGGCGAGAAGCGGCTCGGCCTGCCGGCGCTCGGCGGCCTGTTTGCGCCAGATGTCATCACTGATCTCGAAGGCGCGCGGCTGGCCAATCGCAATCTCATGGAGGCGATCTTCCGCCTCGCCTGGCTGCGCGAGCCGTCAGGCCTCCTGCCGGTGAACTGGCGCGACATGGAGACCGAAGAGCTGGGCTCGGTCTACGAGAGCCTGCTCGAACTCACACCACGGCTTACCGACGATGGCCGCGGCTTTGATTTCGCTGAGGGTGCTGAAGCGAAAGGCCACGCCCGCAAGACCAGCGGCAGCTACTACACACCCGACAACCTCGTGCAGGCGCTGCTCGACAGCGCGCTCGACCCTGTGCTCGACCGCGTCGAGGCAGAGGCGGACGATCCCGCTAAGGCGCTGCTCACCGTTACTGTGCTCGACCCCGCCTGCGGCTCAGGGCATTTTCTGCTGGGGGCAGCACGGCGGATCGCGACCAGACTCGCGCACGCCCGCACCGGTGGCGTTGCGGCGCCTGCGGATTACCGCCACGCGCTGCGAGACGTTGTGCGCGCCTGCATTTTTGGCGTCGACCGCAACCCCATGGCTGTGGAGCTTTGTAAGGTTGCATTATGGATTGAATCGCTAGAGCCAGAAAAACCACTGACCTTCCTCGACAACCATATTCGCTGCGGAGACAGCCTGTTAGGCGTTTTTGATATCAACGTCCTTGGCGACGGGATCTCAGATGATGCCTTCAAACCACTGCTGGGTGATACCAAAGATGGTGCATCTCATTATCGCGGGAAGAATCATCGCGAAACCAAAGAGCGTAGAATGGTTGAGAGCGGGTTCGGTTTAGCGACTGGACAGACAGAACTCTCAAGAGCGTTTATCGGTTTGCAGAGGCGGCCAGAGGAGAGCATCGACGACATAGAACTCAAGCGTCGGGTCTTTAATGGTTTGGTAGCGCGAGACGGTCCAACTTGGAAACTCAAAACGGCCTGTGATTTGTGGACTTCCGCCTGGTTCGCGCCGAAGGTCGACGTCCCAACGCGCGGCCATGAATTGGTGCCAACCAGTGGTCAAATTTGGGAATATCTTCGTGGTGCAACCCTTAGAGAACCGCTGATTGCGGAGGTCAATCGTTGCGCTCACGCCCACCGCTTTTTTCACTGGCCCATCGAATTTCCGGACATAATTTCCAAGGGTGGATTTGATGTCGTCATAGGAAATCCTCCTTGGGAACGGGTTGAGGTGCAGGAACAAGAGTTCTTTGCCTCAAGTCATCCTGCAATCGCTAACGCTCAAAATGCAGCAAAGCGAAAATTATTAATCGAACAATTGCTTGAAAGTGATGAGATTAGCTATCTCGCCTGGCAGGCTGCCGTGCGGAATGCGTCTGTTGAAGTCGCCTTTTTCAAAACAAGTGGACGATTTCCACTCGGCAGTTCTGGGAAGGTCAATACGTACGCGATATTTGCAGATCACTTCCGCAGGCTAATCAATCCGAACGGCCGCGCGGGCCTAATCCTGCCAAATGGCCTCGTTACAGGTTATACATATCGCGAATTCTTAAGGCATATTCTCCGTACCAAAACCCTTGTGTCGTTCTATGGCTTTGAGAACGAAGACAAGCTGTTCAAGAGTGTCCATAACGAAACAAAGTTTGGACTCCTAACGCTCACTGGCAGTCTCCATCCTGTTGAACAGCCTTGGTTCACTGCACATATCCGGCGACCTGAGCAAATTGCGGACGCCGAACGTCGTTATGCGCTGACGATTGACGAAATCGAAGCCATCAATCCAAACACGCTGAACCTTCCCACGTTTCGATGGACAAAGGATGCCCAGGTAACTGCTGCTATCCACGGTGCCGGCCCAGTCCTAATTCGTCGTCACGATGACGGCACGATCACAAACAAATGGCGCGCTGAACCAAGAACTCTTTTCAACATGGCCAGCAGCTCTGGACTCTTCTTGGACCATCGAGACATCGCCCCACTTATTGTAGAAAGGCGCGGCGCTTTGGCTGTCTTGGACGACGGCAGGCATGTCTATCCTCTCTATGAAGGAAAAATGTTTTGGCATTTCGATCACCGCTATGGGACCTACGAAGGCCAGACTGAAAAGCAAGCAAACAAAGGTGTTCTGCCCCGAGTGCCTGACTTGAAACACAATGATTTCGAGTATTGCATACAACCGCGCTACTGGGTTGATGAAGCAGTTACGCTCCAGAGTCTTGCTGACAAAGTTGCGGACACTTGGTTCTTTTCTTGGAGGGATGTGGGACCTTCAGAGCGCACCTTCTTAGGGACAATAATCCCGCGAACCGCAGTAGGTGACACGGCACCCGTCCTATTTACAGAGTTGCCAGCACCTCAGAAGGCGGCATTAGCAGCAATCCTATCAAGCTTGTTGGTTGATTACGCAGCTCGTCAAAAGTCGAGTCGAATGTCGATTTTTATTGTGGAGCAGCTCCCGATCATAGAGCCGTCAAGATTGATGGCTGAAAACATCTGGCTCGGAGCAACATCGCAGGAATGGCTAACAGATCGCGTTCTTGAGCTTTGCTACACTAATCAAGAACTCGCACCGGTTGCTGCTGAACTTGGTCGTGACCACGCTCCTTTTCGTTGGCAACCGGACCGTCGCGCACTATTGCAAGCAGAAATCGATGCTGCCGTTCTCCACTTATACGGCCTGACCCGTACGCACTCGGAGTGGTTACTCGATTCGTTTACCGTCCTCCAAAAATACGAAGAAAGCGATTACGGCGAGTTCCGTACTAAACGGCTCGTGATGGAAATTTATGACCAGATTTCAGCGGCGATGCAGACGGGCCGCGCCTACCAGACGCGCCTGAAACCAGTTCCTGCCGATCCGAGTTGCTGCCATTCCTTTCAATCACGGTCAACCAGTTCCCCGCGTCGCCGACCAGAAGGCGATTGAGGGTATGAATATTATGGCCGACCCCGCCCGCACGTTTGCCGTCGCCTCAGACGAAGCGCTCGTCGGATTGATCAAGCATACGCGCAAACGCCTTGTGGTGATTGCGGCTGCATTGACGCAAGCCGTCGCGGATCCTCTGTCCCGCCGCTTTGGTGATCTTGGGGACGCGATGACCGCCATTCTGGATTTCGATCCAGAGAAGTATCGGCTCGGTTTCAGCGATAAGGCCACTCTGGAGACGTTTCGCGCTGCAAGTGCGAAGAATTTGTTCGATCCGAGAATATCGTTCGATGGATGGCCGAAGAAACGACAATGATGGCGCAGAAGCGTCGTTTGGGGGAAGTAAATGCAAGTCGGCACGCTCGCGGTTCAATACATATTCGACAAGGACGTCTTGTACACGGTGCCGCTCTATCAGCGGCCCTATGTTTGGAGCGAGAGCGAGCAGTGGAAGCCGCTGTGGGAGGACCTGCAAAATCTGGCCGACACGATCGCCGACGGGAAGCCGGCACGCGCACATTTCATGGGTGCTTCGGTGCAGGACAAGCGGCCCGTGCCGCCCGGCCAGATGGAAGTGCGAACCCTGATAGATGGCCAGCAAAGATTGACCACGCTTCAGATCCTTCTCAAGGCGTTCCGCGATCTCGTCGCCGCCCGCGGAAACGAACCCTATTTGCGTGCCGTCGATAAACTTGTCCGCAATAATCATCCGCTCAGCACCGCTCCTCATGAACAATTCAAGATTTGGCCGACAAATGCGGACCGGGACGACTTTCGAGCCGTGATGGACTGCGCCGGCCGAGCAGCCTTGCTTGATTCGTTCGGCATCAAGCGAAGCTCGAAACGAGTCGGCCGCAACATCCCCGATGCCTATCTGTATTTCACGAACGTCATAGAGGCGTGGCTGCAGGAAATTCCCGCCAGTACCGATAAGAAAATTGCCGGACTGTACAGTGCGGTTCGGGACAATGTACGCCTCGTGATCATCGATCTCGACGACAAGGACGATGCGCAGGTCATTTTCGAGACATTGAACGCCCGTGGTACGCCGCTGTTGTCCGCCGATCTCGTGAAGAACTCGCTCCTGAATGAGGTGCAAGCCGAGAATGGAAGCGCGGAAACCGCCTACGAGCAATACTGGCGCAAATTCGACACTGAGGCGTCATTCTGGCGCGAACAGATCGGGCGCGGCCATGCGCAGCGCGCGCGGATCGAAACGTTCCTGCAGCATACCTTGACGCTTTTGACCGGCAATGTTGTCAGCGCTGCGCACCTTTATGCGTCTTATCGGGATTACTCCGAGTCCGGACAGGGAGGCACCGCAATCGAACGTCTCGCCAAATTCCAGAAGTATGGCGCAATTTTCAAGCGCCTACAGGGCGAGTATGCAATCAAACGGATTAACGCCTTTTTCGAGCGGCTGCGCACGCTTGATGTCATCACGGCATGGCCTTTCATTCTGGCGCTGTTTGAGCGCCACGAGGGCGAACCGGAGACGGTTGAATCGATCTTGGTCGATCTGGAGTCGTTTCTCGTGCGCCGGATGGTGTGCCGTCTGAGTACAAGAGGATATGGCGATGTCTTTGCCGCATTGACGGCGAAACTTGATGACGATTCAGGCACGGCCGGCGCGGTCGTCCGCAACGCACTACTCGCGGGTACGGCGGAGAATGACCGCTGGCCTAACGACAAAGAGTTCGAAAGTGGATGGGTGAATAATGGGCTCTATGAGAATCTGACGCGGCCGCGCTTGCGAATGCTGCTTGAGGCGATGGAAGCCGGCTCCCGCAATCATTTTGCCGAGACGCAGGCTGTCCCAAAAAACCTGACGATCGAGCACGTGATGCCGCAGAACTGGAGGGCTCATTGGCCGCTGACGCCGGGCGTATCAGCAGAAGATCGTGACAAGGTTGTCCAGACGATCGGAAATCTTACGCTGCTTAACGAGAAGCTCAATCCATCGCAATCGAACAAGCCGTGGATGGATGGAGCAATCCCGGATGCGGGTAAACAGTTGGCCTTGAATGCGCACAGCGTTCTCTACCTCAACAAGGCACTTTGCGAGTATCCAGACTGGAACGAGGAGCGCATTCTTGCGCGATCAAAGCAGCTCTTCGTTATCGCTTTGAAGTTCTGGCCGCATGGCATGAACTGAAGGACGGCATCTCCTGGAGCGCCTCGACAATGCCTGTGCCTGAGAACCCTCCCGGCTTCGTGGTCCGAACGTTCGCCCAGAAAGCGGCAGGGGACAACGGCTATCGGCTGGACTGCGGTATCGTGGAAGGTTGGCTCGAATATGAATCGACCACTGCTCCGGGAACAATCTGGATTGCTGGCATTTCGGGGAACGGTCCGTGGCTGTTGTCTCTCAATCACGCAGGCGTCGTGGCGGAAATGGGATTGCTTGCACCGTCATTGCCGGCAGGCCCGGGAATCGCGAGTTACCTTTTCGGCACACTGGCTGAGCTTCACGTGGCTCTCGATCGCGTATACAGGCTTGCCGTCAGCCTGCCGGTAGCGCCGCTCGATCGCTTTCGTGCGCAGACCGTCGACCTTCCGCGCACCACAGAGGCCGAGCGGCTGGTGATCCAGCGCGTTGGCCAAGATGTTTTTCGCGAGGCGCTCTTGGACTACTGGGGCGGTCGCTGTCCGCTCACCGGCATTGCCGAGCCGGCGCTGTTGCGGGCTTCGCATATTGTGCCATGGTCCGATTGCACCGATGAGCAGCGGCTCGATGTGCATAACGGGCTGCTGCTCTCGGCACTTTGGGATGCCGCCTTCGACCGTGGGCTCGTCAGCTTTAGGGACGACGGCGGCGTGCTGATCAGCTCGAAACTTGGCGAAGCTGCGCGGGCCGCGCTAAGTGCCGATCTGGTTCAGCCGCTCAGCGGACTTCGAACCATCCACCGCACCAACCTCGCCTCTCATAGGGCGCGGCACGGCTTCTAGGACGGCGCCAGCAACCTGCGGGAGTCGCGTCAATACGGGTAACTCACTCTACGAGATTTCGAATCCGCCGCCATCTCGGCGCGCTGCGCCGCCTTCGTTGGCTCGATGCGCGGCCGCGGTCGTTGAAACTCCCGCGGGAGATCGCGTCCGTCTGCGCGCTCGGTTTCTCGCCCACGCGTTTTGTGAATGGGGCGCTTCCATTTCATACCACTCATGCTCGTTCTCCTCTGGTGGGCTGCCGACGCAAGAAATCTGGAAGATCAGGCATCTCAGCGGACACAGACTTGGCCGCGGAATGAAGAGTCATGTGAGGCTGCGCATCTGTCCGCTGTCCCTCGCTGATAGTTTCGCAATTCCCGGTGCCGCGGCCATTTTGTTGTCCGTTGAGGTGCGGACATGCTGATGGCATCGTCACGGGACTTTCCGTCAGCGGAGGCTCTGGAGCGCTTAACCGGAAGACCCACTCGCAATTGCCACGCGAGCACCTGCGGCGAAGCTCCTGGGCTCTCTGCTTGGCAGCGAGGGCCTTGTATTCGCGCCTCAATACCCTTGGTAGGGATTGCGGGCTGAGCTTAGCCGCCCAGCCAAAACACTCTAAAGCCCGCCGGGCGAGCTCGCCGACAGTTTGCCAATCTGTACGCAGAAGTTTTAACGCATCTTGTCCACGCGCGGACAACTCCTGCCGGCTTTGTCGTTCAGTCCGCGCTCTTGCGCGCGCGTGCCGGCGGCGCTGGTTCTGTCTTTGCTGTTGCTGCTTTCGATAGAATGCCGAAACGTCGGCAGGATCACGGTCGATACACCGGATCGTATTGATCCGATGCTTAACTTTCTCCTCGAACGTCAACTCAAGAAAACATCCAAGAACGTCCGCCCTATCATGTAAACGCGGCCCGATTCGTTCATAGATGAATTGGTCCAACGCCAACTTCGTGGGTTCTGGGCCAAGCCGCCCGCGAAGCAAGCGTCGCACCTCCGCGAGGCGGATTTCGTAGGGAACGGATTTTATCCTGCGCCGCGAGTAGCGGCGATCTATTTCGGCCAGCCGCGCTTGTACGCGACGGCCATGATCGCGCTCTGCACGTCCGTCGGCTTGAATTTGGTGAAATTGGGCGTTATCAGCGATCGTGTTGCCAACACTTACGCCTCCAGGGACCGGATCTACCGTTACCGCGGTGTCCGGTCCTGCAGCCTTACCTAGGTTCAACGTTCAGCCTTGGCCGGGCGCTTCTTCTTCGCTTTGGTCATGAGACCTCCGCAACTTTGGTCGCCAACCAAGCGTCGATGTCGGAGCTACGCCAAGCCACACGCTTGACGCCGATTTTCAGCCTCTTTGGAAATTTCCCAGTTTTCTCAAGACGCCAAATCGTCGTTGAGGAAAGCCGCGTTTTGGTCAGCACTTCTCGCAGAAGCAAGAGCTGATGGCTCTGCTGAGCAACCACAGTCGTTGCGGATGATGCCATTTTGTCACCTCTGTTGTTCAGGTGACTGCAACACTATGCAGGTCGTTCGTGAGATCGTAGGGACAAAACCTAATTGTTTTTGTCCGGGTCAGCGTTTCGGGCGCGCCCTGCGCATCCATTTTCCAAAGGCTTCCCCTGACGCAAAGACATAGGGATCTCCCTTGCGATTCGCCTCACCGCGCACATCGTCGAGCTTACGTGCGTTGTTGCCACGAAAGACGCTCGTGCGCCTTGGTCAAAGCCTTTGCCAGGACATCGAGTCGATGAAAGCGTGGAGCCAAAATCTCGGCCATGAAAACTTAAGTACGACCTTCATAGCCTACGGCACGTTGGACCGTCACCGGCAGAAGCAGCTCATGGGAGGCATAAAGCCGAACTGCAGCTGAATGGGCCTGTGTCAGGGTCGCGGGTTGTTTTGCGGGATAGGAACCCGGGTCGCTAAAGAATGGCCTCGGCGCCTGAGTTTTCGGAAAGTTAGGGCGGAAGCTAGGTCCGCCCAACGGACCGCACTATTGCGTGCACAGATTGCCCCGGATTGATTGGACCAAAAAATGCTGCAGCCAATTCACGGAGTGCGCCTTGCAACACTGATTGGTTCGAACCTAGTTAAAAGCTGATATGTGCGATTGCATGCGAAAGACGGTCGTAGTCTCCTTCGCGACAATCTGAGTAATTCACCAGTTGAAGCCACAGATCCAGCTCGCGTCCCCAATCCAGCCAATAAATCGGAAACAATATCGGTCCTTTTGAACGCTTGTGCCGCAAGCGCGCCTGCATCAATTCTTCCCGGCATTCTGATGATGCAAAGTACGACGGGCTCAACAGAGTCACTATGCTTCTACACGACGAAATCGCCTGATCGATTTCATTTTGCCAGCTCGCGCCTTTCTTTATTTCGAGCTTGAAGTCAAAGATGCTCCTGACGTCATCCCGTTTATTCAACTCTCGATAAACTTGATCTGCCGCCGCAGAATCTTTTATTGAATAGCTCAGGAAGACGTCGTGCTGCCTCGGTGGAGTCGGCGGCGCGTCAAAATTTGGCGCCCTAAGTTGGAATTGCGACATCACCTCTGTAAGAGCAATTCTGTCGTCCGCGTCTCGAAAGAATATCTTCAGGTCACTGATCGCTAGCCCCCTGGCGAGCCAGTGGGATGCCGCGTCCAAGATGGAGGTGAGCATCGTGGCTTTGTCCCACCCTTGGTCTCCAGCAGACAAGATCGGCATCGCGACGACCTTGTCGACCCGGTCATCCAGAAACGGAAACAGACCTCGGAAAAGGTCTCCAACCATTGTAGGTGGATCGGCTCTATCGGAAGTCTCAAAACAGGCTATTCGGTCTATCGGCAGAGCCGAGCGTTGGCTCAGCGCGGAAGAGATCCAGAACCCGCAGGTATCTCTCAGGTCATGCGCCTTGTTCGACGCCAGCAGCTCGACGGACATGCCATGAAAGTCGAGCCCGCCAATCAAGCTGCCCGGTGTTGGGGTATAGTCGTTGGGAAACGCCGAAATCACCAGAATGTCGACGCGTTGGGACTGCGTGGCATCCAGCACGTCACCTTCATACAACGATATCCGACGCTTTTTGGTGCCGTCGGGAATTTCCAAGATGCTCAGCAATTCAAAAGACATTGTCGGACACGATCGTCGCGTGAATGGGCTGGATTATCGCCTAAAGTGTCCAGAGCCCGCAAGTCAGGCTGGGCAGGCCAGTCCCATCTAAAAGCGTTCAAAGCGGAGGTTACCTCGCACGTACATTCGACCCCGAAACTAGGGGATCAAGTGAGCGCTTACTTTTTTCCTGATGTGAACGCAGTCGTCCTGCTCGCGGGAGGGGTCCCGACTAAATCATTTTCTTTTTGGGAATCGTTTGTTTGGCCGATTACGCGTCATGAATTTTCGAAAGTTTTCGCCGGACTCTAAACCAAACGCCTGTGCGACGATTTCGTCCGCCTCCATTCTTGAAGACTTGTGGCCCTTGGATCGCAATTGCTCCACTTGATCTTCCCATAACATCTCATATGCCATCACCCGTGCGCTTCGTATTTTAGCGCTGATCTGCCGGGGCGTTTCAGGCCAATAGAGGCGCTTCAGCTCGCCCGCTAAGAGCCGACGAGATTCACGGCACATCGGTTCATCGCTACCCAAAAACTCGATTGTGGCGGATTGCCATGCGCGATCAAACAGTTCAGGCCGTACGCCGTGTGTCCGCTTCGCTACGTACTTAATCCAACTACTCATCGGATCGGCCGTGGAATTCGAAATGGCGCGGGCAATGAGGCACCTTCCAGAGCCTTTGCCAGTTCAGTTCCAATTCTATTCGACGCGCTTCTGAGCGGATCATCTGCCAAGTGCGCGTAGCGGGCCGTCGTCTCTTGGTGCCTATGTCCGAGCAGTCGTCCGATAATGGGCAGGCCAAGGCCGGCCCCCGCCCCGATGCTTGCGTGAGTGTGCCTCAAATCGTGAATGCGTAGGTCGCCGAGGCCTGCATTGTGGCGGATCAAGTCCCACGGTCGCTTGAGGTCCGCACGCGGCGCGGCGGGATGATCACCAAGAATCACGAAATCTCCCAGCCTTGGGAGCTGTGACAAAACCTGCAATGCTGGAGCGTTCAACACAACAGGTTTCCTCCCGGTCTTCGAATCGGCAAGGAGCAGCAGGCCGCGCTCTAAGTCCACCTCTGACCAGCGCAGGTGCAAGATTTCTCGCAGACGGCAGCCGGTGAAAAGCAGCAATCGAAAGGCGGCGACGACGTGAGGGGATAGCTTTGTTAATTGATTGTCCGGCTTTCGGGCGTGCTTGGACTTTTCGCCAGTCCGCGGCCACCTCAAACCCTCGGTTTCAGAAAGCCTGAGGGCTTCACCGAGGCGACCCAATTCTTCGCTCGAGAGGTACCGCTCGCGTCCACTTTCCCGGAATTTCTCGATTCCACGAGCGGGATTATAGCCATCGGGGACGTAGCCATATCGAGCACCGAAAGTGTACACGCCCGAGAGGGCGACAATTGTGCGATTGGCTGTAACTGCTTTCTCGGCGCCGAGCGTCCGATGCAACCGGGCGAGATCAGCACGCGCGATATTAGTTGCCTTCTTCGACGCGAGATCGCGCGGGATGAGGCGCTTCAGATAGCTTCGATACAAGGCGACGGTCGCAGGTTTCTTCTTGGGCATGGCCTCTTCTTGGAGATACCGGTCGATCAGGGCCTCTAGGGTGAGGGATTTTCGCTGTGCTTGCCGCTCGGCTTGGGGGTCTTCACCCCCGGACACTGCCCCACGAAGACGATCTGCCCGCTTGCGAGCTTCCGCCAACCCGATATCGGGAAACTCCCCGAGGCTGATCCGCTTTCGACCACCTCCATCACGTGGCCGATAGCGAAATGTCCATGCCTTCCGCCCGCTGCAGAAAACCCGCAGGCAGAGGCCCCGGGACATTTCGTCCCAAAGCTCCAGTACCCCGTCTAGGGGAGCCTCCAGATTCTTCAGTGCTGCCGCATTCAAGAGAGCGGAGGGCATATCTGGGTCCAATCTGGGTCCAACTGTGCCGCAAAGGCTTGGACCCACCTGAACGAATCTGAACCGATTTGAGAAGCTATCGCAAGGGCTTTGGATAGATATTGAGACTAGGTGAAATGTCCTGAAAACTATCAAAAACAGACTGGGGGACTAGGGGTCGTGGGTTCGAATCCCGCCGCTCCGACCAAAATTGCTATTGGTTTCAAAACGCTATGGCAGGGAACGTCACCCTAGAAACCTGAGGGGTGGTCGACTGGGTCCCTATGGGGTCCATCTTTGGATCGGTCCCTATCGCGTCTTCCCTATTCTGACAGCGTAGCGTCGAGATGCTTGTGAATCGCCGTCGCTATTGCGTCCGCGTTCCGCTGACCACTTTGCTCGAGTAGGCCCCGTTTCATCAATTCCAAAATCTCGGTTTGGCGGACCTCAATCGTAATAGCCCGCCGTCCCTCTTTGCGGCGGGCTCGATGATTTCTCATGCGGACCGCTGCCTGCGAAATTGTAGTCGGCGTTTGGTTCATATCTCGCTCCAAGTACCTTTCCCTTTTATAAGGCGCCAGAAATTACGCGTAACGTCAGAAAGTCACGAGCAATCCTGTGGTCGATGGCTCACCTCTTCATCCCGATAATCCCATTCCGAATGGTGAACAGACCGCCCCCGTGGGCATTTTTATTCCTCTACGTGCGTGCTAGTCCTCGCCGTAATCTGTTCACCACCAAAAAGAGCAAGCTCGAACGGTGACCATCATCTACGGCGCCATTACGCCTGCAACTCTGCCAGCACGGCAGCGAAATACGCGGGATACAAGTCAATCACCGCCCGCGCCTGTTCGTTGGAACCGCGGAGGGCAGCGCGCGCTGATTGCCGGTCGGTCACATTCGGAAATGCAACTCCAAGCGCCTGCGCCACCACGCGGTCGGCAAACCCGGCTTCAAAGAAGCCAAGAGCCGCCGGAGAAGGAAGCCCCGCTTTGAGCTTCCGCTGCAACAAAGATAGGGCGGCGGGCAATTCGCCCTCTTCGTCTTCGACAAAATCTGCGATCGTCGCAACGATCATCGCGCCTTCATATCCAAGGCCGCTTTCCGTGATCGCTACGGCATCCTCGACCGTTGGATAGCGATTGTTGCCGCCGATGCGCACATTTCGTTCCGTCAAGACCTGATGGACCGAGACAAAATTGGCCCCGCTGACCCAGAGTTCGATGATGTTCGCCATGACAGACAAATCGGAGAGCGATGTGATCGCGCTATTCTTATTGTACAGCAGCATCACTGAAGACACGGACGCCATCAACGTGCCGGCCGCGACGGCTTGCAGCAGACTCGCGCGGCTAGCGTCCAACCATGCTTTTAACTGAAACACCGTCGTAGGAGCGAGTGGTGATCGGCGGAGCGTGGCGCGCACCTCGTCCGATCCCGCTCCCTCCAAAATTCGTTCAGCCACATTACGAAAGACGATCTCGAGTCGTGCGCGGTGGTCCTCGTCAGCGAGGTAGTGCGCCAAAGTGTTCCTTGCAAGATTGACGGCGCGATCGGCCAACCCGTCCGCCGAGAAGTCCAGATGCGCAAGCAGAAACGACGCGATTCCATGCACAATCCGCACGCGAACTTGGAGAAATCTGCGGAAGCGCCGCGTATCGAGGCCAGGATGAACGGCGAGAGCTCGGTTCACCGTAGCTTCGACAACGGCCTCGTCGTTAAAGACAAGCGTGTGAAGCATATCCGAGTTGAAGCCAATCGACTGTGTCGGCTTTCCAAACTCAAACCGATCGAACATATCGGAGATGCTGCTGCTCGACGGCTCGGCGTTGGACGGGTCAAGAAGCTCCTTCGCTGTCTGCCATCGCCACCGCTCGCGAAATTGCCTCCTCCTGTCGAAAACCTTGGTGTCGGAAAAGATAATACTCCCTTCCGTGTGCATCCCGGCGCGCCCGGCGCGGCCAATCAGGTTATGAAAGTCGCGGACGAGAATTCTATCGCCACCCTGATACACACCCGTGACGATAAGGTAGCGGATTGGAAGATTGACGCCCTGAGCGAGCGTTGACGTGCACACGACAAAGCCGATGTCACCTGTCTTCATGCTGAACTCGACAGAGAGCCGCAAACCGTTCGGTACACTCGCATGGTGAGGGAAGATACCGAGCGCGGCCGCTCTCGTTGAGGGCGCGTCGTCACCTAGGTGATTTGCGAAGAGCGCGACCAGCCTCTCAACTTCTTCAAGTGAAGCCTCGTCTGCCGGTTTTGAGAATTCATCGGTCCGTTGGAACAGATCAACCGCGATCTCGCAGATATTTACAGCGGTATCTTTGCGACCGCAGAAGATTGCGACGCTACCCTTGGAGGCAAGCTTCAAGCCAAGATAGAGGCCGATTGAGGTCCCATCCTCCGGCGTAGGAAAAAAGCGCGGCGCGCGCTCGCGCCCCAGCAGCCGCAAGGCGACCCGGCTAATCACGCGCGGGACGAAGAACTCCTGGTCCTCTGGGTCGAGCGGGCTAACGTATTCGAGGCGACCGAGCTGTGTCGCCCAGCTTGCAAATGCCACGCGGCGCGCCGTCGGCATCAGCCCTGCGCCGTCAACGATCGCATCTTCGTCGCCAATTAGCCAACCGGCAATGTTGCGCGCATTCGCAATCACTGCGGAGATGAGAACGATCTGGGTCTCCTCGGCCAACGACAATTTGAGCGATGTCAACAAGAGTTCGTAGGTGACGCCTCGGGCGCCACTGTCGAACTGATGGCCTTCATCGTAAATGACGAGGCCAATGTGCTCGGCGAGTTCGGGCGTACGGCGGAGAAGATAAAGGAGCTTCTCTGGCGTTACGATCAGAATCGTCTTCTGCGACAGCAGCACCTCAATGGAGAGGTCGCTCTGAAAACTGTCCGTCGCCTCATTAAGCGTGACATTTTCGTCGGCGAACGCGCGGGCCATGTCCCCCCGTATGTCGTGGCAGAGGGAGCGGAATGGGCAGACAATGACCGCCATCGTCGCGCGGTCACTCAGGAAGCTGCTTCTGAGAATTAGTTCAGTCGCGCGCGTCTTGCCCGCACTGGTGGGCATTTGAATG
>Ga0181339_1000106_pt1 | contig 25469 bp, 36 predicted proteins | sample Sp13VDMM110DD_FD_130101 | JGI IMG/M metagenome (GOLD analysis project Ga0181339, IMG submission 130101) | Freshwater viral communities from Lake Michigan, USA - Sp13.VD.MM110.D.D | ecosystem: Environmental > Aquatic > Freshwater > Lake | place: USA: Michigan | collected 2013-04-23 | reverse complement strand
TCGTGGCGGCGACGATGAATGCGGCGTGGCGCAAGCATCGAGCGGCCACGCGGGCGGCGTTCGTGAAGGATGACCCGATGCACTGCGGTCGTAGCTCGTGCCGCTGCACGCATAGCGAATGCGATCACGGCTGGATCCCCGGCGCGGTCCCGGCGGTGAAGTGCCCGACGTGCTCGCCGCAGCAGTTGGCTGCGAGTGCTGGACACAGAGCCATCATGTAGCTACAGTCAGACAATCACCCCCGCGAGGGGTACCTTTGGAGAGGATGGGCGGCAGCATGAAGATCATCAGGCTCACGGCTACGAACGTGAAGCGCATCAAGGCAGTGGAGATCACCCCGGCGGACCACGTGCAAGTCGTCACCGGGCGCAACGCACAGGGCAAGACATCGCTCATGGACGCGATCTGGCTGGCAATCGGCGGCGGGCAGGCATCGAAGGAAACCGCGCGAGTGGTCCGCGACGGCGAGGACGAGGCGAGCGTGGAGCTCGACCTGGGCGACCTCATCGTGACCCGCACGTGGAAGGGCGAGCGGAGCAAGCTTGTCGTGCGGGCTGCGGACGGGGCCGCGTACTCCAGCCCCCAGTCCGTGCTCGATGAGCACATGGGTCGGCTGTCATTCGACCCGCTCGCGTTCACGCGGATGTCCCCGAAGGATCAGGTCAAGGCGCTGATTGATGTCGCGGATCTCGGTGAGGCCCGGCTCGACGTGCTCGCGCATGAGCGGGCTGCCGCGTTCGAGCAGCGCACCGATCTCGGGCGCGACCTCAAGGGGCTCGGGGACATCCCGGCACTGCACCCCGGCGTACCCGTCGATGAGGTGTCGGTCGGTGACCTGATCGCGCAACTCACCGCAGCGCAGCACGCGGAGAATGCGCGCGCCACAGTCGCAGCCAACATCACCCGTATGCACGATGAGCTCGCCAGGCTGACCGATCGACTGGAGAAGGAGCAGATCATCCTCAACTCCATGTCGGAGTACGGCGACGCCATCGAGACGCTGACTGAGCAGATCAACAGTGCGGAGGACGTGAACGCACGGGTCCGCGAGAACGCGACACGCGCGAGCAAGCGCGAGCGGGCAGCGAGCCTGAACAGCGCCATCGCCCAACTCACTCAGCAGATCGACGGCATCGACCGCAGGCGGGAGCAGGCGCTCTCGGCGGCTACGTTCCCCGTCGATGGACTCGGGTTCACTGACGACGGCGTGACGTACAACGGGATCCCGTTCTCGCAGGCGTCGAGCAGTGAGCAGATCCGTGTCTCGCTCGCGATGGCGATGAGCCTGAACCCGTCGCTCCGGGTGATCCGTATTCTCGACGGCTCGCTGCTCGATGACGAGTCGATGGCGCTGATTGCGAGCATGGCGGAGGAGTCCGATTACCAGGTGTGGATCGAGCGGGTCGCTGATGATGACGCTAGCGCGGTCATCATTGAGGACGGCGAAGTGATCGACGCCGACGACACCGCCACAGAAATCGACTGGACGTAATCCAGTGGGTGACCGTCAGGTGACGGCGGAACTGGAGCGCCTGCTCTACCGCCGTCACCACGCGACCGGAGGCGACGGCCCATCAGTGTTCGGGCTCCACGTCAAGGGACTCGGCGCGGGCCTAGGAACATCGGAGTTCGACGCGGTGGCCCTGCACACGTGGGGCTCCCGGAATCACCGGCTCGACATATTCGAGATCAAGGCATCACGCGCCGACCTGCTCACCGAGCTACGCAAGCCGGAGAAGTGGCAGCCCGCCCGCGAGCTGGCCGATCATTTCTGGCTCGTCACCGGGCCGCGTGTCGTCCGCGATATCCGCGAGCTTCCGCGCGAGTGGGGATGGCTGGAGGCGAGCACTGGGTTCCACCGGCTGATCGAGCGCCGCGAGCCGGTGCGACTGGGCAGCTCTGACATGCCGCTGCCGCGTTCGTTCGTCGTGTCGATGTTTCTGGCGGAGTGCTCGATACCGGGCAAGTTCGTCCGCAAGACCACGGCATCCATCCGTGACCTTGACGCGCCGGACCCGGTGCAAGAGGCACTGCTGGATGTGGGCAGCGATGGCCGGTAATCACATCGGCAAGCGAGTCGAGATCGGCGGCGTCGTGTGGACGATCCAGGGGGAGGCTCCGAAGTCGGGCCGCTTCCATGCCTCGCGTATCGAGGACGGGCGCACGCTCTGGATCGAGGTGCGCAAGGTGCGGGGTTCGCTGAGCGACTGGGAGGAGGCGCGAGACGGGCGATGAGTAAAGGCGAGTTCACCCCGGCAGCGCGCGCCCTGATCGACCTGCGCGCTAACGAACGGTGCGAACGGTGCGGACGCTGGAGCCCGAACTGCCAGCGCCACCACCGCCGACCGCGCGGGATGGGTGGATCCTCTAGGCCCGATACGGCGTTAGCTGCCAACGGTTTACGGCTCTGCTCGGACTGTCACGACATCATTGAGGGGAAGGTTCCCCAGTCCGGTGTCACTCGGACTGTTAGTAAGCGGATGGGCTGGCTGATCGAGCAGGGGAAGAACCCGGAGGCGGTGCGGGTGAAGTTGTGGGATGGGTGGTTCCTGCTCACGAACGACGGCAGGCGGCTCCCGATCAAGGCACCGAAACACGTGGAATAGCAACAGGTTTCCGATACAATCCAGCACGGAGAGAGGGCGGCACAAGATGGGCGAATCAGTAGAGGCGAGCGGGTACATCGTGGTCAAGGGGAACCGGCGCTACGGCGCTATGAACGGAACTACGGGGATGCGAAATGTGGCCGATGTCCGACTGGATCGGATGCTGACGAACCGGCCAGCGAGCCTCGCAGCTGACGAGGTGGCGGTGCGGGTCAAGATCGTGCTGCCGGTTGAGGCGTTCGATCCGCCGTCGCCGTCCGTCGTGGTAGTGGTGCCGATGGAGCTCGTGCAGCAGCCGGAGATCACCGTCGAGGCAACCGAATAGCTAGACCTGAGTTTCACGTGAAACATTCATCGGAGGAGAGAGCAGTGGCACACATCATTGACGGCCCCGCGAAGGTGGTCCAGCACGACGACATCGCACATAGGTTCGCGTTCCACCCAGCCGACGAGCAGCGCGGACTCACGCACGGCTCGATCCGTGCCCGCATCGGGGCGGCAGCTCACGCCGTCGCAGACCTCACCCCTCCTGGGCGTGAGCAGGCCGTGGCCCTGACGAAACTGGAGGAGGCAATGATGTGGGCGAACGCCGCCATCGCCCGCCAGCAGGAGCCCGCCGCCGAACTGCACCCGGATCAGGGGCAGGTATGAGCGCCGTGGGTGCCCGCCGGGTGGACTGGACTGAGGTAGTCCTCGCGTGGCCGTTCCCTGCGCACAGGGTCAGCGTGTGCGGCGTCGTCCTGACCTCGGACGACAACGGCGTTTCACGTGAAACATTCTCGATGCGCGGCATTCGGATCGAGCCGCACATGACCCACGAGCACGGGCACGAGTCGATCCGTGGCGAGCAGCTCGATTGCTTGTCGATGCTGGAGGCGAACGTCGAGCGGCAGATCCTCGGGCACGACGAGCCCCCGGAGGCCCAGCCTGCACGCGGTGGTCCGGTGTACCCGAACGGTGGCCCGTCCACCGGTGGCGCTGGAGGCGTTGCCGTCGCCGTGTCGATAACTACCGGCGGGACTGTGGTGGCTGACTTCGGTGGCGGCGGGGGAGGTGGTCATGGCTCGATCAGGAGAGCAGAGATCGGGCTCGATCAGGTCCGCGCAGACGCGGCGAATCCTCGCAGAGCTGGAGAACGGAACGCATGTTCCGCCACCGGAACCCCGCAGTGATGGACGCTACAAGCGACCGCCACGCTGCCACCGGAGAGACTGCTGGCACCCTGCCACCCGCCACGATGGAGGCGATGGTGCCTGTTCCGCTTGCGACTGCACAGGCTGGCTCAAGTCCGAGCCCCACGCCTGGAGAGAGGGCTGCTGGAATCAGTGGTACCTCGAAGATCAGGCGTGGCTCGATGCCTGGGAGGAGGCAACCGCCGGGTACCGGACCGAAACAGTCGAGTACAAAGAGTTCCACCCCCGCCCCACGTTCAAGGCGACGCTGCTAGGCAACGCGGGAATGCTGGACGATCCGAACGCACCGAGCACGGACACACGATTTCAACCTTTGGAGGATGGACCGCATGAGACTTAGGGAACCGCTCGTAATCAATGATCGACTTGTGGAGCACGTGCGAGTCGATCGGTTGCGCGATGGCAGTTGGCGAGCCCGTGCAGAGTACGGCAAAAAGCGCAAGGTGAACGGCGAGTGGTACGCGGAGCCGAACTACCTGAGCGGCCCCGGCGTCTGGAGTGTCGGCCCGGATGAGCTCCCCGACGTGCTGCTCCAGTACGCGGCGGAATGCCGCGCGGATGCCGTCCGTGCTGACGAGCGAGCCGCGTACGAGCGCGAGCAGGCTGAGCAGATCGAGGCCCATGTCCGCGCGCTGCTGGAGGTGTCCGGTGGCTGACGACGATTTCGAGCTGGGCCGGGGGAACGTGTCGGTCCGTACCGTGAACCTGGACAGTTCGAACGGGTACCTCAACGCGACGGTGCGGATCGAGCGGCAGCGCCGGGAGTGGCATCCGCTCCACGGCGCGATACCGGAGGATCTGCCCGCCGACGTGCGCGAGGTGCTGCTGGACTGGCTGACCGGCACGGACGGCCTGACGGCGGAGGAGTGGCGCGAGCAGGTGCGTGCCGCGATCACGGATGAACTGCTGCCGGAGGATCCGAGCGACCGCGATCTAGTTGATCTCGTGTATCGCGGGTACCGCGCGGGTGAGGAGCTCGCGGAGGTGGTCGCACAGCTGCTCAGCGCAGAGGAGTTGGAGGACGCGCTCAAGGGGTTCAAGGTCGCACCGCCGCCGACTAAGCGGGGTGCGGCCAAGCTGCTCATCGTGCCGGAGTACTGGCTGCGTAAGCATGTCGTCACGTACGACCCGCCGGTGCCGGAGTTCGGTGTCGGCTCGTGGGCGTCGGTCCGTGACGGCGAGTACGCGGGGACGGTCGGCAAGGTCGCGCTCGCGGGGATGCAGCCACTCGACGGGGAGCCCCGGTACATCCTTGAGCTGGAAGATGGTGACTGGATGACCCTGGATTCGCTGGCGGAGGTGGTGCCGGTGGAGGGGCCGGAAATTAAATTGGACCGCGAGGTTCCTGATGCTTGACATTTACCCCCGCGAAGGGGGTAAACTGATACACATGATGATGACAACGCCACCCCCGCCCCCCTGCCAGTTCACCTACGTCGTGAACGCTGCCGGATGGGAGCGCGAAATCAATCAGGCGCTCGGCGTGTTCTCCACCCTCTCGGGCGTGCAGTTCACCGTCGCGGCACCGGGCACGGACCCGCGCCTCGCGTTCGATGTCAAGCGCCGCCTGACGATGCCGGACGGCACCGGCGCTCTCGCGTGGACGTGGAACGGGGACGTGACGTTCACCCCGGCTAAGAACTTCTCGCACACGGAGCGGGTGCGGATCGCGCTCCACGAAATGATGCACGTGTTCGGGTTCGGTCACAATGACACCCCCGGCTCGATCCTGAACGTAGACAAGCCGCGACCGGCGGGTGCCCGCCTGAGCGCTGATGACCGGGCAGCCGTGACCACGCTGGGCTGTGCGGCATGACCGCCCACGATCCCGCGACCTGCCCGCCTGAGTGTGTCGTGTGCCATGCACCGGCGCGTGCGGCGACGGGTTCGGAGATCGCGACCGCAGATCAGGCCGGATCATGCTGACGCTGCTGCGCCGCTTGTGGGCGTGGCTGAACGGGCCGGACGTGGACGCGAACGGGGAGGAGATCGAGCATGGCTGGTAACTGGGTAACCGCTGTCGCCGTGGGCGTACTGTGCCTGGGGCTGTTCGCGCTCGCGGTGGTGATCTTGTGCTGGGCGATGCGCAGCAGGCCACGCGGCGAGGTGCGAACGATCACGCACATCACGCACATCACGGGCGACCCACTGAGCCCGCAGGGCGCGACCGCCCACTACGGCGACGGCGGCACGCACCGGCCCTCTAACGATGGCTCGCACTGTCTCGGGTGCGGTGGCCGTTGGCGCTGCAAGCCTGTCCAGGCGTCCTGCGCTGCCGCTGGGTATGACGCCTACGCGTGGCTCGACGGCGGCGCGTCCCGTTCGGTTACTGAGACAGGAGAGCAGCGATGAGCGATGAGGAAACGTACCCGGAATTGCCGGTGGGATCGGTCGTGCTACTGGACGACGTTCTCTACCGACGTGTTCCCGCCGACGATGGATTCGGCTGGCGCAAGGAGGGCGATAGAAAGCCCTCGTATGGATGGGGCTGGTTCGTCGGTGCGCCCGGATTCATGCAGGAGATCTACGTTCCTGAGTCTGTTTCGGGGACAGGAGAGACACCGTGAGCGCGTGTGGACTATGCGAAGGTCGCGGCTGGCAGTGGATAGGCGGCGGCCCCGAGACTGAGACGTGTCGCGGGTGTGGGTATGCACCGACCCAGCCAGCGGTGACCGCGCCGACGTCGGGTAGCCCCGGTGGGTCGGTGATCCCTGCCGATCTGTCGCGTGGGGAGCGACCGACTCGCTATGAGCGATGGGCTACGGAGGCTGCGTCGGGTAGCCCTGACGAGCCTGAGTGCCGTCACGTCCACACCGAACCGGAGGGCGCGGACCATCGCTGCGAGTCATGCGGGGAGTTGGCGTCGGGTAGCCCTGAACAGGGACACGAGGCGGCTGACTTGGCACTGCTAAATGCCTGGGAGGGTCAGGGGTGGAAGTCGCCCGACGAGTTCCTGTCGTGGGCTGCATCCCTCGGGAGGAACGACAATGGCTGAACAGGGACACGAGACACGGTGCCCGAAGCAGCCGTGCATGGGCGATTGCTACGTCGATGACGCTGGCACGACGATCCACCGATCGAACTGCCCGCAGTCTCGTCGCTGCCAATGCGCCCTCATCCGTGCGGTCCGAGCCGACACGATCGGTGAGGCGATAGCGGCGGTGAAGTCGATGCCATCAGTGGCGACCTACAGCGACGCCGCGTCGAACAACTGGCTACAGCCGCTCATCATCCAGATCGACACGGTGCGCGCCATCACCGCTCTCCGTACCCCGACACCCGACACCGAGAATCGAACGGAGGCCCAGGCATGACGGCGCGCTGGAAGGTGAGAGTGGGTAACCGATGGGTGTTCGGCAACGCACGCCCGCTGTTTCTCGTGACCCGCACCCCGCACTGGGAGGGCGACAGCTCGGATGTGCGCGCCCACTACGACGGCATGGAGTTCCGTGAACTGCCGGAGGCGTTCACCGCCGCGTCGGTCGCGGCCACCGCCGACCGGGCCGACGAGCACGAGGCCGACCTGGAGGCCGACATGATGCGCGGGTACCACGCCTACCCAGTGGGCCGTGCGATCACGGAGGAGGCGCTGCTCGCGTACGATCAGCGGCCACCATTCGGGGACCGGCCCGTACTCCCCTGCGAGTTCATGCGAGCCATCGAGCTCCACGAGGTTTCGCTGATGGGTCCGTGTCCACGTGACGACTGCCCGCTCAAGGCTGACCCCGGAGCGGTGAGCTGCTCATACTGCGGCACGTGCCGACTTGCCGCGACGGACCCGTACGCCGAGATCAGCCGACAGGGTATCTGTACCACGTGCATCCCGCCCCTGCCGGTGCGGATGATCGAGCCGGGTGTGTACGAGGCTCACGCGCACCGCATGTTCTGGAACGGCGTGGTCAACTCGTGAGCCGGGAGACGGCCATCGTGATCGCGGCCAAACGTGATGAGACGTGCCCGTACTGCGGCGCGATCCCTGGGTATGGGTGCGTGACTCTGCTCTCGGGTCGCCCATCGGTGACTCACGTGGGCCGCATCGCCCGCGCCGTTCGAGCCGAGCGGAGGGCTGCCCGATGATCGCACGCCTGCTGGAGTGGTGGCACCGCCCGCGCTGCGTCATGTGCGGGCACAAGCTCAAGGGCCAGTACCCGAACCGGGAGGGCGGACCCTACGGGCAGATGTGCCGCTTCGGGTCGGTGATGATCGTCGGGCACCACGCACCGCTCGACCCGTCGATACCTCCGGTGACGCGCCTGCCACCTCCACCTCCAGCCAAACGACCCACTCACGGATTCTGGGGCGACGAGCGATGACCCCGGACGAGTGGGCCGCGAGCCCAGCGGGATTCCCACCCACGACGGTCCTAGACGTGGCGAACGCCCGACATGCCCACTGGAACGGAGTCCCGGCGGCGCTGACCGAACGCATACCGCGCGGGCGGATGATTATGGCGACCGACGCAGGGGCCGCGCTGGGCGGCGTCGTGCTCTACATCGGCACTGGGAAGCGGTACGAGGCTCGCCAGTTCGGGGGCGAGTGGTGGATCCGCACGGACCGCGACGAGGTGTACCCGGCGCTCGATCCTGATGCCATCGTGGCGACCGTGTGGGCGCGACACCCGGAGCTCGTCGTCCGCGCCGAAAGCGAGCCACGTGGGCGCTGCCGGAACGGGATCGACGGCTGCGCGTGCGGAGAGAATCTAGGGCATCGCCTCTATCGCTGCTATGACGTGGAGTTGACACGATGAAGTACACCCGTGAGTACGCCCTCGCGACCATCGACCCGAACGGGGAAGTCACCGTGTCACCGATCTCCGCCCTCATCACCATGACCGGAGACGAGGGCCGCGAATCAGCGGAGGCCATGATCGAGCAGCTCGACATCGGCCCGATCACCACGGGCCTGTTCGTCGTCGTGTCCCGTGATGTAACCGACTGGGCACCCGATCCCCACGACCCGCGAGCCTGCCCGCACCTGGACGGCTGGAGGACGATGGGCACCACGCCGATCTGTACGAACTGCGGCAAGGCATTCCAATGACTGTTCTGCTCGTGGCCTGCTGTGACCGCTGCGACGCGCAGCACCACGTCGAGCTCCATCACGCGGTAGGTGGCGCGCAGCGGGCGGCTGCTCAGGCACGGTGGACCCGAGAGAAGCGGATACCAGGCGGGCCACCGGCGCGCGACCTATGCCCAAGGTGCTCGCCATGACCTGCGAGTTCGGCCAGTTGACGTTCGGCGGGGTGCCCGTGGGAACGATCCAAGCCTGCCGCGTCCACCCGAACGGGATCAGGCCCACGTCGGACGCGAACCTCTGCACAGTCGCTCGGGTGATGCTCAGTCTTGAGGAGCCGGAGCCGACCACGTGGATCACGTGCGAATGGTGCGGGGGCGACGGCATGGATACCGACGAGCAGAGCGCCTGCCCGGACTGCAATGGCTCCGGTGACCTTGAGGTACGCCGCGACGATCCAAGGGTGGGTTGATGACGCTGCCGTGGGGAGTGATCCAAACACCGATGCACCACGAGGCCAGGGGACGCGTCGCGTACATGGCCCACGTGTCCACCCGCGACGGCTCCCCCCACGTCGATAAGGTGTGGTGGCGGGCAACGCAGATCAGTGAGTCCGGGATCGGGAATCACGGGGTAGCCAGACACCCGGACATTCCACGCTCGATCCAGGAGGCCGCGATCACCGCCGCACAGACTGAGCTCGCCACCCGCATCACCCAGGTCGAGCAGTCGCTAGAGGGACTGTGGCGACTCTCCGGGGAGTTGAGCGCATGAACGTCGGGGATCAGGTCACCATCGACACCGGGCGAGCCGTGTGGGAGATCGAGCGGATCAGCGCAGACGGGCGCTCAGCCAGCCTGAGACGACTGCGGCCACCCTCCGCGATGAGCCAAGCCTCCGGCACGACGAGACGCCCACGCCGCGACAAGTGGCTCCGTCAGTACGTGGGGATAGACCGGCTCACCCTTGTGAGCGAGGGTCCAGCATGAGCAGGGGAGGCTCACGGCGCGGGCAGAAGTTCATAGCCTGCTCAGGCTGCGGCAGGTCGATCATCGGCCCTCGAACCCGCTGCCCATCCTGCACAGGAGCGGTGTGTCAGCAGGACTGCGATCTCTGCAACCCAGTCGGGGAGTACGTGTACGGCTGCGCTCGGGTGCTCGAACACGACGGGGATCACAACTGCGGCGCGCACATGTGGGCGTAGGCTGCGCTCACCACCGAGCGAGCGGAGTTACAGAGTAAGCATGGCGATGCGCAGACGGACCGACGAGGAGAAGATCCGCGCCCGCGAGGCGGAGTGCGTGCGGTGCCGTCGTGCGGGGATGACGTGGGATGAGGTTGCGGTGGCAACTGGGTACGCGTCGGCGTCGGGTGCTCAGACGGCGTATCAGCGGGCGATGGACCGGATCGTTCACGATGACGTGAAGGCGGAGCGGGCGCGGATGACCGATCAGCTGGACATGCTGCTGTCGGCGCATTGGACTCATGCGCTCAAGGGCGCGGTGGAGCACACGCACACAGTCCTGCGGGTGATGGAGCGGCGCGCTCGCCTGCTCGGGCTCGATATGCCGGTGCGTACCGAGCTGGCGATTACTGTGTGGGATGCCGGAACGGATGAGGGGCGTGAGTTGATTGAGCTCTACGAGCAGCTCGCAGGGGGACTCATCACCGGAATCGAGGGATCACTGGCTGAGGCTGCTAGCGGCCCGCGCGTTCTGGAACTTGAGGCGAGCCCGACCGGAGCAGCTCCCGCCGACCCGGTGGACGCCGTGGGCGCTGTGGGAGATTTGGCTGTACCTCGCAGGCCGTGGAGCAGGCAAGACTCGGACGGCGGCGGAGTGGCTCGCGTGGATGGCGGTATCCAACCCTAAGACGCGGTGGGCGATTGTCGCGCCGACGTTCGCGGACGGGCGCGACACCTGCGTGGAGGGCGAATCGGGGATCCTGGACATCCTGCACCGCTATGGCGCAGTGAAGGCGTGGAACCGCTCGCAGGGCAAGATCGTGCTGCACAACGGTTCGATCATCCAGATATTCAGCGCGGAGAAACCTGAGCGCCTGCGAGGCAAGCAACATCACGGCGCATGGTGCGATGAGCTCGCCGCGTGGAAGTACATGCGCGAGACGTGGGATCAGCTGATGTTCGGCCTGCGCCTGCCGCAGCTCGTCCCCCAGGTGGTCATCGCGACGACACCCAAGCCGCTGCCGCTGATCCGTGAACTGCTCGTGGACCCGCTCGCCGTCATCAGCCGGGGCTCCACGTTCGACAACGCTAAGAATCTCGCGGCCACCCAGCTCCGCCGCCTGCTCGCGAAGTACGGCGACACACAACTGGGCGCGCAGGAGCTCTACGGCGAGGTGCTCGATGACGTGCAAGGCGCACTGTGGAAGGTCGCGCAGATCGAGGCCGACCGGATGGGCAGGCTGTCACCGGATCAGGGCGGCATCTATCCACAGTTCAACCCAAGAGCGGTGACCCGCAGGCTCGTGTGCCTGGATCATGCGGTGAGCGACACGGAGGACTCGGACGAGCACGGCATCATCGTCGCCTCGCGTGACCGCCACGGCCACGGCTACGTCGAGCATGACTACACGATGCGCGGCGGGCCGTCCGAGTGGGCCGCTGAGGTGGTGCGGGTGTTCGACCTGCACGAGTGCGACGCGGTGGTGGTGGAGCGCAATCAGGGCGGCGACATGGTGCGGGCGACGCTGAGGGTGGTCCGCCCGAACCTGCCGATCATCGAGCTCACCGCGAAGGAATCGAAACGGCTGAGGGCGGAGCCGGTCGCGATGATGTACGAGCGGCACATGATTCACCACGTCGGCGTGTTCGGGGAGCTCGAAACGCAGATGTCCACGTGGGTGCCGGATTCGGGTATGGACTCCCCGGACAGGCTCGACGCCCTCGTGCATGTCCTGACTGAACTGCTGGAGGTGGGCGGTGCGCAGCAATATCTTGACGCTCTCGCGCTAACATGCCCTCACTGTCAGATGCCGAACGTACGCAGCGCCAAGGTTTGTTTCAGCTGCGACGGGGCGCTCGAACCGGAAGGTCCGTAAATGGGACTGTGGGATCAGGTGTCAAAGCGTCTGACCCTCCCGGCTGGGGCGCGCTCGATGTCCCCGGCGCAGATCCAGGCGCAGGTCCGTGAGGCGCAGGCTCCGTTTGTCCCGCTGCCGCGTGACCCGATGCAGCAGGCATCAATCACCCCGTTCAGCGCGGGCACTGTCCTCGTCCCGGTGCCGATCAACCCGGTCAACCCGGACACGGGCCGCACTGCGCCTCGGCGTAGCGAGTTCGAGAACACGTGGAACACGCAGCTCACTCGCGCGGGCCGGGTGTCGTTCGAGGATCTGCGGCGGATCGCGGACGAGGCCGACATGGTGCGTAAGTGCATCGAGATCGTGAAGGACACCGCCGCCGGGTGGGATATCGAGATCGTGCCCAAGGCGTCCGCCGTGTCCCGGATCCTGGAGGATCAGCCGGAGCTCTCCATCGCTGCCGCGAGCAGGACCGCGCGGGAGTCATTGAACGGGGAGATCCTGCGCTGCATGGAGTGGTGGGAGGAGCCCGACCGTCAGAACGGGTACAGCCTGCCGGAGTGGATCGCGCAGTGCATGGAGGAGATGCTCGTCATCGACGCGCTGTCGATCTACCCGGCCCGGCAGCTGGGCGGAGATCAGAACCTTGACAGCCTCATCATCCTTGACGGGGCGACGATCAAGCCGCTGCTCGCGGACGACGGCAACCGGCCACTGCCTCCGTACCCTGCGTTCCAGCAGATTCTTTTCGGGTTCCCGCGTGGGGAGTTCACTGCATCCGCCGACGCGGACGGCCAGTTCACGTCCGACGATCTCGCGTACCTGCCGCGCACCCGGCGCACGTTCACCCCGTACGGCTACTCGAAGGTGGAGCAGGCCATCCCGGTTGTCGGCCTGTACCTCAAGCGCCTGGGCTGGCTGTCGTCTGAGTTCGATGAGGGGACGCTGCCAGAGGCGTTCGTGGAGTCCGACGTGCAGGCCGGTGTCACACCCGAGTTGCTCAAGGCGTACGAGAAGATCATCAATGATGACCTCGCGGGCCAGTACGCGGAGCGCCGCCGCATCAAGCTCCTCGGCGTCGGGCAGCATCCGATCTTCCCGCCGGACATGGATGAGCGGTTCAAGCCGGACCTGGATGAGCTGATCGTCAAGTACCTGTCGGGCCACTTCGGTGTCCTGCCGTCGCAGCTCGGGTTCGCGGCCAAGGGCGGGCTCGGTGGTCGCGGAGTTCAGGAGGGTGAGGAGAGCACGAGCGAGGACGTGCGGATGAAACCGACTCGCAAGTGGCTGATTCGCACGATGAATCAAATGTCGTACCGCTTCTTGAACATGCCGAAGGATCTGACGTTCAAGATCGACGGCGACGATTCGGAGGACGACAAGACGGATGCGGAGCGCGATGAGATCTACTTCCGCACGGGCCGACGCACCATGAACGACCTGCGCAATGCTGATGGGCTCCCGCCGTACACGTTCCCGGAGGCGGACATGCCGTTCATCGGTAACGATGTGACGCCCGCCGCCGCCGCGCAGGCGCAGCAGGCACAGGAGGGTTCCACTGCGCAGGCCATCGCGGACGACTCGAACACGGAGGACGAGGCGGGCACGGGCGACCTGACTGAGCCTGATGATGCCCCGGCCCCGGCGGATGCGTCGCGCGAGCTGATGCAGTTCGTGAAGTGGAGTAAGGGCGCTCGACGCAAGCCGTTCGTGTTCAAGTCGGTGGGCCCAGGTCTCGCGGAGTGGATCCTGTCGGTGGACGAGACGAGCCACGCGGACGCGATCTCGCTGGCGCTGAACGTGCGCAAGGCTCTCGCGGATCGGATGCTCGCCAAGGCTGGGGGCGCTGATGCCGGGGGGCGAGGTCGCACCGCCATCGTGGGCGGGAGCAAGCCGGGACGCGGAACTGATCGAGCTGTATACGCAGCGGATAACCGATTCACTGGGGCCGGTCGATCCTGACGAGCTCGCCGCCGCGTACGTCGCAGCGGATCCCGACGATCCTGCCGCGTGGGTAGCGGAGCAACTGCCCGACCTGCTCGGGGACGACACGGACGCCGTGTTCGCTGACCTGTACTACGAGGCCGGGATGCTCGGGTGGGTCGCAGCGAAGGCCACCATTGAGTCATCGAAAGCGACCAAGCCGTTCAGCGATTGGGGCGGCTGGGAGCCCGGTGACCCGGACGCCGCGCGCCTGTTCCTGGACGACGTGGACGCAAAGACCGGCCTACAGGCGATGCTCGACCGAAGACGCATCACGATCCGGGGGATCGCGCAGACACGCTACGAGGAGCTCGGGAACGCACTGCGCCAAGGTGTCGGCGCGGGGCAGTCACTCGGGCAGCTCGCTTCCGTGATCCGCGAGCGCCTGGGTGTCGGCAACGGCTGGGCTGAGACGGTGGCCCGCACGGAAACCCGGTTTGCGGTTACTGCCGCGTCACTGGATTCGTACGCGGAGTCCGGCATCGAACAGGTGGAGTGGGCGACCGCCGGGGATCCCGGTGACGAGTGCTCGGACTTCGCGGCGATGGGTGCGGTGCCTGCGGGTGCCGGTGCGTTCGACGGGCTCGACGGCCCACCGGCACACCCGAATTGCCTATGCGTCATCCTTCCCGTCGTCACCTGATCTGCGCTACTCTGATCCCCTTGCTACGGCACTCACTCGATGTCGGAAACGTCAGAGCCCCTGCAACGTCGGGGCGAACCGCCGGACGATGAGAGTGAGCAGCACCGCCCCGGCCCGCAGACGTGCGGATCAGCCGGGGCGTTCTGAGTTTCCGGTGTAGCGTGTCTCCCGACGTCAAGGCGGCGTGACGAGAGGGCGGAAACATGACATGCATTGTTGCGCTGGAGATCCCCGGCGTGGGCGTGGTGATGGGTGGCGACCGAGCCGCCGGATCCGGGGCTCGGATGTTCGACACGAGCACCCCGAAGATCGTGAGCAACGGCGAGCTGATGATGGGGTTTACCTCGTCCTACAGGATGGGCCAACTGCTCCAGTACGCGCTCGTCCCGCCGATGGAGTCGCTCGGCTGGGACGTGGACCGCTGGGTGACGGTCGATTTCATGGGCGCGCTCATGTCGGCGTTCACTGCCGCACGGTGGGACGAAGTGGCGCTGGGTAACGTCGCGAAGGGCGGGAACTTCCTGCTCGCAGTGCGTGGCCGCTGCTACGAGGTTCAGGAGAACTACGCCTGGAACCGCTTTGCATCGGGCGAGTATTCAGTTGGATCGGGGGAGGACATCGCGCACGGCGCACTCTCCGCGCTGCGGCCCGTCGCCGCGATGCAGCCGGGCCGGTTCCTGTCCGTGGAGCAGCGGAACATCGCGGTCCGTGAAGGGGAGAGCCGCGTGCGTCACGCGCTGGAGATCGCCGTGGCTCACGTCGGGTCAGTCCGCCCGCCGTTTGATCTGGAGTTCCAGCCAGTCCCGGAGTAGCGTGGCTCCCGCACAGCTCGACCATTCGGGTCGGGCGTGAGTTGCTCCGGCTGTAGGGCCGGGGCGGATGGGAGATCATCATGCGCGAGATCATCGCAGGCGCACACGTATACGGCACCCTCGTCAGTGGGTTCGAGGTGCAGGCGTCCAAGGATCACGGCAGTGTTCAGATCGCCACCGGGTTCATCAGTTCGTCGGGGTTCAACATCAGCGAGCCGCTGTACACCGAGCAGGAGCGCGCCGAGCGCGTCAATTGGTTGATGGGGATGCACGAGGGCGCGACCTCAAGATGCGATAAGACGACGGCGGAGGATCAGGTTCGTCGCGAGGAGGCCGTGCACGCGGCGCGCGGCGCGATGTTCACGCACCTCGACTCGCGGAAGGCGTGCAATGACGCGATCACGGCGCTGCGGCGTGCTCGGGATCTCGCGTTTGGGAAAGACGCCTAGCGGGTAATCGCTGGGCACGCGGCCCGCGCCACGCCGACTCGACCCCGGCGAGGCGCGGGCTCGTCCATGCTCCGGGCTGTACGATGCGCTCAACCGCCGACCGGGGAGCCGCATGGACACGACGCTGTATGCCGAGATCATCAAGATCGACAAGCGCGACGACGGCACCCTGACAGTCACGGGTATCGCGACCGATCCCACGGTGGATTCCGATGAGCAGATTTGCGATCCCGAGTGGCTCAAGGGCGCGATGCCGGAATGGTTCAAGTACGGCAACGTCCGCGAAATGCACGACGGCATCGCCGCCGGTGTCGCAACCGACTACCAGGTAAGCGGCGAGCAGCACATCATCACCGCGCACGTGGTCGATCCGGGTTCGGTCGCCAAGGTGCTCGCCAAGGTGCTCAAGGGTTTCAGTGTCGGGATCCGCAACGTGCGTGTCGTCGCGGACAAGGTGGCACGGGGCGGGCGGATCATCGGCGGGGAAATCGTGGAGGTGTCCCTCGTGGACCGTCCCGCGAACCCGGCCTGCGTACTACAGCTCGCGAAGGCCGCTGGCGGGACCGTCCTGCAAGTGGAGAACCTCATCGAAAAGGGTGACTCGGATATGGATGATTGCGCGAAGTGCGGCAAGAGCGCAGAGCTCAACGCTGACGGGGTGTGTGCCGATTGTGTCGCGGGCGCGGAGGAGTCCAAGGTGGACGACGAGGCCGTGGACGCCGCAGCTGATGAGGCTGGCGACGACGGGGCCGACGACGACGTTGAAAGCGCCGACGAGGCCGACGACGACAAGGGCGACGCGCCGGAAGGCGAGTCCGCCGACGAGGAGGGCGCGGAGGAGGTTACACTCGCGTCCGTAGCAGCAGGGATCGCGAAGATCCTGGACCTGCTGAGCTCCAAGGCTGAGGCCGACAAGGCGATGGAAACTCGCGTCGGCAAGGTGGAGAAGGCAGTCGCACGACCGGCACGCACGAACACGAGCAAGGCCGCGCGGACGAGTGAGGACACGTCACGCGAGGATGCGCTCAAGGCTGAGCGTGCGGATCTCGTCACAAAGTCAGCGGAGACGACTGACCGCGTTCTGGCTGAGGGTTACCGCGACCGGATCGCAGCCATCGACCGCGACCTCCACAAGTAAGCCGAGCTCACCCTCCAATCACTGCTCGACTCAATCCCTAGAACTGAGGAGTTCGTCATGGGTCTGCCCGCAAAGGATCAGCTGTTCGGCAAGGGCCGCACGCCCGCCGAGATCAGCAAGGAATGGGACGGTTTCACCGACGCGGTGAACAAGTCCGTCGCTGCGGGCGATGCCCGCCAGTTCACCCCGGCCCCCGACATCGCCGCCATTTCCCCGGCGCTCGGTGCGGGGATCTACGAGCAGCAGAACAGCGGCGTCGCGCTGATGGAGAAGGCGCTCGCATCCCCCGATGTCGTGAAGTTCATGGGTGCCGACGCGATGGAGAATCTGCGCACCCAGCTCGACGCGCAGAAGGACATCACCACGAGCTCCCCGGTCAGCACGGGCCTCGTCCCGTTCGACCTCCAGGCACCGGCCAAGTTCCTTGTGCCGACCGACACGCCGCTGCGCAACCGGATCCCCCGCACGAAGGGCATCGGCCTCGCGGCGCGTTACAAGGTCATCACTGGGATCACCGGCTCGGGCACCGGCGGCGTGGGCGTGTTCCACCCCGGCATCACTGAGGCGACGCAGAACAACTTTGCGCCTCCCGGTGGCGCATCGGTGCAGGCGTTCAACCGTGGCGCGAAGATCAGCTACGCGGGTGGTGACAAGATCGTCCCGTACGAGCAGTTCGGCGTCTCCGATTCGGTGACGTGGGCCGCTGGGTTCGCGGGTCAGGGATTCCAGGATCCCCGCTCGCTGTCCGCCGCCGCCCTGCTCTACAGCTCGATGTTGCTGGAGGAGCGGATGCTGCTCATGGGTCGGGGCACCGACTCGAATTTCCTGGGCGCTCTCGCCGCACCGGGCACTCCCACCCTCGCGTCCGCTGCTGCGGCGTCGGGTGAGACGAACATCAGCGGCGCAACCACGAATCTGTACATCTACGTGACCGCTGACGCTGGCGATTTCGGCCAGAGCTCGCTCAGTGCTGTCGCGTCGATTGCAGCGCCTACGGGCGTCGTCGTCGTCACGATCCCGGCTGTCGTCGGTGCCCTCGGGTACCGGGTGTACGTCGGCACTGGCGGCTCGAACCCAGGCACGGGCTCCGCGTTCTACGCGGGTCGCACCGGCTCGCGGGTGTTCCGCCTGACCGGCGCTCTCCCGACTGCGACGGCTGCCGCTTCCGTGGCCGCTGCCGACACGTCGGCATTCGCCGCCGGGTACGACGGCATCCTGCCCATCGTCCTCGGGGCGAACAGCGGATACCGCGCCACCTTGAACGCGAACTGGAATGCCAGCATCCCCGGCGTCGAGTTCCAGACCGCGTTCGAGGCGATGTGGGCCGCGAATCAGGCCCGGCCCAAGGAAGTCATCATGGCCGGGCATGACCGTCGCACCCTGTCGGACCTGCTCCAGTCGAGCTCCGTCAACGCGTACCGCTTCACGATCTCGCAGGACGAGATCACGGGCGCGACGATGGGCGGCGTGGTCACCGCCATCCAGAACGAAATCACGGGCGACGTGGTGGACCTCACGGTTCACCCGTTCATGCCGCAGGGCAACGCCGCGCTGATGACGTGGCAGCTGCCCATCCCGGACTCGAACGTGGGTTCGGTGTGGGAAGCGCGGAACGTCCAGGATTACATGGGCGTGAACTGGCCGGTGATCGACTTCCAGTACCAGCAGAGCTCCTACTGGTTCGGGACGTTCATCTGCTACGCACCCGCGTGGTGCGGCGGCATCAACGGGATCGCCTACTAAGGCGTTCTCTCTCGATCTGCGTGGGGGGCTGTGCGCCGCCCGTCCGGCCCCCCACGCAGCACATCCCGAACGGCGGAAAGGGACAGCATGACTCGCATGGTCGGACCTGGGGACGCGCAGCGGGAGACGGTGATCCGCGATATGCGGTCGGGCCGGGAGCGGGCGTACGGGCGGGTCGCGACCGTCGAGCACGCGCAGGACATCAAGACACTCAGGGATGCCGGGTTCGTCCCGGCCAGCCTGGGCGGCGTTGACAAGGCCACCGCTCGGGTGTGTGGCTCGTGCGGGTTTCATGGATATTTCAAGGTGTGCGGACGCTGCGGAGGGAACTGCGAGTGAGCACTCCAGCCATCGCGCAGACATCGACTCAGTGGAGTCGGCCCTACCTGACGGCGGCTGAGTACAAGCAAGCGCCCACGGCGGTCGATCTCACGGATCTCATCGGCGGCGGCTCGCAGGCCATCCAGGACAACGCACTGGGGAACGTCATCCGCCGCGCGTCGAGCTGGATGGATCAAATCTGCCATCAGGTGATCGGCGCGACCACGGACACGGAGGCGCTACGGGTCCGCGTGAACCCGCAAGGTGAGCTCATCATCCACCCGCGCTATTGGCCCATCGTGCAGGTCAATGAGATCGTCGTCGGCCCGAACCCGAATCAGATGACCGCGCTCGACCTGACCCAAATCTGGATCGAGCAGCAGCAGATCATCTGCCAGCCGTACGCGCCGTTCAGCACGAGCGAGGGGCCGCTCCAGCTCAACGGGTGGCGCGGGTCGGGTGAGCAGTTCGTGGCCGTCACGTACGTGAACGGCTACGGCAACGCATCGCTCACCGCGTCCGTTGCCGCCGGTGCGACGAACCTGCCGCTCGATGAGCTCACCGGGTTCGTCCCCGGCCAGCACATCACCGTATACGGCGAGGACTACACGGACACCCTGATAGTGGGCTCCTCCTACGTCCCAGCGACCGGGCCGGGGAACCTGACCCTCAGCGCCGCCACCACCCGCGCGAGTTATGCCACCGCGATCCCGGTGACGGTGCTGCCGCCGGTCATCAAACAGGCCGCTATCAACATGACGAGCGGGCTGATTATCTCGCGCGGCAACGCGTCTCTCGTGATGGAGACGATGAGCGGACCGGCGCGGATCCAAACCGAGAACATCGCGGCGCAGGGCGTGTTCGACTCGGCTACGTCGATGCTCGCTGATTTCAAGCGAATCCGATGACTCGCGCGTTCGTGCGCGCGGCGGTCACCGCGTTCATCGACCCGCAGGCGTACACGGGCGGGCCGAACGTCGTGATCCGGGCGAGGCCGAAGATCCTGACCGGGGACCGGCGTACGGAGCTGCTCGATCCGGGCGTGGAAACGAACTGCGCCTGCGTCGTCCACCTCATCAGCGAGCGGGAGGAGCGCATCGGAATCGGTGGCGCTCACTCGGGTAAGAAACGCATCACGTACGACGTGGTGCTCCAGCTGTACTGCCACTCCGTCGAGCAGCTCGCGGAGGACGCAATGGATTCGTTCGACGTGATCGTGGACGCCCTCAAGGATCGCCTGCGCTCAGATCACACCCTGGGCACTGACCCATCGGGCAGTGAATCGCAGGACGGGCCGCTGCGGATCTTCCAGGCGGCGGAGGATCAGATCAACGCCGAGTACGAGGATCCGGTGCTGACCGGCACCGGGGCAACCGAGATTTGGGGATACCTGCGTTTCGACGTGTCCCAAATCCTCAACTCTTAGATAGGGTGCGCACATGGGAAAGCCACGAGCAAGGGCGGCAGCAGTGTCCGACGCGGGCACGGTCAGGCTGATGAGCCTGGAATCGCGCACGTATCCGACGCTCGGGCTGGAGCTGGAGGCGGGCGCGATCATCGAGCTCGACGCGGACCCGTTCATCGCGGGCCTGCACCCGCTCGATGCGGACGGGCGCGTGATCGAGCCCAAGCCGACCGCCGAGCTGGACGACGAGGCGGAGGCCGACGCAGTGGACGCGGCGGCGGAGGATGTAGCAGACGCAGAGGCGGAGCAGACGGGCGACAACGCAGGCGATGAGGCCGGAGAGTCCGGCAGCACCGAGAGCTCTGGAGAGGGCGCGTAATGTCGATCCCCAAGAATCGCAGTTTTCTCGGCATCGCCAAGGAAACCCGCCCCACTCCGGGCGCGGCCCCGGCGTCGGTCGCGGCCACCGATTTCATCCCGTGGACTTCCTACAGCCCCGTGGACAACGTGTCCTATCTGGAGGATCTCGGCATCCGTGGCTCGATGGTCGAGAACTACGGCGAGATCCAGGGCAACATCTTTTCGGAGCATGACCTGTCGGGCGACGTGTTCGCGGACACGTTCGGGTACCCGATGGTCGGCCTGCTCGGTGATGTCGCCACCACGGGCGCGGCGTCAATCGCGTACACCCACGTCATCAGCGTGCTCAACTCGCAGGCGAGCAACGGGCAGCCGGTCACGTACTCACTGTCCGACTACTACGGCCTGGGCTCCGCGAACACCCGCGTATTCGCGGGCTGCCAGTTCTCTGAGGTGGACACGAAGTTTTCCGCCGATGGGCTGATGACGTTCACCGCCAAGGCGAAGGGCTACGCGTCGGCAACGGTCGCGAACCCGACACCTTCGTTCAGCGCGGTCGCCCCGACCGCCGCGTGGGTCGGTGTCACCACGCTCGCCGCGTCGGTGAACGCGCAGATGAGTGAGGGCAACATCAAGATCGCCCGACCCGTGACCCCGATCTTCACGGTTGACGGCAATCAGCGCCCTTACCAGCTGTTCGCGGGGCCGGTCATGTGCGACGGCAACCTGACGCTCGTGTTCGAGTCGGACGTTCAATTGCAGTACTACCTCTCGAACACGCAGCCCGCGCTCCAGCTCGATTTCTCCCAGGGCTCAGGCTCGACCGCCACGCAGATCATGTTCAACATGACCAAATGCGCGTTCATCGGTCAGGCGAAGATCGAGCGGAGCAAGGACTGGCTGGAGCTCACTGTTCCGTTCAAGGGTGTCGCGAACACGACGGACGCGGGCGCGAGCGCCGGGCACTCCCCGGTCAAGGTCACCCTCAAGAATGCGAAGGCGTCAGGCACCTACGCCTAGACGTGACGGCACGGCAGGATCCCATCAATCAGACAGGACGGGCGGCACATGAGCGAGTCGAACAACACCGGGCACCACGTCACTCCGAACGGCTGGATCGAGCTGCGGGAGCCGCGTCTCGTGCCGGAGAAGCTGCGTCGCCCGATCATGTCGCAGATGGCGGACATGGGGAAGGTTGCACAGCAGGCCGACGACGCGGTGAAGGCCGCAGAGCTCCGGGCTCAGCTCGGGGAACCCGGCGGGGTGGTGGGCATTGACGATGAGTTGATGCAGGCGCTCTACCGCTATAACGACCTGATCGCGGTCGCGCTCGTGCGTGAGTGGTCATTCAAGGGTAAGCCGAACCCGCACGACAACGGTGCCTGGGAGTTCACTGGAGTCGCGGAAGACAGGTTCATCCCGATTTCGATGGAGACGCTCGGCACGCTCCCCGGCGAGGACTACGACGCGATCCTCAAGATCGTGTCACCGATGGCGATGGAGCTCATGCCGTCGTTCGGGGTTGACCCGGACCCAAAAGCAACTATCGGGAACTCAGACGAATCCGCTGGGCATTCGGTGGAGGAGAGCCCGACCCAAAGCACCCTCTAGCGCCGGAGTTCCGCGAGTACCTGCTCATCAAGCTCACCGGCTGGACCGTGGCGGAGATAGATGAAACCCCTGCGGTGAAGTTAGATTGGTACCTGGAGATCGAGAATCAGCGAATCGGGGCGGAGAATGAGAGGAGCAAGTGACCGGCAAGTTCACGATTCGAGTGAACGACTCCGCCGCTCGTGCGAAGTTCGAGCAGGTCACTGACCTCATCAAGTTCCGCGCCCAGCAGGCCGCTCTCATGGCTGGCGGTGCCGTGCTGGAGCGTGGACTCAAGGTCACTCTCGGCGCGCAGGGCAAGACACCCGCCGCGATGGTCACGATCTCGCGGGGGCCGCGTAAGGGTGAGCGGTCTAAGCGGTGGCTCGGGCCATCCCCCGGTGGTCCCGGCGGGCCTCCCGGCATCTTCACGGGCGCTACTCGCGCATCTGTGAGCCGCTCACGTGTGCGCCGCTCCGGTGACGGGTTCGAGATATCGGTGGGTCCGCACACGATCTACTCCCGCCGCCTGGATGCCCAGCATCCGTTCATGGAACGCACGTTCGAGCGGTACGGCGATGACGCCCGCACTGCGTACGTCGGTGTCCTGGAGAGGCTGCTGCCATGAGCTCCCAGCTCCCACCGATTGCGTTCGTTCTCACCACCGACGAGGGTGATGCGGTTCGCGGGTTCCAGCGCACGGAGGCCGCACAGGACGCGATGACGCGCTCCGCCGTGGCCGCTGGGAAGGCTGCCGGTGCATCAGCAGCCAAGTACGCCGCCGCTGGCCTGATCGCCCTCCAGGCCGCTCGCGGGGTGTTCCAGTTCGTCAAGGGGTCCATCGCTGCCGCGCAGGAGTCGCTCGTCAATGACAAGCGGCTGGAGCAGGTAGCGAAGTCGATGGGCCTCGTGGACGGGGTGTACGCGGGCGTCACGAAACGGGTGAAGGAATATGCCGCTGCCCTCGGGCAGAAGATCGGCATGGATGACGACGACATCAAGGCCGTGCAAGCGAAGCTGATGACGTTCCGCAACCTCACCGTGACGATCAATGAGCAGGGTGGGGCGTTCGACCGCACTACGAAAGCGGCCTTTGACCTCGCGGCCACCGGGTTCGGGACCGCCGCGACGAACGCGGTGCAGCTCGGGAAGGCATTGCAGGATCCGGTCAAGGGGCTCGCGTCGCTGGGCCGCGCCGGTGTGACGTTCTCCGCCGCGCAGAAGGAACGCATTAAGTCGATGGTGGAGGAGGGGAAGGTAGCCAAGGCGCAGAACCTCGTCCTCAATGCCATCGAGAAGCAAGTAGGCGGAGTAGCTGCCGCGACGGTCACCGGCACGCAGCGGATGGGTGCAGCCTGGGGCGAGTTCAAGGAATCGGTGGGGCGCTCACTGCTCGACTCGCTCAATCAGGTCGGGGAGCGGGTTGCGTCGCTGCTCACGATGATCGGCCCGTACGCGGAGAAAGCTGCCGCCGGGCTCGCGACCATCGCCCCGTACCTGCTCGCCATCGCCGCCGCCGCACTGACCGCGTTCGCCGCGTACAAGACTCTCAGTTTCGCCACGTCGATAATGAACACCCTCAAGCAAGGGCTGAAAGCGGCGTGGGTGGCTCAGGTCAAGCTCAACCTAGCGGTGCTCGCTAACCCGTACGTCCTCGTCGGTGCGGCCATCGTCGCGACCCTCGCGGTTGTCGTCGTCGCGATCAAGATGGTGTACGACCGCAGTGAGGCTCTGCGCAAGGCGTGGGCTCAGCTCGTCGCCACCGTCAAGCAAATCGCCACCGCCATCGGTGGAGCGCTCATGTCAGCGTGGAAGCAGCTGACCGGGCAGACCGACAAGGCCGGGGAGAAAACGCAGGGGATCAGCGACCTGTTCCGCACTATCGCGGAGTTCGTCGGCAACGTCCTCGCGAACTACTTGCAGATCCTCGCGAAGTGGTGGCAGGTGCTCGCGAACGTCGCGCTCGTGGTCATCAAATACTTCCAAGTCCTGTTCACGATCTTCCGCATGGTGGGCACCGTCATCGTGAACGTGGTGATCGCCGCGTTCAAGGCGCTCGTGGCCGTCGCGGGCTGGGTGGTCGATCACCTGGGGCCGGTGGGTGAATTCATCAAGGGCATCGCGCAGACCATCGGGCGCGTGTTCGCGAACCTTCCGTCCATCGTGGGCGGCGCGATGCAGCAGGTGGTCGGCTGGATTGAGTCCGGGGTCAATAAGGCCATCGACCTCATTAACTCCCTGATTGACGCGTTCAACAAACTGCCCGATTTCCTGCAAGGCGGCTCGGATATCTCGCACATCGAGCACGTGAAGTTCCTGGGCGGTGACGCACCGACCACGAACGTCGATCAGTACGCGACGGGCTCGGACGAGGCTAACGCGTGGGGCGATTTCTACGGTGCCAAGCCGCCGAAAAAGCCTGGGAAGCAACACGATTACGACCTCCCCGAGCTTCCGGACCCGCCCGGCGGCAACACCGGAGCATCGACGGCGGACAAGGCTGCGGAGGCTGCAAAGAAAGCGCTGGAGGCTGTCAAGAAAATCCTTGACGTAGTTACCGAGAAGATCACCGCCGCCGCCACGTCGTACAAGGAAATCCGGGAGGCGACCGAACAGAAGTTCGGGGAGCCCTCGAACATAATGAAAGCCTTCGGTAGCACTGGGGATATCGGGTCCGCGATCTCCGCCTACGATCAGCTCGACGCGTCCCTGCGCGACTACTACAAGGCTCTGTCTGAGGTTCCTGGCACGAGCAAGAAGGTGTCTAAGGCTCTGCTCGCGGAGGGTGAGAGCCAGCGCGCCGCGCTCAAGGCGATGACTGAGACGCAGATCGGGCTCATGCAGGCGCGGGCGAAGATCGCCGCCGACATCACCGCACTCGACGCGAGCTACGCCGTGTTGCAGGAGAGTATCGGGGCGAAGTACGACGCGCTCGACAAGGCTGCGGAGGCGACCGCCCGATCCATCGAGGCACGGTACGCGGTGCTGATCCCGCAACTGGAGTCCACGCTGACGGCGGCGAACGCCGTGTACGAGAAGGAAAACGGCGTGCTCTCCCAGCTCGTGCAGGCGCGCGATCAGTACATCAACACGCTCACGTCGGGGATGCAGCAGTTCGTCAACGCGAGCGCCATTGACAACGGGCAGGTGAGCTGGATCGACTCGCTCAAG
>Ga0181339_1000105_pt1 | contig 26075 bp, 56 predicted proteins | sample Sp13VDMM110DD_FD_130101 | JGI IMG/M metagenome (GOLD analysis project Ga0181339, IMG submission 130101) | Freshwater viral communities from Lake Michigan, USA - Sp13.VD.MM110.D.D | ecosystem: Environmental > Aquatic > Freshwater > Lake | place: USA: Michigan | collected 2013-04-23 | reverse complement strand
GCCCGCCGCCTCCGCCGCCTCCCGGTGGCTGATGATTGAGTTTGTCTGGATCGTTACGATTGTCCTGGGCGGCGTCGCGGCCTTGGATCGTCGTGCGTGGCCGATGCTTTTGGTTATCGCCTTGAGCGTTTTCCAGATGCTGCTTTCGGAAGCCCTGATTGAAGACATTCTTTACGAAGTCGCCATGAAGGCCCCGATTGATCTGATTGCGGGCCTTATGGCCCTGATGATCATCACGAGAGAGCGTTGGAGCCTGATGGCTCCGGCGCTCTTTTGCGTCACGCTGCTAGCCCATGCCGCCTATTGGTTGGCTTACTGGAATGGGATAGACTTGTGGTTGTGGTATGCACATTCACTAAACCTGTTTTTCGTCGCCACGATGCTGGCAGTCGCTATTCCGGGTGGGGGACAATTGGTTGGAATCGCTCGCACTTGGCTTGTTCGTCTTCTCCTTGAGCGGCGCAGGACTTATCGCTTGGGCGATGGGGCGACTCACGCAACCCACGAAGCCCTCAAGGGCCTATATCGACAATCTGATGTCAGGTCCGGTCGCAACCTACACCTTTCCGCCAGTGAGTGAATCTGAGCCCATGCAGCATGAAGAAACGGGAAACCCTGACGTGGACATGAGGATTGCTCTCGCACGGCAAGAGGAAAAAGTTGAAGGTCTGAAACAGACGGTTGAACGCGAGTTCGCCCGTATGGCGGAAGCCCTTGGTAAACATGCTGACGCGGTGAACAACGTCATAGGCGCGATGAAGGCTGACTTCGTTTCGCGGTCCGACCACGCCCTGTTGCAGAGCCGCTTTGAGCGCATTGAGAAGATCGTCATAGGGGCTTGCGGGATCATGCTGACGGCGGTGATCGTCGCCTTGGTGGCCCTGGTGGTGGTGAAGCCATGAGGGTTCGGTTCCCCCGCCCCGCCGAGACAATGTTGGCTCTGGCGTTCGTCGGCGTCCTCATCATGGCGGGCTTTATCCTGACGCGGGCCTTTGAGCCGCCGCGTCTGACATGGGTAGCATTGCGGGTCGTGAATGCGCCCGTCGCAGACCGCAAGCTGATCGTTCAGGCCGAAACGAAGCGTCGTGACAGTGTGCAATGCACGAACGGCGTCCAAGCCGACATGCGGTCGTTCTCTGGCACGATCACCCGCCTTCCCGCTCCGGTTCGTGCGCTTCAGCAGAACGGTGATGCGCGCTATGAACTGGAACTGCCGGAGAACATCACGGCGGGAACCTATGGCGTTCGTTTGCGCGAGTCGTTCTATTGCTCCGGTTCGCCAGATAGTGCGGTTGCGCCTTGGCTAGAGTTTCAGGTGGTGAGATGACCGAAGAACGTATTTCGTGGCGTAGTCCTGAGTTCCTTGTTTCGCTCGCCGTGTTCGTGATTTTCGGATTCGGTTATGTGGCGGCGTATTTTGTTGAGCCGCCCGCTGGATCGGAACAGGCCATCGGTCAGATGCAGGGCGCGTCTATTGCCGGAATGTCGGCTGTGATCGGGTATTGGATCGGCTCTAGCCGTGGCTCCAAGCGCAATGCAGACCGTGCGGATAAGGCGCTTGATGTGGCGGCTGAGGCCGCGGAGGCGAAGAAGTGACCCGCGAAGCCGCTAACGAAGCCTTCGTTCGTGAGTTCCAGACCCGAGCCGGTCTGGACAGCGACGGTTGGGCCGGATCGCGCACCTATGCGGCGCTGGATCAGGTTATGCCGGTTGCGGCTGTATCCGCTGTCACCGAACGCATCGCCCTTGAACTGATCGCCCACGAGGCCATCGTTCAGGAAGCCTACAAGGACAGCGTTGGCGTGTGGACCTGGGGCGTGGGCGTAACGTCCGCATCGGGTCATTCGGTCGAGCGCTACAAGGACAACCCCCAGACCATCCAGCGGTGTCTAGAGGTCTATGTCTGGCTGCTAAACGAGAAGTATGCGCCCGACGTGCTAAAGGCGTTTGGCGACCGTAAGCTGACCGAAGCGCAGTTCGGGGCCGCGCTGAGCTTCCACTACAACACCGGAGCCATCGGCCGGGCGACGTGGGTTAAGTCGTGGCTGGCAGGTCGCGAAGACGAAGCCCGCGCCAAGTTCATGGAATGGAAAAAACCTGCTGCGATCATCGAGCGTCGTCAGAAAGAGTGCGATCTGTTCTTTGACGGCAAATGGTCCGCCAATGGATACGCGACGGTCTATCCGGTTCGCAAGCCTAGCTACGCACCGGATTGGTCTGGAGCCAAGAAGGTTGATATTCGTGCAGATTTGAAGGATGCGATGAAGAAAACGCCCTCAGCATAATACCAAGGGCGCTTATTTTAGCCAGCTATGGTTTTCACCACATTAACTTCGGCCTCTTCGGAAACATTTTCCATTGACTCCGTCCCGTAGTTCCACGGGTAGTCAGGGCCGTGTGAATTGGGGTATTGAATCCGCGTATCGTCAGGAGCGTAGCCTAGATCATCATGCTCTTTTTTGCACAGAGCATATGCGACCTGATATGCAGTGTCCCAATTGTCAAACTCTCCGTGAAGAGAAGATTGCAGGAACCCGCCCTTACCAAGGCCGATCCCGTATCGAGTCACAATGTATCGCTTGACCTCGCGCACCTTGTATTCGATGTCACCGGCGCGGCTTTTCAGTTCTACCATCTTTTCCTCCGGTCTCCGCAGAGACTGAGCGCAGCAAAATCGCTGCAATGACACCCTAGAGCAATCGTGTTATCCTGTCACCCATGACCCGCCCCACCACAGCCGACCGCATAGACGCCGCCATCAACCCCGTTCTGGTGACGATCAACCGCATCCGCCAAGCGCGTGACGCACAACCCGTATGGGTGTGGCGGTTGATCCCAAGCGCGATCACAGCGCCGTTGCAGGAGTTGTTTGACTTTGCAGAAGAATTTGACCGAGCCAAGGCTAAGGCGGTTAGGGATCGGGGGTAGTCACTCCCGCCCCCTCTCGTCTTGTGGGTTGGCGAGGTCGAGCAGCACGTCTGCATGACAAGCGGCTCCGGGGCGACACCAGCAGGCCAGATTCTTGCCGCGCAGGGGCGACAGGTCCAGCGGCGGCTCACCTGACGGCTTGTTTCTGATCGCGTATTCCATCTCGGCGCGGAACGCCGCGACAGCATCCTCGGCAGTCCAGGGGCGATAGCCGATGCCGCGCTCGGAGCCGACGACGATCTGATTGCCCCAGCGCGTTGAGCGATCGACCTTCACGGTGTTCTCTGGCATCCGCCATCCCTTCTTGCGGGATAGCTGGACGCGGACGGGTTGAGTGTCGCTCACGCCCCGCCTCCCTTCTGGATCGACGGCGCGGCGGGGAGAGGTTGCCAGTGGGTGGGTTCATGACCGCCCCACTCTATGGAATACCAAGAAGACGTTTCTTCATCCCATCGCGACCTCATAGTGGTCGGCGTTTCTCCTGCGTATTCGCCACCAGAATGCAGGCAGCCAAATGTCAGGAGCCACCGCTCATCCTTCGGCGCGGTGCTGATGTCCTGCCATCCACCCGGCGAATGGGCCGGTTGCGTGGCGAGGATCAGCGAAGCCAGCGCGTCATGAGTCTCAACCGGAATATCGACGTGCATATCGCAGCAGAAGTCGAGGATCAGATTGGATAGGGCCTTGTGCCTCTCCCGCTCCACCGCCCCACCCGTCGCCTGGGGTTGAGACGCGAGGGCGGCGAGGGCGTGATCGGCGATCCCGGTGATTGTTTCCATCCGAAGGCCAAGGCAATCTTCGGACTCAAGCCTGATCTTCTCCAACGCCTCGACCGCGATCCGCAGCGCATCCCCACCCCTCGCCGTAGCTGGCGCAGGGGCGGCCGCGAGCATGGCGCGGTAGATACTGGATGCGGTGGCGCGGTCAGCGTGGAAAGCCGCTTGTTGAGCCGCGCTCGCTTCTCCAAAGGCAGGCCAACAGATCGGCCAGTCTGACACCGCATCCAACATCGCCTCTGTCGGCTCAACAGGCACCAGGCGCACAGCATCGGGAGCGAGGGATTTAGACATGGGGGTGGTCCTTTCGCGGATATATCGTGCGGCCGGGAATGCTTTGGCCGGGGTAGGTCGGACGCCATGTGAATCCGTGGCGGTCGATGGCTCGCGACAGGGCCATGACCAACCCGGGCGGGCCTCCGTTCGATTGGTAGCGCCACGCCTTCGGATACTGGTCCTCTGGGAACACCCGGCGCGCTAGGTCGTAATATTCAAGCGGGCCGTTCTTGAGCGCGGCATCCATGCGCTCTGCGATGGGTCTCGGACGGCTCACGCCCCACCTCCCGACTTCGGTTCGCGGAGGGCTTCGTCTATGATCGGGAACGCTTCGTCGGTGAACACCACGTCGCGGTAGATGTAGTTTCCGCCGCCCGGACCGTTATCGTAGCCGTCGTGGTGGGTCCGTGGTTCCAGGTCTTTGATCCGCTCCAGCGCCTTCGCCAGCCGATCCGCTCGGGCTTCGGCTTGGGTGGCGCCCTGTCCGTTCTGCGTCGCCTGGTCGTGAGCGATTTTGTAGGCCGAAATCCAGCGCTCGACCTCTGCGTTAAGCGCCGCGATCCTCGCAGCAGCGGCCTCGGCGGCTACCCATGCGAAGAGGTCGATCTGATTTTCGTCGCTAGCCGTCAGCGCCTTGTGCGGGTGATCGTAGAGGTTCGCCGCAAACGCTTTTGCGAACTGATCCCGCAACGCATCTTCCAACCCCTCACCGTCAGCCAGAGCCGACGCGACAGGTTCAGGGGGCGTGGGGGCGGCGTCGCAGTCGTTGCAGCGCGCCGCTTGCCCGGCGCTATCGGCCTCATAAGCGTCGTGGTCGCACCGCGTGGGGGCGGTGGATTGCGAGGCGATGCTCGACGGGGGCCATTGCATCCAATCCGCTCGACGGAACCGATCTCCGAAGGGCGACCAATCCGAAGGCCGCTCCTCGCAAAAGCGCCATTCGCCAATCGTGCGCCCGACATCGTGAGCCTGAGCAATCGCGTTCTTTGCGCCAAACTCATCCCGCGCCATCACAGCAGCGCAGAAAATGGTGTCCGCCGCGTCCTCGCCTTCGTCATCCTCGATGTCGCGGCTTCCCGTGATCCACCACGGAGAATGAAGCTCGAAAATGCCATTGCGGCCATACCAGGAAACCCAATACGGGCGAACGTCCGTCTCAGCCGTCAAAGCCTGGCCGGGGGGTGGGGTGGTCATGCGCGAAGTTCCTTGATGATGCGAAGAGCTTGGCGCTCGCTAAGTTCAATGCTTCGAACCCCGACGCCATATTCACCAATGATGACCGTGTGTTTTGCAGGGATAAATTGACCCAAAACGTTAGTCACCGCCGAAAACGACAGAAGATCAATGAACCCTCGCTTCGACTCTTTCCGTATGTGCATCATCATCTCTCCATCTCTACCCCCCCACCATACCCCTCCCCACTCCACGGTCAAGGCACAATCGACGGGCTTGCGTATTATTTCGGGTGCGGTATTATCGAAATTCCACGACCGGCACTCATCCCGCCAGTCGTGAGGCCCCCTGCGTCCTCTCTCCAAGAATCCGCAGGGGGCTTTCGCGTTTCAGGGCCTGTCCCGTTTCGCAACACCGCCCTTTGACCCCGCCGACTTCGCAAGGTCTTTACTCACGGCGAACGCGCGTTTGTCGGCAGGAACCGACTTGCCGCCCCTGGCGGCGATGTCGCGGGCGAGTTCGGGATTGCGGGCCTTCAGGAGCGCAAAGCCTCGGAGGCGTGGGGTGTCGGTCATTTGGAATCCTGAATAAGGTCGATGTAGCGTTCGCGAAGATAGCTGTTTGCGCACCAAATAGCTGACGAAACGACCCATCCGGCCGCTAACCAATTAGCATCTATCAGAAACAGAGAAAGGCTAATGAGGTGAGCCGCCACCGTGAGTATGCCGACAGTCATGCGCCCACTCCCGCAGCCACATGCGACCGCTCGATAATCGCCCGGTCCTGAGCGCGGTCTCGCTCAACCTGGCGGGCTTGTTGCTTGAGTTGGCGCATACGGCCCTTCATGTCGCGAAGGTCGCCCATAGCGCGCCCGATAGCCTGTTCAGCCGCAACAATGCTCTGGAACGTCGCGGACCCGTTCAGGGACGCAGCGGCGCGCGAGACGTTGTTCTTGGCGTTCAATAGGCGCTGGTGGTCAGCGCGGGGGATGGGGATGGCGGGGGTCATTTGGGTTCCTCTAGGATTGCGTCGATAATTGCCGAGAATGTTGCAATAGGCCCTGTTGGATCGCCGTTAGCCTCATACCCCCAATAGGTGTCGTGCATTTCTGTGGCCGCATAGGCCAAGTTGCTGTCAGGCTGACGAACCGCCAGCAGGACGGCGCGGGCCATGTCGACATATGACGACCACATGGCGTCTTCTGTGCCGTAGTTTTCAGGATCAGCGCGCCACAAACCCCTCGCCGCCTTCTCAATCATCGTCATGGCGCAATCCCCTCATCCCATTCGTATGTGTTTGGTCCGTCTTCGCCCTTGCAATAGTCACGAACAAAAACGGGATAATCATCCCCGACCAAAGACCTGACCATCTGGTCAATCACCCAAGCTTTGTGATGCGCCCCGTCGGTCTGCGCATAGCTGTGAGCAACAGCAATGGCAGCTTGTATGCGTTGAAGGGCCCCGGAACTCATCCCGCCACCTTCAATCCAATAAACAGCGCCACAGCGCCAACGACAGGCCAGCGCAATAGCAGCGACAGGCCAATGATGAAGTCCATTACGGACGGGAGGGGTTCAGCGTCGTAATTCACTTTTCGTCTCCCAAAATCATGTAGGCGATAATGCCGACAAACAGGATCGGCCAGATTGCACCGACGAACAGCCAGCCAAGAGGCTTAGGCTCCCACGTATCGGTTCCCGTTCGGGCGTTTGTCGCCACAGCCATTCCCATGAAGATCACAGCACCTATTCCGTAGGTCCAAAGCATCCATTCCATCACTTCCCATCCTCCATAATCGCCCGCATCGACTGCGCGCAGATCGCGTCAATCTTGCAGACCTGTTCCGCCAGTCGCGACGACTGACATTGCGTCTCTGGCCTGTTGCGGCCGACGTGACCGATGGCGAGGACGAGCGTTGACATAGCCGACTCGAAGTCTCGGGGGTCGGGAGGGGTCATCGGCGCACCAGATTCATGATGGTTTCCCATGCAGCGGAAATCGCAATCAAATCATCAAGACTTGCATCGCTTGGGATCGAGTAGGTATTTTTCATCCGATCGATCCTCGACCTGACTTTTGCTTTTTTCACTTCTTCGATACGGCTTGGAGTTAGTTTTCTAATAAGCCCACCGCTCCAACCGTCACCAGTTTGAAGGGCGCACCAGTCATCTTTGTCCTGCTTTGAGGGCGCACGATATTGAATGCCGCCGACAACCAATCGACCTGTCGGAGTTATACGCTCGACAATTCCGATTGATCCGGGGCCGCTATAACGACCGGCGATGTAAACTTGCTCTCCAACCTCAACCATCACTTCGCCTCCTCAATCGCCACAGCCACCGCACACGCGACGATGTCCGCCTCGTCCTGCATAACGTCATCCATTGACGTCAGCATGGCGTCCAGAACCCAAGTCAAATTGTTTTTGTTCAATTTGAACTTGGCGAACATTTCGGCCACCGCCTGCCCCAGCGACACGCACCATGCAGCCCGTTCATGCGCTTCGTCTCGTGTCGCCTGGCATTCTCCGTGCCGCTCAACGAAGTCCGCGATGAACTCGTTATAAACGTTGGTCAGTTTCTGTTGCGTGGTCATCTCGTTCTCTCCATCCAATACCCACACCCTACAGCCATGCCACACTCAGTCAAGCCATAAAATATATCGGTCAAGCCACTTTACGAACCGGCTGTAATCGGTATGGTGACAAGGCCGCAATGAAGCGGGATGGAGAGAGAGTGATGAACAAAAAGGATTGGGAAATAGCCTTTGATGCCGCCATTGCGGCACTGTCAAAAATGCTGGACGACATGCGACATGGTGCATTGGATGGATGCGACCCAACACAAGCCGCAAACTTGGCTGCAACCACCCATGAAGCCATTGTGGCTATCAATGGTGGAGTGAGCATTCTTGAGCGTGAGAGTGCTAAATGAACCCCCTCACCCAACGCGCCGCAAACGCCATCAAGGCGATGGGCGGTCCTGAGCGTGTGTCGTCCGCGTTCGACATATCGCTCGGCCACCTCAAGGCGGTCTGTGCAGGGCGGGTCGCTCCTGGCAAGCGCACGTTGAAGGCGTGCGGGCTGGCATGACTTGGACGGACGAACTCGTTGCCGCCGTGTTCGCAGACTGGAAGGCCGGTGACAGCCAAGGCCAGATAGCCAAGCGCTACGGCCTGACGCGTAGTCAGGTTGCGGGGAAAATCCAGCGCGTTGGTGCGCGTGGTATCGACCGTGCGCCGAAAGCCAAGAAGCCAGCCGGTCGCAAGGGCGGGCGTCCAGAGAAGAATTGGGATGACTTCTTGAGGGAGCCATACAGCGCCTTCAAGGCCCGCAAACAGATGGAGAGAGTGAATGGCCCGCAATCCTGATCGACCCCACCTCCTGCGGGATAGGCTGCTGGCAACGCTGAACCTTCGTCTGCAAAGCCATCCTGAACTTGCCTACATGTTCAAGACCACAATCGGCTCCATTCGCACGGCAAACCAAATGAACCGGGCGATGGGCTATATCGAGCCGGTAGGTCAGCCCATGAACCGTGCAGCAGGCCCCGTTCGCTGGAGGATTACGCCAGACGGTCAGGAACGCCTCGCAACCGTTGGCTTGCTCCACGAGGAAGCGTCATGACTCCGCTGGAGTGGGCCGGGATGGAAGTTGTCACGTCTCGGATTCTCGAAATGCGATGGCAATCCGAAATCCTTCTGACCTTGCTAAGGGCAAACGGACGAACGCTGTCGGTGGATCATCTTGGCGAAAACTACCACAATCGAGGACGTATGAATAAGATCGCTCCAGCTTCAATCCGGGTGGCGATCTGCAATCTTCGCGAAGGGCTATCTGACATCGGCCTGGAAGGCGTCATCGAGACGGACGGCCACAAGGGCTATCGCGTCAATCCCGACGACCGCACCAAGGTCATCAACCGACTCATTGAGGAAGCCGTCTAATGCCCCATTGGACCACACGCACATTCGGACAGTGCGCCTATCTGATTACCGCCTCTGACGCCTGTTGCGCGCCGGTGGTCGGTGGGTCGGCTATGGGGTCGCGATATTGCGGCAACCACTACGAAGCCATGATCGACCGACCTGCTATGGCGCGGGCTAAGAAGAACCGTGGCACGCACACACGACACGACGCGATCAGGAAGCACAGCACTGTGCTGACGACGGATTGGGACTCAGGACGCGCTTAGGCGCACACAAGGAGAGAGACGATGATTGCTGTAACCAGAGACGAAATGCTGTCATGGGCGCGCACACGCGGTGCGTCCGTCAAAGCTATGTGCAAAGAGATCGGATGCACGGAGTATCGCTATTACAAAATTCGGTCTGACGATCACTGGATTTCGACCGCTGTTCTCATGGAGGCCGCTAACCGCTGCCTTCGCAATCGCGGTCATGTCGGACTGCAAACGACGCTGTTGCACTTCACCGGGGAGCCGACATGAGACAGACAGGGCTAGTCGAAAGCTGCTCACCGACTTCTGACGGCCGGTTCCTGATCGTCGTCAAGATCGGAAAGAACCGATTCCACGGTTACAGTGTCAACCCGTCCGTAGTGGGCGGAACCGCGACCGTAGAAAATGGCGTCGTCGTATGACCACCCTCCCCACCTGCGAAAAGTGCGACGGGCCGGTGACTGACGATCTGAAGTGTGATCGGTGCAGGCGGGAATATACGTGGGCGTGGGTTGTCATGCGGCAGAGGGGCGAGCGGTGATCGAACTCAGGCCCGACCAGATGAAGGCCGTCTCGGATATGCGGGAGGCCTTGCGCGAGCATCAGTCGATCTTGTTCCGGGGTCCAACCGGCATGGGTAAGACGGTGGTGGCCAGCTATATGGCACAACAGGCCACGTTGCGGCGTAAGCGCGTGATATTTGGCGTGCACCGTGTCGAGTTGGCGCTACAGACCGCCAAGACATTCGATCAGTTCGGCATAAAATACGGATTTATCGCGGCCGGTCGTCCCGCCAACCCCTTCGCCATCGCTCAGATTGCCAGCGCGGACACACTTCGGAACCGCCCCGAACTCCTCAAGGACACGTCGCTTTTCGTGCCGGATGAGTCGCACCTATGGGCCAGCCGAACACGCGCCGATCTTATCCAGGCCGCGAAGGATGCGGGCGCTAAGGTCGTCGGTCTGTCTGCCACGCCGCAACGTCTCGATGGCAAGTCGCTGTCCATGTTCGACGCCATTGTTGAGGGGCCGTCCGAGTCATGGTTGATCGAGCAAGGCCACCTGTCGGGCTATAGGGCGTATGCACCCGTCAGACCCGATCTGTCAGGCATCGGTTCACGCATGGGCGATTACGTCCCCAGCGAGCTAGAAGACCGCTTTGACAAGCCAGCCATTCACGGCGATGCAATCGAGGCTTGGCGCAAGTATGCATCCGGCAAGCGCACGATGGTGTTCGCCATCTCTCGCCAGCATGGTCAGCACGTCACCGACGCTTACAACGCGGCTGGCATCCCCGCCGTCTATATCGACGGCACCACGCCGCACGGAGAGCGCCGCGCACGTATCGAAATGTTCGCGGACGGTCGCGCCCTCATTCTCGTGTCCATCAACCTGGCCATTGAGGGCTTTGACCTGTCAGCCCAGGTGGGCCGTGATGTGCCGGTCCAGTGCGTTCAACTTCTGAACCCGACCAAGAGCCTGCCCCGCGCCCGTCAGATGATGGGCCGCGCCCTCCGCAAGAAGCCAGACGACGCGATCATTCTGGATCACGTCAACATCATCATGAACTCAGACGGGACGGTCAACCACGGCTTTCCTGACGACGATCACGAATGGTCGTTAGAGGGCCGAAAGGGCAAGGCTCAGGATGGCGTTCCGTCGTTCGATGTGAAGCTGTGCGAGTCGTGCTTTGGCTCCTATCGTGCCACCCTGTCAGCCTGCCCCTATTGCTCATCCGAACGCACCGTAAAGCCACGTAAGGTCGAAGAGATCGAAGGCGAGCTTGCGGAGATACAGAGACAGGCCAAACAGCGCACGGAAACACGTCAGGCCCGCGACATTGATATGGTCGCCAAGCTCGCCGTTGAACGCGGTTACAAGCCTCAGTGGGTCATCCAGCGCATGAAGGCTATCGGCAAGCCGGTGACCTATTCCAAGGCGATGGAAGCCTATACGTCCGCGAAGATAGCAGCATGACGCCCGAAGGCCGCTTGATGCGGGAAATACAGGTCGCCTTGTCCCAGGCAGGCCACAGGCTCGTGCGCGTCAACGCAGGCCGGGGATGGGTAGGACCGACACAACGCCACAATGACGGGTCGGTCACCATCAAACACGCTCAGCCTTTCGTTGGCGTCCCTGAGGGCGTTAGCGATTTGATCGGCTGCGCCAGTGATGGCGCGTTCGTGGCTATCGAGGTCAAGACTGAAAAAGGCCGTCCGAGTGATGCTCAGACGGCCTATATTCAGATGGTGCGATCACTAGGCGGTCGGGCTGGATTGGCTCGGTCGATTAGTGAGGCGTTGGAGATAGCGGGCGGCTAGAATGGGATCGAGTCGTCGTCAAACTCTTGATAGGGCTTAGCAGGCTCTTGCGGTTCAGGTTCGCGCGCACGTTCTCCACCCTCCGACTTCCCACCCAACATCGTCAGCACCCCGTTGAACCGACCTAGCTTCACCTCCGTAGAGTATTTCTCGACGCCTTGCTGATCGGTCCACTTCCGGGTTTCAAGCGATCCTTCGATATAGACGGTCGATCCCTTCTTCAGATACGACTCACAGACCTTGACGATGTTGTCGTTAAAGATCGACACGCGGTGCCATTCGGTCTTTTCCTTGCGCTCTCCGGTTGATTTGTCCTTCCAGCTTTCCGACGTGGCGACGGACAGATTGGCGACGCGATCACCATTCGGCATGGATCGGATTTCGGGATCACGCCCCAGGTTACCGACCAGAATGACCTTATTGACTGATCCAGCCATTACTATTCTTCCTCTTCTTCTTTGTAGCCGACAATTTCGACCAGTCGTTCAATGAACTCGTATGCGTCAACGATAACTCTATCAGTCTGGTAGATAGTTTCGGGACAAGAAATATCGTGTTTGTCCCGAAAGGCTATAACTTCGACTTCAAGCTTATTTTCGACAGCCATATTCAAACTTCTCCCTCACCGCGAAGTGCGGCAATCTTTGCTTTAACGGTTTCAGCGATCTTGATGGCTGCTGCCTTGTCTGCTGCGCCTGCCTTCATGCGGTCGGGCTTGCGCTCATCCCACCAGGCTTGCAGTTCGTCGGGATCGCAGGCGGTGGACAGATAGTTTTCGATCTCGCCCATGAAGGCGAGGATGTCGAAGGCGTCGGGCTGCTTCACCTGAACGACTTCGGCCTTAAGCGGCTTGACGCGGATAGGTGCGCGCTTCCCCTTCGTCACTGTTGCGGCATAGATCATGTCCGCGTCGATGTGGCTCATGTGGCTGATACGGATGCCGCCGACCTCAAGGCCAGCCCACTTCACGGATGGGTCTCGATACAGCGTCAGAGACCGGCCTTTGTATTGGCTTGCATCTGGTCCCCATGCCGCGACCATCAGGCGGGCCGTTGTTTTGCAGGGCTTCCACGGCTTGCCGTTGTCGCCTTCAAAGTGGACGCTGATCGGTTGTTCGCCAGGTTTGATGTCCACGCCAGTAATGCGGACGGTGCGCGCACCTCCTACAAAATCATCCGCGTTGAGTTGGTCTGACTTCGGCTGAATGGCCGTCCTCATATCTTGAGTCATCGTTCATTTCTCCTTTCGATTTCTCGTTTAGCGTTCCACTTGGTGTCATCGTCCATATCTGATCCGACGATCCATGCGAGGTAACTGGATGGAATCTTGTTCCACGCATCGCCCTTGTGCTTACCGAAGTTCACACGCGGCAACAGCTTCGGCTCTTTCGTCCAGGCAATCATATCCTTGCCGGTCGTTCCGGCCGCAAACAGCGCTTTCAAAATATGAGCCGTCACATAGGCGTCGGGACCGGCTCTGTGCGTCGGGACGGTCAAAGCGTGGTCGAAAGTGATCTTCCCCTGATCTTCCAGCCAATAGGCGAGCGCTCCGTTAGAGTGCGACGGAGCGTCAGGCCAGACACGCAGAGCGGCCTTATAGGTGCAGATCGCATGAACACCGTGATCGCCTAGCCATTGCTGCTCAAAGTTCATGTTGTGAGCAGCGACAGCGGCGCACTCCTCGCGCAGACCTTGCGACAGGGCCTCGGCATCAAAACGGGGCTTATCTTTCACCTCATCAGGCCGAATATGGTGCACGGCCCGATTTTCAGGCGGAATTACATCAGCACCACAAAGCCACGAAACCGGGACCGTGATGTCGCCCGTCTCTGTGTCGTAGTCAGAAAATCCAACCTCAATCACCACGCCTTCTGGCGGCTCTAGGCCTGTGGTCTCGAAATCGACAACGCGAATCCGACTCATACGTGCATCTCCTGCTCAATCTTCCGCTCCGTCAGCACCAAGCCAACGGACGCCTTTTCATAGTCATCCACAGCCGCCGCAACCTTCTCCTCGAACGCGGTCGCGGCGCTGACGATAGCCTCCTGCACCTTCGCGTCAGGATAGACGCGCATCACGGCCATGTGCAGCCCTCCGCTATAGGACACGAGGTCCAGCCAGTCCCATTCGGCCACCAATAGGCCGGTCTGACATTGCAGAATGAAGTCAACCGGCACGACCTTATCCCGGTGCCATTCGACAATCGTCTGCACCTGGAACTTCTGACGGCGACTCTTACACTCAATGCCGCCTTTCGTGCCAGTCACGCAGCCGTCAGGGCTATAGCCAATCGTGAAGCCCCACTTGTCGTTCGTGATGAAGCCGACCTCTTCGACCGCTTGCCCAGTGTGTTCCTCGTATTTAACGCGGGCTAGAATCTCATCCTCCCATCCGCGCAGCATATCATCCCCGATGTAAGACGGTTCGACATACTGGCTGATACGTTGCGCGGCGAGTTCCCAAACGTGAGTGCGGGTCTTTTCGTTATCCGCGACCTTCAGTGTGGGTGTAAGGATGTGCTTCACCTCAGAAGCCGTCAGCAGGCCAAGACGGGCCAGGTGCCATTCCTCGGAGCCTTGGATTAGGTCTCGGTGGATGGTGATGGTCATTGGTCGCTCACGTTCACCGTGCGGCGACGCAATTCGGCAATTTGGCCCTGCATCTCAACGATGATTACGGCAAGCTCCTTTGCACCATAAATCGTATCGACGCATCCAAGCACGATGCATGTCATCTCCTCAATGGCCTGATCTTTTTCCGTCATCTTTCTTCTCTCCATCATTTCAACCTAGGTTGACAACCTACGCTTCCCGGCGCAGAAATCAACCCATGTCCAGAAAAGAAATCACAACCCTTCGCCGCGCTGCCGTTCTGGCTGGTGTTTCAGCCGAGACTATTCGCGAGTGGTGCGAGAAATTCAGCATCGGCCGTTTCGAGGCAGGCAAGTGGCATATCGACAGGCCGTCGCTTATGCGTATCGTCAGGGCGCGTAAGGCGCTTGGAAAATGAGCCACTACATCGACCGCACACATGCGGCTCGGTCATTGGGGGGCGACGTAACGCCGAACGGAATAGTCTGCCCTGGTCCTGGCCATAGTGCAAGAGACCGCAGCCTTTCCGTCATGCTGGACCCCGATGCACCAGAGGGTTTCGTCGTCAACAGCTTCTCGGATGACGACCCCATAGCCTGCCGCGATCACGTCCGCTCCAAGCTCGGCCTGCCCGAGTGGCAACCCACCAAGACCGACAGGTTGCATCCGATCATGAACAAGCCGAAAATCGTCTGTCATTACGTCTATCATGACGAACACGGCGAGCCGTATCTTCGCGTCACCCGCAAGTCCGATAAGACGTTTTCCCAATCGCATTGGGAGATTGACGGATGGGAGCCTAAAAAACCCTCTGGCCCACCCGTTCCCTACCGCCTGCCCGACATCATCTCCCGTCCTGACGAGACAATCTGGCTCGTCGAGGGCGAGAAGGACGCCGATAATCTGTCAGCCCTCGGACTGCTGGCGACGACTGCCCCAGGTGGCGGTTCAGCCTTCCCCCTGACTCCTGACTTCGGCAAGTGGTTCGACGGACGCACCGTCATAGCTATCGCTGACAATGATCCGACCGGCGCTAAGTGGCGGGATCGGGTCTCACAGGCCATTGCCGACGTGACGCACATTTCCATGCCCGCGCCGCATAAGGACGCGTCCGATTGGCTGACGGCTGGAGGCACGGTCGAGGCGTTGCAGGATATGGCGCTTTATCCGGTTGAACCAATGACTATCGGCCTGACCGAGAGTCATTCCGTCCCCAAGGTCACCCCCACCCCGTTTCAGTGGGTCGAGCCTAAAAGCATCCCCCAACGCGCCGTCATCTACGGCAACCACCTATATCGCAAATTCGTCAGCATGACCGTCAGCCCTGGCGGTCTCGGCAAGTCGTCTATGGTCATGGTCGAGGCTCTCGCCATGGCTGCTAACAAGCCTCTGCTAGGCGAGGAAATTTACGAGGGGCCGCTTAAGGTCTGGTATTGGAACGGTGAAGACCCTCAGGACGAGAACACCCGTCGCATCGTCGCAGCGGCAACTCATCACAATCTCCGGCCGGAAGAGTTCGCCGCCAACCTCTGGATCGACTCAGGCCGATCTATGGCGATCAAACTCGCAGCCATGGTCCGTGGTGATCTCGATGTCCATGAAGGACTGTTCCTCTCCATAGAGCAGGCCATCCAGGCGCGGGGCATCGACGTTCTGGTTCTAGACCCGTTCGTCAGTATCCACTCGGTCCCTGAGAACGACAACGGGGCCATTGACGCCATCGTCAAGCGTCTCGGCATCGTCGCGGATCGCTGCAACTGCGCCATCGAACTCGTTCACCACGTCCGCAAACCAGGCGGCGGTTCCAACGCGCGCACTGACATTCACGACGCTCGCGGCGCTGGCGCTCTGACCGCTGGCGTTCGATCAGGACGCGTCCTCAACGTCATGAGCGAGGAAGAGGCCACCGAAGCCAAAATAGCATCCGCTGACCGTTTCTCATATTTCAACGTGGACATGGGTAAGGCCAACCTCGCCAAGCGCGACGGTCGGGCCGTGTGGCGCAAACTCGTCAGCGTCCCTCTCGGCAACGCTAGCGAGCTGCGTCCAGGTGACATGGTGGGCGTCGTGGACAAATACGAACCGCCCAAATCCATGACCGCGAACCTGTGGCCAGACAATGCCGCTGAACTCGATCAGCGTATCGCGGAGGACAATCAGACCCTTCGATACTGGACGGGAAGCGGTCAGGTTCCAGGCGATTGGTTCGGGTTCGCCGTCGCTCGCGTCATGGGGATTGATGAGGTCGAACACCGCAAGGAGATCAGGAACATGATTTCTCGGTGGATAAGGTCAGAAATTCTTGTCCTGAAGGAAGACACCCAAAACCGGAATAAGGTCATTTTCGTCCACTCCGCGCGCCAATCCATCAACGATGCACTCACGACAGAGGCCTACGCTGACGATGATTCGCCGTTTTAGACTGACGACTGCACTGACGACGCACTGACGACTGAAGACCTTTTAAAAAACTCGCATAGACCCCCTTGCGTCAGTGTCGTCAGTCTGGTAGCCCATAAAGGGCTAACTCAGACATGACGGGACACTGACGACTGACCAGGGTGTCGAAGCGAAACTCACGATAGGATTGACGCAGATGACCGATCAGACGCAGCCCCTAGGACGACCCACAAAATACGATCCGGCATATTGCGACCGGCTCATCGAACACATGAAAGACGGCGCGTCCGTGCTTTCGTTTGCGGCCTCGATTGGAGTCTCGCGGGCGACGATCAATGTTTGGGCCGCCGCGCATCCTGATTTTTTAGAAGCGCTTAATGCGGGGAAGGCTGCTTGTGGCGCATGGTGGGAGGCGCGCGGCCGGGAAGTCGCGCAGAATGGCGGCGGAAATGGTCAGGCGACGATGATCACGTTTGGCCTTAAGAACATGGGCCGCGACGATTGGGCTGATCGCCAGACCACGGAGCTAACCGGCGCAGACGGCGGGCCGATACAGAGCGCGACGACGTTGGATGTGTCGGGTCTGTCGGACGAACAGCTTAAGGTGCTGGCGTCGATCCAGGCGAAATAAATCCACAAAGGCTATTGCGTAATATGTGCGCAGGTGTATGTTGAGTCATCGGCGCAGGGCAATCAAGCACTAGCCGGAAGGAAATAGACAGATGACCTCTGCACACAACAACGTCATGTTCTCGGGTAACATTGCGAGGCGCGGCTACAAGCAAGAGCGTAGCGAGGCTCAACCATTTTTCCAGGGAGACCGAGTTCGCTTAACGCAATCCGTAGGCGACAAGGGTGCGTTCTGGCGGCAGTATGGCCATGAGTTTACCCTAAACCGCATGTGGAAACTGAATGGCAAACTGTTTGCCAGCGATGAAAACAGCGAAGTGTTCCCTTGCGCCGATCTGGAACTAGTTTGATGGACGCGAAAGAATACCGCACCGCCATCGCAACGCTCGGCCTGTCGCAACTCGCAGCGGGCCGGTGGCTTGGCGTATCACCTAAGACCGCACAGAACTACGCGACGAAAGGGCCTAGCGGCCCTGCCGCCGTGGCTGTGAGGCTAGCGATGTCTATCCAGCCTTTTCCGTCTGCGAGGGCGTAATGGATATTCGATCTCAGGTCGAGTTCACGTTTATATCGTCTCATAAAGGCGGCCAGCACACGAACGGGCCTGACTATGGCGTCGTTCAGTGCGAACATGGCCTGACTGGCGTCGTAGTCCAGATACAGACACGATCCGGTTTTGGACCTCACAAGGCTCGTGATTTGTGTATGGACCTGATTGAACTCGTTGTGAGCGAGATAGAGAAATAACCGCTTGCGTCGTTAGTCCCGTTGTGGGATAAAGAGTCATCGCAACGGAGAGATGCAGATGACCCACCAAGTTTCGATCATTCAGATCAGTCCCGAGGGACACAACGCCTGCCCGCCGCGCTGTGAAGTTGGCTTCATGAAGTCGCACAAGGGCGAGAGCGAAGATTCGTTCGCATTCCGTGTCGGCGTCGAAGTTGACCGACTGACCGACTTCACCGGCCTCGATTACGAGTATCAGATCGAGGTCGTGAAATGAAAATCGGAGAGACAGTCACAAACGGTCACAGGTTCGGAGACAAGAACGAGCTATATCTGTTTCGGCTAGTGGCTCTGGAAAACGACACCGCGTGGGTTCGGCACATCAACGGAACATTTGAAGGTCAGTATCTGACATTCCCTGTTTCAAATCTCATGGCTGCGAAATGAGAATCCTAGTCGCCTGCGAATATTCCGCCACCGTCCGAGACGCCTTCCGCGCTCGTGGTCACGACGCATGGTCGTGCGACCTGTTGCCGACTGAGGGCGATCCGGCGTTCCACATTCAGGGTGATGTGATGGATGCCATCGGCCGTAATCCGTGGGACCTGATTGTCATTCACATACCCTGCACGGCCATGGCTGTCTGTGGGAACTCGACATACGGCCTGAACGGGGATGGAACGCCCAAGCCTCGTAACGGAGAGCGTCTTGAGGCTGTCGAGTGGTCGCTAAAGGTGTGGGATGCAGCCTGCATGATGTCGCCTCGTGTGGCGATGGAAAACCCCGCCAGCGTCCTGTTTCCTGCGCTTCGGTCTCGCCGTAAGGCGCTGGTGCAATACGTCCAGCCCTATCGCTTCGGACATATGGAGCAGAAGAAAACGGGCTTTGGGCTGCGAGGGTTGATGCCGTTGCGCGAGACGAACAATGTCTATGAGTACATGATGAAGCTGCCGAAGAAAGAGCGCGAACGCGTCCACTACATGTCGCCTGGAAAGGACAGAGCCAAGGAGCGCGCCCGATTCTACACGGGCTTTGCCGAAGCGATGGCGGATCAGTGGGGTGCGCTGTGATCCACCGCATGACCCCGCTCGAATACCGCACAGCCCTCCACACCCTCTCCCTCACCCCCGAACAATTAGAACGGGCGGCTGAGGCCGCTTATCGGGCTTATGGATTCACTTCGCCGTGGACCGATGAGTATCGCCACTCAGGTGCGGCTCAACCGGACACAAAGGAAGTGTTCAGATCTGTTGTCCGCGCTGTTGTGGCCTCGGTAAATGAGGAGAGCGCGAAATGACTGGCGCTGAATATACCCAGGCGCTCGCCTCGCTATCCCTCACCCCCGAACAAGCCGCCACCTGGCTGGGCATCGGTCGCTCTACGGCGTATCGGTATCTGAAGACGGGGTGTGAGGGGCCGGTTGGGGTGGCTATTGAGCAGCGCCTTGCGTTTGAGAGCGTGAACCGCCCACTAACTGTTTGGGAGATTGAAGACGCTTGCTCTGAAATGCTGGATGGCGTCGGATGCACTCCATGGGAAAACGATAGCTGGGACAGAGACGGCTCCGATGGCGCATCTCGTGATGGCGTTCGCGGCTCAGTCGTTCGTGTCGCTGAGTTCGTATCGAAGCTGCGCCACTCCGACCTAACCGCCGCTGTGGGGGTGGGGTCGTGAGCCATGCGATTGGAGTTGGCTCGTATGTGGAGCTTAGAGGCCGTGGACTGAAGGGATTTGTTCGATCCGTTTCAGGCTCTAAGCCTCACTGGCTTAATGTGCATTTCGAGGGAAAAGACAAGCCGATGCTGTGTCATCGGGCAGAGCTTCTTTTGTGCTCGCCCCCAAAATAACCCCTTGACCGCCAACCCCCGCCGCGTATGGTGGCGGCTTGACTGATGGAGAGAGATGGATGTTTACTCGCCGAGATTTAAAGGCATTAGACAGTGCGTGGGTTAAATTTCACAACGCCCACAAAACGATGATGTCAAAAACGCCAGGAACGGCCGGACACCGTAAAGCCGAAGAGGTTTATGGGAAGGCCGAGGAAGAGCTTGAGATGCTTAAGCGCTCTTACGAGGTGTCAGCATGACCGACCCCCAACACAAGGGCGGGTGGACGCCGGGGCCTTGGACCTGGACGGTTTACCATCGATCCGATAGGATAACGGCCATTGTTAGCAAGTATAACGGCTGTTTGGTTTTAAGCGCGCAAGCAGGCTGGATTGATTTGTCTCCAGAAGACGAAAATTTGATCGTGTCCGCGCCGGTCATCGCGGACGCTCTCGAAAAGATTTCAAAGCTTGCCGATAAAGATGTTTCAAGTCGTGGGCTGATCGGCGTCGTCGATTTGCTGCTAGAGATTCAGCAGACGGCCCGCGCCGCCCTCGCCAAAGCCTCCCCCGACAAGAGTGGGGGTGCTTGAGATGGCGACCGTATCTGAAATCCTGAACGCGGCGGCTGATCTGCTGGAGAAGCCCGGCGCGTGGGTTCAAGGCTGGCTAGCTGGCGACGAATACGGTCGTCCCCAGCGGACGATGGTCACTGGCGCTGATTTTTGCGCCAAGTGCTGGTGCGTTTTCGGTGCGATCCAAAAAGCTGGGTGGTTGGCCGCCCGCTCGGAAGAAAAGGCGGTGGGCTACAAAGGCATCGTTAGCTATCACCGGAAATATCCAGAGATGGGGATGTCCGTCGCTAAGACGCTTGGCCTCGGCACTGTTAGTGAACTCATGGCGTGGAACGACGCTCCAGGACGCACTCAAGCCGAAGTCGTCGCAGCCCTCCGTGCAGCAGCCACCCACCAGACCGGAGAGCCGGGATGAGCGGGGCATGTATGGCTGACATTGCGTTTTACAGCATCCTGTCTCTTGCACTCGGAATTGGAGTGGGAATGATTTGGGGAGAGCTTCGGAAATGACCCTCCTCCAACAGCTAGAGGCGGCGGGAGAGGGGTCGAGGGAGCTTGATGCGGCGATTGCCGACGTGTTCGACCCGTTGGACGCTCTCGAAATGACAGACGGCTATCCGGGGCGCTGGCCTTTCGTTGATGGCTCTCCGTTCTCAGACCGAACGCCACCCGTCACCACCAGCCTAGACGCCGCCCTGGCTCTGGCTGAGCGGTGCGGGCTGGACGGCTGGAACACGCTCTATGCCGCCCTGATGAGTTGGAAGGCGCACGACCCGCGCGGGTCGCTGTCCACGACTCTCCCGCTCGCCCTATGCGCGGCCATTCTGAGGGCCAAGCAATGACCCTAACCGCCCCCGAACTCACCTACCTCCTGATCCTGATGGGCGACACGGAGCGCGGGACGATCATCCGGCCGGGTGCGTTCACTGGGCAGGACGCGCTTGCGTTGCGGGAGAAGTTGGTGTTGATGTTGCCGGTGAATGATGGAGAGGGATGATGGATGAGACGCGCAGGGCTTGGGGTAGAGTGAAGAAAAACGCACGCGCCCTGCTGGCACAGACATTCCTTGGTTGGGCGCTGGATATGGACGCTGACGAGGTTATAAACACGGTTGCTGAGGGCATGGGCTATAGGGTTGTGCAACCAACCCCACCCACCGACGTTGAGCCGTCATGATTAGTTTTATCAGGTGGGTCATTGAAGGCCTGCACGACCTAGGCGCTGCCTATGAATGGAATGAAGAGCGGGGGTTCTGGTGAGCTTGTTTTCGATCGTCGTCTTGATTTCCTTCGGCCTGTGGCTCGCCGCTGCAATCCCTGGCTCGCGTGTGCCTGAGTGGAGTGCGCGGTTGGGCTTCTTCATCGCAGCGCTGATTTGGGCGCTTGCGGGGAATGTCGGAGTGGGGTAAGGATTGGGTGCGTCCAGTCTGAAGACCCGCTCCTGCCAGAGCCACGAACCCCTAGCCAGTCTTGCACCGGCTAGGGGTTTTGCGTTAGATGGGCGGTATGACAGCAGATGTGATCCGCCTCGTTCCTGAAACAGCCGGTGAGGGCTGGACCCTTGAGGCCGAAGCAGTCTTGGAGGGCGCTAAGGGGCAAGACCTACAAAGCTGCGTTGTGTTCGGTCAGGACGCGGACGGCGAGCTTTATCTCGCCGCAACCGCGAACGCTGGCGAAACTATGATCCTGTTGGAGCGCTGCAAGCATTACATCGTGTTTGGTCACGACGAGGGTTAGGACGCAACCACACGCCCCGTTGATCGTTCTCCCGTCTCCACTTAACCGGAGACATGGCCGTGTCTGACAAGAACGAACCCACCGTCGAAGAAGCGAAAGAGATCGTCGAGAAGCATGAGGAGGCTCTGAATCCCAAGGGCCTGCGCCAGCAGACGAACGAAGCGTCGGGCATCGTCATGAAGGCGAACCCGGTCGATAAGTCGATCCTGACCTACGATCCAAATGACGTTGAATACGACGAAGAGGCGCGTAAGGCCGCTGAGAAGGCCCGCAAGGAAGCCGACAAAAAGTAACCGGCGCGTAGTGATGCATTGGGGCCGTCTCTTGAGTGGGACGGCCCTTGTGCTATGTAGGTGGGGTGAAACTCACCCTAGCGGACATCGCAGCGGCCAAGATCGAACTGCACAGGCGGGGCCTGTGTCCGCTCACGACTGCCGACATCGTTCCCAAGCTGATTCCGGTATTCGAGGGCAAGGCGGACTTCCGCTATGCGTTCGGTGGTCGTGGTAGCTCGAAGAGCGTCGGCTTTCACAAGATGGCCGCGACACTTGGGGCCATATGGGATGCGCAGGGCAAAAGCGGCGTAATCCTGTGCATCCGTGAATTCATGAACAGCCTAGAGGACTCCAGCCTTCAGGACGTGAAGTCGGCTATCGAGGCCGATCCTTGGCTTCAGAGCGTCTATGAGGTCGGAGAGAAATACGTCCGCACCAAGTCAGGGCGCATCAAGTTCGTGTTCGCGGGCACAAGCGTTAATCTGGACAGCATCAAATCGAAATCCAAGATTCTTCTGGTTGCGGCTGAAGAGGCTGAGAACATTCCCGCTGATGCGTGGGAGAAGATCGTTCCGACCGTGCGCGAGGAAGACTCCGAGATTTGGGCGATCTACAACCCTGAGGCAGAGCGAAGCTGGGTTCATAAGAATCTGCGCATGTCCACGTCACCCATGACGAAAGGCGTCGAGATAAATTGGCGCGATAACACCTGGTGGACACAGAAGCTTGAACGCTTGCGCCTCAAGTCGCTAGAGGAAGACCCTGATAACTACGATCACATTTGGGAAGGCGCGTTCAAAACCGTGTTCAAGGGATCGTATTACACCCGCGACCTGACAAAGGCTCGCGTTGATGGTCGGATCACGGACGTTCCGCATGATCCCCTGATGACCTACAGGGCATATTGGGACATTGGTGGCACGTCGGCAAAGGCGGACGCCTGCACGATCTGGATTGCTCAATTCGTTGGGCAGAAGATCAACGTTCTGGACTATTACGAGTCTGTGGGCCAGCCGCTTGCAACGCACGTCAATTGGCTACGAACGAACGGCTATGAGAACGCCCTGTGCGTCCTTCCGCATGATGGGGTGAAGCACGACGCGGTTTACACGGTGACGTATGAGAGCGCCCTTACGGAGGCAGGGTTCAACGTCGAGGTGGTCCCGAACCAGGGGACCGGCGCTGCGACCATGCGGATTGAGGCCGCGCGTCGCATCTTTGGCAAAATGTGGTTTGCGGACGCGCCTACAGAGCCGGGGCGCAAGTGTCTCGCGGCCTATCATGAGAATTGGGACGAGGATCGGGGGATTGGTCGCGGCCCGGTCCATGATTGGTCTTCGCACGGCGCGGATGGCTTCGGCCTCATGGCCGTCCATTACGAAGAGCCGATAGAACGCAAGAAGGCGGCATCTGGCAACCGTTCGCGTAGCTGGATGGGCTAGCGCGCAATAATCGTGCGTGATATACGCTGGGAAACGGAGATTTTCCCATGAGCGTTGTCGGTAAGTCCCTCGCGGACAATCGCCCCGTAGAGGTTGCGCAGCCGGTTGTTATCGCTGGCACGGTGAACGCCACTACCGGCGCTGTAACCGCCCCCACCGGCTCCACTTCGGGCAGCCCGACGTTTGTTGTTGGTGGCGCATTGCCCGCTGGCACAGATCGAAGCGGCACAGCGACCACGACGAGCGGAGGCCTGACTGTTGCCGCCAACGCGGCACGTCGAGGCCTTGTGGGGCAGAACATCGGAGTCAACAATATTGGCTTCAACGAGTTCGGCGGCACGGCGGCAATCGGAACGGCTGGAACCTACACGGTTGCGCCTGGTGTCGGATTCTCCATTGCGACGAACCGGGCTGTCACCTTCGTTGCAGCGGGCGGCAACACAGCCGTCACGATGACTGAATACTAATGGCCTGGGTTGGCTTTCAGCCGCGTAATCCGTGGGAGCCCCGCCTGCCTATATTCGGCGGGGCCAACACGTTCACGCCCCTCTCTCTAGGCGCTGACCTATACGACATGTGGGATGCAGAGATGCTTTCCACGATTTCTACGTCTGGCGCGACGGTAACTGAGTGGCGCTCCGTCAAGAATGGCTATGCTGCGACTCAAGCGGTCGGAACAGCCATGCCGATCTATTCGTCCGTCAGCTTCAATGGGCGTCCTGGTCTTCTGTTCGATGGCGTTGACGACGAACTTACGTATGCGGGAACGGGCGTGTTCCCGGTCGGTGCAACGCCTAGCGTTATCTGGATGTTGGTCGATCAGATGACCTTGGCTGCTGACGCGACCGTTCGTGTGTTTGGAGGATACGGGGATCAGGCGGCAACACGGCGCGCTGTGGCTCGTGTCGTGAATAGCGGTGTGAACCGCGCGCGGGTGGACGCAGGGAATGGCGGCGGGACCATAACGGGCCTGAACAATGCTGTCGATCTGAGCGGACGCCACGTCATCAAGGCGACATTTACCGCCACGGACATGATGATTGATATTGACGGTGTTGCGGGCGTCACAACTGCGGTTGTTCCTGCAACGGCTTCCACGCGTGTTCGGATTGGTGCGGCTACGGCTGCGGTCGCGGCTAACTTCGCAAACTGCATTTTCTCGCTGCTGGCGGTGACGAATCCACTTTCTGCAACCCCCGATGCTCAAATGCTCGCCTATCTGAAAGCCCGAGGAGGCATCGCCTGATGGCTGAGATTGGTGGACGAGCGGGCGTAACGCCCGAACAATTGGCTTCAGCGGTCGCGCCGCTCGCCCTCAAGCCCGAGATGCCGACGCCTGCCACGTCCGCGCCTCCGTCTGTGGCTGACTCCAGCGCCAAGGGGACCGACACTTCAGTCTATGCCCTGTCGAACCACACACACGCCTCCAAGGCCCGCAAAGCCCGCATGACAAGTGCTGCGGACGGGTCGCTAACGTGGACGTTTGACCCGCCATTCAGCGCAGGCGTAACGCCTATTGTTGTCGCTGTCGCAGAGACAGCGCAGGGCGTAACGGACGTTATCAATGTCCAACTTGAAGGAACACCTACGAACACGAGCGCGAAACTCAGAGTGAATCGGACGACGCGGTCTGTGGCTGCTGTCCTGGGGCTGACAATTCTTTCTCTTCCTGCTAGTGTTGGCGCAACAATCGTTCACGCCGTAGCATTGGAGCCATAGTTGGCGACTAAATCCAGCGACATTGACGGCGATCCTATCCACATTGAAGCGCTGGAGCGCTTTGACCTGTGCGAAGACATCGACTCCGAAAATCGGATTGAACAGGTCGATGACATCAAGTTCGTCAAGCTGCGCGAGCAATGGCCTGAAGCCGTTCGTCAGCAGCGCGAAGAGGATGGCCGTCCTTGCCTGACGATTGACCAACTTGGGTCGGTCGTGCGGCAGGTCGTGAACGATAGCCGCCTGAACAAGCCACAGATTAAGGTCAAGCCCGTCGATAGCAAGGCAGACCCCAAGACGGCTGAAATCCTTGCGGGCCTGATCCGCAACATCGAATATTCGTCTAACTCTGACGTGGCCTATGACACCGCGATTGACTACGCGGTTACGTCGGGTCGTGGTTATTTCCGCATCAACGCCGATTATGCGACGGATGACACGTTCGACCAGGACTTGGTGATTGAGCGCATCAGCGATCCGCTGAGCGTCTATCCTGATCCCTATTC